>Ga0210403_10004769_pt1 | contig 11620 bp, 16 predicted proteins | sample IncBWC19MmetaG_FD_150863 | JGI IMG/M metagenome (GOLD analysis project Ga0210403, IMG submission 150863) | Forest soil microbial communities from Barre Woods Harvard Forest LTER site, Petersham, Massachusetts, United States - Inc-BW-C-19-M | ecosystem: Environmental > Terrestrial > Soil >... | reverse complement strand
TAGAACCTTCATGTCGTCTCCTTCGCTTTCTTACCTCGCGTTCGAAGCTGCTCTGCAGTTCCGCAACGCTTGTGTTCACTACAAGAGACGCTTGTTGGGCTGCAAACGAATCACTCACTGGAGCAACTTTGTATTGCTCTGAAGCAACACCCGAGTACAATAACGAAAGCGGGGTGTCTTGCATTCCGCAGGCAGGTGCACTCGGCTCATGCCCCGGAGGTCCCGTGGAAATCCCCGATCTCAATGATGTTCGTATCTTTGTCGCGATCGGCAGGGAAGGTACGCTGACAGCTGCTGCCAGAGAACTGAGACTTCCTACATCAACTGTTAGCCGCGCATTGACCCGCCTTGAAAAACACCTTGACGTTCTGCTCGTGCAGCGAAGTCCGCGAGGGCTCGTCATGACAGACTTCGGCAAGGAGTACCTGCAGACTTGCAAGCGAGCGTTGCGCACCTTGAGGGATGGAAGCGAGTCGTTGGAGAGCCATCGCGACCGACCAAGTGGCCTCATCAAGGTCGCTTGCCCAATCACCATGGCCCGTTCCATCTTTGCGCCATTGCTACAGGACTTTCTGGGCCGCTACCCGGACTTGCGCGTCGAAATTGAACCGTACAGCTCCGGCTGGGATCAGGAGCCGCGAGAGGACGTGGATGTCTTCTTCAAAGTGCGGGCTCCTCGAGACTCCTTGCGACGGGTCCGGCCCTATCCAGGAACCAAGCGGGGACTCTTCGCGAGCCCGGAATACATTGCGGCGCGCGGCAATCCGGGCACTCCTGACGAACTCGTAATGCACACCTGCATAGGCTCTGGAACCTGGAAGTTGACCCGAGGTTCGAAGGTCGCAGTCCCAAATATATTGTTCAGGGTTGTGGTCAGCGACCCGGTCGTTCATCTGGATCTCGCGCTGAGTGGATTGGGCATCGCCATCCTGCCGCTGTACATGGCCAAGCGCCCCGGCACACGCAACAGACTGGTGCCTATATTGCCGCTTTGGAACCCGGAGCCGCTAACCCTCTGTGCGCTCTTCTCCGGTCCGGCGCGGCTGACTCCCAAAGTTCAGGTCCTGCTGGATTTCTTGGCAGAATACATCGGAACCGATCGCGACCCGCGGCTTCATAGTGTGCCAGCGAAGGGATTATTTACCGACCCGAAGCTTGAGGCAACATCCGGGCCTTAGTGATTGCGGCTTCTATTGAATGATGGAGACGTTCTTGTCGACGAGTATATCGGGAGAGCTCCCCGCCTAGAATATTTAAAACAGAACCCGCATTTCCTGTTTGTAGCTTCTGCAGACAGGCTAACCCGCCCGGAGAGGTCCTCTTGACCTTTCCTGAAGCGATTTCAACGATGGTACTGGAAAACGCTTCTCATCATCATTATGTAGGAACCGTCGCTGGTCTCGACGAGTGCATTATCGCCAATGCACTCACAGGAGCGTTACGGAGATTCACGACCGCTTTCTCTGTACATTGCCGTGCCTGAAAAGTAGACGCCCAACAAGAACCTCCAGAGGGAGTGGCGCAAATTTTGGGCCAAACTATAGGATTTAGCCAAACTTTTGCGCTAAACATACAAAAGCTGGCGCGGATGGGTAAACTCTAAGTGCTTGATTTCCTGCAAGGCAGTGTCGCTTTTTTGCGCAAAAAAGCGACACTTTATCCGCCAACCTACACATTTTGTAGGTTGGCGGATAAATTTTCCCTTTTGGCGCAAAAAAGCGACCATTTTGGCGGAAAGATTCTGTAGATGGGCATATAAAGCGAAAAAAGCCGCCTGGCTCCCAGGCGGCTTTTCCCGGGCCAGAAGTCTGGTTGGAGCCCGGCGAGACCTCTCAATCGGATCCAACGTCCCCCCAACCCTCAGCTTGCCTTCGCCCCACGTCGACCAACCTTGCAACCTCGCCAAAAGCGTCACGGAGGAGTAGCTAGCGCGCCACATGTCTTGTTGTTTGTTGGAACTGAATAATAGTTTCGCCTACTGAGCAAATAAACTGCCTACTGAGCGAGCAGACAATTATTGTGGATGCGTCAGCGCCACGCTATTAAGATCGCTGCGGCGTTGGCCACGTTTTGTTGCTCGTGCTTGTACTTTATCGATTCGGTTGTTCAGGTACCCGAACCTGGGCAAGGCCATTCACCGAGGCGCTGTTTGGGTCTTGAAGGATCGGTGGGTAGGCCACATTGAACTGAGTATCACTTACCACGGCAAAACCCTCCATTGCGTAATCGGGGCCGTCGCTCACTTTTTCCGTGACGTAGTTGGTTTCGTAAATTTGACCCTTGTGGCGACGGAAATCGTATGAATGACTCGGACTCGCGAACAACTGAGACCCCAAGGACGGGTCGAGGGCGACATTGTTGGTCAGGACTGACACGTCCTTGGCCTGCATCGCACGTTCCAAGATCAGCATGATCTTTTCATTTCTATCCGTACGAACGATGTGGAAGCGCTCAATAATCTTCTTGACGGTTCGGTCCAGCTCAACTAACAGACGGACTTGATTGAGAGCGATATTGAATCCATCCGCAGCGTCATCGGGATACCGCAGTTTATATGCTTTCTCAAGCAGTCCGAGATAGCTCTCGTTCAGATCCAGATCAGAGCCTGTTTGATTCTTGACAAGCTGGTACAGCTTTGCAACTTCATGAGAGCGCGGTATTGACAGGTTTCGATGCGCAAACAACGATTTCAGGTATTTCTCAACCGCAGTGTTAGAAAAAGCTGCTCCTTGAACGAGCAGTCCCTGGAGCAAGAGTATTCGTGCGCTTTGGTAATCCGAATCCGCCCACTTGAGCCATAGCAACGTCTCTCTCGCAGACTGGCTGCTGGATGTTACTCGTCCCACCATTCTTTTCTCCACCTGATTCTTTTTTTGAATATAACAATGGAGGTTAATGAAGGAGAAGTGCAAGGGCTTAACGTAGGAGGTGCGAGTCGTTACTGAGCGCACCATCGCCAAGGTGATTTGGGGCGTGGTCAAGGAGAAAGCAAAGATCTGTGAGATTCCGGCTCTCGCGCCCCAGGACCTGCGTCGGACATGTGCCCGTCTCTGTCATCAAGCGGGTGGTGAGCTGGAACAAATCCAGTTCCTATTGGGACACGTCTCAGTGCAAACGACCGAGCGATATCTCGGATGCAAACAGCGGTTCCGCAACGCCGTGAACGATCGGATCGGGCTCGAACCCGATCCGCCGGGATAGTCGTAGATTCCACCTCCCTGGCCGACTTATAGGGACTGAGCTGTGCCGATCTTCCGGCCCATTCACTTGGCGCCCAACAGGATGGGTTCAGTTTCAAGGAGTTTTAAGGACTTCACCATTCCGGCAGTACCGCTTTTGTATCTTTTAAAATGCGGCGATTGGAGATGTGCTTCATAAGCGGCCGCATTCGCGTACATCTCGAACAGCCTGATCTGGGTCGGGTGATCCTTTACGGACACTGCATACAGCGCCAAGACGCCCGGCTCGACGCGAATAGAGGTCGCGATCTCTTCCTGAAGCGCTGCCTTGTAGGGCTCGAGTTGAGCGAAATCGATCTCTAACTCCGCAAGACGCACCACGCGGTCCTGGCCGGTCTCCGCATACAACAACGTGCCCTTCAGAAGCAATGTTCCTACGAACAGGGCTGCACTGACTATTACGGCTGTCTTAGCTCTCATCCTGACCTCCTTCGAGCCTTGTACGATGAGCGTTTCAGCGTGGCGAGATTTCAACTGTAGCTGACTGCGCTTGAGGGCCAATCATCGGCTTCAGGTAGGGACTACCGCTGTACTTGGCTCTATACGCAGCGTCAATCGCGTCTTGCACTTCGATATTGGCGGGTTGAAACACGACGTCCGCGGTCATTCCGGCAGCCGTGATCCGGCCAACCTTTTGCCGCATCGCTGCTTTGTACCATCGTGAGGACTGACCGTTAAAGGCACGTACGAAAAGTTTGTTTCCCACAACGACGGACCAGATCCACGTCGGTGTTCCATAGGTGAGGTTATCCTCTCGCAGCGGAGAGATGTGTAGATCATCCGTTCCTGCGATGCGTTGAAGTTCATCCTGCGGCCAGTTCTTCATAGCTCCCCACTGTTTCTAACGCATCACATAGCCGCCATCGACTGAGATCGACTGGCCGGTGACATGGCCGCGTCACTGCAAAGCCAGGGGACGGCATCCGCAATCTCTTCGGGTCGCCCCAATCGCTTCATCGAAACGAAGGTCTTCAGCATCTTGTCCAGCTCTTCTCCCTGACCTTCGGCGATCATCTTTTCGGACATGGGCGTTTGAATCATGCCGGGGCAGACGTCGTTGACGCGGATGCCACGCGTCGCGTATTCGAGGGCCGCACTCTTCGTAAACCCTATGACGCCGTGCTTCGCAACATGGTAGGTTCCGCGCTGGTTTCCGCCGATAAGGCCTCCGAGCGAAGAACAGTTCACGATGGCTCCGCTGCCTTGCTTGCGCATCTGCTGAAGCTCAAACTTCATGCAGCTCCATACACCGCGCAGGTTGATGCTCATGACGCGGTCGTAGTCGTCCCGCGGGGAGTCAGCGGTTTCGGCGAGAATATTCTGAATGCTCTGTCCATCTGTCACCGAAATCGTCCCACTAAAACTTACAAACGGACTCTCTGGCACGCCACATCGCGACATCTCCTCGCCAAATCGCGACATCTCCTCGATATTTTCGATAAGCGGGCAATGACGATCAGTCGCCGACAGAACTGGCGTATCATGTTTGCGGCGTGCGGGAAACGCAGAACGCAGCCATCTAGTTACACGGGCCCGGGGGAATTAGGAACCTGTACGCCTTCGTATATATGCAGAGCGGAAGCAGCGACCCTATGACTCAGGAGTCATCTCATACTCCGGCCATGCTCTTCGATCTCGATGGCGCGCTCATCGATAGCGCTACCAACACGTTATTGCATGGCATGAGGCACTGGAGGAGCTGGGTCTCGCGCTCGGCGTGTGGCGCATCCATCGGCCCATCGGCATGAGTGGCGGTCTGCTGGTTCAGGCTCTCGGATCCAGCCGACTTGTTGATTCACCTCGATGAAGTCGGCATCCGGATTGTGGACTAAGGAGCTGAAGAGCGGAGGATCGGTGACGAACAAAATACTTACTCTGAAATCTGAGTTCATGGACCTGCACTCGAAATGGAAAACCCTGTCGCTCTATGAGCGATTTGAGCAGACGGTCGTCTCGGTACTCACGCTGGTGATAGCCATCATCATAACGCTCGCCGCCTGGCAATTGCTGCTGCACACACTAAGGCTGGTCGAAACCCATGCGGTAAACCCTGCTGATTCCCAGGCATTTCAGGGTCTCTTTGGCATGGTGCTCACGGTGCTGATCGCTCTCGAATTCAAGCACACGCTGCTGGTCGTCAGGCATCATCGCCGCGCCATCGTCCAGGTACGCGCCGTAGTGTTGATCGCTCTGCTCGCACTGGTTCGCAGGTTCATCATCCTCGATCTCTATCAGACCACTCCGAGTGTGGTCGCAGCCCTGGCCGGAGCCGCCCTGGCGCTCGGAATTGTATTTTGGCTCGTCGCCAATTGCGCACCCCCGTTGGAGGAAGATGTGTTGCAGGAGTGACCATCGCGATACCTGGCGGGCAAAGACGTCTGAGGACTTCGGCGAGGCGGCGCGGGCGCGGGCCGCGAACGGGGAGGGACGGGAGAGCTGTTCCGCGAGTCGGTGGACGCGGAGAAGAACAAGAAGGGGTGAACTCCGGCTTATGCCTGCGATCTGTTGCTCGAATTCGGCGTTGAGTTCCGCGGCTCGCGCATCAGTCGCGCCTCTCCATCTCCGGGTACGCACTCTATCGCCTAGTCCCAAGTACGATCTAGAGCAGTTCTTTAGAGGGGTGCCCGTGAAGAAGGTTCGCCCATGAATCTCCGAGCCGCGATGGCATCTCGATTTATACTCGAACCACTCTGACCGTAATGAAACTTGGTTCTAACCGCTAAGGAGCAAGCCATCAAATCGTTCGTTCGTCTTTCTGCCATTTTCCTTGGTCTGTGCTTGCCAAACGTCTCTTCGGGGCAGGCTACGAATAGTTCCTCTGGTGCAGCGGTTGTCCCGGACGGTTCTGTACTGACGCTGGGCGATGCGTGTTACGCGATCACCACGAAGAAGAACGGAACTGAGCAACCCATCGGCTCCGTGTTCCAAAGCATCCAGAGAAAACACGTGAACGGTGTCGATGCGCTTGCCATCGTTGTACATCAGCATTTATCCAGTGGGAAGTTCGATATGCGCGACAGCTTCCTCCTGAGGAGAACGGACCTTCGCCCGATCAGCCTGGACACCGACCGTGACGGTACGCCGCATGTCCATCTCGATTATGCTGGCGATCGCGTCACAGGGTGGAAGATGGTCAATGGCTCCAAAGAGCCTATTGACGTTGGGTTTGATGGACCTGTCTGGGACGGCAATCTCTGGGGTGTCACCTTCGCTGCACTTCCTCTGAAGGATGGTGGCAACTATCAGATTCCTATCTACCAGTACGACAGCGGCAAGGGCGATTTCTTTGTAACGGTCACAGGTCAGCAGAGCACGGGAACTCCGAAGGGTGTTGTGGGAGCCTGGGTGCTTGAGGCCGGACTGAAGCCGAATGAGCGCGTTGAGTATCTGGTCGGTAGAGACCCGCACATGGAACTGGGATACATCGCCGGCCCAATGTCGCAGCATATTGGCGGGGACTGCACCGGCCTCAACTAAAATCCTTGCCGCCGTGCTGATCCTGCCCCGGTACCGAGTGCCCGACAGAAAACCAAACTGCCCCGGCCGCCCTTTCACTTGCCCACGCCGCGGCTACGACGGTTTCATTTCTGGTTTGCTCGCAGCTTTCGATGATGGCAGAACAGGTCTATCCGGCCCACCTTAAACCTGTGGTTATGAACGGTCTTCGATTGGGTTTTTAGGAAAGGTGGGCGCGGATTCCATCATGGCCAGAGGCATATACAACGCCTCACCAATAGGCCGCATACATTCTCGCAGACCGCCCCTTCTGCTCTTCAGAGATTTTGCTTGCAAATCCGCGACGGACCATACATTCATAACCCAAAGGGCGCCGGGGTTGCAAATGGCTCCTGGCGGCGTGCGGCTCTGCCCCTTCGTACCGCCTTAAAACGACCGTTTCAACGAGGACGCGAGGCTAAACTCAACGTTCTTTAGCCGCTTCCTGCTCGCTTAGAATTGTTCCCATGAACAGGACAGCCTTGGCATTCTGCATGCTGCTCGCCAGCACCATGCCCCTTCCCGCTGCGGATAGACCATCGCTGCCACCACCAAGCGGTTCTTACGGGATTGGGCGCGTGAGCTATGAGTTGACGGATCCAAGCCGACCAGAGCCGCTGGCGTCAAAGCCTGATGCACACCGGAGGATGATGGTGTACGTTTGGTATCCCACAGTCCAAAACGCCTCAAACGGAAAACAGACTGCCCCCTACTTACCGGGCCTTGACGAAGCCAAATCAAAAATCAGTCCTGGTGATATTTCTGACATGTTTCGTCCGGCAACCTACGATGGGCCACAGTCTCTACCCGCCACCGTCGTCGTGGACCACGCGCCAATGGAACATGGAAGGCAGAGATTCCCGCTGCTTCTCTTTGGACATGGCTGGGGCAATCCCACCTTCCTGTACACGGCGGAACTGGAGGACATTGTCAGCCACGGCTATATTGTAGCGGCCATCGATCACCCGTACGACACCAACTACACTCGTTTCCCGGATGGCGAGGTGACGGGTTTCGCGCAAGCAAGTTTCGACAAAGCAGCCCAACAAACGCATGGCCTTCGGGCTTACACAAAAGAGCGCGTTGAAGTTATGGCACAAGACAATCAGTACGCTCTCACTCAGCTACTGCACTACGCTCACACCAGAAACCTTCACGCGCCTTTTTATGAGCGCATTGATGCAGACAAAATCGGCGCATTTGGACATTCGATCGGGGGCCTCACGGCGGCCAGGACCTGCCAGATCGACGCACGCGTGAAGGCCTGCATGGATCAAGACAGCACCGATTACCGTGGTTCCGCGTTCGTAGTCTCCGATCTCCAGCAGACCGAGCGGCAGCCATTCTTTCTCTATGTTGTCTCGTCGGCAGATGTGTGGAGTTCGAAGGCGCTCAACCCAAGCGATGCGGAACTCGCTCAACAGAAGCTGACGAGGCCTGAGTTCAACGCGATCATGAAAGAGCAGCAGCAGAACCAGACGGCGCAACTGGCTGGAATCGCGGGCGGAAGTTATCGCCTGATGCTCTTCGATTTGCCTGGATACATCCATCGGAGCTTCACCGACCAGACCTTACTCGCTTCGAGTCTGGACCACGAGCAGAGCCTTCACAACTTCCATGTTGCCGAGACGTACACGCTCGCTTTCTTCAATAAATACCTAAAAGGCGACACGGAGACTATTCTCGATACTGGAAAAACCATTGATGGTCGCGCCAAGCTTGAACACTTCCCGCCCCATCAATCTGCCTTTTGAGCCCACTTGCGCCCCTTAGGTTATAACCCATAGGGCGATCGAGGCTGCATATGGCTCCGGGCGCCGGTGATACCAGGGAGTGCGACAGACATCTGCAACACTCAATGCCCTGCATTTGCGCACTTGAGCGATTGTCGCAAAACTTACCCTTTCTGAGACATTCGATGCTCGTGCACTGCTGATTCGACGTTTGCATTATGATGGCGGGCGTAACGAAGGAGCGTTCATGGGATTGCTGCGTTTCAAATCACTTTTGGGCGCTATCTAGTGCACTGCCTCGTAGCATTAAGTCTTCTTGCGCAACAAGCCAATCGGCCAACGGACACGCCCCAACTCAGAACGCGGAGCGCAGGCGGTAGCGGAACCGATGGCAGCTCCATACTCCTCGACGTCGTCGTCAGGAACAAGGCGGGAGACCCAATCAAGGATCTGCAGAGGCAGGACATCGTCGTGCTCGACAATAAAAAACTGGTTCCTTCGGGAGACTTGACCGTGTCTGAACTCTCCGCACGCGAACATGGGAGCCAGATCATCTTCGTCCTAGACGCTGTCAACTCCTCCTTAGCAGAGCTTGCTAAGAGCGAGGATGCGATCGAGGATTTTCTCCGAGCGCGGGCTGGAAAATTGGAGCAGCCGACCTCCGTTCTCATCGTCTCAGACTCTGAACCACGCGGCACGTCTTCGCAGACCACGACCTCCAACACGAACACAAGGGCCTTGCATCAGCGAGGGCTGTTCGTCCACCAAATCCCACCATCAACAGATGGATCAGTCCTGGAACAAGAGCTCATGAAGTACAAAGTGGGCCTCCACCGCATCCTGGATTCACAAGCCGATGTTGGCCAAGCTGAACGAGTCCACCTGTCCTTGGAGGCATTGAGCTTCATTACATCGGGTGCATCCTCCCTGCCTGGCGCAAAGCTCGTCATTTGGATCAGCCCGGGCTGGCCATTCCTTGCACGATCGGAGGCAAAATCGTCAGAGCAGCTCTTTGACTCTGTGATCTACTTCTCAAACCTGCTCCGAACTGCCCGCATCATTCTCTATGCGATTAACCCCGAAGGGGTTACGCCGAAAGATTCTTCAGCCGAAATCGAAGGCTTTCTACTGAATTCACGTGCCAGCGCGATCCGGGCAAATGGTCATGCTCCAGGTATGCCGACCGAACTGACCGATTCCTACTACGCAGAGTATGTCAAAGGAGTCAGAACTGCCGAGCAGTCCAATCCCAATGACCTCGCCTTGCGGGTGCTCGCATATCAAAGTGGTGGCCTCGTTCTCCAGAACAACAATGATCTGGGAGCCCAGATACGACGGTGTACAGCGGACGCCGACGCTCTCTACACCCTTTCTTACACGCCTGTTCATGGCAGTGGTGACGACGTTTACCATGAGCTGTTGCGTATTCCGGTGATGTGGGCCACTGATTCCGGTGATGTGGGCCGGAGTCGGAGCGAAGCGACGCTGGTTGTTTTTTACATTAGCCAGCTGGCCCACATGAGTCAAGAAGAGGGGGAAAAAGATCAGTTAGTATCATTTCGTTTCTTGCCCCGCGGAGTGGCACGATTGTGGATTCCATTTCATGTGGGCCAGCATTCCGGTGGATGTGGGCCAACATTCCGGTGAAGTGGGCCACCGTTCCGGTGAAGTGGGCCGGTGTTCCGGTGAGGTGGGCCGCGGATTTGGTGATGCGGGGCGGCCATCGGCTGCCCCGGTGGCTGCGGCATCACGGTCTTGCTAGATTTCCCTCCTCCCATTGTTGTTCCATCCGCGCCATCTTCGATCGAAGCGGCTCCCAGTAGCTTTCCGGGATCGCCGATTCGTTCACTTCCTCGACGATGTCGGCGAAGTACTGCAGGCTGGTGATCGGGGTTCTGGTTCCGGCGTTGAGCATGGTGACATACTTGCGGGCACATCCCAGCAAGATGGCCCGCGCGATCTGTTCTATGGAAACGCCTCGTCGATACATATCGAGCGCCAGCTTTTCATCGGCAGCTGAGAAGCTGGCATGAACGCAAGCCGGGGCCAGGAACAGGCCGCACACTCTCTCGACGAACACTGTCTCTGGCCCAGGTGTGCGTTCGGATGTTTGCTGCCTCTGGTATGGCCAGAAGCGGTCGCGGATTTTCAAGTACCAGCTGCTGGCTTTGATCTCTGCGAACGCAACAGACGGCCCGCTCTTGCAGTTCATCTACGTTCATGGAGATGACTGTTGGCGTTGCTTGAACGGCCCGCGCCAGCTCCTCAACCGTTGCACGAAGGCAGCCGGTGTGTCGACCAGCGCGCAGACAAGCGTAGACGTAGAGCTTGAAGGCGCCGTCGGAGAGGAGCGTGATGGCCTGCGCGAACTCTCGACCCGCAGCGAACCATCCCGTGGGCTGCTTGAGAACTAACCGCGGGCTGCTCATGAGTGTCCTCCGATTGAGTTCGATGTCGCGTTCTTGTTCTTCTTGCGCATCGACTCGCCATTCATCTCGATGCGATAGGCGCTGTGAACCAGCCGATCGAGGATGCTGTCGGCGATCGTGGGATCGCCGATCTGCGCATGCCAACTGTCAACAGGCAACTGAGTGGTCAGCACCGTCGAACGCCGGCCATAGCGGTCGTCACAGACCTCCAGGAAGCTACGACGCTCGTCGTCGCTCAACGGAGCCATGGCGAAGTCATCCACCAACAGCACATCGGTACGCGCGATGCTCTCCAACAACCTGCCCAGGCTGCCGTCGGCCCGCGCCTGGGTCAGATCGCGGAAGAGCTTGGCCGAGGACCGGTAAAGCACGCTGTAGCCGTCACGGCACGCCTTCTGTGCCAACGCTTGCGCCAGCCACGTCTTGCCGAGCCCGGTTGGCCCCGTAAACAGGACATTGAGGTGTTGCACGACCCATTGCGAGTTGGTCAGCCCGCGTACCGTCGACGGGTCCAGCTGCCGGGGATAGCGGTAGTTGATGTCTTCGACGCAGGGCTCGGCTGAGAGCTTCGACTTCTTCAAGCGGCGTGTGAGTGCCTGGTTCTCACGCCACGTCCAGTGGCTGTCGTGGTGCAGGTTGAGCTTTCTGGAAAGCTTGCTGCCCAAGAGAAAGAGATTATCGAGACTGCTCTGCGCGAAAGTAGTGGACGGGTGTCCGGACCCTC
>Ga0210403_10004768_pt1 | contig 11620 bp, 13 predicted proteins | sample IncBWC19MmetaG_FD_150863 | JGI IMG/M metagenome (GOLD analysis project Ga0210403, IMG submission 150863) | Forest soil microbial communities from Barre Woods Harvard Forest LTER site, Petersham, Massachusetts, United States - Inc-BW-C-19-M | ecosystem: Environmental > Terrestrial > Soil >... | reverse complement strand
CAACGCTTCGACGCCGCCCTCGCGAGCGGCTCCGCATGACTCAGGGCCGATGTGGGTCGCTACTTCACATTCGTATGACTCTTTCATTCACTACACCTCGCCGGTTTTAACCGGCGCACAAGGAGAAACAAATGAAAATCGCACAAACCAACCGACCTGTTTTGGTCGCAACCCACAACATTAGTTCCTCGCCCCGGGAGCCCAAGTCAGCGCTCCGAGGCCGGATCCAACGCCTCGGCTTAGCGTTTCTCGCATGCACGCTCGTCATAGGAGCGACCGGCTCTGCGAGTGCCGGCCAAACTCAAGACGAAGCAGCCATTCGCGCGCTCGGAGATAACTTTGCGAAGGCTTTTGTTCAGAAGAATGCCGAACAAAGAGCATCCCTATTCGCCGAAAATGGAACCTTCGTAACGCCGGTGGGTGACTTTCTGCAAGGGCGAGTCACGATGGTGAAGGACTTCGGTTCCGAGGCACAGGCGGTCAACGCCAACACGCAAGCGGCGTTCTCCAACTATCGGGTCCGCTTCGTCAAACCCGATCTCGCGGTCGTCGACGCGCTCCTTACTCTGCACAATGTCAACGGTCCGGATGGGACGCTCATCCCCGTGATACCGGTCAACTTTTTCTACGTCGCCTCTCGGCACGGTGGTCAGTGGTTGATCGAGGATGGGCGCGCGCATTTCGCGCCCGCTCCAGCCAATAGCATGACCTCTCGAAACTAACGTGGAGAATACCTGTGCCACATTCGACACAGCTCGAAAAGGAACGAATCGCTACACTCACGCCGGGAAATCAAGCCGGCGTGCGTGTAGTTCGCAGGCACCACTTGCTGGTGCGGTGCAGCCACTGGCTGAACGTGCCAATCCTTCTGACCCTGATCCTGAGTGGCGTGTCCACTTATTGGGCATCTCCGGTCTATCAGCACAAACCAGATCCGCAGACTGGAAGCTTTGAGCCTCTCGCTGACATCGGCGTCTGGATTTGCGCGCATGTACCCGGGCTGCATCGATACAGCAGCCCGCCTGATTGGGTCTACAACCACATAAGCCTCGGCCCCGGCATGCTCGCCGCAGCTCTGCGCCTCCATTGGCTCTGTGCTTATCTATTCATGCTGAATGGCCTTGTCTTCATTATAGGCTTGGTCATGGGAGGCGGCTGGCGCTCTCTGTTGCCCCGCCGGACCGACCTGCATGATGCAACGAGGATGTTTTGGTACTACATAGGCGTTCCTTTCGCCAAACTAACACGGCGCGCTTGGCTGCATCCTCGCTGCAGAAGATCCCAGCGTTACTAACCAGAACATCGATGAAATCGGGAAGCGTTGTGAGCGTCACTGCGGCGCTTGCCGATCACCCAATCGCCGGAATAGACGGGTCGGTTCCGATGATGACAAAGGGGGTTCCGAAGTGTTTGATTGCCGCTTCGACAGCTTTGGCGGCGGTTTCCCTCTTACCGATATCGCCATCGACGAGAACCAGGCTGGGTGAGCCAGTCAACGATTGACTGACATTACGAGACGTTGCGACGACGCAATAGTCCTCCTTCAGGAAAGCCGCGACCAATCCGCACCAATACCTTGCGATGCTCCCGTGATGATTGCTGTTTTCTTGTCTGACATATGTACTCCCTTGTTTGACCTTTCGGCGGTCTCAACTAAAGCGAGACGCTAGGCTCGCGGTGTTTCTCGATCACGTTCTTGACCAACGTCACATCGTCAAAACGACGCGGAACTCCGCTTTGCCGCTCATCATCCGCGCGTAAGCCTCGGCCGCCTTTTCGAGCGGGTAGGTTTCGATCATGGGACGCACACCGGTTAGTTCAGCGAAGTTCATCGTATCCTCGGAGTCCGTTGGTGTTCCTACCGCCGAACCTTGGATGGCACGCTCTCCGCTGATGAGCTGTAACGGTGTCACCGCAATCGGGTCAGGTGATATGCCTACGACCATGAACTTCCCAGTCGGTGCCAGGCCGTCGATCAACTCCGTCATAGATTTCGAGTTAGGCGCTGTCGCCAGAATCACTTGCGCTCCACCGAGTTTCTGCAGCTCCTGGGCCGCGTTCACTGATTGGCTATCGATGTACAGGCTCGCCCCGAGCTTCTTCGCGAGCGCCGCATTTCCAGCGCCACGGCCAATCGCAGCAACCTTGCAGCCAAAGTTGTTTGCAAATTGAATTCCAAGGTGCCCTAGACCACCGACGCCTTGCACCGCGACAAGACTACCCGGCGCCGCGCCGCCGTGTCGCAACGCGTTGAAGGTCGTGACTCCCGCGCAAAGCAGCGGCGCTGCTTCGGCGTCGCTGAGTGTGTCGGGTATGGCCGCCAGTGCTTCGACGGGCGCGACCATGTACTGCTGGTATCCCCCGTCGTAGCTGATACCTGCAACTTTGGGGTTGCGGCAGTAAAGGAAGCGTCCTCGCCGGCATTCGACACACGTGTTATCCTGCCCGCCGTGCCAGCCGACGCCAACGCGCTGTCCCTTCTTCCACGCAGAAACATTAGAACCGACGCCATCGATGATTCCGGCAACTTCGTGGCCCGGAACCCGCGGATACTGAAGTCCCGGCCAGAGGCCTTCTTTCACAAACACGTCACTGTGGCAAACACCACATGCCTGCACTCGAATGCGCACTTCTCCCGCACCCGGTTCGGGAATCTCCCGCTCAACTATTTCGAAACCTGCTCCCGGTTTAGAAATCTGGGCCACCTTCATGGTTGCGACCGCGACTGTTGTTGCCATAAATCCTCCTTTTGAATTTGTCAGATATTGTCGAAAAACAGCTATTACAATTTCTGGCGGAACGATCGACACTGCTCGCCGCGCGATTACCCCACTTCGAAAATGACTTCCAGTTCCACCGGGGCGCCGAGGGGAAGGCTGGCAACGCCGTACACCAGGCGGCAAGGGTTCTTTTCTTTTCCGAAAACCTCTTGCAGCAACTCCGAAGCGGCATCGGCGACTTTTGGCTGGTCGCGGACATCTCCCGAAGTGGCCACCGACACGCCGAGCCGGACGATCCGCGTCACTTTGTTGAGAGATCCCAAATGCTGCCTCGCAACAGCAAGCACATTGAGTGCGGCGAGGTAAGCTGCCTTGCGCCCCGCCTCCACGTCGAGTTCCACACCGACGCGCCCAATGAATTTCGCCCCGCGGCCATCCGTAGGAAGCATGCCGGTCAGAAAAAGCAGTTTGCCCGTCTGAACCGCTTCCACATAGGTGCCGAACGGCTCAGGCGGCGCCGGGAGTTTGATACCGAGTTCTTTCAGCCTCTGCTCAGCGCCTTCCAGCCCAGAATGTTCGCGTCTTATAAGCGCCGTGGCCTTCGATCTTGAACTCATGTTTTTCTCCTTCTCCAAATAGCCAGCGGCGGGCTCTTTCCCGCGAATCAACTGGTGCTGCCACAGTGCTTCAAAAGCTTTAGTCCACTCATGCAGCGGCCGGATCGCTACCGCATTCGTCCGATAGAAGATATGCCTCCCGTTTCGTCGCACCCGGACCAGCCCGACATTCCGGAGCACCCGTAGATGCTTCGAAACGGACGGTTGCTCCATCTCCAGGCCCACCACGATGTCCCCAACAGCCCGCTCCTGAACCGCCAGATAAATCAAAATCTCCCGCCGGCGGGGCTCCGCCACCGCGTTAAAGGAGTCCGAAGTCGTCGCTGCCCTTGCCATAAGCTCCGGTGCCGTTGACGCCGGCGCCGCCGAACCAGCCAAACAGCTTCTGGGCGCCAGCGCTACGATTCCCAGACCCGTGTCCACATGAGGAATCAACAATGCCGGGTTCGTACTCTTCTTCTCTTTGCGCCTAGCACAGGGTCCGAAAGTCGCGATCTCTATCGATATTGCCCCCCCCGGGCCCTCGTCGCGGATTGCTCGATCAACTCCGCGCTGCTTTTGGCCGACAGAGCAGGCCTACGTGTGTGAGTTGTCCCTCGCCCTCCATCAGATGATCGATGAGACCGATCGGTCGCACACAGAGGACACTAAATTTGAGGATTGGACAGTGCCAGGGTGCGATGGTGGCGAATAGAGAATATGCGACCGAGCGGTCTCTTGTGTCATCGAAGGTCCCAAGAAGGTAAAGAAAGATCCGGCGCTGCCACCGTATCTCTTGACTGCTCGGCCAAATCGGAGATGCAAAGCGCGACCCGGGTTGCGAGGACTTCAATGAGCGATCAACACAGTTTCTTGTCAGTCGATTCCTACTCTCGGAGCCAGGCTGCGGAGCACATGCTAAACGCCGCTATCACCCAAGCTAAGATTAGCGAAAGCTTCGAAGAATACCTTGAGATATTCGACAAATTTTATGCCGATGACGTCCAGATAAGCAGTGAAACTCAGCATGAACCGATTCGTGGAAAGGCAAGAGTGGGCTCGCTTCTTCTAAACTTTCTAGTCCCGCTTCATGTTATGGCCGAAGTTGGGGGTCTAGCGATATCCATTAAAGAGACCACGATTTCTGGTGATGCTGCAAACGAGTTCCATTCCGCCTGGACGCTCAACATTGTCGGTGCGTCCGGTAAAGCCTGCATGCTGAACTGGCGCACCCTCCGGAAATGGAACGGGTCGCATGTGGTGTACGAGCATCACTATGACCAACAGCGAAGTGGCGAGACGTTGACGTTCGACGACCTGGGTTTCGGCATGATCGGGCCTGTCGTAGGGCTTCAAGGGGGGCAGGCATAGGCCGATCCGTGGCTGTCGCATTTATTGTCACCTGGGACCGGTCGGTCTCATCTAAACTAGTGTGGGCGACCATCAGGCGGGCGCCAATTTAAGTTACAGGGAACACAACGTGCGCAAAGGCGAGCAGACTCGGCAGGAAATCATTCGCAAAGCGGCACCGATCTTTAACCAAAAAGGTTACGACGGCGCTGCTTTATCCGATCTTATGCGAGCGACGGGGCTGGAGAAAGGCGGGATCTACCGTCACTTTGACAGCAAACAGGAGCTCGCGGGTGATGCCTTCGACCATGCTTGGAAAATCGCCATGGATACGCGCTTCGAAGGAACAGACGAGATCCCGAACACGGTTGATCGCTTGAAACAAATCGTGCGGAACTTTCGGGACCGACGCAGTGGGCTGGTGCCGGGAGGCTGCCCGCTGCTGAACACCGCCATAGATTCCGACGATGGCAATCCTCAGTTGCGAGGGAAAGCCCGACAGGCCCTCAGTTCGTGGCTTGATCGTCTCCAATTGATTGCGGACGAGGGGAGACGCCGAGGCGAAGTCCGCTCGAACGTCGATTCCCTGAAATTGGCCACACTGATCGCCAGTACGCTCGAAGGCAGCTTCATGTTGACACGTCTGCAGCGAAACGAAGAGCCGCTCAATCTCGCCTGCCATCATCTTGAGGAGTACCTGGAGACCAAGGTACGCGCGCGCAAATCTAAAGGTGGAGCTCGCAATTCATGAGCGCTCAAGGAATTCCGTTGAAAGCCGATTTTGGAGAGCGAGCTAGGGTCAACGACATACCCGTGGCGCGTCTGATTGGATTTGAGGCAAAGGAGATCGCTGATGGGCGCGCTACGGTCATGTTGGCAGCCGGACCGCAGCATGCAAATCCCATGGGAACGCTGCACGGCGGAATCCTTTGCGATATTGCCGATGCGGCAATGGGGATGGCGTTTGCCAGCACGCTTGCGCCGGAGGAATCCTTCACTACCGTCGAACTGAAAGTCAATTTCTTTCGCCCGATCTGGCAGGCACAACTCAAAGCGCAAGGAACCGTTGTGCAGCGGGGCCGCACCATCGGCTACGTTGAATGCGAGATAACCGACGAGGAGAACCGATTGGTCGCGAAAGCGGCGTCTACTTGTATGGTGCTTCGCGGCGAGCAGTCTGCAGGAAGGTAGGTTCGGTCGGCGTAACATCTGCGCCGGTTCGTGATCAGGCTTCCACTCCCCTCAAAACTATTTTGTTGTTGATGCGACCGAGCAATCTCGGCCGTTATCTGATCGACGTGTAGAAAGCTACCCGGCGAAGGAGGCGGGGTATGCCTCGGGCTCAGCACAAATCGAGAACGTCGAATTCCGCTCTCGTTCCGAAGGTGTGCGAGGTGTGTCGCAGCCAACCGGCCGAAGTTGTCGTCGTTGAGTTCATCTTCGCCTGGGATCGATGCGCTGAGAGGCTTAGAGTCGCGACCGGCGATCAGGGCGCGAATGCCGGAAACCGTGTTCCTCGTCTCGAAACCGAAACCAAACCGTCTATTCCTTGATTGCGGCACCTGAGTCCGAACAGTCTTGAGTCCCTGCTAAGGCTGTTTCCAGCCAAGAAAGTATTCTCTTCACCATTCGCAACGACCAAAAAACCTCTGATGCCACTTTTTAATTTGCGACCGATCGGTCTCTTTAGCAATCTGACTACTGCAGCGGAGGAAATATGGCGGCGGGGACCATGGGGCTCTCAACGAGTATTGACCAGGCAAAGGCCATCAACCCCTGGTTGATTGCCATCACGGTCACTCTTGCGACGTTCATGGAGTTGCTGGATACCGCGATCGCGAACGTCTCTCTTCCTCATATCGCCGGAGGTCTCGCCACCAGCTACGACGAGAGCACATGGGTGCTAACCAGCTACCTCGTCGCCAATGCCGTAGTGCTGCCTCTGAGCGCCTGGCTGAGCCGTGTGTTTGGCCGTAAGAACTATTACATGACCTGCGTCGCGCTGTTTAGCGCAAGTTCGCTCATGTGTGGCTTGGCGCCAAGCCTGGGCCTACTGATCTTTTTCCGTGTGCTCCAAGGCATAGCCGGAGGAGGCTTGGCCCCAGTCGAGCAAGCGATCCTCGTAGATACGTTTCCGGCCTCCAAGCGTGCGGCTGCTTTTGCCCTTTATAGCATGGCGATCGTGACGGCCCCCGCTATTGGACCTCCGCTCGGCGGCTGGATCACCGACAGCTTTTCGTGGCGCTGGGTCTTCTTCATTAATGTCCCAATCGGAGTCATCTCTCTGATCCTGACCAGTCGGTTGCTGTCTGATCCTCCAGAGTTCAAGCAGGAAGTGGAGGCCGCAAAAAAGGCAGGACGATTGAAGGTTGACTACCTGGGAATTTTGTTGATCGCGCTCGGCTTCGCCTGCCTTGAAGTCGTGCTCGATCGTGGCGAGAGGCTCGACTGGTTTGAGAGCAATTTCATCGTGGCATTCTTCGCCGTCGCAATCGTCGCTTTGGTGGTGGCCGTGGTCTGGGAACTGCGTCAGCAGGATCCGGTAGTTGAATTGAGGTTGCTCGGGGAGCGCAACTTTGCCCTTTCCAACGCTTTCTACTTCCTCTTTGGATTTGTTCTGTTCGGCTCGACCGTGCTGATTCCGCAGATGCTGCAGTCACTCTATGGCTACACGGCAACGGATGCTGGCTTAGTTTTAGGTCCGGGCGCGATGGTGATCGTCGTTATGGCACCCCTGATCGTGCGCTTGGTGAAGAGGATCCCGGTGTCCTGGATGATTGGGTTTGGTTTCACCGTCCTCGGGTGCGCCATGTGGTACTTCGCGAGTTTCAATCTTGCAACCAACTACGGAAAAGAAGCCTGGGCACGCGCGGTCCAGGGCTTCGGGATCGCCTTCTTGTTTGTCCCGACCAGCCAGCTTGCCTATTCCTATTTGCCCAAGAACAAAAACAACAAAGCGTCGAGCCTCACCAACCTTTTCCGCAATCAGGGTGGAAGCTTCGGCATTGCGTTTGTGACGACGGTGCTCGCGCGGCGCGCTCAATATCACCAATCGGTCCTGGTCACGCACGTGACGAATTTTGATCGACCGTTTTCGGAGAATGTACGGAGCATTGCAAATCGCTTCGTCGAGCACGGTTATTCCGCAGCCGACGCAGTCGTGCGCGCGGTGGCCCAGGTTCATGCCCTGGTGCAGCAGCAAGCCAGCATTCTGGCGTTCCTCGATTGCTTCTGGTTGCTCGGACTGGTTGCTTTTATAGGGCCGGTACTCGCCATTTTCATTCATAAGTTCAACCAGGGTGGGGGTGCGGCAGCTCACTAAGTTTCATAGGAGGAACAACATGCCACAGACAATTGATACTGTTGAAGATGATTCAAAGATTTCTTCAATTCTGGAAGACGATGCCTCGGAACTAGTTGAAACCCGTCGGGTGAAGTCCCGCTTCCCCGTACCGACACGAAAGCCGCGTCCTCGCTGGGTATTTGCCGGTCTTGGTCTTGCGTTTGCCGCTATGGCGGGCTTCTCGTGGTGGCTCCACGCACGGCACTTTGAGTCAACTGACGACGCCCAAATCGACGGCCACATCAATGTGGTTTCCAGCAGAATCAGCGGCACCGTTTTGTATGTCAACCCACAAGCTGAGAACAATCACTATGTGCAGGCAGGTACGCTTCTGCTTGAGTTGGATCCGAACGACTACCAGGCAGCGCTAGAGCATGCCAAATCGGATCTTGCCACCAAGGAAGGACAGGCTCGCTCCGCTGGAATCAACGTGCCAATCACGAATGCGAGCGCCTTCAGCCAGCTTCATCTAGCGGAAGCGGCGCGAGATGAGGCTGTTGACGCAGTTGATTCGGAAGAGGCGAACTTGACCGCAGCACAATACAGAGTAAAACAGGACGAGGCTGTATATGCTCGCGCCGAACGAGATCATGTGCGATGGCAGAGCCTGGTTGAGAGTGGGGTCGTCTCCCGCTCTGAATACGACGCTCGTGAAGCAGAGGCGCTCGCAGATGCGCAGCAGCTCGAAGCCGATCGCGCCACGGTTATCTCCGAACAACACAAAATCGGACAACTGCGCAGTCTGATCGAGCAGAAATTGGCTCAAGTGCAATCGGCACATACTGCCCCGCAGCAGGTAAACGACGCCCAAGCCAAGTCGGAATCGAGCATCGGCCAGGTCAGCCAGGCCAAGGCGGATGTTCGGACGGCTGAACTCAATCTGGGCTATACCAAAATCTACGCTCCCGTCAGTGGTGTCATTGGACGCAAAACCGTCGAACTCGGCCAGAGGATTCAGCCAGGACAAAGTCTGCTTGCCATCGTTCCCCTTGACGATATCTGGGTGACGGCGGACTTCAAGGAGACTCAGCTCAAATACATGCGCCCGGGTCAATCTGTGAACATTCATGTTGATACGTTCGGTCGCGACTACTGCGGGACGGTCGAGGATCTCCCCGGCGCCGCAGGAACGTTGTTCAGCCTTCTGCCACCTGAAAATGCCAGCGGGAACTTTGTCAAAGTCGTTCAAAGGCTTCCAGTGCGGATTCGCTTCAATCCCGACCAGGATCCTCAGCATCTGTTACGGCCCGGCATGTCGGTCGAACCCCAGATCAAAGTGCGATGACCGCTATCGGACATTGGAGCGTCAGTATAAGGAACACTAATCGCAACTCTCAAATCACGAAAGGTGAAATATGACTCTCGAAACATCGCTCATAGATTCAGCGCTTAGGAATTGGCAGGCGACCATTGATCGCACGGGCAAACTCTTTGGAAAGTTGTCACCAGAGCAACTGCTAGAGGAAGTTGCTCCTGGAAAAAACCGGCTGATTTACCTGTGGGGTCACCTCACAGCATTTAATGACGCTCTCATTCCGCTTCTTGTCTTCGGGCCCAGGATCCATCCGGAGCTTGACCTAATGTTCGTGTCGAACCCAGATCGGACCGTTCCAACCATATTGTTAGGCGAGGATTTGAAAACTATCTGGCAAGAGACCAGTCAGCTTCTGTGGACAGAATTTGTGAAGCTCTCGGTCGCCGACTGGTTGCAGAAGCATGGCGCCGTATCTGAAGAAGACTTCTTGCGGGAGCCGCATCGCAATCGGTTCACCGTTCTACTCGGCAGAACGGGGCATATCGCCTATCACTTAGGCCAGGCAAAGCTCTGGGAGAGAGCGCAAACGTAGAACATGACCTGAACGGACCGTCGCTCTGTGCGACGGAGGCCACCTTCAAACGCAGTAGCCGAAGCAAGCAACTGGAGAGACATTATGGCGAAGAATATCAAATTCCATCCTCGTGACCCTGTCCCGAGGAAAGTGAAGCCGGAAAGGCTTAAGCAGCGCGGAAAGTTAGTCGAGTTTCCCAAGGAGAACTCGGCTGCGAAGTCTAAAACCGAGGACATTACGGAACACGGTGAAGTAAGCCCCTCAACCGTCCTTTGCTTTGGATGTTTTTAAGATCATCAATCAACGGGGATTAGCTTGGAGAAACAAAATGCATCCAGAAGCGTATGATGACTATCATATAACGGTATGCGCTACTCGCGCCAACACAAGGATGAGACCCACAACCGGCTCCTGAAGAAGGCTGCTGAGGAGTTCCGGCGTAACGGGGTGCAGGGCACGGGAATCGCTCCTCTGATGGGACGGTTGGGTCTGACTCATGGCGGTTTCTATGCACATTTCGATAGCAAGAACGAGTTGATCGCGCAGGCAACCGGCCCGATGTTCGAGGACGGTCTTGCGCTGCGGATGTTCGCAGCGGCGGAGGCCGCTCCGAAAGGCAAGGGGGTTCGGGCCATTGTCAACCAGTATCTGAGCCCGCAGCATCGTGACAGCCCTGAAGGATGTCCACTCGCTGCCCTGGCCGGTGAAATGGCGCGTCAACCTAAACCTGTCCGAGAGGCTTACATAGGCGCCATGAACCATCGGCTAAAGCGAATTGCGGCACTTCTTCCCGGTGACGCTGAGAAAGCGCGCTTTGATCGGGCACGCCTCCTCATGGCGGGAATGGCGGGGACCATGATGATTGCAAAGGCCATGACGGATCGCGACGTCAGCGATCACTTTCTAGAACAGGCCCGGGCGTTCTATGCGGCGGCTTTTGAGTCAGCTCCGCAGCGGAAAGACACATAGGTCTATTTTTTTTCATATTTATATGATGACCATCATCTATGGATCGTAACGATGGAGGCTCCACCGTGAACTTCGTAGCTCTGAGAATGTTGACCGGAGATCGCGCCAAGTATCTCGGATTGATTTTCGCCATCGCCTTTTGCACCTTTCTGCTGGAGAATCAGACGTCGATTTTCGCGAGCATTCTCAAGCGCACCGGCAGTCAGATTATCGACGTGACCGATGCGGACGTATGGGTGATGGATGGGAAGACCGAATATTTCGAACAGACCAAGGCGCTGAAGGATACCGACCTGACACGGGTACGAGGCGTCAACGGCGTCGAATGGGCAGTGAAACTGTTCAAAGGCTATCCCGTCGCCCGGACACGGGCCGGTAAGTTCGCCTCATGTATTCTGCTCGGCCTCGACGACGCGACGCTGACCGGCGCTCCGCGGAAGATGTTGCTCGGCTCCTGGGAGCGCTTACGTGAGCCGGACTCGATCGTTATCGATAACGCCGGGTACATCCTGCTTTATCCGGACGAACCGCTCGAACTTGACCGCGAGCTGGAGATGAACGACCACAAAGTGAAGATTGTGGGGATCTCGGACGCATCCGCTCCCTTCCTCAGCAGTCCAGTGATTCACACCCGGTACAGTGAGGCGGTGAATTTCGTGGGGCACGAGCGTACCGAGCTTTCCTACGTACTGGTGCAGTCGCAGCCCGGCGTCAACGCGGAAGAAGTCTGCCGGCGAATCGAGGCACAAACCGGCTTACGTGCGCGCACGACCGATCAGTTTCGGTGGGACTGCATTGTCTACTACTTGAAGA
>Ga0210403_10004763_pt1 | contig 11625 bp, 13 predicted proteins | sample IncBWC19MmetaG_FD_150863 | JGI IMG/M metagenome (GOLD analysis project Ga0210403, IMG submission 150863) | Forest soil microbial communities from Barre Woods Harvard Forest LTER site, Petersham, Massachusetts, United States - Inc-BW-C-19-M | ecosystem: Environmental > Terrestrial > Soil >... | reverse complement strand
GGACTCCAGAGATTTGCAGTGTTCTAAAAAGGCTGGGTCCCACTGCTTATCTCGTAATTCTAATCGACTAAGATCACGCTTACTGTTTGGAGTGTAGACCGTAACGACATAAAATTTTTCAAACTCGGCAGTCAATACTCTCCCCTCTCGGGCTGGATCGCCGTACTTATCGGCAACTAACTCGTATTTCTTTACTATTTCATCTTCAAAACCATTAATTATATTTAAGGGTTTAACTTTACTAAAAATTGCTGTGCCGCTATAGCCCTTTTTATCCGCTGAGTTCCAGCACTCAGTGTAATCTGGTAGATCGATTATGGCCTGGCCTTGTTGGGCTTTGGTTTCTTGCAAGCACAAAATGTCTGGCTGATGCTTGGTAACAAAGGGCATCAGCAAATCTTTGTTAACTACGGCTCTAATACCATTGACGTTCCAGGAATATAATTTCATATGTCTACGGCGTGTTCTTATCGTTGGTAGTTGTGCACAGATGCAAAATGCCCGTGACTACGTAGGTCAATATTGGTTGCCTTTAGGGCTGACTTAATTGTTTTGATATCGTTTTTTAATTCGGCAATGTCTTCCTCGATTTTTGGTATTCGGTCAACCCTCGCCTTTATCGGCACGACAGTTTCCAGAATGGTCCTGATGTCATTATATATCTTTTCAAGTAAAACGCCGTTGTAGTGTTGGTTGTCGTCTGTAAGGTTACTCATGGTAAGTATTCTACACTTTTTTACCCTCATCTGCTACACTGTCGGGAATGAAACAACTAGCTTACTCTCGCATCCTATTAAAACTGTCAGGCGAACAGTTAGCTGGTGATTATGATGGTGGTCTTGACCCCAAACTCATTGTTTGGATTGCTAATGAAATTAAAGCTGCTGTGAGCGCTGGGGCTGAAGTTGTGGTTATGGTTGGTGGCGGCAATTATATTCGTGGAGCACAGATCGCTGGACATGGCATCACTAGGGTGACCGGTGATTTTATGGGTATGCTAGGCACCATGATAAATGGCCTAGCTGTTGCCGATGTTTTTAATAGTTCTGGCCTAGAGTCTAGAGTGCTAACGAGTGTTCAAGTTGATCAAATGGCAGACTATTTTACCCAGCGCCGGGCTTTTAATCATCTTAAGAAAGGCCGAGTAGTTATTATTGCTGGCGGTACAGGTCGGCCATATCTCACAACAGATACGGCAGCTGTTAACCTGGCGCTAGAGCTGGATTGCCAAGGGGTGTTTAAAGTTACTAAAGTCGATGGTGTTTATGATAAAGATCCAGCTAAACACAAGGACACTAAACACCTGGCGCATATAAGTTTTCAGCAGGCTCTTGAAGATCCAAATATCAAGGTCATGGATAAAGCCGCAATTGGCCTAGCTATGGAGCACGCTATGCCGGTAGTGGTTTTTGATTTGCATAGAGAAGATAATATTCGCCGGGCAGTACTTGGTGAGTCTATCGGCACGATTATCAGCTGACACACGCTCCCCGCTTGGCACATTACTGCGTTACCAGCTTACGGTACTCCCTCGCCGTACTCAAGTACGTCTCAGTACGTTCCGCACTGTCGCCTTGTACTGCACCCAAGCGGGGAGCGTGCGTCCGATATGGTAGTCTCTGCTCTATGATCGTTTATTCCAGGGTGACCCCTTGGAAATTAGGATTGCTTCAAGAAACGCCTGTTGTCTCGCTCGGTATCGCGTTGTTTTATAACCTCGCGTTTATCGTATTGTTTTTTGCCCTTGGCTGTAGCTATATCGACTTTAATATAGCGAGTCTTGGTTGTCATGCTGAGTGGGATGATGGTTAGGCTTTGGTCTTTAGCATCGATTAATTTGGCTAGCTCCCGGCTCTTTACCAATAGTTTGCGCGGGCTAGTGTCGATAACAGTTTCGAGTTTACCAGGTTGTGGTGGTAACGAGAAAGACGCATTGGTTAACCACAGCTCCCCATTCCTAATAGTAGCAAATGAGCCCCTCAGGCTTACTCGCCCATCTCTAACGGCTCTAACCTCTGCCCCCGTCAGCACGATACCGGCCTGCATATGCTCATGCAACTCATAATCAAACCGTGCTCGACGGTTGAGGATTAGGTGGTTCTTTGGGGCAGGTTTTTTAGACATGTTATCTATATTGTAACGCATAATATCCAGAGGTCACGAGTTTGTAAAACACATAGAATTAGGTTATTGTATGCATGTCTAGGAATGCACCTAGTTCGTCATGCTTTCTAGGCACTAGTCGGATGAGGTCACCCTCTTGAGCGCATACACGCGTTCGGGGGTGGCCTTTTCCATGTTAAAATGGGAACAATGAAATTATTATTTGTCAGCGAAGTCTATACTCCTTGGCAGGGGGGGTCAATTGTAGCGATTCGCCAGCTTATGCGTCAATTAGCGCGAGATGGCCACGTGGTTTCGATTATAACCCCAGAAGTGCGTACCGCCTGGCGGCTGTGGGGCACGCGTAAAGAGCTTGATACTGAATGCGGGGTTGATGTTTATCGTGTGCCGTCCCTTCCCTACCCTGTTAACAAAATGGCATCAATGTCGACTCCAGCTTATGGTAGTGTCCGTCGCATTTTGCGTGATCAACGGCCGGATTGCATACATATACACACGCCGATTGGTGCTGCTGGTAATATAGTGATGTTTTATGCGCGCCGCATGAAAATCCCAGTAGTCATAACCAATCACATTATGCCTGAAAACTTCGTGCATAACTCTCCACTACCAGGCTGGCTGAACAAAATAGCAGCCGACCTAATTTATTGGGATACGCTAAGGCTTTGCAATAGAGCGCAGTTTGTAACAGCGCCTAGTAAGACTGCCTTAAAATTATTAATAGATCATGGTCTTAAAGTTAAAAATGAGACCGTTACTAACGGTCTAGACACAGACTACTTTAAACCGGGCCAGCCGAGCGCTGACGATATTGCTGAGCTTGGACTATCAGACAAAGGCCAAAATATTCTATATATCGGTAGATTGGATGGCGAAAAGAAGGTTGATTTACTAATCCGGGCTATGCCATTATTAAAAAAACGTTTGCCAACTGCTCAACTAATTATTGCTGGGAGAGGCTTGTTAGATGGAACGCTTCGAGACTTGGCTAAAGAACTTGGGGTTTCGGACAGTGTGCGTTTCTTGGGTCAGATTAGCGAGGACCAGAAGTTGGCTTTATTGCAATCGGCAGATGTCTTTGCTGTAGCTTCTCCCTCTGAATTGCAGTGCATAGCTGGGCTTGAGGCTCTAAGCTGCGGATTGCCGATCGTGGTTGCCAATAAAGCTGCACTTGTAGAGCTGGTTGATGGTGGTAATAATGGTCGGCTTTTTAACTATCCAGATGAGCAAGATCTGGCAGATAAACTGTATGAGTTCTTAGGCGATTCTAAAGCCCTTAAACTCTGTAGCAAGCAAGGTCGGGATTGGGCGCTACAGAATCATAAACTTAGCAGAATGCTTGAACTTTACCTAGGTGTTTATAACCAAGCGATGAGGCTTCTGCTATAATACTGCCATGCGAATTGTAATTGCCTCTGACCTGCATTGGCCGACTATCAACGGAGTGGCTACATTCTGCCGCAACATTGCATATGGTCTAGCTGAACGTGGGCACGAAGTTATTGTTATAGCGCCGTCTCAAACTGGCAAAAGTTATAGAGAGCATGATCGCAATCATTGGATATACAGGACTACATCAGTACAATTGCCCATCTTTCAAAATCTGCGCATATCACTTCACCCTAATGCTCAGGTTTTGCGAATCATGGAGCGATTTAATCCAGATGTCGTGCATATACAGACCCCTCTTTTTATTGGACGAGCAGCCTTAGCTGCGGCTAAAAAATTAGATACTACAATTGTGGCAACCAGCCATGGTCTGCCAGCCAATCTAGTCGATAATCTAAAGCTACTTGTTCCTTTTGCTCGCCCGATCGATTACATACTCAAAGAGTATGGCAGTCGATTCTATGGTAATGCTGATTATATAACTTTGCCTACTCAAGCAGCCATAGACATGCTTGATAATGGCGACGTTAAGGCGCCTGTGACGGCTGTTTCTAATGGTATTGATCTGCGTCGCTTTAAGCCAGGTAAAGCGACCGAAGCTTTTAGCCGTAACTTAGGGGTTCCAGCAGACCGACCAATAGTGCTTTATGTTGGCAGACTTGATTCAGAGAAGCATCTTTTTGTGTTGGTTAAAGCCATGGTGCATGTGCTCGAACACACTAAAGCTCACCTGCTAATAGTTGGTCACGGCAATGACAGTGAGAACCTAAAAACATTAGTCGAGAAACTAGGTATTGCCCAGCACGTAACTTTTACTGGCAAAGTTAGCGACGAAGATTTACCGCTTTTTTACCACCTAGGATCTGTATTTGTTATGCCTTCTCCGGCAGAGCTGCAAAGCCTGACTACCCTAGAGGCAATGGCCAGTGGGTTGCCGATCGTTGCCGTCAGAGATGGCGTACTCTCTGAGCTTTGCCAGGATGGCCGTAACGGGAAAACCTATCTGTTAGATGACGACAAAGATATGGCAGCTAATATTCTAGATATTATCAATGACGATGCCACAAGATCAGCGATGTCTAAAGAAAGTCTAGAAATCGCTAAAACTCATGATCTAATAAATGTTTTGACTAAGTTCGAAGCTTTATATCAAGATGCAATCAAGCTTCATCAAGAAAAGTCTCGATAGCCGTAGCAATTGTCGCCGGAGCTTCGAGGTGTGCTAGATGGCCGGATTGTTCAATAATAACTAATTTTTTATTTTTCAAACGTGCCGCCAGCCGTTTTTGTGCTGGCAGTCGCGTCAGGTTGTCTAATCGGCCGGTTATTATAAGAGTACGACTTTTGATACTATCTACATAATTCATAACTGCGCCGGTTATAGATGCTTCGAATGCTTCTCTGACTACGGATATAGTATGGTGGTGACCAACATTATTTAAACTAAATACATAAGTTTCTCTACGAGCTTGTCTGTCAGGCGTTTTTATCAAAGTGAAGCAGGATATTAATGCGAACAATCTATTCGAGAGCAAGAACTGGCCTATCCGATTAGGTAGACTGCAAACGAGTCCATAATATAAACGAGTCATATCCAATAAAATACCAGACGAAGCTTTGATTTGAGGTAAGGTAACAGGGCTTATTAGAATAAGTTCAGTTATACTTGTGGGTCGCTCAGCGGCTATTTTGGAGGCAATTATAGTACCAAATGAGTGGCCTAGTAAGACTGTCTGTTTTAATTTTAATACTTCTAGGAGCTTTAAAATACAAGAAGCATACCCATCTATATCGTGGCGTACTTTTGACATGCTGGTTGATTCGCCGAATCCAGGCAAATCTGGCACAATAATGCGATATTTGGGCAGCAATCGTATTATATACATCAGTCCAAAGTGACTGCCTCGAAAGCCATGAATCATAAAGACAGTTCTAGTTTGATGTGGGTTATAGATCCAATAATGCAAATGACTGCCGTTTATAATCACTACATGTCTTGTTGCCTTGTTAGTCATGGTGTGGGGCAATCTGTTCAAAATCCGTGTCTCAATGCCAGGGTGCTATTCTTGTCGGTTGCGGAATGAGTATTGATTATTATATCCGAAAGTATAATTTTGTTTGATAACTTTGATTCAAGAGTACCATAATTTAATAGCTAGCGCACTAAACGGTTGGAGCAATCGTGGTTATCCCTAACGTGACTAACACCAACCGAAAAGCAGATTTCACAAATTGTGCATAACCAATACACTGACTTCCAGCCTGTAACTTTGCTAGAGAGCACTGCTTGTATGAGTGCTACTATCTAGCAGAAATGTCGACATACAAGCTGGGCGGTGTAATTTGGATAACACTAGCGCTATTTTTATAGGAGCGTGCCGAAGGGCAGTTATGCCGATAATACAATCACGACAACCACGAGCACCCTCGTGTGATGTCGTGATTGCTTCAGCCCCGACATAATAACTAGATTACCTGATTATGGGTTAAAAAGAAACCTATTATGCTTAGATTTACTTTTCTTTTTTGCCAGCGCTAATAGCAATTTTCTTTGGTTTGGGTAACTCTTTAAATGGCACAGTGACTTTGAGCACGCCATCGCTAAAGTGAGCCTTGATGTTATCTTCGTCAGCTTGTTTTGGTAGGGCAATACGCCTGTAAAAACTCTGCGAACTCTCGCGTACTAAGTAGTTTCGCTTTTTCTTGGCTTCTTCTTTCTCAAAATGCTCGGCTTTAATTTCGAGTGTTTTTTCGTGAACATCAATGCTAACTTCTTTTTCTGTAAAATTCGGCAGGTGCACTTCTACTAAGAGTTGTTTGTCATCCTCGGTAAAAATATCAGTCACTGGCGCTAGCTGCATACTTGGCTGCGACGATGCTATTACGCTGGGCCAATTATCAACTTGATTACGCAAAGCATCAAGCTCGGCGAAAGGGTCCCAATTTACTAATGCCATAGTTACTCCTTTTAGTTAAATATTACTTTGACTCAGGAGTGGTATATACCACCAAGTTCATTATATTATAGAAAGCAAATGAGCGAAGATCGTTAAAAGCTAAGCTTTATCGCTTACTTTGGCTGCAGCCGCGAGCGCGTCGTCTATCTTCGGGCGATCAAAGCCAATAACCACTGTTTTATCTATCGTTATGATGGGAGTGACGGCTTGGCCGACTTCTTGGACTACGAACTTTAGAGCTTCTTGATCGACTGTGATGTCTTTGTCGGTATATTCGAGCCCTTTGCTCTTAAAATACTCCATGGCCTGATGACAAAAAGCGCAGGTTGGCGTAGTGTAGATTGTGATAGTAGGTTGTTGCATATTGATCCTAACTTATATAACTTAAGGATAGCAATTATATAAACGTGACGCAATTACTACTTTTTGCACAGCGTAATTTCCATATCAGGAATGACAGGAGAGCACATGCTAGGATCGCTGAATAAAACTGTACTATCTGTAATCTTGGGTTTTTTGATAGGTATTGTGGTTTTTATAGGTGTGAGATTTGTATGGCTTCCCAATAACGAAGTGCATTATCATGCCAACTTTGCAGTCTTTATAAATGGCAAACGTGAGCCATTTTCTGGCACTCAGTACTATCAAGAAGTGGCTATGTGCGGCCAGACTACTTCTCCGCAAAGCCTAATACATATGCATGATAATAATAATCATGTAGTTCATGTTCACGCCAACACTCAAACATGGGGTCAATTTTTTAATAATCTCGGTTGGGTATTGGGTGATACGCTATTGTCTGACGGCACTAATGTTTATCAAGATGGTGCTAATGGCAAGCTTAGTTTTATACTAAATGGTAAAGCTACGCGTTCAATTGCTAACGAGATTATTCAAGACAAAGATCGTTTGCTTATTAGCTTTGGCGTTCAAGATTCCACTACTCTGCAAAAACAATCCGACCAAGTTGAATCTGATGCAGCCCATTTTGATGTAGCTAAAGACCCATCGACTTGCTCAGGTCCAGAGAAAAATGATTGGCTGGCTCGTCTTAATCGGGCAATTTGGTAGTGTCAAATATAGCTATAACAATAAAACCCATTATAAGAGGCACTACCCTTTAGATTGGTATTGCCATCAGATCTGTTAAATGCTATAATCACCCCAAGAGATGGCTATAATCACACAAACATTATTTGCTGCAGAGACTATTCCTTTGGCTGCCCAGCCCATTAACCAAATCGGACCTTTTGTTTTGACTAATTCTATGTTCTTTGGAGCTATAACGGCTGTGTTTGTTGTGCTGTTGTTTACTTTGGCCATGCACCGATCGTCTTTATGGCCACGTTCCAAGTTTGCCTTTGCCATCGAGAGCTTAACAGAATTCATCCTAAATATCGCTGAAGAAAACTTTGGTAGCCGTAAAGTAGCTATTAAACATCTACCGCTTTTGTTGACACTGTTCACTTTTATATTTGTCAGTAACATATCTGGCTTATTGCCTGGAGTGGATAGTATCGTGGTGCATACTCCAAACGGTACAGTCTCGTTGTTTAGGGCTTTTACAACTGATCTTAACGGTACGCTATCTCTTGGCCTACTGACTATTTGCTTGGTCCAATTCTACGCGCTGAGCGAACTAGGATTTCTGGGTCACTTTAAGCATTATTTTACGGCTAAGCCTTGGAACCCAATGAATCTCTTTATTGGCCTGATAGAAGTCATGGGAGAATTCATACGTATTATGACTTTGTCTATGCGGTTGTTTGGCGTTATATATGCCGGTGAAGTTTTGTTGACTGTAGTAGGCTCGTTAGCTGGCAACTTTGGTTGGGCAGCAACTATACCGATTTACTTTATGGAGATCTTCTTTAGTGCTATTCAGGCGTACATTTTTGTGATGTTGACTACTGTCTATCTGTCGATTGCTATCCGCCATGAAGATGCCGAAGGCCACGATATTGATCATCCCTCCGTTCCCGAACCTGTAAAGGTGGCCGAGGGATGAAATGCAGGTAAGCTAGGGCGAGAACTGTAAAATTCAAATAGTGTGATAAGTTATAGATAATAAGAAAGGTAAGAATTATGTCACAAGTAGACCCAAGTTTAATTAAGGGAATCACCATCGCAGTTGGAGCCATTGGCCCAGCTATTGGCGTAGGTTTAATTGGCGCATCAGCTGTGCAATCAATCGGTCGTAACCCAGAAGTGCAAGGTAAAGTATTGTCTGCTGCCTTTGTGATGGCTGGTTTAGTAGACGCCGTATTGGCATTCGTGCTCTTGATCGTATTTACCACAAGCTAGAAGATATCAATAGAACTTTAAGGATTTTCCGAGTATATGCACCCACTTACAATAATGGCTCAAACTACTGAAGCACCTGGCGGAATTGCTGCTTTAGGTTTAAATCTAAAATACTTTCTGTTCCAGCTAGTATCGTTTGTGATTGTATTGCTAGTTCTTCGCAAATGGGTTTTCCCTAAATTGGTGCAAACTTTAGAAGATCGCCGCAAGGTGGTTGAACAAAGTCTTGAACGAGCCAAAGCTACTGAAGAAGCGATGCGTGACGCTAAAAAAGAGATTACTGCCCTATTGCATGAAGCTCGAAGTGAGGCTAAGGCTATGGTAGAAATCTCTCGCAAAGAAGCGATCGCTTTTATGAACGAGGCCGAAGAGAAAGCCAATAAAAAGGCTCAGTACATTCTTAAAGAAGCTAAAACTCAGGTAGATGCCGATTATCTGGCCGCAGCAAACAAGCTCAAGCAAGAAACGGCACAACTGGTTGCTGCCGCTACCGAACAGATCATAAAGCAGAAAGTTGATGTCAGCAAAGATGCCGAGCTTATTAAAACTGCTTTAGGCCAGGTCACGGAGGGGAAGCACTAGCATGAAGAAGTCATCTCGTCGCGCGCTAGCTAGAACTATTCTGCGATTGCTGCAAGATCAACCAACTAGACGTTCGCAGATATTGCGATCAGTTGGAGCTTATCTTATTAACAGCAAGCAAACGCGTCAGTCTCATTTATTAATTGGTGATATCGCCAGGGCTTTAGAGCCAAAAGGTTATTTATACACTGAAGTCAGTTCGGCCTATGCTTTGGATGATGCGTCCAGGGGAAACCTTAGCGCTTTTCTAAAGAATCAAACAGGCGCGTCTACTGTAGAACTTGATGAACGAGTTGACCCTACCCTGCTATCCGGTGTAATTATCCGCACGCCTGATAAGGAATTAGACACTTCAGCCAAACGAAAACTAAGGCGCCTAGCTAGCTTAAGCTCAAGAGGAGACAGTTAATGAGTATAGAAATTAAACAACTAAGTCACGAAATCCAGGCGGCTATTGAGGACCTTAAAACCGAACAAGGCCTAGAGCAAGTCGGTATTGTGACTCGTATTGGTGACGGTGTAGCCTGGGTCTATGGTTTAACTGGGTGTGGTTTTAGTGAGATTATCGAGATCGAAGCCTCAGATGGCAGTAAGGTGAAAGCCTTTGCGCTTAACCTTATGGAAGACGAAATCGGTGCAGTGCTACTCGGTGAAGATAACCTAGTAAGTGCCGGTGCAAAAGTCCGACTTAGCGGTAAAGTATTAGAAGTGCCAATTGGCCCAGAACTACTTGGTCGGGTTGTAGATCCGCTTGGTCAGCCAATAGATGGCGCTGGTCCAATAGCAACCAAAGCTACTGGTGCCGTAGAACGCCAAGCACCTGGTGTTATTGATCGTAAAGGTGTACACGAACCATTGATGACTGGCATTATGGCTATAGACGCTATTGTGCCGATAGGTCGTGGACAGCGTGAACTGATTATCGGCGATCGCCAAACCGGTAAAACAGCTATTGCTATCGACACTATCATCAACCAGACTCGCCAAAAAACCGGCGTCATCAGCGTGTACGTTGCGATTGGTCAAAAGCTTAGTAAGGTTGCAAGATTAGTAGAGCGGCTCAAACAAGAAGGTGCTATGGAGAACTCAATCGTTGTGGCTACCAGCCCAGCTGATCCAGCCTCTTTGCTGTACATGGCGCCTTATGCTGCTACCGCTATGGCTGAGTATTTTAGAGACAACAAGCAGCACGCTTTAATTATTTATGATGATCTAACTAAGCACGCCGTGGCTTATCGCCAGATGTCACTTCTTCTTCGTCGTCCGCCAGGTCGCGAAGCTTATCCTGGTGATGTTTTTTATCTACACTCTCGCCTATTGGAGCGATCAGCTAAGTTGTCTGCTGACCAAGGCTCAGGCTCGTTAACTGCTTTGCCAATTATTGAGACTCAGGCTGGCGAAGTTAGCGCTTACATCCCTACCAATGTGATCTCGATTACCGATGGCCAGATTTTTCTTGAAAGTAGCTTATTTTATCAAGGTATTCGTCCGGCAATTTCGGTTGGTCTCTCAGTATCGCGAGTTGGTGGAGCAGCCCAGACTAAGGCTATTAAGAGCGTTGGCAGTAGCCTGCGTTTAGACTTAGCACAGTTCCGTGAACTAGCAGCATTTGCTCAGTTTAGTACAGATTTGGATGCTGAAACTAAAAGCCGGATTAATCGTGGCCAGCGATTGACCGAACTCTTAAAACAGCCACAATACGCACCGCTTAGTGTCTGGCAGCAAGTGGTGTCGCTAATGGCGGCAACTGGTGGTGCTTTTGATGAAGTACCAATCGACAAAATTGCTGATGCTGAGTTAGCCCTACTCACTAAGATTGGGAGTGATCACAAAAAGCTTGCTGATGAGCTTAACAAAGGCGATAAACCTAGTGATGAAACCAAGAAAGCTGTTATGGATATGGCCAAAGCCATCGCGAAAGGTTTAAGTCCACGGGTCTAGAATATTATGGCGAGCACTCAACAGATTAAATCCAGAATTAAGTCAATCAAAAACACCAAGCAGATTACAAAAGCTATGGAGTTGGTGGCTGCTTCTAGGATGCGCAAGGCTCAAGAAGTCGTCGGGCGCTCTCGTCTGTTTGCCCATGCTGCGCAGGAGCTTTTGACTCGACTCAGCCAATTAGTGAATGTTAACCAATATGATTTGTACAGGGTTCGCCCTATTAAGTCTCGCTTGTTGATTGTTATTACCAGTGATCGTGGACTGGCTGGCGCCTACAACAGCAATCTTTTGCGCAGTTATATAAGTGAACTCAAAAAAGATGAGA
>Ga0210403_10004760_pt1 | contig 11625 bp, 20 predicted proteins | sample IncBWC19MmetaG_FD_150863 | JGI IMG/M metagenome (GOLD analysis project Ga0210403, IMG submission 150863) | Forest soil microbial communities from Barre Woods Harvard Forest LTER site, Petersham, Massachusetts, United States - Inc-BW-C-19-M | ecosystem: Environmental > Terrestrial > Soil >... | reverse complement strand
TTTTCAAAATTGTTAATAAGGGGGGGGGGGTAGTTCATAACCCTGGGAAAAAGGATTAATTCTCCAGGGCAATGACTTCTATATAGTGCCTGTATATGGCCCCTATATACGACCATTTAACGGGCTTTTAGCGGCCTCAAAACAGGCTTTTAGCAAGCTGAAAACGACCTGGAGATATCCTCATTTTTTTTGGGTACGTAAGATATTTGGAGGGGAAAATTTCTGGCCGGAAATTCAGAAAAAAAACGGTTTTTTTCCTGATCCTCTGCAACCCAATAAATACGGGCAAAGCATCTTTCTCCTGGACAAAGCGCAGATCCTGGCCAGGTCACCTGCAGCCGGCCGGCCGGCTCGATATCAAGGAGCCTTGAACGGATAAGAAATTAAAGGGTCTGCATTGTTTTAACCAGGGCAATCGCTTTTAGAATGATTGCTTTATAGTCTGGAGCCGTTGCATAGCGTGCATCTGCAATAGCGCTTGCAAAGTCTTCGGGGGTATCTGTATTGAATGCAGCTGCATAACGCGTACTGTTCTTTAAAAACGCTCCATGATCCGCAAAACTATCGGATGCACTCGAGTACTTTCTAAAGAGTGCATTCACTCTATATGAATATTGTCCTTTTGTATTGCAGCTTGCATTGCCATTTGCATCTCCTGGAGGGAATATCTTTATAACTGTATCTGTGATTCCATCCTTAACGGGATCTCCAGTAGATCCACATTCCCAGGTTAGCTCCATTTGTGTTGCACCCTTCCAGGATGAACCCGCTTTAGCACCAAAGAAATTGAATCCTGGAGCTGATTTTCCCCAACCGGACTCCAATCCTGCCTGGGCAATAGTAAAGAGCGCAGGAACGCCCGTATCCGCTTCGCTCTGTACTGCAAAAGGATAATATGTATTTACGAAATCAGTAGGGGATTTGGCGGCAGCGGCCAGGGCATCTAAAGAAGTATCGGCTGAATCATCAGAACCACTTCTTTGTTTATAGGCAATGTACAGAGCAGTGCCACCCAGGGCAAACCATAACGCTTTGTTCGTGTTTGCCATTTCATTAGGATGCTGTTGTATATTTTATAAAGAAGATTCCGGCTCCATCTGATATACTTCCAAATGGAGTGGTAATAAAAAAGGGAGATCCATCAGATGTACTCCAATTAAAAGGAGTCAAATTATTTCCCTGATATGTTTGCCCTGCAATAAAAGTAAGATCAATGGAAAACAAAACTTGTGCAGTAGTTTGAAATGTTAGAACACCTCCGGCTCTAATAAAATTTCGATTGCATAAAAAAAAGCAAGTGATATATATTGCTCCAGGGGGAATCACTTCAGCCCTGGGAAATTGCACAGTTCCATTCCCATCAATTAGAACATCGTAGGTTAAAGCTATTTCGAATGTTCTAACTATTTTATTCCTGGACATCAGGAGAATATTGAGTATCGTTGAATGAATAACCCTGCACCAAATTGAAATGCAGCTGTATAGATTTGTACAAAGAAAGAAGATCCATCCGAAAGAGGTAATGGGATGATGGGATTATCATCTATATGTCTTTGATATTGCATTGTTGAAACAGGCAACACATTCAAATTGATTAGGATCAAAGCTGTCGTTTCTAAATCAAATGTACCCCCTCCGGAACTGACAAACGGAATTGTGCAAATAAAAAATGTTTCTTCCCAAATTGCTCCCGGGGGAATAACTGGAGCATTGGGAAATTGTATAAGTCCAATAGCTCCTCCATTGATTGTTACATCAAAAGGAAAAGCAATGGTATAAGTCCGTATCGTTTGATTCCTTAACATTATCTAATGATGCTGTAACGATTAAAAAAGACTCCCGCTCCGGCTTGCAATGGAGCCGTATAAATGGTTACAAAAAAAGGAGATCCGTCTGAAGCATTTGTAGTATAGAGAGGGGGAGTTGGAATATTTCCTAAATAGTTTTTTCCTGCAATTGGCAAAACATTCAAATAGATTAATGCTTGGACTGTTGTTTCCAAATCAAAAGTTCCCCCTCCGGAACTTACAAAACTGGTAGTACATTGGAAATATGATTCTTGATATATTGCGCCAACTGGAATTATTGGAGCAGTAGGAAATTGAATTACTCCTACTGCTCCTCCATTGACTGATACATCAAAGTTGAAACATATTTCAAATGTACGGGCCGTTAATATTTTTATCATTTAAAGTTGACTTTCAAAGTAAGAAATGTAAATCATAATTGCGCCTGCTGTAACTGGAGCGTTTGCAACGCTCCAGAGCAATGCACCAGATCCTCCGGAGGGAACTGGATTAGCATTGTATGCATCCGCAAAATTGAAACCGTCCATTGTTCCGACTGCTCCTTGAAAAAATGCGCTGCCGTTAATTGTGCCTCCCCAATTCCCGAAATAGCTTACTAAATCGAAATTTGTAGAATTTCCTGTTTGGCGCAATCCAAGGCTAACAGTACCCCCTACTCCTGCAGTGAAAGATGTCAGGATCTTTCCGTATACAGAAACGGGAACAGCTTTATCAGGCAGCTGTACACCCAAATCGTATGAGCCAATTGCGCCCCCATATGTATTGAAATCAAAAAGAGCGCAAATAGATTTTAAAGCTGTATGATATACGTTGTAAGGGATATCTGGAGTCATGATTTGAATTTTTTAAAATGAATTTTTAAAATTGAATGATTGAATCGAATTCTTTTATCTGCGCTTTAGCATGTGATTGTGCTTTGTTGTCCTGGGCGGTTCTTCTGCCTGGGCTTCTTTCTCATGATCGAGCAATGCCTTCTCATGAGATTCTATAATAGCCTGTCTCTCTTCAAAAGTTGGACGGCTTGAAATTTCTTTTTGTTTTTTTACTTCAGGTTTCTTGCCCATTGTGTTTGGTTTTAATTAAGTCTTTTTCTCCGGTTTGAATTGTCCATTGTGTTGAGTTCGACAAAAACTTTGTATCCTCCCCAAATTGCAATGCCCCAAAGTAAAGGAGTAGGGATCAGACCTAAAAAAGATGCTGAACTATCTTTGCTTTTTTGTAGTGACGTTGTTTGTCCCTGGAGAGCTTTCATGCAATCAGCCGGAGATAAATTATGTTGTGTACAAAAATCGCTTGTCTTTTGTGTAAGATCAATTTGATCCTGTGCCTCTTTATGTGTTTCGTGAACCATGTAAGCAGACGAAATGAAGCCGACAATAAGAATGATTCCCCAAATAATCAGAGGGATGAACCCGACCATTTCCATACCCTGGGTAAGATCCGGATGTGCATCCAAGTAAGCTTGTTGCAAAGGAGCTGTAAGTGTTGAAATGAAATCCTGTGGAGCTGTACCGTCAGCAAATAGACCTTTGGCCCAATTGTCGGCCACTGTCTGCATTTGATCTATTCCGTTCTGGCCATTGGTAAGAACATCAGGAAAAATTAAACCGGATTTTGGCTCCAGGCCATGATTTTCAATAACCATTTGCACAGCGGCCCAATGTGCAGCATAAGGAACCCAAATTGCATTGTAATCAACAAATTCCGGTGATGTCAGCCCGTATGTATCTTTTAACCAGGTACGCATCCTGGCTCCTTCGATAACTGCCTGGAACAAATTTTTGTGGGCCGTCTCCCAGGCTTGCAATGTCGAATCATCCGCATCCGTTCCGGTCGTGGGATCTCCAGGACTTGAAACGGGTACATCATCCACATCTGACATTCTAAAGCGATTGTACATTATCCGCAAATTTGTTTGTGAGCCTTAGCCATTGATCCCATCGGTATACCGGAGATTGTAGAACGCTTTTTCCTTCGGTGTGCTTTTTTCTTATGCGCTTTTTTTCTTTTGCGTCCCACTCGTTTAACAGTATGCCTAACCGCATACTTTGCCCCTACTCTCTTCTTCCGTTTCTTGCGCGGTTTTGCTCGTTTTACGGCCCCAACTTTTTTCCGACGTGCTTTCCTGCGCTTTGGCTTTGCGGCTGTCCTGTGCGATTTTTTGCGGGCTGTTTTACGTTTCTTTGCCATGCTATATGAAGTTAAGAGCTTTTTGAGCGAGTGAAGGATCTTTGATTAATCCGGTAAGAAGTTGAACCAAAACTTTAGGATCTACTTTTTGTGCAAGAGTCCCCAGGAGAAAAGCAAATTGAGGTGCAGTATTTACAGCCTGACAAAGCAAAATCATTTCCTGAGTACTGATCTTTGTTGCTACACTCTCCAGGAGAGCATTAAGTTTTATTTCTAACTGCTCTGGAGTCATTCCCTTGAGTTCTCCGAAGTCCGGGCCTGCCGGCAGGGAATTTGTAACTGTCTTTGGATCTATTCCGTTAATAGCTGCTTTGGCCTGTCCACAAAGTCCCATGAGCGATTGAATTTCTTCGGGTGTTTTTCCCATAACGGATAAAGCAATCGGCGCAAACATTCCATACTTTGCAATCGGGTCATCGTCTTTGCGTAGATACTCTTGCTTCTTCCACTCGAATTCCTTTTCCATTTGTTTGAGACGCAATTCAAACATGTCATTGTTTACCTTTTGAACTTCACCGGAAATCAAACCATTTCCCTCCAGGGGTACAAGGCGGTAACCAGGGGGGACGGAACCATAACCGATTGCCCCGGTTTGCTGCCTGCTAATCCCGCGCTCTTCCCTTTCTAATTCAACTGTATACTGATTGCCTCTCTGAAAGGAATTTTTAATGTGTCTTTCAGCTCCAGAATATACCAGGACTTTTCCATAATTGTTAAAGTCCGGAAGAATATCCATAAGCTCTTGCAAATTTGCTTCACCGTCCGTCCCTTCATCAATGAGATAAAGCATGTTTTTAGACATATCGCGCACGCAGAAATAGGGATGAGTACTTAACCCGGCCCGTAGAACTTTTTCAAGTGCTTTTAGCTTTATCATTGTATTTTTCCTTCTGTAATCAGCTGATACGACATGTAGAAAAAAACATCTCCCTGGTCACAATTGATATTTATTCCTTTCCCTTCAATTACCCAATCTAACCAATATTGCCCGCTCAATTGCGGATCTACGGGCAATCCAAAAAGTTGCCTTTTTGTATTGTCAACGATATTAATAAATGTACCAGGGGGCGGATATGCTTCAAAGGCTAAAATCATATATCTTAAAATGATTGCCTTCACTCCCTGATTGGCGTAATCAATCGTGATGTATGAATTAGTTTTCGTCGGATTGTTTACAGATACAGCCCCGTACATACAACTGTATACAGGATCTGGAATAATTGATTTTATAAAAATCTCAGACGAAAAACTACTCATTTATTTTGGTCTTGAAAAAGGTGGAACCACTGGAGCAACTCCAGGCTTATTCAAAAGTCCCATGCTTCCCAAAGCTCCATTAGCTATCAGAGTATTGTAGGTGACCATTGAAATATACCAAATCTGGAGTGCAATTGTAAGTGTGCCTACTCCGGGAGCCGGAGGTGGTGTAACAATTCCCGTAGGGTTTTTGTAGTACGAAGTTGAAAGGTCAAAATCTCCAGGGATTGAAGCCGGGAGATAATTTAATGGCCTTTGATTCGGCGTACCTCCGTAGACTGTTAGCATATCATCCAGGCGTACATCTTCATAAAAATCGGTTGCGCCGTGTTTCAATGTCATGTACAAATTTTGGGCCTCTGATGTTGAAATCAGCGGATCGTTATCAGGCGTCACTGTATCACAGTGAATGCTGAAACCATATATCCATCCGATCTGAGTCGGCAGCTGCTTTGCGATTGTAAGCTTCGTTTGAGCAACCGCCGGAAGCGGAGTATACAGTGTAGTCGTGTATGTTGGTGTCCCCCAATGGAGGAGCATTTTACTGATATCCATTTTTACAATTTTACAAAGTGATTAATCCGAAATTTTCTTCTTAATGCTTTGTAGCAATGGACGAAGCCTGACCGAATGAACCCTCCATTCTCATTGATAAGAACAAGTTTGGAGACAGGATCAGGTTGTTGATCGGATTTGTCAGGTTGATGATGATTTGAAAACGTCCCAGGTTACCGTTAATCAGACGAACCGGATTCGTAAGAACCATTCCCATGTTTGGATCAAATTCTGTTGCGCTCTGGCCCACATCTTTGAATTTACGCATCGGAACCAGGTCAACCAGGGTTTCCTGTTCCATTTTCATTTGAAGCACTCCATCGTAGATAGAATCATCCGCCTGGATGTTTCCGAAGGATTGGTATACCCGATTGTTTGCAGCTGCACCATATCCGAGGAAGAATTGGAATGCATATTGTGCGAGCACGTTGTTTTTACCCAGGGCAATATTTCCAAGAAACTGAGTGGCCTGTGGAGCTGTCAGGGAGAAATCAAAAATGAAAGCATTTTGAGAATTCACAAAAGGCAATTCCTGGATGATCTGCGCAGGCTCCGAAATACTCAGAGGATTCACAAAATAAGGATTTGGAATAGGCTTGTTGTTAGTGTCTACCATTTGCTTACCGTGACCGTCTTCAAAGAAGGGAGAGGAAAGAGCCTGGAATGAACGTCTTTGCGCGTTTGCAATTGCCTGTTGATCGTATCTCATTTGATTTTATTTTGATTATTTGATTGAAAAATGAATTTATATTTTTATTAAAAATTTACTTACATGAAAACGCCGCAACCGTTCATTCCCATTGTGACTTTCCCCATCATTGGCCCGGCCACTCCCATCTCAACATCGGTGTTGTACATTCCGGCCACTCCAGTTGGATTTTCATTTGTGAATCCGGAGATCCTGGCAACGGCTGTCGGTGCATCGTTCACATAACCATTCATTCCCCTGGTCTGAAATGCTCTTGCCGCTTCTACAAGTTCCGCATCCGGTTGTGCTGCACCAATAGCATCAAAGAATGGTGAACCGTGCATTGAAGTAACTGTACGAATTTCCTGAATGGCTCCGGCAACTGCCAAACCAACGAGAGCAAATTTAGCATATGGATTTTTAACAAATGTTGCTGCTGCAACTCCTACAACGAGCTTCACAGCTCCTTCGTGAACCATAAACCATGAATCCTCAAATTTGGGATCTTTTGCAATCTGATTTTTAAACAGATTTTCAAAATCCAAAAACTTTTTGGATACGATCATACCTCCGGTCAATGCTCCGACCTCTAAAATCGTATGTCCTGCTTCTTTTGCGTGGGCTTTCCAGTTAATTGCCATTGTTATTTATTTAGTAACCGTTTGATTGAATTGCGAGAGAAATAAATAATAGTCCCTATAACCATGCTCCAGGCTACTGGGGGGCCATAAGTCGGGCCTAACATGCTTGCGCATGTCAGATATATAGGCATCTTTATAAGCACTCCTATGAGGTCTGAGGGGCTATTGATTGCTGTGATACCAAAAGACCCGGCAGTTGGCGCACCACCCTTACCGCCTTTGCCACCTTTACCCTTTACTCCAAAGTGAGCAGGTGTCAATTTGAAATTCTTACCACTGGTATCGGGGGGATGCGCCCCAAGTTCCTGAGCTGTCATTTTCTCAGCCGAATTCACAGCCACATTGAGAGCATCAGCAAGCAAAGGGTGTTCAGCCGGATTTATAGCACCTTTAACGCTCTCCAGGTACTTCATAATCATTGCCAGGATAGGGGCAGCTGTGGCCAGAGCTGCACTCGCTGCAACGGCTTGGCCCATTGTTACTCCTGAAGTGGTTCTGAGTGCCTGGAGATTCGGATGTACCTGGTTAATACTTGAAAGGTGAGCGAGAGCGGGGATACGAGAGAGGGGATGTACTTTCGGATGATTGGCCGGAGTGTAATGAGGATGATTTTTTGTATAAATTATATTTTTGTTTGTGAGATCATTCGGATGATACAAACCAGGGAGCTTCAGAAAGGTTTGCAGATCCATTCCCCTGTTTGCCACTACTCCCATTCCTTTGATCTGTCCCCCTTCAGCTGATTTTGTTCCCTCTTTTACGGTTTGCTTTAGGATATTGTAATCGCCGCCTAAATCTTCCCAGGTCTTTTGCATTTTTGCACCATCGGTAACGATTGCATGAGCCAACCTGTCAGCCAATTGCAATACATTGAGACGAACGAGTCCCAAGAATGCTCCCCTGGGAATTGCAATTGCAACTCCCTTAAAGTTGTTTGCAATTGTGGACACTGCATGTTCAACGGTATTGACTGCTTTAGATGCCGCTGATTTGATTGAATTGGATGCATCGTGAATTTTCTTTGCAATGCCGGAAAACAAACCGGATGTTTTTACAATGACTCCTACTCCGGAAATTTGAGAGAGATCCTGGTCAATCTGGAAAGTGGGTCTTTGAAGCATGTCGGATGAAAAACCGTATGAACGGCCTGTTCTTTTTGCATCAGATCCCCGGCCCATTGCGTGTAATTCCATTTGATTTCCGTTTAAAAAATTTAGAGATCCTTTGTCGTATGCTATTTCTGTATCGTACTGACAATTGTTGACCGGATCTAAAACAATATACTCTGATCTCTTTGGGAGATTGCTTAACGTGCTTCCCTTTTGAACAATGACAAAAATATGCGTATAGTCTTTGTCTTTGTAGTAAATGTGCTTTAGGATCGGTTCTATTCCCGCTGCTTTCAAAACGGAGGCAATCAGCGTTGCCATTTTTTTACAGTCCCCTACTCCATTGGCAATTGTTAGGGAAGGAGTCCAAACGCATTCATGCGGATCTTCGTCTAACTTGTATTTTACATTCGCGCAAACGGTATCGAAAAGTCTGTGTAAAAATTCGTCTCTAGTCCCAACTCCAGGTTGCAATTTTGTAACCATGAGTTTCACAAAATCGCTTTCCTGGGCCTCATTGACAAACCGAACAATTAGTTTCAGCGTGTCTTCAATTGTGGCCTGTGATTTTACAGCGTCATAAGTGAGAAATTGGGGTTGAGGCACAATGTCCGTTTCAGGTAGTAAGTATAACGGATAAAGGGGAGGGGTGTTATTTTTTGGCGCGTAATGGCCTTGTATGTCTTTCTTTGAATTTGGGGCTTAAATCAAATCCCATCAGGATAGCAAGCAGACAAACCTCTTGCTCTGTATAGTATTTTCCTAATCCAATTCTTTGAAATCGGATCTTTTTTATATGCCTTTGAGTTGTACGCTTTGAATAGCCATACATGAAGGCTATTTCCTCAAGGGTGAAAGTCAATTGATTAGTTTTATGGGAGATTCGGAAGGGATGCCATCAATTGCATTGTACCAAATTACAGCGGAAATAACAATGCTCTGGATCTCCCTGGGCTGCCCTACTCCTGTCCCAAATAATGGATTTTGAATTTGCATGACCTGAGAAGAAATGGCCTCTTTCAAAATCGTATTTTTCTTTGAGAATTCTGCATATTGATTATTGAAGGTTTGCGGATCTCCTGCAATTGCACAGAATTTAATTTGGGGGATCTCAATTTTTTTGTCGGTCATGGCAATGGTTTTTATTTTCCAAATTTTATTGCATCGCCTTTGTCCAGGTCAATTGATTCAAAAATAATTCCATCCGCTTCCGGGTAATTTTTGCGGATCTTCTTTATTACTCCCCGGATTGATTCCTTACCAGATCCGCTCCAGGTGACTGATTTTTTTTCTGATCCCAGGAATTTGTAATCCGCTGTCGGTTTGCATTCAATGAAAATGTACATCCCGTCGATTTGGTTTACTTCAGCTGCATTATTTTTCTCCGGGATGATTCCCATACTACTCAGGAGAAAGTACATCACAATTAAGAATCCGGCTATCAATAGCCCTTTTAAAATACGGCGTGTCCACATTTGAATTAACAGATAGTGATAGATCATTTTTTTGATATTAAGGCGTTAGAATAGATTTTAATCGCTTCGGTTTGTTCTTGAAATTTTGCTTCGGTAAACTCAACGAGACAATCTATAAAATCATCCGAAAGCGTTTTCATTACGGGATTTGTTTTATCTTTTTTTCTTACAACGTCTAAAGCATCTTCAAGATATGATAATTCCTCAGAGGCTCTATCGTACATAGATTGAATTGCTCTAATATCTCCTGCTGTCAGGTTTTGGGGGATTCTTAATTTTATCATGCCGAAAGATATAAAATCCATTTAAGAATTTATCCCTCAATTTATTCTTTTCTTTCTTGGATTTCTGCTCTAAATTTGCTATTATATTCCCTGCAATGGCCTGATCTATAAAAATATCAAATTCAGTAGCCTGGACATTGAGGATCTCAACTACCTTTTTTTTCTTGCGAACGGAAATTGAGAGCTGTCCCCGGCCATCCAGTTTGAAGATAAAACCATCAGGTTTCTTCATAGGTTAGGATTTCTAGGTTCGGTCAAATCAATTAGATCAAATGAAAGCTTATTCAATTTTAAAAATGTATCAACTAAAATAGAATTGAGTCTTTGATACTCTGGATTGAGCTTAGAAATTTCTTGCTTTCTAAGCTTTTCCGTCTGATCTCTTATCAGAATTGCGGTGGTTTCGGCATAAATAAAAATCAAATGGGATTCTTTCTGTTTGCTCATACGCGATATTTTTTAAGTTCCTGTTCGTATTTTTGATTCATCATTTTTCCTTTTTTATCAGAGAGCTTGAATAGAACAGATCCATCCGCATCGTACTGCCACTCGAAATATTCAATGTCTTTCAGCACTCCGTAAGCATATTTCATTATTGGGATCTTCGTTTCATTCAGATACACAATTGCTGTTTTGTAAGTGTCCTTAAATTGATCTTCCACAAGGTACACCAAACGATTGAGACTATAACGGTTATCTGTAACGTACAAACCATTCCATTTCCGTTTGTCATGTTTCCAGGAATGAAATTTGCAACCGTTGGTTAATCCATCTTTGAAATAAACGAGCAATGTAAAAACGGATTTCTCCTGGAATGCGGAAACGGGTTTATCAAAAACTCGTTTTTCCTTTTGCGCGGGAGCTGTGGCAATGAATTGTTTCAGCTGTGCGATTTCTTCGCGTAGTTGTTTTTCTGTTTCTGTTGGCATTTGCGAGGGTTTTGGTTTTGGCAATGATCCGGGCTAAGTACATGAGACTTCATGCACGTAATGAAACGACAAGCACTAATAAAGAACGACAAGAACAACACGAACGACACGAACGACACGTACCACTTTCTACCGATCTCGGAAGGCGTTAAGACCATTATCGTCATGAACCTTCCGAAGAAAGTACCTTCACTTTAGACATGAGTTTTCCGGTTTCTCTGGTTTTTCTGTGTGAAAAGCCGGAAACATTGGGGGCTGTCAGATAGTAGCGAGCAACTGACGGAGGAGATATGGATCTATAATTATCCTGTTTCGTCTAAACAGCAAAGCCGGACTATGAATGCCCGGCTTTGTATTGCTAAAAGGTGAATATAAAAAGAAAGATATTGCATTCCGCTAGTGGCGGGGCTTTGCGAGTTCTGAAATTCTGAGGTTATTAACATTTCCGCTTTATATCTTGTTGATGATCCGGCTTAGTAAATTTAGTTATAGTCCCTTTTAAGTATATCTTTGCTTCATCTTGTTTTCCACAAGCTGTATATCTGGTGTGATTCGGCAAACTTCCCACCAATCAAGCCCTTCAGGTCACTGAGGGGCTTTCTTTTTTCCAAATTGTTAATAAAGGGGGGGGGGGGTAGTTCATAACCCTGGGAAAAAGGATTAATTCTCCAGGGGAAGGAGTTCTATAT
>Ga0210403_10004759_pt1 | contig 11629 bp, 9 predicted proteins | sample IncBWC19MmetaG_FD_150863 | JGI IMG/M metagenome (GOLD analysis project Ga0210403, IMG submission 150863) | Forest soil microbial communities from Barre Woods Harvard Forest LTER site, Petersham, Massachusetts, United States - Inc-BW-C-19-M | ecosystem: Environmental > Terrestrial > Soil >... | reverse complement strand
TTCGGGGAAGAAAACCGGATCGCCTTCGACAATCTCTGACGCAGCATGCCTTACTGCCGAGGGAACCTGGCGTCGCAGTGGAAATCACTACTAACAACGGATGGCAAGAAAAACACGAGTAACAATATATTCGGAGTGCTGGGTGGCATTCCCACAGAGTCAACCGTGCGGGACGGCAATATCCTTTCTCAGACAGCATTCGAGATTTTTGTTACGGCCGGCTCCTTTGGAGCCACTTTACCGCCTCTTTTCGTATGGCTATGTTCCAATACGAAGTCCAAAGTTTTGCGCTCTGGGGCTTGGCTGGAGCGGCCATGGCGTTCACCTGCCGTGCCAGAACGACGCTCCTAGCCGACGTTGCTCATTGATCATTCAGATCGCGTTGATCATGGAACGAGCGCCAACACTTTGATGGTCCGCCGCACATCTCCCGATCGGAATCTCAAGAGAAGATAGCGGCACATAACGTCTTCGATGTCTCGATAGTACTTAACCCACGCCTGGGTCTGCATCGACAAGCTTAGTTGACCACAGCCGAGAGACCCGTTGGGGGATTCGGCGGTGCATCCTGCGTACCGTATTCGTAGCTTCCAATATCCCATGCACTTGTTCGTGCATTTAGCGCGTTGTTAGGACAGCTTAGGGTATGATTCGTTGTGTTATAGGTACAAGCATCGCTGGTCGAGGATTGGCAGGCTGCACCCGCTGTCGCATTGATCGCGGAGAGCGCCGTACACCAAGACTGGACATCGGTCCCGTGTTGCACCGTGCCGCAAGTCGATGGCGTACAACTGCTGATCGGAGAATAAGAGTAAGTCTCGCTCGCTGTGTAGCCCTGCCCATTGGCAACTGACTCGCTTTGAGTCAGGTCCGTGCAGCCCGTTCCTTTACCATTGTTGCAAACTGGCGTTCTTCCGCCGCTTGGCGAGGAATCGAAGTTGAGCGCGGATGGAATAACATGGTTGTTCTGGTCGTAGACCGTAAAGAACGGCCCGGTTGGAGGTGCTCCTCCGCAGCCGCCCACCGTGCAGTCCACGGTGTTGTTGAACCAATAGTAGGTGCCATAATTCCCAGCCCCGTGGTTTCCGATGTTGACGGGGTTGCTGCTCTCGTTGTAGATGATGTTGTTGAAGCCGTAATTGACAAAATTTCCAGTTCCGCCATTGCCGTTAAACCACAGCACTACACCACCAGAGCAACTATTACCCCCATGAAGAAGTAAGTTGTAGTAGATTTCTCCGTTGCTTGTGAGTGGACTGAACCCGAAGATGCTGTTGCAGTGGTCCCCATCAACAGACGTTATTTTGTTCGTGAGTTCGACATCGTGCACGATATCCACGCTGCCCAGCACCCCTGAAACAACATAACTGATATAGCCATATTGAATCTGCGACCACGAACCAAAGAACCCGTTCTCCGTATTTTGTGTACTGTCGCTGCCGTCAATAATAAAGTGGTCGGCAATTGTGCCCGCACCGCCATCTCGAAATATTCCAGTGTTGTTGCCGCCGCTGGCCCACGACCACCCGTGTGCGTAGAGTCCGGTGACTCGGATATTCGTACCCGACCCTTGAGCATTGATAACTGTCCCCTGATTGGTAAAGCCCTTCACTTCAGGACGATCAATAATGATGTAAGACTCGTTCGAGAGTCCGAAAATGTCGGAATTCCCTCTGCCTTCATTGAGTATCGGACGGCACCATGCGGCTCCGCACGTGCTGGAGTTGTACCATGATGGATCAACCCCGATGTAGAAGGGATTACTGCCCGTACCGCTCCACGTCCAAGCAATTGGTAGATCACTGCTAGTCCAGCTTTCCCCACCCCGCAAAATAAAGCCTTCGCCAGCGGCTGGCGTAGTCGAGGCGCAGTTACCCGTGCAGCTCGGCATGCCAGGAAGATGTGCCCAAGGCGTGCTTTCGGATGTTCCATTGTTAGTGTCAGAGCCTGTTGATTTCGAAACATAGAAGCAACTGGCAATTCCCAGGCTGGACAGACTAATAGGATTGCCGTTTGGGTCTACGGTAGTGTTACCGGTGGGACAGCCTCCACCGGCGGCGAGGGCAGGTGCCGCGCATAAGAACAAACCGAGCATAATTACAAGAAAAAGGACGATTCCTTGGACTGATGGATGAAACTCAATCCGCGTTCTAGCTTTCCACGACACCGTGTTCGACGACACCATATTCGATTCTCCGATTCGGGATGCAAAAATTTGCAGCCTGCTCGAAACCGAGGGGGAGGCCACTGGTGTCAGTGTAGCGACGGGTATCGGAAGACGAACAGGTCCCAGAAGGGCAGGTACTACTAGACAGGACAGCCCGTACGTCAGTGGGTCCGATGTTTAGCAAATCGTGAGCCTTTTGTAACCGCTAATTAACTTGGCCAATGAGGGTTTAAGTCCTCAAGCATGCAAACCCGGGATTTTGGCCTCCGTGCCACTGGTCTCGGGGATGGACGTGTTCTGGAACTTGTGTTTCCCTCTTTGTTTCACTGGTTTATACTCGCTCCAGGACATGAATGTGTGACCGAAAATTGTAAGAGATCTCACTGCTCCCAGGCGCCGAAATGGAATCGTTTTGTAAAAGGATAAGGACGGATGATTCCACTCTGCTACATCGCCAAATACACGGAATGCGCCCTCATCTCTCAGGCTGCGCAGAATAAACATGATCAGAAACCACAGTATCGCTCGTCCGCGAAACTTGGGAAACACGTAGAAATCGAAAAGCTGAACATCGTCATGGGCCATGGGGAAGTAATACTGCGCGATGGTGCGCCCCCGTATGGTCCAGCTGTAGCCCGCCAGATTGTCTCCTAATTTTATCAACCACAGCGACGCCCCTTTTTCAAATCGCTCTCGGATGTTTCGGTGAGCCTGCCTGGGATTCCAGAAGTTGGTCATCTCGTGCAAATCCTGCGGGCTGAGTCCGGCGTAATTGCTAAGACGCTCCACGTTCAGGGAGCTAGGGATGTTCGTCGGCACTGTTTGCTTCGTCAGGTCACAATAGAAAACGATCATGCGCGTCGAAGAGAGGGACCGTTTTATGGCCAAGCCGGCACGTCGGATCGTTGCCGCGAAGCCATGCCGTTTGTAATAAGCAGCTAGCCGAGAGATTGATGTGGATATTGCCATTTTTACGGTGCCGTCTGTCCCTTAAGTGTTGTTGGAAATGCGCCCAACAATAGGTCCCGGAGGCAGGCGCGGCTAACCTGTTTCCGCACGTCGCCCTCCGCAGTTCCCTTCCCCCGCACCAAGGCCGCGAATATGCTAAGCATGTAGCGAATCGCGTGGCGGAAAAACATGATGCTTCGAATTCCCAACTCGCCCCAGAAGCCGTGATGTTTGCGCCAGTAGTACAAGACCGACTTCTGTTGCGCGACCGCAAAGCGAACCGGATACGGGGCCGTGATTTTGCCCCGGTCATGAATAGCCTTGGCGCCAGGAAAGAACACTACCTGCCACCCCGCCTTCCAGCAGCGCCGACACCAATCCACGTCATCGCCATACATGAATAGGTTTTCATCGAGTAGGCCCACGTCGTCAAAAGTTTCACGACGGATCATGGAGAAGCACCCGACCAGAACATCTACGGGCAGCGTTCGGTCGTGGGGAAAGTACCACATGTGCTCGCCCGCGAAGAGCTTGGAATTCTTGAATACCGTCGCCATTCCGGTTGCTGAACAAAAATTGTTCCACAGAGTCGGAAATCGCCGGCACGTGCTCTGCTGTGTCATGTCCGGATTGAGGACGCGGGGACCAACATTTCCCACCTTGGGATTCTGGTCGAGGAACTCCGCTAGGGCATCCAGACAGCCCGAAAACACGATTACATCCGGATTCACCAGTGCGATATAGCGCCCCTGGCACTGGCGAATGGCCACATTGTTGCCCTTCGCGAAGCCGAGATTCTCGCTGCTCCTGATGAGTTTGACATGGGGAAATCGAGCTTCGATCATTTCCGCAGTGCCGTCGGCCGAGGCATTGTCAACCACAATGATTTCCATACTCCGGCGTGGCGGCGCTGCTGCCAGACTCTCCAGGCACAGTTCCAGATAGTGTTTGGCATTCCAGCCGACGATGACAATTGAGATATCCATGAGGGTAGAAGAAATGAGGTTCAACTTAACTTCAGGCTGCGGGGAAATTTCGGGAGGCATTTATTGACCCACTACCTCCCATTACGTTCGAGCAACTCCAGCAACAAGCGCTTCTTGGAACAAACCCAGGCGATTCTGCGGCCATCAAAAGCCACAGCAGGAGCCGGATCAGCCACGATCACCAGACCTATTCCGGGTGCCTCACGTAGTCCTGACTCCAAGTCGTCAATTTCGTAACACACGTGGTGCAGTCCTCCTCCCTTTTTTAGGAAATTGCTGACCGGCGAGGCGTCAGTAGCTGGTTCCACCAGTTCGAAGACTGGATTCCGCGGATCGACCGGATGAAAGAAGGCCACTCGAACTCCCTGTATCGGATCATGGATAATCTCGCCATCCCAGCGCGCCGAAATGGAGGCCGCAAATGCTTCGGCAGCAACCGAGATTGATGACACAGCAAAGCCCAGATGGTGCAGAATGCCATTTTGTCTGAGCAACGGTCCCATACGATCGACCTGAAGTGCCCCGCCTTGATCTTCGTTTGTCCGGTTTAGCGCCAACATACTCTGTGCCATGAGATCACCGTCTTCCATCTTCATACCGGTCTCAATAAGGAATCGAGAATTGCTTCGTGATTTTGATATAAGTAGCGTACAGGGTGTTCTTGAGGTATTCCGCCCAGTGTCCTAGCCCGTTGATTTGAGAGCACGCCCAAGCTGCAGAGCGCCCAAGCTCCGCACCACACGCTGCGCAGCTAGGCTTGCCCTGACGACCGCAGAAGAGACAACGCTCTTGCATCCCACAAATGGGCTTAATTGAGACATGTCGGCGCCGCACAAACCTTTCTTGAAGGTATAGACGCCAGGGTTGCCTTCCGGATCGATGCCCCCCAAGTCATACCACTTAATGCCGTTTTCCTTGAGCCATTGAATCAGGGTCCACTGCAGCAGATAGGCACCTTTTGCATTTAACCCGTCATCACTGGTCGCCCCAAGCAGATAAATCGCTGAATCGCCCATCGCCGAAGCAACCACTCCCGCCACTGGGACCCCGTCCTGCTCGCAAATCAGGATCCGCATGCGATGATTTTCCGGCAAGTCCTCCTGGAGCCGACCAAATTCCTCGACATCGACCGTGGTTTCGAAGGTTTTGCGCTTCCACATCTGGGCATACATCCGGCCAAAAGTCCGGTACTCCGTGGAGCCATTTCCGGCAACGACCTTCAGCCCCTTCTTTTCAGACTGATTGAGCTTATTTCGCCACTTCCCGTCGAGATTCTTGCGCAATTCCTCGATTGGAGGTGTGAGATCGAGAACGAAGGTTCTATACAAATTGGTTGGGGTCTGAGGTTCCTGTGTAAAGCTAGAGAAGACAGATTGAAAGAGCGCGGCGCGCCGGGACCCAGCAAATGCGTTCGGGAGAATCTGCAGCAAGAGTCCTCGTTTGCCGACATATTCCTCTTGCAGAGCACGAGCCATTTGCAAACAGGCTTCGCCATCAAGCTCTCTTCCGTGCCGGTGACAAAGCGGGCCCCACCTCAAATACGCCATGCCGAAGTTGAATCTCGTCGGCCGAACAATCCTGAGTTGCGCCATCCCCAGAATTTCACCATTTCGCTTCAAGACCAGGTGGCTCAGCTTCTTTCTTCCCCAGCGGATCGCGCCATAGGACCACGTCTGATACAGGTTGGCATCGTTGAAGCGATCGAAATTCGCCGACCATTCCGAGGGCGTCATACGATCCACCTCGACTTGCCACACAGAATCCAGCAAAGAGTTCAATTCGATCTCTCGATCCATCGTGGTACTTTGGCCAGACATTGCAAAATCAGGCCTCAGAGGCCACAGATTCGTTGTCCGCGCTTGGGGAAGTCGCCAAGAGAGTGTCCGCGGTCGGCCGAATGTAGCGCGTTCTCGGGGAGTACGTTGCGGGCACGTCATAGCTCCACAATTCACCGCTTCCGGAGGTCGCGCCCATGGAACGGAAGCCCAAGCCGGCATAGTGACTAGCAACCATGCCGTTTTTCTTGGATGGGATATAGGTCCCCACGATCTTGCGAATGCCCCGCTGTTGGCATTGTTCGATCAGGGCATCAAACATGGCGAATTCCATCTCCCGCTTCAACACGCGACAGCTCATTAGCCAAAGGTCGAGTTGAACAGTATCGTCAAACACTTGTCCGATCAGGACCGATACCAGGCCATTGTCGCCAAACTTGTCAGCCAACCGCCCGTAAAGCGTGACAAAACCCGGGTCTTGCGCAATGGCTACGACTTGCCCGCTGGTGTACCGCCGGGTTGTCAGATTGAACTGATTCGTCTTGTTGATCAACTGCGTGATTCGCTCCAAATATACCGGGACGAAGGGACCGATCTCTGCGGTCATTTCAAGCGACGCCAGGAACTCCCCGTAATCAGAGAATCTGGACTGGCCAGCGCTCCGCTCCAGATTGGAGCTGTAGTAGGCGGAGCGGTTGAGATCGTCCTGCACTACTTTCTCCACTTCGAAGTATCGCTCTTGTTCGAGTACATGGGCGAAACCGGAAACGTTCGCACCCACATTCGGCACTGCAACCTCCAGCAGTTGCTCCGCCACAAAATCTCTTTCGGCCGGATTGTCATCGACGAAAACGATGCTATCGAGACCGATGTTCAGCTCGGCGGCAATCGCGCGTATGTTGTCGGGCTTCGGATCCCAGTTGGCTTTGAAGGCGCTGAAATCCTCTAGCTTCAAAACGCTGTCCGGGTGTGAAAAACCCTCCTTGGCGCTTTCAGGGTCGTTTTTCGAGCACACAGCCAGGATTACACCTCGGCGCTGCAATCCTTTCACATATCGCTGAAAGTCCAGGAATGCTTCACCGACCGGATGGTCTCTACCCAGGATCAGGTTTTGCACGCCATCATCGCCGATTACACCGCCCCAAAGGGTGTTGTCTAAGTCCAGCACGAGGCACTTCTTACTCTTTCCGTAAACCGCCTTGACTATCGCAGCAACGTTGTGCGCCAGCGCCACAGTCGCGGTCGGGCTTACCGCCATATGAAAGCTGTACCAATAAGTGCTGCGGAACCACTCCGCGTGGCCCACCTGGGCGGAAAGATACAGGATGTCATTGATCAAGAAGCGCGAGTGGTTGCGTGCGTAGCTCGCAAACTCAGCATTCAGCCGCAAGACAAAGTTCACGCCTCCGAATGACGACGAAGCTTCCAGATTGCTCAGAGGTCTCAGGCGCGGCAAATCAAAGTTATTCTGAATAATGAGGGCGCCAAGCACGGTATGAATTTTCTCCCACAAAAACTCGAACCGCGCCATTTCACGACGGACGCGCTGTTCAACCTCTGCCTCATCTTCCAGCAATCCTGGAAACTCGGATATGTTGTGCCACGTGATATGGATAAGAACGATGTTGGGTTTGAAATTCCACAGATCCGGATTCTCGAACTGAACGTCCTCAGAGTAGCGATTGTATCCCGATTCGTAGAACGTCGGCTGAATTCCCTGCGCCAGGAGAAACAGCTCCAGCATGCTCTTAACCTCGGTCGTCGTCGAACCCCCAAGGATTGCAATCCGCGTCGGGATAAGATTCGGTTGCTTCAGAAGTTCCCGCTTCATCACCTGGCGCTTGCGCAGGATATCCGCGACTACGAATGGGAACCGCAGGGATTTCAGAACCGATTGCAAGGTCGTTATTGCGTCAGATTCCATGGAAAACTCGTACATTTCCGGCTTGTGATCAAGAAGTGCTGCGTTCCGTCTGGGCCAGACGCAGAAGGTCAGCGACTGTGGCGCAGGTCACGATCTGGCCAGGAGAGATGAAGACACCGTTGTTGGATTCGGCAAGAGCAATGAAGGTAATCAGTGAAGTGGAGTCCCAGTTCTGCAACTCCTCGAGCTTTTCGTTACCTCGAAGGGTCCCGGGTGGTAGGTCGAGAATCTCATCCATTTCTAAGAGGAATTCGTCGCGGTTCATTGGCATGGTTTCCATAAAAAGTTTATCGTAGGTCGGGCAAAACCGGAGTACTCTTTTTCTACGCCCGGGATTTGCCCGCGGAGCCTCGGAAGCGATTCACACACGCTCCTCGGAAGGGCGTGGGCACGAGGGCTCCCGGAGGTCGCGGTCAGAGACTCTCCTAGGTTCCGCGTTTGCAACACCAAGAAACGAGTTCCTCATGGTGCGGAGCCGGGGCAGGATCTCAATCTCCGAGAAGAAAGCAGCATCCATACTTGCCCGGATGCTCACCCTGTCAAGACGCCAACGGCCAGTGCGGGATGAATTGGCACGCCCTTCGGCGAGAAAGACCGCCTCGTATTCCGAATGCTGAAGGTGAGCCACCAAGTCGGGTGTCAGATCGACGGAGGAGCCGTAGGGCACGCTGAATGACCTCACCTTCGTGCCTGAGATTGCTTCCAGCATCGCTTTGTTTTTATCTATCTCGCCACCAAAATCCGCCGCTGACAAGGACCTGCAGTTTGCGTGAGTGTAGGTATGGTTGCCTATCTCAAATTTGAAACTAGCCAGATCGCGGAGTTGTTGGCTGCTCAGGTAAAGACCAGCTTCCGCTGCCAAATCACTTTCATTGATCCGAGCCAATTCGAGCAGTGCGCGACGAAAGGCCTCCCTGCCCGACAAGGATGTTCCAGGAAGAAAGCGAGAAAAAACCTCTATTAGCGAGCGTACTTCGAGCTCTCCCGCACCACCGACAGATCGAATCGCGGCGTTGATTGTGTTCATTCCGAACAGATTGGCCACGTGGCAGACAATATTTTCCAGTGCTAATCGCCGGTTGTCGAGACACGCCGCGTTGACGAAGAAAACCGCCGGCACTCCGTAGTTCGAGCAAAGCGGCGCAGCGAATTCTCGGACCGATCGATAGGCATCGTCAAAAGTCACCAGCACAGGTCGGGGCGGCAGCCCGTGACCATCAAAATCCGCAATCACGTCTTGTAATCCGACGGGCGTGTAGTGCCGGGTAATAAACTTCAGCGCCGTCTCGAAGTGTTGGCGTGCGATGGTGACGCTCAGTCCCCTGGTGAAGGACGATTCCGTGTCTGAGATGTCGTGGAAAACCAGGCATCTCAGCGAGTACTGTGGACCGAGCAAGCGAGCCATGCTGAAAGAGCCGGGAACGTACCAGACGGCCCCTGCTACAAGGTTCAGCGTGGCCCGACGGTTACCCACATCGTTTTTCGTGGTTGCAGAAAGTGATGACATTATTAAAGGACGCTCGACTACTCCGGTTTCGCTCATCTCGCGCCAGAGTTCTTGGGGCTTAGCTCAGTGTCACCGATTCACCGTCGAGGAACATGCGATGCCACAATTCCAAAGCAACTAGCGAAAAGACCTCTTTGGAGTAAGTCCCGGAATCACCGTTGGCGTCGATCAGCTTTTCCACCGCAGCCCGCTGGAAGTATCCCCTCTCCATCGTCTTTCGGTCGGTCAGAATCTCACGAATCTGATCTTTGAAATTGTTTCGCAGCCAGAATTCGTACGGAACCGGGAAACCGGCCTTCTTTCGTTTCAGGATGCTGTTGGGAACCCTCTTTGAGAGGGCTTTCTTCCATATGTATTTCAGATTGAAGCCGTTCAGTTTGTAGTGCGCCGGTAGGGAGGCGGCAAACTCCAGGAGCCGATGATCGAGCAAAGGAACACGGAGTTCGAGTGAGTTGGCCATGGTCATCTTGTCGGCTTTGATAAGCAAGTCATCCGGCAGCCAGGTCTTTGTATCGATGTAGAGCATCTGGTCAAGGATGCCTTGGTTCTTCACTATCGAAAACAGTCTCCGGACCGGCTCAACTGTGTATTCCCTGTCAATCGACTTCAGAAAATCTGCCGAATACAGTTCCCCGATTCCATTTCCGGAGTACCGATACGGAGTTGAAGTGCGACTGTAGTAATAGTTGGGGAACGTCGCGTTCACTAAGGGTACGTATTTGGCCACTTTTGCCGAATGGACCCACGAATTGAGCTGGGAGAGTCCCCAGGACGCTGCTCCGTTGGCGCTCGGCCAGACCTGTTTGAGACGCTCCAGCCAAACCATGTTGCGATAGTTGTCGTAGCCGGCGAACGCCTCGTCCCCGCCTTCTCCTGAAAGCAGTACCTTTACGTGATTCCTCGCCAACTTCGACACGTAGTACAGCGCGACTGCGGGTGGCTCACAAACCGGCTCTTCCATGTGCCAGACGTATTGCGGAAGGAACGCCGCAAAGTCGCTGGCAGTGATCGTCATGTCGTAATGCCGGCTGCCAAATGTTTCGGCCGCCAGCCTGGCATAAGGTCTTTCGTCAGCAAAACCGGAATCGGCAAACCCTACCGTGAAAGTGCTGATTTCCTTGTCGGTTTTCTCCGCGGCACAGCTCAGAACAGCCGTCGAGTCCACTCCTCCGCTGAGAAGCACACCAACCGGAACATCTGCGATCATGTGCAGTTCGACCGTGTCGGCCAACAGACTCGACAATTGATTCTCGGCGTCCTCGAAGCTGAGGCGCTCGGAAGGCTTTACAAATCGCAGATCCCAATATTGTCGTATTTCTGCTTTGCCGTCTTTCGCGAGCAGATAGTACCCTGGTGCGAGCTTGCGGATCCCTTTGAGCAGTGTCTCTTCGCCCGGCACATAGAGGAAAGTCAGAAACCGGTCAATAATTTCCGGAGCAAGCGTCCGTCGGATCGCAGGATCGGCCAGGATGGCTTTGATCTCAGAGGCAAACACGATCGAATTGTCAATGAGGGAATAATAAAGAGGTTTTATTCCAACCCGATCCCTCGCCAGGAAAAGGGTCTTATTATTTTCATCCCAGATCGCGAAGGCAAACATCCCCCGGAGCTGCTCTAGGCACTGCGGACCAAGCTCCTCGTACAGGTGCACGATCACTTCGGTGTCAGTCTGCGTTCTAAAAACATGTCCCTTACTCAAGAGGAATTTCCGTAACTCCTGGTAGTTATAAATCTCGCCGTTGAAGACGATCCAGATGGTGCCGTCCTCATTCGAGATCGGCTGATGGCCGCTGTTAAGGTCGATAATCGCCAGCCGCCTGAAACCCAGCCCCACTTCGGAGGCGATATGGAGACCTTCGTCGTCCGGCCCTCGATGGCGAATCGCGTCCATCATTGCTCGAATCAGGGCGGGCTGAACACCAACGCCCTTCGCGAAGTTCAGTTTTCCGCAAATCCCGCACATATCAGTTTGAAGGCTTTCCCTGGCCGCTTGTCATTTCCAGATCGTGTCCAGTCCGCAAAGGCGTCTGAGTTGCTGCGTGCGCAAGTACTTGATGAATTGTTTGTCATTCACGCGGGGGGCGCGGATGCAATAACCTTTGATGAAGCCATAGAAAATCGCAGCGGAGCCACTAATGTAGGGCTTCTGAACAAGCCTGGACACGCACTTTGCGAAGAGAAACATTGGGTTGTACCCTGAGACGTAACACGCTACGCCGTGTTTAACCCGGTCGCGCAACAAACCTTCGGCAGTCCCGGTCAGGCGATGGTGAACCAGTTGGAGCTCACCGAAGCTGTAGGTATTCCAGCCCAACATATTCG
>Ga0210403_10004757_pt1 | contig 11632 bp, 13 predicted proteins | sample IncBWC19MmetaG_FD_150863 | JGI IMG/M metagenome (GOLD analysis project Ga0210403, IMG submission 150863) | Forest soil microbial communities from Barre Woods Harvard Forest LTER site, Petersham, Massachusetts, United States - Inc-BW-C-19-M | ecosystem: Environmental > Terrestrial > Soil >... | reverse complement strand
GGATTGACAGTGCTGACGGATGCATCCGCCACGAGGCGCGCCTCGGTCGCTCCTGTGGCCCACGGCAGCAATATCATGGCGAGGAACGCAATAAGTCCCCGGAGAAAAACTGAGCTTCCTTTCATGTGCGATGCCCTCCCCAGTCCCAATCAAATCCCCCTCAGGCCAAAATCTGGCGGTTTGCCGATGGTGGCGAACCAGCAGGGTGCGACCCTTTGCCGTGACGAGGACTGGTTTTCTCACCTGGTGGGCCCATTTGTGAGGCACCCGGAGTGGACGGGGTAGACTCTGTAGGCATGTAGCGCCAGGCCTCAAACGCAAGATCGAGGCGATTGCGAACGCTAAATTTCAGGAGCAGCGAAGACACATGGAACTTGACTGTGCGCTCGGTAAGATTCAAAGCAACAGCGATTTGCTTATTCGTAAGATTGTGCGTGAGGCCATTCAGCACTTCTTCTTCACGGCGCGTGAGCCTGATCCTGCTGTAAAGGGATCTTCCAGCATGGAGCAACTTGGCCGTCTTCTCGTACAGCCCCTTCAACTCGTGTTCTTCGAGAGGAACGAACACGGCGTAGTCTCTTGGTGACAGTCCGCGGACCATACAATGCATCGCCAGGACCCCTACCGCCTCATCTGCTGGAAAACGGCCGTCCTTACCCGGTTCAAGGTGAAAATAAGCGCCGCCGGAAATCTTTGCGCAGAAAAAGTAGCGATGACAAAATTGGCCGACCTCGGAACGATTCAGGTTTCGCATACCAACGTTTGTGCGATTTATCTTCACAATCATCGCTCCACGCTGATCGGATAGCCCAGCAGTAAACTTTGTTTTCCTGGGGCCCCCGAGCCAACGGCCGATCTAATCTTCACAGACTTAGATCCCCTCGGGAGCGGGTCGCTGGCGGAAAGCGCTCTGAGCCGGAACTCGATTGGCACAACGCGCATCCATAACGTCCGGCGCGTCACTCGTCGCAGAGGGCGGTTCTTTTCTTCGGTCGCTAGCGTCCCCCTGCCGGCTTTTTCTGCGACGCTGCGAGGAATACCAACTGCTGGTTCACTATCTCGCGGAGCATGGTATACGTCGCGGCGCCACTGAAAAAATGGCCGTTAACGAAAAAGCTCGGCGTGCCGGTTAATCCCAATTTCTGCCCTTGCTCCTGATCCTTTTTGACCGCTGCGGCGGTCTCGCCGAAATCCAGACACTGGTCGAATTTGGCAGTATCGAGTTTGAGAGTGCGGGCATGATCCTTCAACTGGGTGATTTCCAGTCCACTCCCTTTCTCGAAGAGCAAATCATGGTATTCCCAAAACTTGTTCTGAAGGCCGGCGCAACGCGCGGCCTCGGAAGCCTTCTGCGCGTGCTTGTGCATGGGCAGAGGGTAATCTTTGAACGCGAAGAGAACCTTGCCCGAGTATTCGTCTTCGAGCTTTTTGAGGTCCGCACTGATTTTCTGGCAATAGGGGCATTCGTAATCTGCGAACTCGATCAGGAGCACGGGAGCATTGGGGATGCCACGAGTGGGACCATCTCCGAGCGCCACATCGACGCTGGGTGAAGCCAGCAGGACCTCAAGGTTGGCCTGATTCCGGAGAGAACTGAGGTATTCCTTGCGAGCAGTGGCAATGCGGCGTTGGCGAATAGTGTCGAGGATCTTTTCGCGTACGGCCGCGAACGGCTGATCCGTTTGCACACCTTCGTAATACACCTCAAGTTGATCATCAGTTGGATCCTTGACCTTTGAGCTCACATGTTTTTCCAGCAATTGTTGTACGGTCAGGCTCTCGCGCTGCGCTTGCATCTCCAAAAGAGACTCATCAATCAGTTGATCAAGGGCCTCCCGCTGAGCCTTGTAGTATTGGTCGCGCGCTGGCAGAAGTTTGGCTGCTTCTTTACTCTCGAGTTCGGCTCGAGTGATCTGCTTTCCGTCTACAATGGCCAACACTTCCGGAGGGGACTGCTGTTGAGGTTCCTGACCTTGCAAGAGAAGCGGTACTTCCAACGAAAGCAAAACTGAGAGCACTACGGCCAGCCGCGTTGCCCGCATGGCATTCTCCTTTCGAGAAAACGTGCCGGGCGCTGAGGGGTAATTCAGCGCCCGGCTTGGGGCAAAAGTGAGCACGCATAGTGCGCACTCTGTGTGAGGGACCCTGTACTTTCTATTCGAGGAGGAGACTGGTACAGATCCCTTTCCCGCTTTGGTTGCCCACGATAAAGGCACAGACGGATTGCAATTCTGTGAGTTCGGGAGCACTAAGTGGTGCTGAAGGAGCCAATGTTTCGACCAACCGGAAGCCGGCCCCATTGTTGGCAACGTGTGTTGACCAGACGTCTAGACTTGGAACAGGCGAAACTTTGGTTGGATCACATAACGTCGTCGCCGACAAGACACTCGGAACCACGTCGACGCTTCCAACGTTGAAAGGCACGCCGTTTCCTGGATTGCCTGTAAGGTTTGTGTTGACAGAGAACCGGAGATAGCCATTGGCGGTAACCGGGAAGCTGCAGCACTCCTTAAGTTCTTGTGTATTGTCGAAGACATAGATGTTTGCGCAAAGGTCGCCAAGCACCGACGCGGTGCTTTGCACACCCGAGTTGACGATCCGGATGGATTGATCCGGGGCGGGAGTGGCGACGGGAACAATCGAAGAGTCAAAATACGCTACGGAGAACGTCGGAGTGGCCGGCAAGACTTGAAGCGCTGCCGTTTGAGCGTGGCTGAGAGCACCGTCGGTCCCGGTGAGAGTTACGACAGAATTCCCAGCTCCGGCACCAACCGCCGCACTGAAGGTCACCGCAGTACTTCCGTTTCCGTTAGCGGCAACACTAAATGGTGAGGCGGGCGACGTCGTGACTCCCTTCGGCAAGCCACTGATCGCCACTGTGACGCTATTCACAAACTGGTTAAGGGGGACGACGCTGAGGTTAACAGCTTGGCTAGTACCCGGCTTCAGGGCAATCGCATTGCTGTCCAACCCCATACGAAAGTCCGCGGTCGATGCCGCTTGAATTTGCAAGGCGGCGCTTGCGGTGTGCGAGAGCGATCCGCTGCTCCCCTGGAAAACGAGATTCATAGTGCCAGGAGCTACGGAACTCGCGGCGTTGAACGTAATTTGCTGCTTCGAGCCAGCGCTAATTTGCAAGGGCAACGACTGTGACGTGGCTAGCCCAGCAGGCAGTCCTTTGATATCAACGGACACCGTTCCACTGAAGGCGTTCAACGGCGTGACCGTGATTGAGGTCGGCGTGCTACTGGACCCCTGAGTTACAGAGAGTTGTCCAGGTGAGACGTTGATGCCAAAGTCCGAGACGGGATTTACCGACATCGTGGCTCCCGCTGTATGACTCAGGTTTCCGCTCGTGCCTGAAAAAGTCAGATTCACGGGACCCAGCGTGGCCGAAGTCGCCGCTGAGAATGTCACCGATTGCGAAGCGCCCGCTGCCATAGTGAATGGTACTGCGGGCGAAGTGGTGACACCGGAAGGAAGTCCGCTGATCGAGACGCTCACACTGCCATTAAAGCTGTGGAGTGGTGAGACCGCGATCATAGCGGGTGAGCTCGAGCTTCCTTGCGTGACGGTTACCGATCCTGGCTGGACGGACATGGTGAAGTCCGCCGGCACCTCGGGTGGGCTGCTGGAACCCCCACCGCAACCGATGATCGATAGTCCCGCAACAAGCGCGAGAACCAACAACAAGTATCGCTTGGGTTCTGTCATGGGAAAAGCTCCTCCTGCGCTACGCTCCATTGGCTGGCGCAATTCCCGGCCCCGGTCCCAACAAGAACGCTCAACTTAGATCCCGCGGCCACCATTCTTGGCGAATAGGAACGTGGGTCTCAACGGTGAGTGTGCTGGTTCCTGGCCAGGTTTAAACTCTGACAACCTTACTCCAGGGAACTTGCACCCGATTTCGGTGATTAACCGGAGCGGGCGCTTGGTTTTGTATTCCGGCTTAGGTCGTTGGTCATGTGCCAGTGCAAATATTATGGAAAGGAGTGACGCCGTCGCAAATGCCGTGGCCGGTGCTGTTCACCCGGAGGAATGCGCATCTGCTGGCGGCTTCGGCTAGCTCACCAGTGCTCAACGGAGTGTCCAGTGCTTCGGTTTCAGTGACATCGTATCCGCCTGCGGCCGTGTTTATGGGGTCAAGGTTCACATGGGTAGCCCAAGCGCGCAGATCCGGCGTCGGGGTCGGGTTTGCCGCATTGCACGCGGAGTCCGCGATGATGGCGATGGAACCGGTCGTGGGAATGGGTCCACCGTCTCCGGGGTTAGATGTGGCTGCCAGTACAGTAAACGTTAACAGCCCGTTCGCCGTAATTGGGCAACTGCAGCATTCCGAAAGCTCTTGATCAAACCGCCAGATGTAAATGCTTGCACAAAGAGTTCCAGCGGGCGCCGGGGCACCGGCCAAGCCTGGGTTAAGAATGTGAACATACGCATTGGGTGCTCCTGCAACGCCGTTATTGTCGAAGTAGGTGACCCGAAAGACGTCCGTAGTCTGAGCCGAGGCTACAACTGAAAATGCGAGAACCAGTGCGAATGCGAGAGCACTGTACAGAAAAAACCTGCTCACCGATCCGCGGATTGGAACGTGAATTTTGCTGACATGCATCGCTTTTCCTCCTTGGCCCCCGCATTCGCGTCACATGGCAAACCGCGCGAATCAGATGTTGGCAAACAGCAGGAAGCCAATTCGTCGTCGAGCAGTTTGAATGGGCCGCGTAAGTTGCTCCAGGGCCAGTGTGTGAATGCTTGTACTCTATTTATTGCGGTTTACAAGTCCCCAGATGGCTGTAGCCGAGCGATGTAACAACTGTGCGCTAATGCATTTGGGTTAGTTTCGACCGTAAGGTGGGTAAGTACTGGACCTTCCTGTGCTCTCAAATCAGAAATTGCAATCCCGCCTTGTATTTGCTCTTCCCATCGATTCGCTGCCCCCAACGGACTTGCATGAGCGTAGGGATGTTCATGGAGAGGTCCGGGAGCGAGAGCACGCAGCGTACGACGGAGTTTTGTGGCAAAGCCTCGTCAATCAGGACGCAGATACCGCCTCTCCCTACGTTCTCGGTCACCCCATCCAGCAGGTGTTTGGGCTCCTCCGAGACATCAACGGGAGTGAGCAAGCCGACACGCAACTCGATGGCGTGGGAAAATCGGGGGGATTCTCTGCTGTCTACGACTTTTCCCGCGTTACGCACAAATCTTCCGTAAAGTGGAAAATGATTGCGCAACTTCGGGAGTCCGTCAATTCTACGAAGGGATTAGTCTTAGTACGGATTCTCCGGTGGGTGACTGGGATGCATGATGTCAGAATTTGCGGTAATGGCCTTTCCAAGAATTCCCGAGCGGGTCGAGACGCCCATCTTGATCATGATGAGACGCAGGAAAGCCTTCACGGTATTCGCGCTGATGCTCATTCGATCACCGATCTCTTTGCTTGTAAGACCCTGTAGCAAGTATTCCAGAACTTGCTGCTCTCGGGTTGTTAGATGATATCGCTGCCCGGCTTGTCGCAAAGACAGCGAGGCAGGCGATCGGCGATCGAAAATCACAGCCAGGGAAAGCTGCGAATACTCTTTGGTCGGCGCATCAACTAGAAATGTGTGGCAATGATAAAGCCGTTTTCCGGAGCGGAACTCAGACACAATGGGAGACCCTCCGTTCGGCGGCGAAGCAACCAGCATGATTCGAACACGTTCCGCCAAAGGAGAGAACTGGCCTTTCTGGGCGCTTGGCTTCAGCGGATAGCTAAGGATCTCGGCTGCGGAACGGTTGAGCAATACGGGATGCAAGGCTGAATCGAGAAGAACGAATCCAACCTCTGCCCCTGACGTCACATGCTCAATCGTTCGCATGGCACAGCTTTTAGTTGCAGCAACAGTCAACTTAAGGCTTATCTGGTTTTCAGCTACACCGAGGACGTACAAGGGCCGAGGTCCGAGGGCCGAGGGCGGAGGCCGAGAGTATGGAACTGCTAACGGGTAAAGTCAATAAGGGCAATTTACAGGTAATTCGGGTTATAAATCAGGGAATTGTATTTATTATACCTATTGCACTCCGAGAATATCGTCCCACGGGGGCAATGAGCTTTAAACGAACTCCTCGCTCTCGCGTATAGCCTCGAAACTGGTATAAATTCCACTAAATTCGTCCCGCAGGAGGTACCACATCCATGACACTGCGAAGCTTTGCCATCCTATTGGCCGGCCTCATGTTTGGAGCGTCGTCAACGAACCCAGCCCATCAGCAGTCCAATAGTAAGGACAAGCGGCCTCCCGACCTCTCGTCAAGTGCAATTTGCGGACCACTCGAGCATATGTCTCCTGCGCAGTTCGAACTTCTGCTGCAAACCATCCGAACTGCCTGGCTGGAGGGGAGTCAAGAACGGGCGACCGCTTGCTTTTCGGCTGCTGCCATCTTCTCTACTCCCCCATCTCCCGGACTTGTGGGCCGAGAAAACCTCGTTCGGGTGTTTAGCGGGGGGCCGAACCGAGAATTGCCAACACGCATCGAGTGGCATCACATGATTTTCGATCCTGTAAGGCAAATCGGAGCCGTTGAATACACCATGCAGCGCCGGGTCCCAACTCACGGCGTGATCATCATCAAAATCTCGCACGGCTTGATTTCCAACTGGCGACAGTACGCAGTTGCGTCGGATTTGACATGGGAGAAATTCAAGGGAATGAATGATTTTTAGAGAATTCGCTGAGGTCTGCAACTGTCAGCTTGCCGGCCGGTATGTACTCGTCGTTAGACTAAGACAAGAGTTTACCTGTTCCAAAGTACAGCTGTCTTCCTGGCATGGGTGTTGGCCGAAGACTTACGCCTAAGGTTGAACGATTTTCATTCTTCCGTTCAGTAGAAAACCAGGGCGATCGGATCCCATGCTGCAGTTGCTATGCAGAACTACGGATCCGAACCATCTTTGCTGGAGCGAGCCCTTCTAGCTTGTCGAGGAGCAATTTGGGCAGCTGTTGTAAGCGCGACCTTGTTGGCCGGAGGGATAAACCCTAGAACTGCGAATGCCGCACTCGCTAAAGGAACACTGTTTATTAGCCCCTCGATCGCGAGCTTTGGAAGTGTTACCGTCGGCGGTGGAGCGAGTACCTCGTTGATAATCGCAAATACCGGCACCGGCAACGTGACGATTAGCCAAGAGTCCCTGTCGGGGGGGCCGTTCACTGCAACACCACTCGTACTCCCCCACATTCTCGCGCCCGGAAATCGTTTCGCAGTTACGATCACTTTTGCCCCCAAATCCCCCGGGCTATTCACTGAATATCTCGAGTTCGTGAGTGATGCGACAAATGCAATCGTATACTACGAGATGACCGGTACGGGCGTGCAGCCGGCGGGGGGACTACTTACCGCGACACCCACGAGCGCCAGCTTCGGGAGCGTCCCTGTGGGGACCAGTAATTCCCAAGCGCTCCATCTGAAAAACAGTGGGACCACGAACATCACCATCTCTGCATCGGCTGTGAGCAGCCCAAGTTTCAAGCTCCAAGGGTTAACGACGCCCCTGTTGTTGGCCCCAGGCCAAACAGCAGCTTGCGCGCTGGTTTTCACGCCCACAACAACCGGTTATATGGCGGGGAGCGCCTCGATCACTAGTACTGCATCAAATAGTCCACTGACGCTCACGATGAGCGGAAGTGGCGTGGCCGCAACGCCAGCTTTGACGGTGACGCCCGCGACCCTGGTATTCGGAAACGAAATCGTCGGAAACACGGGATCCCTGGCGGTGATCTTGAAAAATAGTGGGAACTCCAACGTGACGGTTTCAAGTATTGGTGTTTCCGCCGCAGACATCCAAACAGGTGGCGGGGTGAACGGAGCAACGATTGCGCCGGGGCAGTCCGCGACGCTAAGTGTTTCGTTTTCGCCAAAGAAGGTTGAGACGGTGAGTGGCAGCGTCACAATCACGAGCAATGCTATAAGCTCGCCCACAATCATTCCGGTATCGGGAACTGGAGTTTCCGGTAACCAGGTTTCCGGCAACGGGCATTCCGTAGCCTTGAGCTGGCAGGCGAGTAGTTCTGCGAAGGTTACCGGATATTATGTCTACCGGACCAATGGAGTGACCTCAGCTTTTAACAGACTTGTGACGACGCCAGTGAGCGGATTGAACTACACAGATGCTTCGGTCCTGACTGGGAAAACTTACACGTATACGGTGACGGCAGTGGATTCGTCCGGACAGGAAAGCACCTATTCATCGCCGGCGACGGCGACAATTCCTTAAATTGCAGTCTTTCGAACTCAATTTCGTGGCTGCCTCAAAGTGCGCAGCTGCTCAAAGGTTCGACTCCTCCCCGGTTCACCAACTCTTCCTTTCTGATTTCCTTCTAAACGCGGACGACCCTCACTGATTTTCTCGAATCTCCCGATTGAGGATCGCTTGGAGCCTGCTGGTCGCGCGAACGCGTCAAGGCAGCAGTGCCCAACGACGAATCGATCTTCCTTTCCTCGATCGCCAAGATGCTCTCAATCCGCAAACATTCACAGTCGACTCCCCCGGCGAATGTTACCTATAATCCCGAAGGCATCCGCACCCTGTCGACTTATGAAAATTCCGGAAATTGGGAGCGCACCGTATGAAGCTGAACGCAGCTGTGATTGGCCTGGGATTCGTCGGCAAAGCGCATGTGGAGGCTTTGCGGCGGCTCGGGATTCCGGTTCGCGGCGCGCTTGGAAGTTCCGGCGAGACGACGGCCGCGGCGTGCAATTCCCTCAATCTGGAACGCGCCTACGTGTCGCTCGACGAACTTGCCGCGGACGCGGCCGTTGACGTCGTCCACTTGTGCACCCCGAATTATCTCCACTTCGAGCAGGCAAGCCGCCTGATGCGCGCGGGAAAACACGTCCTTTGCGAAAAGCCGCTGACGATGGATTCGGCCGAATCGGAATTGCTCGTCGCGCTCGCCCGCGAAACAGGAAAAGTCGGCGGCGTTGCCTACAACCTGCGTTACTACCCGCTTTGCCAGGAAGCCCGCGCCCTGATCGAAAAAGGCGCCATCGGCCAACCCAAACTCGTCCATGGCAGCTTTTTGCAGGACTGGCTGCTTTATCCGAACGACTGGAACTGGCGGCTCGACCCGAAACTCGGCGGCCAACTTCGCGCCGTTTCCGACATCGGTACACACTGGCTGGACCTGGTCACGTGGATGATCGGCCGCAAAGTGACGGAGCTTTGCGCCGATCTCGTGACCATAGTCCCGATCCGCCAAAAGCCCCGCGGCCGCGTGGAAACTTTCCGGAAAGCGGATCCGTCAAACGTCGATCCCGTACCGATCGAGACCGATGACTACGCTTCGGTCCTGTTTCATCTCGAAGGTGATTTGAGCGGCGCCATGACGGTCTCGCAGGTCAGCGCCGGGCGCCGCGCTCGGTTGTGGTTTGAAATTGACGGCACCGAAGGCTCGCTGTCGTGGAATTCCGAAGAGCCGGGCACCCTGTGGATCGGCCGCCGCGATCGCGCCAATGAAGAACTCCCGAAGGATCCCGCACTCCTGAGCCCCCAGGCGCGCCGGTATGCCGCTTATCCGGGCGGCCATGCGGAGGGCTACCCGGACACTTTTGTTCAACTTTTCCGCGATTATTATGAATACATCGAAGCCGGCGATTTCAAAGCCCCTCGAACGTTTCCGACCTTCGAAACAGGGAATGAAGAAATGGTTCTCTGCGAAGCGATCGAACGGAGTTCCAGAACGCGTGCCTGGGTTACGGTGGGAAACGACTGAGCTGAAACAACTCGGAAACTTCAGGTTGTCCCGGAATCGTTTGCCGCCGGCGAAGGAATACTCGATTCCCATTTGCTCGCTGGCCTGATCTCAAAGAATTTTTTGAGGCTGAGAAATGGTTTTTCCAGAAAATTCCACGAGGCGATGGCCAGCAGATAAGAAATCACAACCACTACCCAAAACGCCGTTATCGGGTGGGTTTCCTTCCAGTGGAACCGTTTGAAAACGTCGTCCGGAATCTTGTGCAGCAGGTAGAGCCCGTAGCTGATCGTGCCCGTGAACATCAGGAAGCGGTTCGTGGCCAGAACCCGAAACCAGATGTCGGTCGCGAATAACGCGAGATACACGAACGAAGCCGAAGCCAGCACCGCCATGGAAAAAGCCAGCCACATTAAGCCGTAAGCGGCCGTCATTATCGCCAGTGGGACGGCAAGCAGAAATACAACCCAAGCCAGCTTCACAAGCCGGCCCGGCGCAAATCCGGATTTTCGAACAAGCATGGCCAGCAGCGCGCCCGCCATCATTCCGTCCAGGCGGCAAAAGGGATTCGAATAAATGAGCCAGTGACGACTGAGAAGGAACAGGCGAAGCCCCGGTGAGATCAGCAGCACTATCCAGGCAAGCAGCCGCAGTCGCTCCGTCGAAAGAAACCGGACGAAAAGCGGCCAGACCAGGTAGAACAGTTCTTCCACCGCGAGCGACCAGGACACCCCGAGCGGTCCGACGGCCAGCGCCGGCGCAGCCACGAGTAAATTCTGCAAAAAGAGCGGGTATGACCACCACGGAGTGGAACGCCGAAAAAGTTCGGACACTTCCTGTGGAAGCGCCAGCGGTACGATCGCAAACATCAGCACCAGCACGCAATAATAGAGCGGCCAGATTCTCAGGCACCGCCGGGCATAGAAGTTCCGGAAGTACTTCTTCGACGATTTCGAATCCAGCAGGATACCGGTGATCAGGAAGCCGGAGAGCACGAAGAAGAGATCCACCCCCATCCAGCCGTAGGTCGTAATCAGCGACAACGGCGGCGATGAGAACACCTTGAGGTTGTGCACGAGGACGACCAGGATGGCGATACCGCGCACGGCATCGAGCTGTGGAATCTTTTGTGCCATCTGCGGTGCCGGCCGCTCAACGTGCGACGCCAGCCCCACGTTGAGCGGCTGGCGTACTTTTTTAGCTTGCTTGGCGTAAAAGGTCAAACCGGGAGGGAATCGGCGCGGCCGGAACAGCCACGCCAAGAGCTAAATCGCAGGTATGGAAATCAGTACGCTAATTCCAGAATCTCGTTGCCTTGCATGTTGTAGAAAACGGCCAGACGCTGGCGGCGCAGCAGTTCATCGGAAAGCAGGTCGGCAATAAATTCAATTTGCCGGAAAATGTTCGCTTTGGGCCCGAATCCACTCTCAAAAAGGACCACCGTGCTTTTCGTCGCATTCCGCTCGGCGCCGTACGAATACCAGAAGCAAACCGAAACCATTCGGGGAGGAGCCCCACCGCGTTCCGCCGGGTACGGCAGCGGCCGATCCGCAAGCAGGAGATGAAAATTCCTGCCGTCGGAGCGAGAGATCATCGGGATACCCTCCGAAAGGCGGCAGAGTAACGCTTCTTCTCCATGCCATTCGCAGTGCGGACACACATTAAAATTTCGGAATTCAGCTTGGAAGGGCTCCAGAACCTGGTTCTTCACGACACACCTCGAGCGTGAGCGTCAAACGAGCTGCGGGCGCTCATGGGCGGAGTGCACGCAAGGGCCAATACGCGGAGTATCTTACTTGAAGAGTAACGTCGTCAAGAGGAAACTCAATTAATTAGTATACGAACTTCCTTAGCGACCTGCCTGGCAAGCTTCCTTCAGCGCCTCCGCGGTTTCACTTTCGGAGTAT
>Ga0210403_10004754_pt1 | contig 11635 bp, 21 predicted proteins | sample IncBWC19MmetaG_FD_150863 | JGI IMG/M metagenome (GOLD analysis project Ga0210403, IMG submission 150863) | Forest soil microbial communities from Barre Woods Harvard Forest LTER site, Petersham, Massachusetts, United States - Inc-BW-C-19-M | ecosystem: Environmental > Terrestrial > Soil >... | reverse complement strand
TGCGCCGCTGGGCCCGCTCCATGAACACGATGAACGTGATCACCGCGATAGCGCCGACCAGGAACGAGATGATCACGAAGGGCGACAGCGAGCCGGTGCGGCCAAGCTCGAGGAGCTGGGCGAGCGCCGAGGGCATCCGGGCCACGATGCCCGTGAAGATGATCAGCGAGATGCCGTTGCCAACGCCGCGGGCGGTGATCTGCTCGCCGAGCCACATCAGGAACACCGTGCCGCCCGTGAGCGTCACCACCGTGGTGAGGCGGAAGAACAGGCCCGGGTCCATCACCGGCGAGCCGAAGCTACCGCCGCGACCGGTCGCCTCGAGGCCGGCGGCAATGCCGTAGGCCTGCACGGCGGCCAACAGCACGGTGCCGTAGCGCGTGTACTGGTTGAGCTTCTTGCGGCCGACCTCGCCCTCTTTCTTGAGCGCCTCGAGCGTGGGCGAGACCGCGGTCAGCAGCTGGATGATGATCGATGCCGAGATATACGGCATGATCGTGAGCGCGAAGATGGTCATGCGCCCGAGCGCGCCGCCCGAGAACATGTCGAAGATGTCGAGGAGCCCGCCCTGCTGGCTCTTGAAGATCTCCGCCAGGATCTGCGGATCGATGCCGGGCAGCGGGATGTAGGTGCCGAGCCGGTAGATCACCAGCGCGCCCAGGGTGAACCAGATCCGCTTCTTGAGCTCGGTCGCCTTGGCGAAAGCCCCGAGGTTGAGGCTCGACGCGAGTTGCTCGGCTGCTGAGGCCATCTAACCCATCCTTGGGCCCCTTGGACCCACGTTGATGCTGCCCCCGCCGATCATGCCTTGGCCGTATCGCCGGCCTTCTTCTGCGCCGGCTTCGCGGCCGGCAGGATGACCTTGCCGCCGAGCTTCTCCACCGCGGCGATCGCGGATTTGGAGGCCCCGGCGACCTCGAGCGTGAGTGCGACCTTGAGCTCGCCCTTGCCGAGCAGCCGGACACCGTCGCCGACCCGGCGCAGCACGCCCGCAGCGACCAGCACGTCGCCGGTCACGGGCGCATCGGCTTTGAGCTTGCCGGCGTCGAGCGCCGTCTGCAAGCGCCCGAGGTTCACGATGTGATAGGTCTTCTGGAACGCGACCCGTCCGAAGCCGCGCTTCGGCACCCGGCGATGCAGCGGGGTCTGCCCGCCCTCGAAGCCGTTGAGCGCCACGCCCGTGCGCGCGGTCTGGCCCTTGCCGCCGCGCGCGCTGGTCTTGCCCTTGCCGGAGCCGATGCCGCGCCCCACCCGCTTGTAGCGATAGTGCGCGCCCTTGTTGTCTCGGATCTCGTTGAGCTTCATAGCCGTCACCACCGTTCCGCCCGTCGCCGGGCATCGATCAAATCAAAGAAATAGAGCGCCCCGCCTCAGGCGACGGGATCGATCCGCACGAGGTGCCGCACGCGCTCGATCATGCCGCGCACGGCGGGCGTATCCTCGAGCACGCGGCTGCGGTTGATCCGGTCGAGTCCGAGCCCGCGAAGCGTCGCCCGCTGATTGGCGAAGCGCCCGGCGGCGCTGCGGATTTGCGTCACCTTGACGGCCTTCTCGGGTACTGGCTTCGGCGCGGACGGAGCCGGCCGCGGCTTCGGCGTGGGCGCGGCCTGAGCTGCTGCCGTCGGCTCTGCCGGCGCGGTTGCATCCGGCGCCGCAGCGGCCTTTTTGGCCACGGCCTTCGGCGCCGCCTTCTTGACCTCCTTCTTCGCCGCCTCGGCCTTCGGCGCCTTCTTGCTTTCCGCCTCCGGCTGCTTCTTCTCGGCCATCGCGATTACTCCCGAGCGTCCGTCGTTTCGCGGCCGCGGATGATGTCGCTCACCTTCTTGCCGCGCCGCGCCGCTACGGAGCGCGGACTCACCGAGCGCTGCAGCGCCTCGAAGGTGGCCTTGATCATGTTGTGCGGATTGGAGGTGCCGACCGACTTCGCCACCACGTCCTGGACGCCCAGCGCCTCGAAGATGGCGCGCATCGGACCGCCCGCGATGATGCCGGTGCCTTGCGGTGCCGCCTTCAGCACGACCTCACCGGCGCCGTAATAGCCGATGATGTCGTGGTGGAGCGTGCGGCCCTCGCGCAGGGGGATGCGCACCATGCCGCGGCGCGCTTGCTCGGTCGCCTTGCGGATCGCCTCCGGCACCTCGCGCGCCTTGCCGGAGCCGTAGCCGACCCGGCCCTTGCTGTCGCCGACCACCACCAGCGCCGCGAATCCGAAGCGGCGGCCGCCCTTCACCACTTTGGCGACGCGGTTGATGCTGACCAGCTTCTCGACGAACTCGCCGTCCTCGCGATCGCGATCTCTCGGCTGACGATCGCCGCCGCGTCCGCGGCGCGGCCGGTCGCCGCCTTCGCGCGATCTTGGGCCGCCAGTTTCCGAAGTTGCCATGTCGCGTCTTTCCTAGAAGGTGAGGCCGCCCTCGCGGGCAGCGTCGGCCAGGGCCTTGACCCGGCCGTGAAAGAGATAGCCCCCGCGATCGAATACCACGGCCTTGACGCCGGCGGCGACCGCGCGCTCGGCGACCAGCTTGCCCACCGCCTGGGCCGCCGCCACGTTGGCGCCGGTCTTGAGGCCCTCGCGCAGCGATTTGTCGAGCGTCGAGGCCGCCGCGAGGATCTGGCCGCTCGCGGCGTCGATCACCTGGGCATAGATGTGGAGCGAGGAGCGGAACACCGACAAGCGCGGCCGCCCCTTCGCGGTGATCCCCATGCGGCGGCGCACGCGCTGCTGGCGCCGCCCGAAGAGCCGTTTGGTCTTGTTCTGCATCGCCTTGGACTCCGGTCCCCTACTTCTTCTTGCCTTCCTTGCGGCGGATCGTCTCGGTCGCGTACTTGATGCCCTTGCCCTTGTAGGGCTCGGGCTTGCGCATGGAGCGCAGTTTCGCCGCCACCTCGCCCACGCGCTGCCGGTCGGCGCCCGTGACCAGGATCGAGGTCGGCTTCTCGCAGGTGATCTTGATGTCGTCGGGGATCGGGAAGTTGATCTCGTGGCTGAAGCCGAGCTGCAGGTTGAGCGTCTTGCCCTGAACAGCCGCGCGATATCCCACGCCGCTGATCTCGAGCCCCACCGAAAATCCCTTGGAGACGCCGTTTACCATGTTGTTGACGAGCGCGCGTGTGGTGCCCCACTGCATGCGCGCGCGCTTGGTCTCGGCCTTGGGCGTGACCACCACGTTGCCGTCCTTGACCGCGGTCGTGACGTCACCGCCGACCACGAGCTTCAGCGTGCCGAGCTTGCCCTTGGCGGTGACGGTTTGGCCCGCCACCTCGATGGTGACGCCCTGCGGGATCGGGACCGGATGCTTGCCGACGCGCGACATCGTGAACCTCAGAATACGCGGCAGAGGACCTCGCCGCCGACATTGGCAGCGCGGGCCTCGTTGTCCGACATGACGCCTCTGGGCGTCGACAGGATCGCGATGCCGAGCCCGTTGTAGATGCGCGGCAGATCGGCGATCCGCGAGTAGATGCGGCGGCCCGGGGTGGAGACGCGCGAGATCTCGCGGATCACCGGCTCGCCCTCGACGTACTTGAGCTCGATCGCGAGCTCGGTGACACCCGGGCGCAGCTCCTCGCGGATGTAGCCGCGGATGTAGCCTTCCCGCTGCAGCACCTCGAGCACGTTGGCGCGAATCTTCGAGGCGGGGGTCCGCACCACGGGCTTGTGGGCCCGCTGCGCGTTCCGGATCCGGCTCAGCATATCCCCGAGAGGATCGCTCATCGACATAAGGCTCGTCTCCCTTACCAGCTCGACTTGACCATGCCGGGGATCTGCCCGGACGAGGCCAGCTCGCGTAGCGCGATGCGCGACAGCCTGAACTTGCGGTAATTGCCGCGCGGCCGCCCGGTGAGCTCGCACCGGATGCGGTAGCGCGTCGGCGCCGAGTTGCGCGGCAGCTCCGAGAGCTTGAGGCGCGCCGCGAAGCGCTCCTCCGGCGTCAGCCCCATGTCGTTGGCGACGTCCTTGAGGCGCTTGCGCTTGGCCGCGAAGCGCTTGGCCAGCGCCTGGCGCCGCTTGTTCTTCTCAATCGAGCTCGTCTTGGCCATGAGAGGACCTCTCGGTCTCAGTTGACGAACGGCATCTGGAAGCCCGCGAGCAGCGCCTTGGCTTCCTTGTCCGTCCGCGCGGTTGTCACGATGATGATGTCCATGCCGCGGGTGGCATCGACCTCGTCGTAATTGATCTCCGGAAACACCAGCTGCTCCTTGAGGCCGAGCGCATAATTGCCGCGACCGTCGAAGCTCTTGGCCGAGACGCCGCGGAAGTCGCGCACGCGCGGCAAGGCGATGTTGATCAGCCGGTCCAGGAACTCGTACATGCGCTGATTGCGCAGCGTCACCTTGCAGCCGATCGGCAGGTTCTCGCGCAGCTTGAAGGTCGCGATCGACTTCTTCGCCTTGGTGATCACCGGCTTCTGGCCGGTGATCGCGGCGAGCTCGCGCGCGGCCGCGTCGACCTTCTTCACGTCCTGCACGGCCTCGCCCACGCCCATGTTGACCACGATCTTTTCCAGGCGCGGCACTTCCAACATGTTGCTGTAGCCGAACTCCTTCATCAGCGAAGGCCGCACCACAGTGTCGTAATGCTCTCTGAGACGGGTCATGGCTCCTCGCTTAGGCGTCGATGATCTCGCCGGACCGCTTGGCGAAGCGGACCTTCCGGCCGTCCTCGAGGGTCTTGTAGCCGACGCGCGTCGGCTTATCGGTCTTGGGGTCGACATAGGCGACGTTAGAGACGTGGATCGAGGCTTCCTTCTCCACGATGCCCCCGGCATTCCCCGCCGAGGGCGCCGTGTGCCGCTTCACCATGTTGACGCCGTCGACCACGACGCGGTTCTCCGCCGGCAGCACCTTCTTCACCTCGCCGGTCTTGCCCTTGTCGCGGCCGGTGATGACCACGACCTTGTCGCCCTTCTTGATCTTGAGCTTCGGCATGGCTCAGAGCACCTCCGGCGCGAGCGAGACGATCTTCATGAACTTGCGCGCGCGCAGCTCGCGCGTCACCGGCCCGAAGATGCGGGTCCCGATCGGCTCACCCTGCTTGGTGATCAGCACCGCCGCGTTGCGGTCGAAGCGGATCGCCGTGCCATCGGGACGGCGGATCTCCTTGGCGGTGCGCACGATCACCGCCTGATGCACGTCGCCCTTCTTGACGCGGCCGCGGGGTATCGCGTCCTTCACCGACACCACGATCACGTCGCCGACCGTCGCGTATTTGCGCTTGGAGCCGCCCAGCACCTTGATGCACTGGACGCGCCTGGCGCCGGAATTGTCGGCGACGTCGAGATTGGTCTGCATCTGGATCATTGGCGCGCTACTCCTTGGCCGCGGCCTCGGCGGCCTCGGCCTTGCGGGCGCGCCGGCGCGGCGCGGTCTTCTTCTCGACCGCGGCCTTCGCCTGGTCGGAGATGGCGGCTTGCGGCGCGGCTTTCGCATCCGCGGCCAGCACCACGAACCGCTTGTTCTTGGAGATCGGCCGGCTCTCCTGGATGCGCACGAGATCGCCCACCTTGAAGGTGTTCTGCTCGTCGTGCGCCGCGTATTTCTTGGAGCGCATGATGTATTTCTTGTAGACCGGGTGCATGACGCGCCGCTCGACGCGCACGACCACGGTCTTTTCCTGCACGTCGCTCACGACCACGCCTTGGAGAATTCGTTTCGGCATTTCCTGATGGCTCCTTAGGACGCGGCGCGCTGGCGCTCGCCCAGCACGGTCTTGATGCGTGCGATGGTGCGGCGGACGTCGCGCACGCGCGCGGTGTTCTCGAGCTGGCCGCTCGCCCTCTGGAAGCGCAAGTTGAAGACTTCCTTGGTGAGCTGCTCGAGCTCGGCGTTGAGCTCGTCGGTGGTCTTGGCTTTGACGTCCTTCGCTTTCATGGGCTCAGGCTCCCTCGCCCAGGCGCCGCACGATCTTGGTCGCGATCGGCAACTTGGCGGCTGCGAGCTCGAAGGCCTCGTCCGCCACCGGCGTCGGCACGCCGTCCATCTCGAAGAGGATGCGGCCGGGCTTCACCCGGCAGACCCAGAATTCGGGATTGCCTTTGCCCGAGCCCATGCGCACCTCGGCGGGCTTCAGCGACACCGGCACGTCCGGGAAGATCCGGATCCAGATCCGGCCGACCCGGCGGATGTGGCGCGTGATGGCGCGCCGCGCGGCCTCGAGCTGGCGCGCGGTGACGCGGCCGGGCTCGACCGCCTTCAGGCCGCAATTGCCGAAGTTGAGGGAAGTCCCGCCCTTGGCGTTGCCGTGGATCCGGCCTTTGTGCGCCTTGCGGTACTTGCTGCGGGCTGGGCTGAGCATGACGATCTGACCTTGCGACTAGCTTCTCAGGCTCGGCTCGGCTGCGCTTCGATGGCGCGCTTGTCCTGCGCCATCGGGTCGTGCGCCAGCACCTCGCCGCGGAACACCCAGACCTTGACGCCGCAGGTGCCGTAGGTGGTCTTGGCGGTGGCGGTGCCGAAATCGACGTCAGCGCGCAGCGTGTGCAACGGCACGCGCCCCTCGCGGTACCACTCCATGCGCGCGATCTCGGCGCCGCCGAGCCGGCCCGAGCAGTTGATGCGGATGCCGAGTGCGCCCAGCCGCATCGCCGATTGCACCGCCCGTTTCATCGCGCGGCGGAACGCGACGCGGCGCTCCAGCTGCTGGGCGATGCTCTCGGCGATCAGCTTGGCCTCGATCTCGGGCTTGCGGATCTCGATGATGTTGAGGCTGACCTCGCTGTTGGTCATCTTGGCGATGTCGACCCGGAGCTTCTCGATATCGGCACCCTTCTTGCCGATCACCACGCCGGGCCGCGCCGAATGGATGGTGATGCGGGTCTTCTTCGCCGCGCGCTCGATCACCACGCGGCTGGCGCCGGCCTGGGCCAGCCGGTCGCTGAGGAACTTGCGCAGCCGCACGTCCTCGTGCAGCAGGTTGCCGTAGTCGCGTCGCGCGAACCAGCGCGAGTCCCAGGTCCGGTTGATGCCGAGCCGCAGCCCGATCGGATTGACCTTCTGACCCATTAAGCCTTCTCCTCCTCGCGCTCGCGCACGACGACCGTGAGATTGCTGAAATATTTCTCGATGTGCGCGACGCGGCCGCGGCCGCGGGTGTGGAACCGGCTCAGCGTGAAGGCGCGGCCGACGCTCGCCTCCTTGACCACGAGACGGTCGACATCGAGCTGATGATTGTTCTCGGCGTTGGCGATCGCCGCCTGCAGCACCTTGCGCACGTCGCGCGCGATGCGCTTCCTCGAGAAGGCGAGCTCGTGCAGCGCCACGTTGGCGTTCTTGCCGCGGATGGTCTGCGCGACCAGGTTGAGCTTGCGCGGGCTCACCTTGAGTCCGTGCAGATAGGCCTTGGCCTCGGTCTCCGCGAGCTGGCGGGGCGTGGCGGGCTTGCCCATGGCCTCACTCCCCTTCTTTCTTGACCTTGCGGTCGGCCGAGTGGCCGTGGAAGAAGCGCGTCGGCGAGAACTCGCCGAGCTTGTGGCCGATCATGTTCTCGGTCACCAGCACCGGGATGAACTTGTGCCCGTTGTAGACGCCGAAAGTGAGACCGACGAATTGCGGAAAGATCGTCGAGCGCCGCGACCAGGTCTTGATGATCTCGTTGCGCCCGGAGCCGCGCGACTTCTCCGCCTTCTTGAGGAGATAGCCGTCGACGAACGGGCCTTTCCAGACTGAGCGTGCCACGTCTTCTCTCCGTTACTTTTTGCCGCGCCGGTGTTGCAGGATGTAGCGGTCGGTCGATTTGTTGTGCCGGGTCTTGGTGCCCTTGGTGCCCTTACCCCAGGGCGTCACCGGATGCCGGCCGCCGGACGTCTTGCCTTCGCCGCCGCCGTGCGGATGGTCGATCGGGTTCATGGCGACGCCGCGCACGGAGGGCCGCCTGCCGAGCCAGCGGTTGCGGCCGGCTTTGCCGATCACGATGTTCTGCTCGTCGGGATTGGAGACGGCGCCGATGGTCGCCATGCACTCGCCGCGGACCAGCCGCACCTCGCCGGAGGCGAGCCGCAGCAGCGCGTAGCCAGCGTCGCGGCCCACGAGCTGGACGTAGGTACCGGCCGAGCGGGCGAGCTGGCCGCCCTTGCCCGGCTTCATCTCGACGTTGTGGATGATGGTGCCGACGGGAATGTTGCGCATGGGCATGGCGTTGCCCGGCTTCACGTCGACGCGCTCGCCTGCCACGACCTTGTCGCCGGCCTTGAGCCGCTGCGGCGCCAGGATATAGGCGAGCTCGCCGTCCTCGTATTTGACGAGCGCAATGAACCCGCTGCGATTGGGATCGTATTCCAGCCGCACGACCTCGGCCGGCATGTCGCGCTTCGAGCGCTTGAAATCGATGATGCGGAAGCGCCGCTTGTGTCCGCCGCCGCGCCAGCGCACGGTGATGCGGCCGTTGTTGTTGCGGCCGCCCTGCTCGCGCTTGCCTTCGGTCAGCGCCTTGACCGGCGGACCCTTCCAGAGCTCGCTGCGGTCGATGATGACCAGCTGGCGCTGCCCCGGCGTGGTCGGCTTGAAGGTCTTGAGTGCCATCGCCTTAGATTCCCGTCGTCACGTCGATCTTCGAGCCCTCGGCGAGGGTGACGATCGCTTTCTTATAGTCGGAGCGCTGGCCGATGAAGCCGCGGAAGCGCTTGACCTTGCCCTTGACGCGCAGCGTATTCACCGCAGTCACCTTGACCTTGAACAGGCCTTCCACCGCGGCCTTCACCTCGCGCTTGTCGGCATCGAGCGGCACCCGGAACGTCACCTGGTTGTGCTCGGAGGCCATGGTGGATTTTTCCGTGATCACCGGCTGGCGCACGATCTCGTACATGCGCTCGCGGGTGAGCTTGGTCTCCTGGCGGGGGATGACGCGAAACCGGCTCATTTGAGGCGCGCCTCCAGATGCTCGACCGCGGCCCGGGTCAGCACGAGCGTGTCGCGGCGCAGGATGTCGTAGACGTTGACGCCCTGCTGCGGCAGCACGTCCACCCTGGGCAGGTTGCGCGCGGCGCGGGCGAATTGCTCGTCGACCACGGCGCCGGCGATGATCAGCACGGAGTCCCAGCCGAGCTTCTTGAGCTGCACGCCCAGCGCCTTGGTCTTGGCGTCCTTCACTTGCGCCTCGTCGATCACCACGAGCTTGCCCTCGGCTTGCTTCGCCGAAAGGGCGCTCTTGAGGCCGAGCCGGCGCACTTTCTTCTGCAGGTCGAAGCCGTGGTCGCGCACCACCGGACCGAAGATCACGGCGCCGCCGCGGAACTGCGGCGAGCGCAGGCTGCCCTGGCGCGCGCGGCCGGTGCCCTTCTGCCGCCAGGGTTTCTTGGTGGTGCCCTGGATGTCGCTGATGCCCTTGGTCTTGTGGGTGCCGGCGCGGCGCTTGGCGAGCTGCCAGTTGACCACGCGCGCGAGGATGTCGCGGCGCACGGGCGCCCCGAACACCGCCTCGGCGAGATCGATCTCGCCGACCTCCTTGTTGTCGAGGTTCTTGACCGAGACCTTCATCTCACTCGCCTCCGCCCTTGGCCGCCTCGGCGGGCGCTTCCGTGGCACCAGCCTCGGCCTTGGTCTTGAAGGCCGCCGGGAACGGCAGCTTCTTGTCCTTGGGGAGCTTCTTGCGCTTGGCCGCGTCGCGCACCAGGACGAAGCCGCCCTCGTGGCCTGGAACCGCGCCCTTGACCAGGATAAGACCGCGCTCACCGTCGGTCGCGATCACCTCGAGGTTCTGCGTGGTGACGCGCACGTCGCCCATGTGGCCCGCCATGCGCTTGTTTTTGAAGACCTTGCCGGGATCCTGCCGCTGTCCGGTCGAGCCGTGGCTGCGGTGCGAGACCGAGACGCCGTGGGTCGCGCGCAGGCCACCGAAATTGTGCCGCTTCATGACGCCTTGGAAGCCGCGGCCGATGCTGATCCCCGTGACGTCGACGAACTGGCCCGGGATGAAATGCTCGACCGAGAGCTCGGCGCCGACTTCCAGGAGCGCGTTCTTGTCGACCCGGAACTCCGCGAGCTTGCGCTTGGGCTCGACCTTCGCCTTGGCGAAATGGCCGCGCTGAGGCTTGGTCGTGTTCTTGGTCTTGCGCGTGCCGACGCCGAGCTGGACCGCGGTGTACTGGTCCTTCTCCTCGGTGCGCACGGCCACCACCTGGCAGTTGTCCACCTTGAGCACGGTCACGGGCACGTGGTTGCCTTCCGCGTTGAACACGCGGGACATCCCGAGCTTCTGGGCGATGAGACCGGTACGCATGGGCGCCGCCTCAGCTATTCAGCTTGATGTCGACGTCGACGCCGGCGGCGAGGTCGAGCTTCATCAGCGCGTCCACGGTCTGCGGGGTCGGCTCGATGATGTCGAGCACACGCTTGTGGGTGCGGATCTCGAACTGCTCGCGCGACTTCTTGTCGATGTGGGGCGAGCGCAGCACGGTGTAGCGCTCGATGCGCGTGGGCAGCGGGATCGGTCCGCGCACCCGCGCGCCCGTGCGCTTGGCCGTGTTCACGATCTCGCTGGTCGACTGGTCGAGCACGCGATGATCGTACGCCCTGAGGCGGATCCGGATATTTTGATTGTCGATCGCCATCAGGCGTACTCCTCAGAACTACTTTATGATGTCGGCGACGACGCCGGCGCCGACGGTCTTGCCGCCCTCGCGGATGGCGAAGCGCAGGCCCTTCTCCATCGCGATCGGCGCGATCAGCTCCACCTCCATCGAGATGTTGTCGCCCGGCATCACCATCTCCGTCCCCTCCGGCAGCTTGATCGTCCCCGTCACGTCCGTGGTCCGGAAATAGAACTGCGGCCGGTAGTTCGAGAAGAACGGCGTGTGCCGCCCGCCCTCCTCCTTGGTGAGCACATAGGCCTCGCATTTGAAGTTCGTGTGCGGCGTGATCGAGCCCGGCGCCGCCAGCACCTGGCCGCGCTCCACCTCCTCGCGCTTGGTGCCGCGCAGGAGCGCCCCGATGTTGTCGCCCGCCTCGCCCTGGTCCAGGAGCTTGCGGAACATCTCCACGCCCGTCACCACCGTCCGCATCGTGGGCTTCAGCCCCACGATCTCCACCTCGTCGTTCACCTTCACGATCCCGCGCTCCACGCGCCCCGTCACCACCGTGCCGCGCCCCGAGATCGTAAACACGTCCTCGATCGGCATCAGGAACGGCTGGTCCTTGTCGCGCTTGGGCTGCGGGATGCTGCTGTCCACCGCCTCCATCAGCCTCAGGATCGAATCGTGCCCCAGCTCCTTCTGCTTCTCCTCCAGCGCCATCAAGGCCGAGCCCCGCACGATCGGGATCGTGTCGCCGGGGAACTGGTACTTCGACAGAAGTTCTCTGACCTCCAGCTCGACGAGGTCCAGCAGCTCGGGGTCGTCCACCATGTCCACCTTGTTGAGGTAGACCACGATCGCCGGCACGCCCACCTGGCGCGCCAGCAGGATGTGCTCGCGCGTCTGCGGCATCGGGCCGTCCGCCGCCGAGACCACCAGGATGGCGCCGTCCATCTGCGCCGCGCCCGTGATCATGTTCTTCACGTAGTCCGCATGGCCCGGGCAATCGACATGCGCGTAGTGCCGGTTCTTGGTCTGGTACTCCACATGCGCCGTCGAGATCGTGATGCCCCGCGCCTTCTCCTCCGGCGCCTTGTCGATCTGGTCGTAGGCCGTGTATGTGGCGCCGC
>Ga0210403_10004751_pt1 | contig 11641 bp, 6 predicted proteins | sample IncBWC19MmetaG_FD_150863 | JGI IMG/M metagenome (GOLD analysis project Ga0210403, IMG submission 150863) | Forest soil microbial communities from Barre Woods Harvard Forest LTER site, Petersham, Massachusetts, United States - Inc-BW-C-19-M | ecosystem: Environmental > Terrestrial > Soil >... | reverse complement strand
GATACCAACCGGCGTAAAATTTTCCGGAGCTCACGACGGCTTTCGCGCGCTCGGACACGGGCAGTTGCGTGTTGAAAATCGCGCCGCCGACTTTCAAGTGCGGATCGAGGGCCTCGCGGGCGATAAAAAGCCGCATAATCTCACTCGAGCCTTCGAAAATTGTGTTGACTCGACAATCGCGCAGAAATCTTTCCACAGCGATTGGTGGCTCGCCGCGTCCGGCCAGCGATAAAGCCGTCTCGTATCCGCGGCCGCCTCGAACTTGCATTGCGTCATCGGCAATGCGCCAGGTCGTTTCGGTGGCCCACATCTTGCACATCGCCGTTTCGATGCGCAGATCGCCCGCCTTGCGGTCAAGCAGCGATGAAGTGAGAAAGGTCATTGCTTCCATCGCGAAAACGTTGCCCGCCATCTCTGCAATTTTGCCGGCGATGGCTGCATGTTTGCCGATGGGCACGCCCCATTGAATGCGGTCGCCGGCCCATTTCCGTGAAATCTCGAGTAACCGCTTCGAAACACCGACGCACGCCGCGGGAAGCGTTAGCCGTCCCGTGTTGAGCGTCGTCAGCGCCACCTTCAAGCCTGCGCCTTCCTTGAAAATGATGTTCTCTCGCGGGACGCGCACATTCGTGAATCTGACGACGGCATTGTAGAGCGCCCGGAGTCCCATGAACCGGCAACGATATGCGATCTCCAGCCCCGGCGTATCCACATCGACGATGAAAGCAGTGATCTGTTTGCGTTCTTTTCCGCCAACCATCTTCGACGGAGTGCGCGCCATCACCACCAGCACTCCTGCTTTCACGCCGTTGGTGCACCAAAGCTTTTCGCCGTTAAGGATGAACTCGGAGCCATCGCTCGTTGGCTCTGCTTTTAAGCTCAAGGTTGCGGGATCGGATCCCGCATGGATTTCAGTCAGCGCGAATGCAGAAATCTCACCGCCCGCTACGCGTGGCAGATATTTTTGTTTCTGCTCTTCGGTACCAAACAGAAGCAACGGTTGTGCTACACCTATCGATTGATGCGCAGAAACAAGTGCGGCGACGTTTCCATCCCAGCTACCCAGCAACACCGCCGCACGTCCATAATTCGATTGGGATAATCCAAGCCCACCGTATTTTTTGGGCACTTTGATCCCAAATGCGCCGAGGTCCGCCAGTCCTTGAAAATTTTCCGGCGGAATTTCACCGGTGCGATCGATCTCATCCGGATCGACATGTTCGCGGAGGTAAGTTTCGAGATTGCGCAAAAACTCTTCGCCAGCGGCGCGATCTTCTGCGCTTTGCGCCGGATACGGATAAATCCGATCGAAATCATAACGCCCGACGAACAGGTTGCTGGCGAAACTGCCGCGGTCTTCGAGCGGATCGCGCGCGGCCTCTGCCAGCTCGAGCGCTTCGCGCTGGCCTTTGGCCATCTTCGATGTGTCGATCACAGCGGCAGGCACCGGCTTGTCGGCCGTTGCGCTCGTTTCCTCAGCGATTTGTTTTTCCGGTGCTTCGAGCGGCGATTTCATATCAATCGTCTGTCATGTCGAGCGAAATCGAGGAATCCCGCGGAAGAATGCTGGGTTCCGCAACGGGATGTCTCGACTTCGCTCGACATGACGAACAATTTAGTCCTCATAAAATCTTGTTCCGTCGCGGGCATGCTTCTTCAAAATCTCGCAGGGCGAAAATTTTTCTTCGGTTCGGGCCAGCCGTTCCAATTCCTCGACTACCTTGCTCAACCCGACATGTTCCGCGAATCGCAACGCCCCGCCGCGAAATGGCGCAAAACCGGTTCCCAAAATCATTCCGTAATCTGCGTCCTCGGGAGATTCCACCACTTTCTCTTCCACGCAACGAGCGGCCTCGTTCACCATCAGAAAGACAAGTCGATGTGCCAACTGCTCTTTGTTCATTCGTAACCGGGGATCGCGATGCCAGTCAGGCGGAATATTTGGTCCCTCCGGGCCTTCCGGCTCGCCATGCAAACCGCGTCGCCATTGCGCCAGCGAGTCGTTAGGCGTCTGCTTCTTGCCTTCGTATTTGTAAAGACCCGCGCCCGTTTTGCGACCGAGCATCTCGTGATCACGCAACCAAAGCAGAATAGTTGGGACATGATCGCGCTGCCCGTAAGCTTTCTCAAGTGTGTTGCCAATATCGATGGTGATGTCCACGCCGATTTCGTCGATCAATCGCAACGGCCCCATGGGCATGCCCCATTCTACTAACGCACGATCGATCCGCTGCGCATCCAGACCGCTTTCGAAAAGTTCAGCGGCATCGAGCAAATAGGGAAATAAAACGCGGTTCACCAGGAATCCCGGGCTATCGCGCACGATAACTGGCAATTTTCCGAGTTGCCGGACGAAGGCCAGACTACGTTCGCGCGTTTCGTCGGAGGTCTCCCCAGCGATGACAACTTCCACCAGTTTCATTCGGCTTACCGGATTGAAGAAATGCAATCCGATGACACGCTCGGGCGCGACCGTCATGTCGGCCAGTTCGCTAACGGGAAGGGCGGAAGTATTCGTGGCGATGATCGTTTTTGGGCCGGCCTCCATCGCCAGCTCGCGAAAGACTTCTTTCTTCACGCTCAGTTTTTCCGACGCTGCTTCGATGACAAATTGCACGTCGCGCAATTCCATCGGGGCCGTCGAGCCGCAAATGCGGGCGCGACCCTGCTTTGCCTTTTCCTCCGTCATCAAACTGCGCTTCACGGCCTCAGCGTAGATTTTTTCGACGTTCGCCAACCCGCGATCGATCTGTTCGCGCGCGACGTCGCGCAGGATCACGGTGACGCCACGGGAGCTGAGCCATTGCGCGATGCCTGTGCCCATCACGCCGGCGCCAATCACCGCGGCGTGCACGATTTTTTCAGGCGGCGTTCGCGACGTTCCCTTCTTGTACTTCTCCGTGAGAAAAAAATTGCGAATCAGGTTTTGCGTCGATTCGCGTTTGCCGAGATCCACAATGCCATCGAGCTCCAATCGCAACGATTCATCCGGAGAAATCGACAGAGTTTTGTTGATAATTTGGCAAGCAAGTTCTGGTGCCGGATTGCCGTGTTGCGGTGGAGGGGCGAGCTCCTGCGAGCCCGGCGTCGCCGGAGACCCGGCGCCGATTTTGCGCTTGCCCGCGCGCAGCTTTTCGCGTGCGCGATCGAGAAGCTGATCGCCCGGCGCAATTTCGTCCACCAGTCCCAGCTTCAAGGCTTCCTCAGCGGAATAAAGTTTGCCTTTCAAAATCACTTCAGCGGCCTTTTCAGTGCCGATCAGACGCGGGAGCCGCGTGCAGCCGCCCCAGGCGGGAAGAAGACCAAGCGTCGTTTCGGGGAGTCCGATCCGTGTCGCCGGAACATCCGATGCGACGCGATAATTACACGCCAGCGCAACCTCGAATCCACCGCCGGCCGAGGCGCCATGGATCGCAGCAGTCGTCGGAATTTTAAGATCGGCCAGCCGATTGAAGACCTGCTGCCCCCGCTCGATAAATCCGCGCATCTCGCCAGTCTTCGCCCCTTGCAACAGCGTCTTGAGATCCGCACCTGCGACAAAGATGGATTTTTTTGCCGATGCGATGATCAGTCCCCGCAGCGAAGCGTCTTTCTCCACTGCATTGAGGTGCTCATTCAAGTCATCCAGAGTAGCGGCATCGAAAATGTTGGCGCCCGACTCAGGACGATCAAACGTGAGCACGCAAATGTGACCGTCAGTGGTCTCACGCCGAATCATTGGAGCTGTAGCAACTGCCGACATTCGCCTTCATTTTGGAACGTTTCCGGCAAATGCCAAGTGTAGAAGACCACAGTTAAGGACCGAGCAGGCGCCCTTTGTAACGTTTTGAAGAAGGCTTCGCGGGTCGTTGCTTTGGGCAAGTGCGAGTGGTAGAAACGCGACATGGTCGGCAAAATTCTAGAACCCGAAATCAAGAGTCTGATCGACGCCCGTAACTTCACGGCGCTCCGCGAAGTTTTCCGCGAATTCCCGCCGGCCGATGTCGCCGAGGTAATCCTCGATATGCCGGAAGATGAACAGGTGATCATCTTTCGCGTCCTCCCAGCGGCACTCGCGGCGGAGGTTTTCGAATATATCGGGATCGAGGAACAGCAGAAATTGTTGCGCGCGATGGCACACGAGCAGGTGGTAGCCATTCTGAATGAGATGTCGCCGGATGATCGCACGGCGCTGCTGGAGGAATTGCCGAGTGCCGCGGCGCGACAGTTGATCCGTCTGCTCACGCCGGAAGAACGCCATGTGGCTACGGCGCTGCTCGGCTATCCGGAATACAGCGTTGGCCGTTTGATGACGCCGGATTTTATCGCGGCGAAGGAGGACTGGACGGTGCAACACGTGCTCGATTATATCCGCGAGTACGGTCGCGACCGCGAGACGCTAAACTTCATTTACGTTGTCGATGACCGCGGCAAATTGATCGACGACGTGCGGATGCGCGAGTTCCTGCTCCGGCCGCTCACGGCAAAGGTGAGCGAGATTCGCGATCAAAGCTTCGCGGCGTTGAACGCGACCGATTCGCAGCAGGACGCGCTGAACGTGTTCCGCAAGTACGATCGCGCTGCGCTGCCCGTAGTCGATTCAAACGGCGTGCTGGTCGGCATCGTCACAAGCGACGACATGCTCGACGTAGCTGAGGAAGAAGCGACCGAGGACATCCAGAAACTCGGTGGTATGGAAGCCTTGGACGAGCCGTACACGACCATTCCGTTTCTGCGGATGGTAAAGAAACGTGCAACCTGGCTGGTCATCCTGTTTCTCGGCGAAATGCTGACCGCAACCGCGATGCAGGGTTATAACAGCGAGATCGAGAAGGCTGCCATCCTTGCGATGTTTTTGCCCTTGATCATCTCCAGTGGCGGCAATTCCGGTTCGCAGGCGACGACGCTGGTTATCCGCGCGATGGCTCTCGGCGAATTGCGCCTGCCCGATTGGTTTCGCGTCGTCCGCAAGGAATTACTGTCGGGACTTTCACTCGGCTTAATTCTTGGAACCATCGGTCTTTTCCGAATCTCACTCTGGCAGTACCTGCACATTTTCGACTACGGGAAGTACCATTGGCTGGTCGCCTTTACCGTCGGTGCTGCGCTTGTCGGAGTGGTGTTATGGGGCTGCCTGGCGGGCTCGATGCTTCCATTTCTGTTGCGCCGTTGTGGACTCGATCCGGCGGCGTCATCGGCACCATTCGTCGCCACGCTGGTCGATGTGACCGGACTGGTAATTTATTTCAACGTGGCGCTCGTCATTCTTCGCGGCACGCTTTTATGAACGGATTCTAAACGCGAGAGGCATTCGGCCCGCGCGCATAAATTTTCGGCGACTCATTTATGAATAACAAAGAAGCGGCCCAAGGCGCAGACGTTTCCAAGCAGGTTGACGAACTGGCAACGATCAGTCCCGGAGCTCTTTTCCAGCGGCTCGGCACATCAGAAGCCGGTTTGAGTGAAGAGGAAGCCGAAAGAAGGCTCGTTCAATATGGTCCGAACGAGGTCGCGGCCGAGGCGGCACACACTTGGGTTCACAGGTTGTTTACCGCCAGCCGCAATCCGTTGGTGATTCTGCTTACGGTGCTCGCCACCATCTCCTACGCCACGGGCGATTTCCGCGCGGGCACGGTCATGCTCTTGATGGTTATTCTCGGATTGTCGCTTCGCTTTATTCAGGAGAGTCGCGCGGACGCAGCGGCGGCGAAATTGAAAGCAATGATCAGCGTCACCGCAACGGTGGTCCGCAACGGCGAGGCCAGAGAGATACCGATCAGCCAGCTGGTTCCCGGTGACATCGTCAAGTTGTCAGCCGGCGACATGATTCCGGCCGACGTGCGACTGATTTCTGCCAAAGATCTGTTCATCATTCAGGCGACCTTGACTGGCGAATCGATGCCGGTCGAAAAAATCGAAACGCCCGACACGCGCGAAGGCGTGGGCTTGTTGGAGCGTAGCAACGCCTGTTTCCTTGGAACTAGCGTCGAGAGCGGCACGGCCAAGGCAGTCGTGATTGCGACCGGCTCGCACACTTACTTCGGTCACATCGCCGGCAGCCTCGCCGGCCAACAGGAGGAAACGAGTTTCGACCGCGGAGTGAAGAAATACACCTGGCTGATGATCCGTTTCATGGCCGTGATGGTGCCGTTGGTTTTCGTGATCAACGGCCTAACAAAACACAACTGGCACGACGCGTTTTTCTTTTCCATGGCGGTCGCGGTTGGACTCACACCGGAAATGTTGCCGATGATTGTCTCGGTCTGCCTGTCCAAGGGCGCGATGGCGATGTCGCGCAAGAAGGTCATCGTGAAGCGGCTCAACGCCATCCAGAACTTTGGCGCGATGGATGTGTTTTGCACGGACAAGACCGGCACGTTGACAATGGATCACATCATTCTGGAGCTGCACTGCAACATTCATAAGGAAGAAAGCGAAGAGGTCCTGCGCGACGCTTATGTTATCAGCCATTTCCAAACCGGACTGAAAAATGTTCTCGATCGCGCCGTTCTGAAATACACCGAACTAAATAAAGAGCTTTCGCTCGAGAAATACGCCAAGATCGACGAGATCCCGTTCGACTTTTCGCGCCGGATGATGTCGGTGGTGATTGATGGGCCTAACGGAGAACGCCAACTCCTGACCAAAGGCGCGCCGGAAGCGGTGTTCAAGAAATGCGCTCATTTCGAATACGAAGGCGAGGTCTTCCCGATGGAGCCGATTCTGGTCGGCGATCTCCTCGAAGAACTGAATGAATTGAACGCGGATGGTTTCCGCGTGCTCGCGGTTGCCAACAAAAAGGTAGAGAAACGCGCGGCCTATTCGAAGGCGGATGAAGACGCACTCGTCCTTACCGGCTATCTGGCATTTCTCGATCCACCAAAGGAGACCGCCGTGAGGGCCATTTCTGCGCTGAACCAGAACGGCGTCACCGTGAAAGTCCTCACCGGCGACAACGATCTCGTCACGCGGAAGGTGTGCAACGAAGTCGGCCTGCACGCGGAAAAAATCCCGCTCGGAAATGAAGTCGAAAAAATGTCGGACGACGAACTGGCCGAGTTGGTGGACCGGTTCAATGTGTTTGCGCGCCTCTCGCCCGCGCACAAGCAGCGAATTGTAAAGGCGCTTCAGAAAAAGGGCCACACCGTTGGCTTCATGGGAGACGGAATCAACGACGCGCCGGCGTTGCGTGCCGCGGATGTCGGCGTCTCGGTGGATAACGCCGTCGACATCGCCAAAGAATCGGCGGACGTAATTCTGCTGGAGAAAAGTTTGATGGTTCTCGAGGAGGGTGTTCTGGAAGGCCGCAAGGTATTTGTGAACATCCTCAAATACATCCGCATGGGCGCCAGCTCCAATTTCGGAAACATGTTCAGCGTGATCGGCGCCAGCGCCTGGCTTCCATTTGTGCCGATGGCGCCCATTCAAGTGCTGACAAACAATCTGCTCTATGACTTTTCGCAAGTGCCCATCCCGACCGACAACGTTGGCCCGCAACAAACGGCCAAGCCGCGGCCTTGGAACATCGGTGAGATCGCAAAATTCATCATCTGCATCGGTCCGATCAGCTCCATTTTCGACTACACAACGTACGCAATGATGTGGTTCATTTTTAAATGCAACCATCTCAACCTCGTGCCACCGGCGCAACTCGTCGCGCGCTTCGCAAATACCGCTGCCGGAACGGAACAAACCTACGCGGCCGCGTTGTTTCACACCGGCTGGTTTGTCGAATCGCTCATGACCCAGACGCTCATCATCCACGTCATTCGCACCAATCTCATCCCATTTATTCAGTCGCGAGCCAGTTGGCAACTCACCATGACCACTGTCGTCATCGTGGCAGTTGCCGCGTATCTTCCCTATTCGCCTCTTGCAACTTCACTCGGGTTTGTTCCGCTACCGCCACTTTATTGGCCGCTTCTGCTGTTGACGTTGATCTGCTATGTGGGACTGACACAAATAGTGAAGGTGTGGCTGCTAAAGAAGTCGTGGATTTGAGCGACGCGCCTAGCTGAACCTGCCGTCACGCACGCTGGATTAGCTTCTTTTCACCAACTGTTGTTAGACCTGAGACAGCGATTTGATCCCCGCACCAATCTTAGCGACCCCCGGCTAAAGTTTGTCCAGATCTTGAATCACGTTCTCCATGCCGCTGACCACGAGCGTGAAGCGATCATAATCGAGTTTGTCGGGCCTGTCGTTGGACGAGTGATAGTACGGATAACGAAACGGCGCTGTGTCAGTGACCATGATGCCAGGATAACCATACTTCCAGAACGACCATTGGTCCGACCAACTGACGCCGGGAACAAACCAGGGAAGCGCCGCTCCTTCCGATGGGATCTTTGCGTGTTTTCGGAACAGCGCGACTACGCGACGAAGCAGCGGCCTTGAGTGAACGTTGCTGACGAATCCGATGAAGTTGCCAACCTTCGGATAAAAAGCGCCGAGTACTCGGGACGGATAGACCTGCGAATTCGGTGCATCGGAAAAATAGCCGATCGTTTCCAAGCTGATCATCGCTGAGATCTTGTCGCCGCGTTCCTTGCATCTGCGCGCATAAATCAGGCTGCCCATTTCACCCGACAAAAAATAGGGCGGCTCCTCATTCACGAATGCGACAAAGCGTAAGGTGTGCTTCGGTTTCGCGCTGGCGAACCGCCGCGCCAGCGCAAGTGTTGCAGCGACACCGGTGCCGTTATCGTTTGCGCCGGGCGAACCAAACACTGAATCATAATGCGCGCCGACCAGGATGATCTCAGGCTCGGCGCCGGGAATTTCTGCTTCGATGTTATGGCAGGCTTGTTGATGCATCTTGTAGCTGTCACGTCGCGGTCGGAGGCCGGCACGCGACAACGAATCTTCGATAAAATCGGCGGCGGCATTGAGCTGGGCGTAGTGCCACATGTTGCGCTCTCCGATTTCTCCGGCCAGCTTTTGCACGTTGGCGCGAAGCTCCTCCCGTAACGCGACTTCATCAGTCGATAGCGCCCCCGCCGTGGAAACATTTTTGCCAGGCATCCTCATTCCAAACCACCAGAGTAACACCGAAACAGCGGCGACCGCGATGGTGATGCACAGGGCGATGAAGAAAGTTTTGGCGACAGAAACTGGGGACACAGCGGTATTCCTAAATGGTAGGGACGGATCGCCGAGCCGTCCGTCGGAGCCGCGCCCGGCGGTCGCGCCCTACCCGGTGTTTGAAGTTCACGCAAGCTTTTTGCGGAACCGCAGAGCGCACAGACTGAAAAGCAGGTTGGACATCACAATGAGAACGAGAAGATTCGGCCAGTATTCCAGAAGATTTGCGCCGCGCAGAATAATCGCGCGCATGAGTGCGATGAAATACGTGGTGGGAAACAGCGCACCGAGCGCGTAAAAAATCCACGGCATCGTTTCACGCGGGAAAATAAATCCGGAAAAGAAAACGCTCGGCAGCAGAAACACCATCGACATTTGAAGCGCCTGCATTTGATTTGTGGCTCTGGTGCCGACGAGCAAGCCGAGGCTCAATAGCGCAAAGACATACACCAGTGTCGAAAACATCATTGCGAACACGTTGCCCTCGATAGGAACGAAAAACACAAAACGCATGATTATGAACAAAACGACCGCCATCGTCATGCCGATGCAGAGATATGGAACCAGCTTGCCGAGCATGAGGCCGGCCGGACTCAATGGACTTACCAATAATTGTTCGAGCGTGCCGCGTTCCCGTTCGCGCACCAGGGCCATGGCCGCTGCCACTGTCGTTCCGATTTGCAACACGACACCTATCACACCCGGCACGTAAAAGTTCGGCGCCCGCATGGCCGGATTGTAAAGCATCTGCGGACGAACATCGATCGGCATGCCTGTTCGGCCGGCGTCACGCATCAGCGACTCCAGCGATTGCGTCAACGCCACGCCCAGCCCGGTCTGAAGAGCCTGCAATGCCGTGGTGGAATTGGATCCATCGACAAGTAATTCCACCTGCGCAGAATGACCCGCCATTAGTTCGCGAGTAAAGTTCGGCGGGATGTAAAGCGCGGCGTACGCGCGGCCTTTGCGCATCTCGCTTTTCAGTTGGTCCAGGCTTTGCACTTCGCCAACGACGCGAAATGATTCAGTGTTCACGAAGCGATCGATCAATTGGCGACTCTCGACGGTGCGATCTTCGTTGAGAACAAGCATTGCCATATGCTTCACGTCGTTGTCGAGTGCGTAGCCGAACGCGATCATCTCGATCAGCGGCGGGAAAAAGAAAAAAAAGAGAGTTAGCGGATCGCGCCAGACGATGATGAACTCCTTGAACAAGATTGCGCTGAGACCGCGAAACGGTTTGTGTTTCATCACGCGGCTTTTTGTTGTTTCGCAGCGTGTTTGGCCGAAAGCTCCACGAACACATCTTCGAGCGACGGGCCGATGTCGTGAATCTCCGCCTCGCTGATTCCAACTTTGCGCAGTTGTTCTTCGATCTGCGCGCGCTTGACGGTCTCGTCGACTAACAAATGCATCGATCGGCCGAAGACCGTAGCGCTGCGCACTCCGGACATCTCGTGCATGGCGCGCAATGCCGTGGTCACGTGATCGCACGTCACGTCGAGCCGCCGCGTTCCAGGTGGACTTACCTCCGGCAATTTTTTCAGCTCGTCCGGCTCACCGCACACGATCAATCTCGACATGTAGATATAGCCGACATGATCGCAGCGTTCCGCTTCATCCATGTAATGGGTCGTCACGAAAAGGGTCATTCCTTTGCCAGCGAACTCGAAGAGCAAATCCCATAGCTCGCGCCGCGCGACGGGGTCGATGCCAGCAGTCGGCTCATCGAGAAAGAGCACGCTCGGCCTGTGCATCAGCGAACAAGCCATGGCCAAACGTTGACGCCAACCACCAGAGAGTTGGCCGGCACGCCTGTCGATGTACGGCTCCAGATGCGTCGTGGCGATCATCTCGTCACGCCGCTGGTGCAATTCGCGGCCACCTAGGCCGTAAAGTTTCCCTGCAAAGATAAGGTTCTCATTCACAGTCAACTCGTCGTAGAGGGAAAATTTTTGCGACATGTAGCCGATCATTTCCTTGATTGGTTCTAGGTCGCGGGCGACGTCGTGGCCGCCGATTCTCGCTGTGCCGTCGCTCGATTCCAGAATTCCGCACAGCATCCGAATCACGGTTGTTTTCCCCGAACCATTCGGGCCTAGAAAGCCGAAGATCGATCCCTTTCCGACGGTAAAGGAAACATGATCAACAGCGGTGAAAGTGCCGAAGCGCTTTGTGAGCCCTTCAACTTCGATCATCGCCTCAGCCATAAGGATGGAATCAGGAAAACAGGAACGCAGGAAAACAAAACTGTTACCTGGTACAATTTCCTTACTTCCTGCTTTCCTGATTCTTTGAATCGATTCCTCATTTCACATTCGGAAAGTAAACATCCGCTGCCATTCCAGCACGCAAGCGATCATCATCGCTCGGCAAACGGACCTTCACGCCGAACACCTGTTTGATCCGGTCGGCTACAGTTTGCACGTTGCGCGGAGTAAACTCAGCCTGGCGATTGATCTGCTCGACTACACCTTCGAAATCCGTGTGCGGAAACGAATCGACGCGTACACGGACGTGCTGGCCCAATTTGATTAAACCCAGCCAGGATTCCGGAACATAAACACGCACCCACAGA
>Ga0210403_10004748_pt1 | contig 11645 bp, 4 predicted proteins | sample IncBWC19MmetaG_FD_150863 | JGI IMG/M metagenome (GOLD analysis project Ga0210403, IMG submission 150863) | Forest soil microbial communities from Barre Woods Harvard Forest LTER site, Petersham, Massachusetts, United States - Inc-BW-C-19-M | ecosystem: Environmental > Terrestrial > Soil >... | reverse complement strand
CGAGCCCCTGGGCGACAATCTCGCGGATCTGGTCTCGGAAGTCGGCCAGAGAGCGATAGCACCCGTCACGGGTTTTGCCTGGCGCCGCAATGCCAAAGGCCATGTCGGCGTCTTTGGCGTCAGCAAGGATGAACGGACGGTTGAATGATGACTCCCTGAACGAGGCGAGCTTGACTGCCAGTGTTTTCCGCATGTTTCCCTAGATGTTGTGGGTTCCGCCAGCTGGATCGACAGGGCCGCTCAGCCTTGAGTACTCCGTAATGAGCAGCCGAAAGGGAGGTTCGTCTTCCAGGATTTCAGGAAAACGAGATAGGGATTGGTAAAAGCGATTGTCGGTGGCATCGTCGTTCATCGACGAGACTTCGCCGATAAGAGCACTGCCGTTGACTGAATAGAAAGAATGATAGAGACCGGGAGGCAGGGTTATCGATTCGCCCGCTTTTAGAATAATGGAACCGCCGGCCTCTGTTCGACGTGTGATGCCGTCGCAGGTAACGGTGACCGGAGTATTAGCGAGCCCTCCGCCTTCGGTCGAATTGTATAGCTGAACAACAAGGTCGCCAGTAGTAGAGTTACCGCGATTGATGATGTCTTCTGTTTTTCGATCATGGCGATGTAACGGCGTGATCTGTCTCTCACGAACCATCATTATTTTTTCTGCATACGATTCATGATGGCTGACGGCATTAAAGACGCCGTTTCGAAGCGTGAAGAGCGTGAGTCCGCATGACGCAAAGAGCCCAGAGTTGAAATCCGTCACATCCCAGCCTAATTGACGCTGTCGAATTTCGTCCGCCTCACGTCCCCGCTCGCGCCATGCTTCAAGAGTCCAATGCGCGAATGGAGGTAAGGAGAAACGATGCTCCTCAAAAAAATCGATTGCGTTGGTAATAAAAAGATTGATTTCGGATCGCTTCAAGCATCCCTTTCATAATTGGCGGCAGTCTTCAAGACCAATGTCGAATAGAAACAAAGAATAAGCAGCAGAAGGACGACATGCCAGCAAGAAATGCCCGGTGTCAGTTCGTTTCGCGCAATGAAACGCGATGGACTGCTTCTGAGGAAATTCCTGACCCCTAAGTCGAGGTAAACTGCCGACCAAGCCCTTATGCGGGGCGCAGGTCGGGATGCTAGACTGTTTCGCGAGATGGAACCTGACGCTTTGCCTACCGCTGGAAAGTATCCCGACCGCAAACGTTCCTACACCATTCAATCCGTAGTCCGGGCGGTGTCGGTGTTAAATTCGTTTTCGTCGACCTCTGAGGTTCTCGACTTGCGTGTCGTGGCGGGAAGAGTACGCCTGAACAAAGGAACCACCTTCCGCCTTCTGGAAACTCTGGTAGAGACCGGCTTGCTTGAACGTGCCGGAAAGCAAGGATATCGGTCGTCTATTCAGACCACGAGAGCGAAACGATTTCGCCTCGGCTATGCCTCGCAGAGCAATCTCCTTCCATTTACTTCGGCGGTTACCGATGGGCTGATCACGGCAGCCAGTGCGGCCAACATTGAGCTGCTGATTTTGAATAACAAATTCAGCGCACGAACAGCTCTCCAGAACGCGGACACCTTCGTAACAGAGAATGTGGACCTCGTCATCGACTCTCAAATCAACATCAATGTCGCAGCCCAGATTGCCGCGAAGTTTTCAGATGCGCGGATACCCTATATCGCTTTGGACATTCCGCATCCGGGCGCGGTCTATTTTGGAGCAGATAACTATAAAGCAGGACGGATGGCTGGTCGTTATTTGGCACGCTGGACGATGAAACACTGGAAAGGTAATGCAGAACAGGTGATTCTGCTGGGGGTCGACGCAGCGGGCCCTCTCCTTAATGCCCGATTAACTGGAATAGTGGATGGCATTGGAGAACTTCTGCCCAACGCATCGGGTATACCGAATCATCAATACGACACAAAGGGTGGTCAGTTTGAAGCGACGCTCGACCTCGTACGAAAGCATCTGCGCCGCCGCAGGACGGGACGCGCGTTGGTTGGTGCCGTGAATGACACAACTGCAATGGCCGCGCTGCAGGCATTTCGGGAGGTCGGTCTTGAAAAGGAGTGTGCTATCGCGGGACAGGACGGTAGTGTGCTAGCTCGGGAAGAGATGAGGAGACCATTTAGTAGATTGGTCTGCTCGGTGGCTTATTTCCCGGAGACGTATGGTGTCCGGATTATTCAACTGGCCTCGGATATCCTTAGCCGGCGACCCGTGCCTCCAGCTATTTTTATCCAGCACGAGCTTCTTACTACGGAGAACGTTGACAAAATTTACCCTAACGACGCGTGGATGAAGAATGCACCTAAGCGCCACGTCGTGTGACGCTTCCACCCTCCGTCGAGCAGCAATTTCCCTATCTCTCTATCTTCAAAACAAGTGATCCATTTCGCTGTACAAAACGAGCGCCATAAATTTCTAAGGAAGCCTATTTTTTCAAAAGCAGTTATCTATGGCCATAGAACATCATGAGAGTTTGAGAAAAATGCAGTTTTTTTCACAAAAACTGGAGATTAGAGCCTTCGAGCGTTTTGCCTGCGGTCTCTTGCGGATAAAGTTGAGACCAGCCAAAAATAAAACGGCAGCGCCCCCTTCTGAAAAGCAAAATGCTGTGTTGACACTGGCTCGCGACGCAAACTACAAATCATGCCGAACTCAAAACAGCTCTCGCACGTTCGATGTTGTCGCTGTTGATTGCGGCCGATTCGTTCTTGTGCGAGACCAAATCTATGACGTACTTCGAAGAGGCCCGCAGAATGACGATCGCGAAGATGGACTTATTGTGCACTATCGGTTCCGAAGAAAGTGGCGGCGGCGCAGCCAGTTCAAAATCCGGGTCTCGGATGAACGCTCGTGGTGTGCTCCGATCTCTGATGATAATGTGGCTGTTTCTCTGCAGCACTCTCCATGGGCAGACGGCGCAGGGTTCAATCGCCGGAACGGTCAAAGATGCAAGAGAAGCGCTAGTTCAGGGCGCGGCAGTTGAAGTGCTTAATACGGCGACTGGCGTTCGGCAATCAACGAGGACGAATAGTGTTGGTGCTTTTAGTCTTGTTTCCCTGAATCCGGGGAGCTATAACGTCGTCGTTTCGAAAAGTGGATTCGAAAAATCGGTTACGAGCGCCGTCACCGTTAGCGCAGCGCAGTTGTCAACGGTAGACGTGACATTGACAGTCGGCTCTCAAACGACCACGGTTACGGTAACAGCGCAGGATAGTCTTCTCTCCAAAGATGATTCAAATGTGACGACGACTGTCGATCATGCAGTTGTAGAGAGTCTTCCGTATCCCGAGCGCAGTTCCTTGGAAGCAACTCTTCTGGTGCCTGGCGTAAACGGCGACCCTTTACAGCCGGGAGGAATCTCCACTGAAAATCCAAATGCCTTCACAAGCTACGTGCTGCCAGGTGCAAGTATCGCTATCGGTGGCGCCCCTCCGGGAACGAGTTCTATCCTTGTGGACGGGTCTGACGTAACCCAAGGTAGTTACGCGAGAGCGGGCGTCAATCTATCCGGAAAGCTGGTTCAGGAAACAACCGTTGTCGTGACGGGGCTTTCAGCCAAGTACGGTCGTACCGGAGGCGGCGTCATTGTCCAGAGCAGCGCGTCGGGCACGAACGCATATCACGGCGCGATTACGTATCGGCACACCGATCCCTTCTTCAATGCATATCCAGATGGTTCGACCGCAGCTAGCGCGTTACACCAGAATTATTACGGATTTTATGTCGGTGGTCCTGTGCGTATCCCAAAGATCTACGAAGGGCGCGATAAGACTTTCTTCTTTGTTGGTGTAGAGCCAGCTCGCATGCAGAACTCGTCTGGTGCTCGCGGCACGTTTCAAACGCCGGCTGAACTAACCGGATACCTGCATAACTCTTTGGCTCTCCTGAATTCTTCCATCCTGAAGACTCAGGGGTATGCTGCGGCGCTCGCTGCACCCAGAATTGGGGCGATCAACTACCAGACGACGGTGAACGCAAATGGATTTCCCAATGGCCTACCCACTGCTGCCAACATCAAACAGATAATGGGCCCGGCCACTGATTGTCCAGCCAGCGATCAAGTAGGAGGAGGCTGTCCAGATGACGTCGGTCCCCAGTTGAAGCAGAACCCGTTTGCACAATATGTTCTGTCACTCTTTCCTACGCCCACGAACCCTGGACCCTATGTGAAATTTGATAACCCAGCCGGTACATCACAAAACGATGGAACCAATGGGACCTACAAGCGCGGCGTCCTGAATATCGATAATCGCTATTCATTCCGGATAGATCATCAGTTCAGCAATACAGACCAGATGTACGTCCGATACACGGTAATTCCAGTCATCGGGAACAGATTCTTTGAAGTGAGTGCGAGTAACCCGATGACGATTGTGCCGACCGACGCGGCGCGTACTCACGATATCGCCATAGGCTATACCCACGTCTTTTCAAACGCGATTGTGGATAGCTTCCGATACAGCTTTCTGCGAGTGAATCAACAGCGGCTCTCACCGGGTTCGGCCCAGACAGAGGACTTCGCCGCCAAATATGGATTGACGCCGGCTGTCTTCGGCAAGGGATTCCCGAGCCTGGGAAATCTAAATGCGAATGGATACGGTTATACGACGCAGATGGGACTTGCCACGGCGTCGATTCAGGCAGACCAGAACTTTGTTGTTGGCAATGATGTCACATGGACACATGGTAGCCATCTCTTTCAGTTCGGAGTCGATATTCGCTGGATTCAATCGAACCAATATGACCTGAGTGGGGCTACGGGCGGGAAATACAGCTTCTCAGCAGGTACGACAAATAACGGTTCCTCGGGAGGCGCGCCCCTGGCCTCGTTTATTCTTGGAACGATCAATTCTTTCTCGAATTCACCTGTGTTGACCAATGGATATTACCGCTGGCACTACTATGCGGGATATCTACAGGACGATTGGCGCGTGACTCCCAAGATGACACTGAACCTTGGCTTTCGCTACAACGTAGAAACACCCAGAACCGAAAAGTTCGATAACCAGGCTTTCGTACGACTCACTCCTGGAAGCTTGAACGGCCTTGCCACAGCTGCCGCCTTTTGTTTTTCTGGGGCATGCGGAAGCCAGCGGAACATGTGGCCAGTCAACTACCATGGCTTTGAGCCGCGCATTGGCATCTCCTACGCCCCAACATCGCGTACAACTGTGCGAGCGTCCTACGTTCTCACTCATCTTCCTCTTACCGGATACGCGAATATCCCGGATCCTAACTTCAATGTAGCCGGTCAAGCAGTCAATAGCTTATCTGGCGGACTCTCGAACACTTCCGTGACTAACTACATCACAAACCCAGTAGGACCGCTCACCTCTGGATTGGCCGCTTTTGGTGGGAGCAGAGGACCGATTCTGTCATCAACGGGAATCGCTCCAGAATTTGTCTCTCAATCGAATGCGGTTCCCTATACACAGACATGGTCAGCAACTGTGCAATATCAGCTGACTAGTAAAACACTGGTTCAGGGCACCTACCAAGGACTCAAAGGAACACACCTCATTGGCGCTTTCACCGGTCAGTTTAATACACCAAGCGTCAGTACGATCGCCTCAGCTATAAGTAGCAATCAATACCTAGGTCTTCAAACAACGCCAAATCCTTACGGCATCTCACAGAATGGAGCGGTAATCAAAGAGACGAATCTTCAATTGCTGAATCCGATTCAGAACTTTTTCAATTTTCCGCTTCCGGAAATTTATCCCCGCGAAGGAGCCTCTTCCTACAACGCCCTTTATATAAGTCTTAACCAGCGGTTCGGTCATGGTTTGTCGCTCCTGGCGAACTACACGTGGTCAAAGTCGATTGATGATGTTCCAAACACAGGCACAGGAGCGAACTCTGGCGTCTTCGGTACGGCAGCACAACAGAATCCGTTGACATCAGCGGGTGAAAGGTCAATCTCCAGCTTCGATCAGCCGAGCAGATTGAAGGCCGGGTATACCTATCAGCTTCCGCTCGGTAGAGGACAGATGTTCGATGCGCACAACAGCATCCTGAATCAAATTATCGGCAACATATCGACGTCCGGTATTCTGACGGTTGAATCGGGATTCCCGAATTCTGTAACCCTCGGTTCAACTGGATATTTCACTTCGATGACTCCCACCGGGACACAAGGGTGTACCGCAACTGGGACAACTAATGGGGCCCGGAATATGTACTGCGCTTCAGCCGCGTTGCCGTCTGGTTACACGCTTCGGCCCAACATTGTTCCTGGCGTGCCGCTTATCAACAAGAAGTGGAAAGCAAATGCATTGAATTCGAATTTCGTTCCTTACATCAACCCGGCAGCATTTACGACTCCTGGAACTCAGGGAAATCCAATGTTGGGAAATGCTCCACGAACTCTTTCCGATGGGCGAAGCCCACGGGAGACTATGTTTGATGCTAGCGTGCGTAAAGGCTTCACTATCAGAGAACGGTATAAGTTCAGTCTGGTAGGTACTTTTATCAATGCATTCAATCATCCGGTCTATTTTGGTCTTGGTACCAGGTCGTTACAAAGTTCTGTAACTGCAAATCTCGCCACTGGCACCCTTACTCCAGTCGCCAATGGGAGCTTTGGGCAATTCAACGTCGGCAATACGTCGGGATTCTCGAGGGTGATACAGGTGGGAGGCGAATTTACTTTCTAGGCTCTAGAAACGCGGATGCGCTCAACGATTATGGTTGAGCGCATCTTCGTTTGTTCATCTGGTTCGGCTCTAAGCTCCTTCGAGACGTAGAACTACCACGATTATTAATCCGGCCTGCGTGACGTGTCGGTTCACAGCTCTCTCAAGGAGGACACTCCATGCTCAAACTGATTTCGGGCCTCAGCTGCTCTTTCCTGCTGTGCATGGGAATGTTGCTGGTCAACTGTGGCAGCACTGCCCAAGAGACGAAACGGGAGAAAGAGCCTGCACCGCCCTACACCATTAATGTAAAGGCACGATTGGTGACTCTCGATATTGTTGTGACAGACCGCACCGGCCGGTTACGCAACGATCTGAAGGGCGACGATTTTCAGATTACTGAAGATGGTGTCCGGCAGACGATTACCAGCTTCGAGCCCCCTTCGGCGCATACTCTGCCGATCGGTAGGCCAATTGAATCTACCGGGGACCTAGAGCATAGTGCACCCCAGTCTCCCGTGGACATCGTAGTCCTTGATGAACTGAACACCCACTTTCAAGACATGGCCTTTGCGCGCTATGCGCTCAAAAAGTATCTCAACGCGCAACCCGCGCAATTTCAAGCCCCAACCATATTGATCGCAGTCAGCCACGAAAAATTGATAGTGTTGCGCGATTACACGGAGAACCGCAGCGCGATCCTATCTGCCCTGGATCATCACCTCGCCGCCTATCCCTGGCATCTGCAGACCGGTGTGAGCGTTATACAGCAACTCGCGCTTTCACTGGGGGCGCTGGAACAGGTCGCCCAGGCTACCGCCGGCCATCCCGGACACAAGAACCTGATATGGGTCGGCCACGGTTTTCCAGGCATTAATCTCTCTTCTCCGGGGATTGATTCGAACTCGGCACATGGCATCAGGACGGCGGTTCAGCAGGCAGTGAATATGTTGCGCGATTCGCGTATCACTCTATACACCATTGATCCAACAGCGCTCACCTCATCACTTGTTGTCCGGACCGACAGCAACTCCGTACTGGGTGCTGTGGAGGATGGCTCAGGATTAGACCCATTCGACGGAGACATCAATTTCACTGCTCTCGCCACAGCCACCGGGGGCAAGGCGTTTTATTCGCGGAACGATGTTGATCGCGAGATCGACGAGAGTGTCCGCGATGGAGTGAACTACTACACGATCTCATATCGCCCCAACAACGATTCTGATGCAGACAGGCCTTACCGAAGGATTCGCGTCAGCCTGACTGTGCCGGGGCTTCACGCTGGCTATCGCGATGGGTATTACACCCGCGATGAGGCACAGCCCATGGCAAACACGAAGCGCGTGAAATACGATATGGATGCGGCCGAGGAGAATACTCTTGTCTATACCGGACTCTCTGTTATCGCAGATTCAAAGGCCGCCAATCCCGGAACGTACCTTGTCCGCATTCCGGAGCGTGATCTTGTATGGTCTACAGACGGAGATGCCGAATCGGCCAAACTCACGCTGGTTGCCGTGGAGATCGACGCCAAGAATCGAATCCTGCGACGTGTTACGAACGTAGTGACCGCGCGCCGGCCTCTTACTAGATCCGCCGGTGAGACCGATGCAGGTTTCGCGCGCCTTGAGATCAGTCTTCCGCCAGCCACTGGGGCAGTCCGCGTCCGTTTCGTTGTACGCAGTGATTCGGATGGTCGCGTCGGTACAGCCGATCGTGTCGTAGAGAAGTAGGATGGATCTTCTCGACAGACGCAAAAATGATAACCGTGGAATAGTGTGAGGGACGTGATCAATCGAAGGCAGTTCTGCACCTTGACTACGTCAGCTCTGCTGGCTCTAAAACCGAGCACAGGCTTTGGCGCAATCATCGGACCAGGTGATAGCCCACCGCTCTCCGAGACCAACAACCAATTTGTCCTACGCGCACCGCTCGGCAATCCCTTTTACGCATGGCCCCGCACGCTGCTCGCCTATCCCATGGGTCATGGCGCGCAAATCAGCACCAGCACCCATCGCTTGCTCTGCGTGGAGACGAATGAGACAGTGCCGTTCCAGGTATCGATGGTGGACGCATCCGGCGCGCCGGAGCTTCTCTTCTTCTCCAACCTGCCTTACGGTGCAACGCGGACATATCGTCTGAAGCCATCCGCATTCGCCCAGTCACAGACAGTCCAGAATAGTGTGATTGTCACGCGTGATGGAAACAGGCTGACCATTAATCCTGGTCCAATTCAAATCCGAATTCCCGATTCACAGACCGTTACTGGCGAGGCGCCCGGCCCAATCCTCGATGTTTCCCGCGGCGGCAAATGGACTGGCCAGTCGAGTCTCACGGTCCCCGGTCATCCCATTGCTTCTATCCACACCGAGCAGTTGGAGGCTGGTCCGCTCCGTTCTACGCATCGCATTATTTACACGTTCGCGGACGGCGCGAAGTATATAGCGACAGTGCAGTGCTCTGCCGGCGTTGACTTCGCCCGCCTCTACGAGGACATGGAGTCCATCCCCGCCGGCGCTCAGGGCGAGTTTGACTTCGCCTGGAATGGCTGCGAGTTCGCCTACCGTCAGATGGCCGACCATCCCTACAACTTCCCACAGACGCCGTTACCGGACTACAAGAGCTACCCATGGGAGGCGATTGCCCCGGCCTACATGGATAACCAGTTCGGAGTTGTGCCCGGCGCGGACTCGACTGGCAAAATGCCCTTCAATCTTCGCATCTACGAACCGTGGGGAGATCATGCCGCGGCTTCTTACGCGAACTTCTGGGGCGACAATTCCCCGGATGCGGCAGCCATTTTCATTGACCACATGGAGCAATGGGAGGACCACGAATACGCCATCTGGCATTCATCGTCGCGGATTGCCGTTGATTTCGTCTACAAGAACTCGACACTGCACTTTGTGTGGAAGATCGCTCGCGGTACACGATCAACCTGCGTCGTTTTCTACGACCATGCGAGAGACATCGAAGCCATGAGCCGGCTGGAGAAAGAGTACAAAGGTATTGAGACCTCCGACGGCGGTCGGTTTCGAGCCGGCATCTATCCGACCTCCTATGCTCTCGAGCTTCAGGGCTGGCACGGCACCCTCAACCTCGATAAGATCAAGGACTGGGTACTCACCTACCCGGACAATGCAGCGCTGCCGAAACCGCTCTTCAAGGAGTCGGAATCTACAGGTGCTGAGGCCTACTACAACCTTGTCGCCAATTCCGGCTTTACCAGTGAACTGGCCCTTTCAGGAACGCGTCAGAACCATGGCTTCGGGCCAACATCGACCCGTCAGGTTCTCGAAAGCTGGATACCCGGCTATCAGCAATTCCGCTCGCAGCTTACTGTGGATCAACAGCATCGCGTCGAGGCGATTCTGCTCCTGCTTGCCTATGTGCATGCAGGTGAAGACTACATGCCCATGCAGCGCATGCTCTCCGGTCATCCAAACTTTCTCTCGGATGTAAAATCGACTCCGCCGGGCATGGCCTTTCTCTTCCCCGATCATCCTGCTGCCGATACCTGGGCGGATGAGTGGGAGGCCTATCTCCATCTGAATACCCGCTATCACACTCGTCCCGCAGTCGAGGCGTGGAACGCTCGTGGCGGACGGTGGACCGAGAACCTGGGCACATATGTCTGGGCCTTTCTGAGGCCGGCATCGCGGGCGGCTTTTCTGCTGAAGGCCCGCGATGGTCACCAGCGCTTTTGCACTCCACAACTCGTTGATGTCGCCGACTGGCTGGTGAATGCCCTTAGCGCACCGTTCGCAGGAGAATCGCCGGCCATGATGAAGCGTATTGCAGATGAGGCGGCGCGCAATGAAGGCGCCAGGCGTCACTATTGGGGTGTCGTCAGTCCCAACGGAGAGGCGCGTCGCGTTCACCCTCCGATGGGGGCTCACTCGGAGCGCAGGAAGCCTCCAAGAATGATGTGGTACCTGGGAACAGCACTCAGAAATTACAATCCATTGATCGGCGAGCATCTGATGTGGGCCGCTCGGCCTACCGACCAGGAGATGGAATCGACAGCCGACATGGCGGATCCGTACAGGGCCATGGTCGATCAACCGGACGATCGCGGCACCAACCCGCATCTGCGCACGACGAAGTACACCGGCTTCGGCATCACCATGCGTGCCGCCGTGGATACACCCCAGGAACTGTCTATCCATCTTGTGCAGATTGACGATGGGCCGAATTATCGCTGGGGCACTCCAAGCGAAGGGTCCTGCGGCGTCCTCTATTTCTTCGCCAATGGCAATGGCTACAGTCATAACGCGGTAGAGGATGACGGCGACCGGATAGATCAGGACACCGATTTTGTTACTAACTTCGGCGTGTGGAAAAACAAGACATTCCGTTCCATTGGCCAGAACGTCCTGTCCAGGCCGTTTTACGATCTGATCTATGCTCAGTTCGCGGAGATTGTTCCACGCCAGGGTGCGGAAGCATACTCTTGGCCGGAGTATGTCGGACGCAGCATCACTCTGGCGGGTGACGATTACTTCATCCTGCACGATCAGGTCTTCAATTCAGAGATCGCCCATCGCTTTTCATGGTTCATTCGAAAGGGCGACGACTTCCCGCACATCATGCTGCTCAACCGGACTCGCCTCCCAGAGGGCGGCCTCTTCACCACGATCGAAACCGAGGCCAGCGTAGGCAAATGGATCGATGGTATGGGAGACAACGTCGCCCTGATCACGCACAAAGAAGGCATCCAGGCGAAGGCCACGACCTTTGGCGGTCGGGTCACCCTGCCCGATGGGAATGATCTCGTTTTTGTTTCTCAGAAGCCGGTCGAGTTTAACGAGGGATCCAACGCTTTCAATGGAACCTCGGGCATTATCCGTAACCGCAAGGACGGGTTCGAGATGGCTCTCTTTCACGGGACCCATATTGCCGCCGCCGGTTTCAGTTTCACGACGCGCGACACCAGCCTCGGAATCTCGGCGAACATCGTCAAATCCAAGCCGAATCGCGCAGCGGAGGGCCATTTCTTTGTGCTTGCC
>Ga0210403_10004747_pt1 | contig 11647 bp, 14 predicted proteins | sample IncBWC19MmetaG_FD_150863 | JGI IMG/M metagenome (GOLD analysis project Ga0210403, IMG submission 150863) | Forest soil microbial communities from Barre Woods Harvard Forest LTER site, Petersham, Massachusetts, United States - Inc-BW-C-19-M | ecosystem: Environmental > Terrestrial > Soil >... | reverse complement strand
GGCGAGAAGCCTTCCGCGCTGCGAAGCTTTTCGCCGAAATCCTGCGCCGCTTGCTGTCCGGAAATCCTGCCAACACGCACGCGATAGAATGCGCCGTCCGAAGAGTCATATTGCTGAATAAAGATGGGCGAATAGCTGGCGTTCAAGCGGTCGCGCAGGCGCTGTGCATTGCCACGATCGTGGAACGCCCCGACCTGGATGGTGAAGAAGCCGGCGGTGACGTCCACGTTGCCCAAGACTTCAACGCGCACCGGAACGACGCCGGGGCCGATGGATTCGATTTCGCGCGCGGCGGCCTGCGAGAGATCGATGATGCGGTTGTCGACAAACGGGCCGCGATCGGTGATACGCACGGTGGTGGTTTTGCCGTTATTCATATTTGTGACGCGCACCATGGTTTCAAACGGAAGGGTGCGATGCGCCGCGGTCAATTTGTACATGTCGTAGACTTCGCCGTTCGAAGAGCGCCGGCCGTGAAAGGGATTGCCGTACCAGGAAGCGTTGCCTTCTTCGGCGTAGCCGACGGGTGCGGGTTCCTGGGGAGGCTTTGCGCGTTTCGGGCGGGCCAGCGACGGCGTGGGACTCGGGGGAACCGAAGTGTCCCGCTTGGCGCTATCGATAGTCTCCGCGGGCGCGGGAGCAGGCGGAGCGGGTGCGGGCTGGCGGTCGGCGATGGGACGCCTGCCGGCGCAGCCCAACAGCAGTTGGGTTGAAAGATAGAGTAGGGCTAAGCAGCGGAGTTGAGCCGGCTTCACGATTTGGCGTCGGTGGAGGCTTGCGAGCCCCGGGCCGCAACCCGCGCCTCCAGTTTTCGGGCGGCTTCGGAAAGCTTTTCGGAAGCTTCGCGAAGAACCTGCGCGGTGCGCTTTTCAGTCGCCGGGGCGACTTCCTCTTCGAGATACTTGCGAAGGCGAGTCATTTCTTCGTCCAGCCGCTTGCCAATCTCTTCGAATTTGTCCATGGCAGCCTCTTTTGCCCGCATCCCGGAACGTGGAGCGAGATTCCGGTATTATAGGAACGCGCAAAAGTGCATGCAAGGAGGAGTGTTGGCCCTTCCCTATCGCTGGCAATACAGGGTGGACCGCTGGAAGCAGGTTTTCGGTGGAATGTTTGGCGGCGGCGAAAAGCGGCCCCAGCTGTGTCCCGCGTGCGGCGCGCTGGTGGGCATCACTGCGACGCGCTGCCACGAGTGCGGAGCCAACCTTCGGTTTGGGCTGGCGGCCTGGAGCAAAGGCCTGGCGGAATTTTTCGGCGGCCACGCGCCGGTGACAGTGGCAATCCTGATCGTAAACATAGTGATGTTTGCCGCCGAGTTGATGGGCACAATCCAGTCCGGGCAGTTCGGCGGGCTCGGCATCCTGTGGGGAATGAATTCGGAAACGCTCTATCGCCTGGGTGCCAGCAACCCCTTCGCAATTCTGATCCTGCATGAGTGGCAGCGGCTGGTGACCGCCATGTTTTTACACATCGGACTGATTCATATCGGCTTCAACATGATGGTGCTGCTGGATATTGGACCGATTGTCGAGGAACTATACGGCTCGGCGCGCTACCTGTTCGTCTACATCTTCACCGGCATGGTTGGCTTCGCCCTGAGCATGTTTTTTCACCCCGCGGCCGGGGCTAGCGGCGCCTTGATGGGCTTGATTGGAGTGATGATCGCTGTGACCACGAAGCGAAGCGGTGCGGCGATGCAGGCGCTTCGGTCGCGGCTGATTTCCTGGGTGGTTTCCATTTTCGTGATCGGCTATTTCGTTCATGCGGACAATTACGGGCACTTCGGCGGGCTAGCCACCGGGTTTCTGCTGGGGAAACTGATGGCGGACCGGACCCCGCTAAATGCGAGTGAACGCAACCGGGCTTACCTTCTTGGCTGGCTCGCCGGCATCGTTACGCTGGCGAGTTTTGTGCTGATGTTCGTCCATTACAGGGACAAACTGCCGTGGACTGAGTAGCGGGCTGGGATTGTTTTACGAGGAGTGGTGCAAGCGTCGGGCGACGGTGACGGCGTAATGGAAACCGGAAATGACTACGAACGCGCTGACGGCGTAGGCCAGATAGTGCAGGAGAATGCTTACGCGCTCGTTGGGATAGGCGGCGCCGTAGACCGTAAAGAAAACCACCGCAATTTCGAAGAACGTGGTGGCCTTGCCGAGAAGACTTGGCGGGAACGGCCGGTAGCCCTGAATAATCAGGATGACGGCGGCCACGACAAGCAGCAGTAAATCGCGGCTGATCACCAGGACCGCCAGCCACCAGCCGAGTTTCTTTGCCATCGCCAGCACAATGAAGGAAGAACTGAGCAGCAGTTTGTCGGCGATGGGGTCCAGATACGCGCCGAGAGCTGATTTCTGGTCCAGGCGGCGGGCCAGCAAACCGTCCAACGCATCCGAGGCGGCGCTGACAAATAACACCAGCAGGGCCCACTGATATTTTTCGTAGAGAATGAGGATCAGGAAAAACGGCAGGAAGCCGAGCCGTAGAAACGTAATTTGGTTGGGTACGGTCCAGATCCGCGCTTTCATTGGTCAAAAGAATAACGCAGTTCAGGCGAACTGCGCGAGGTAATCCATCAATGAGCGGCCGATTTTGCGCTGAAAAATCTCGGCCATCGAGGGGATGGAGCCGGCAGGCTCGTCGAGGGAGATGCGCTCGACCCGGGTCATCGGGAAAAAGATGGTGGGCAGGCCAATGCGCTCGGCGTCCAACTGGTTGATCTGGCTGACGAAGTGGTCGAAGGAATTCAGGTCAACGCCGCGCATGGTGACGCCGCTGGGGTTGATTTCGAGCAGGATGCCCCAGATCTTCTCGCGGGGCGAGTGCAGGCTGACGATGACGATGGAGTTGGGGTCCATGAATGTTGTTGTCCTGTGTCCACTCCAGAATACCGCAGGCGAATCAAAATTCGGGAAGAGTTGCAATGGAGGTTTCCGGTGAAGTATACCGGGCTGGATTTCAGCGGGATTTTCCTGGTTTTGCAGCTTCGTAGGAAAGACTGAGCCAATCCAGCGCGTCGTGCAGATCCGTATCGGAAGCGAGCGTGAACGAGAACCATCCTTTGCCCGGGGAGTTGGTGTGGACGCGGAGGTCGCTTTGAGCGCGCTTCAAAAAAGCCGGTGGCATGGGATCGAATTTCAGCAGAATAGAGGCATCCGGACCGAATCCCCGCGAGTTGGGGAGGGCGGCGAAGATTCTTTTTCCACGATAAAGGGCTCGGAAGCCGAACATGCGCTTGGCGATCACGCCGGGCCAAGAGAGCAATTCGGATTCGAGCAGGGCCGACCAGCGGCGCGTCTCTTCCGAGACGGGCAAGAGTTTCGGCCGCGCTACAGCCGGTTTCCGGCGAATTGGCTTGGATTTTGTGTTTCGCACGTAGTTGCTAGACCGGCATGACGGCGGGGCCTTTGGCCGGAAGATGGAGTTTTGGCTCAGTGAGGGATTGCACTTGTTCGAGTGTCGCGTCAGGCGCCAATTCGCGAAGGACCAGGCCTTGAGGAGTGATGTCTATAAAGGCGAGTTCGGTGACGATGTGATCCACCACTTCGACGCCGGTGAGCGGCAGGGTACATTTTTTGAGAATTTTGGGCTTGTTGTCGCGGGTGGCGTGTTCCATCGCGATGAATACGCGCTTTGCGCCGGCGACGAGGTCCATTGCGCCGCCCATGCCTTTCAACATTTTGCCGGGGATGGCCCAGTTAGCGAGCGTTCCCTTTTCATCCACCTGCAGCGCGCCGAGGACCGTGAGGTCCACATGAGCGCCGCGAATCATGGCAAAGGAATCGGCGGAGGAAAAATAGCAGGTGCCGGGAAGCTCCGTGACGGTCTCCTTGCCGGCATTGATGAGGTCGGGATCGACGTCAGCTTCGAGCGGATACGGACCGACGCCGAGCATGCCATTTTCGGATTGCAGAATGACGTCCATGCCAGCCGGAACGTAATTAGCGACCAGCGTAGGCATACCGATGCCGAGATTGACGTAATAGCCGTCACGGAGTTCCTTGGCGATGCGACGGGCAATGCGTTCGCGTTTTTGATCGTCGGTCAACGTCATGAAAGCTAGCTCCAAATGTAAGACAACTGAACGAAAAAAGTGACCAATGAAGCCGCGAGAGCGTACCAACGCGCTTTCGATCTAACAGAGGCAGCAAGAATGGCGAACATTAGGGACACCGCAGATGCTACCAGCAAGTGGTTTTCGGTTGGCCCGGCTGGTTCTTCGGACGCGTTCACATCCAGAAACAGAAGCCAATAGTAAGTACTCCAAAGCAGACTAATGACGGCTAGGCAATGACCGGCAATCTCAACATATCCATATAGTTTCTGGTGTTTGCCTTCGTCACCTTGTTGAATCGTCGATTTCATGGATATTCATACCTTGTGGACAGTGCGCTTCTCAATGCGCTTTAGATACTTGGCGCCCTCAAAGATTGCGTTGACGTAGATACCGGGCGAGTGGACCTGGTCGGGCGGGAGCTGGCCTGGCTCGACGAGTTGTTCGACTTCGGCGATGACGTAATCGGCCGCGGTGGCCATTACGGGATTGAAATTGCGCGCGGTCTTGCGGAAGACGAGATTGCCCCAGCGGTCGCCCTTCCAGGCCTTGATGAAGGCGAAATCGCCGCGCAGGGCGCGCTCTAGGACGAAGTGGCGGCCATCAAATTCGCGAGTCTCTTTTCCATCGGCAACCATGGTGCCGTAGCCGGTGGGGGTGTAAAAGGCGGGGATGCCTGCGCCGCCCGCACGCAGACGTTCGGCAAGTGTGCCCTGCGGATTCAATTCCACTTGCAATTCGCCGCTGAGAACAAGCTGTTCGAACAGCTTGTTCTCGCCTACGTAAGTGGAAATCATTTTCTTGACCTGCCGATTCTGCAGGAGCAGGCCGATGCCGAAATCGTCGACGCCGGCGTTATTGCTGACCACCGTGAGGTCTTTCGTCCCTTTGCCGCGAACTGCCGCGATAAGATTTTCCGGAATGCCGCACAAGCCGAAGCCGCCCATCAAGATCGTCATGCCGTCGTTCAGATCAGCGATGGCAGCGTCAGCGGAAGCGATGCGTTTGTCCATGGATTTGGCCCGATCGATTTCTCGAGAAGAAGTGTACTCTAACTGCCGCGGACGTGGGAGTGCGCGCGGAGAAAAGGAAAGTACGCGTCGACAAATCAGCAGACGGGCAGAAGCTGCGAGCGAAACGCATGCGGGGTCTGGCCAGTGATGCGGCGAAACTCGCGGGTGAAGTGGCTCTGGTCGGCGAAGCCGGTGAGCTGGCTGATATCGGCGAGCGGCAATTCGCGGTCGAGCAGGTAGCGGCAGGCAGAGCGGACGCGCAGGCGACGGGTGTATTCGCCGATTCCCTCACGCTGGAAGCGGCGGAAGACGCGGGAGACATGCACGGGGTGCACGCCGGCGGCGTCGCTCAGATCATCGAGTGTCATGCGCGTGCAGCATTCGGCGTGCAATTTATCCACGACGCGATTGAGCCATTGCGGAGCCTGCTTGTTATCCTGCGACGGCAGCCGCGCCGCCCTTCCCGCCAGTTCGGCCAGCAGACTTTCCACGCAAAGCGGATCTGCTTGCTTGACCGCGAATGTTTCCCGAAACAACTGCATCGTCAGCCAAAACAGAGGGCCGCCGCGGGTGTCCTCGTATCCTTGGTCGAGCTTGCCGGAGCATTCGGCGAGCCGTGCTTTCCAGCCGGGCCGCAGTTCTATGTGGAAGAAGCGCAGCCCGCCGGGCGCGATTTCGTCTTGATGCGGAATACAAGCGGGACGGAACATCAACGACATCGGAGAAAACTGCTTTTGCTGGCGGCCGAAACGTTCGCCGTAAAAACCACGGAGCAACAGGCCGAAAAAGGGCAAATCGTGCGAATGCATCGGCAACTTGCGCGGCACCGGATGGCGCAGATCGCTGAAGACTGCCCCGGAGGATTCCAGGCGATGGCGGACGGCGCCGAAGAATTGGCCGCCTTGAAGGCGGGATTCGCCGCCGGGTATGAGTCGCGATTCAGCCATGGGAATTCCGGGCGCGGGAAGATGTTGCTTTTGTTCTAGACGCGGCGCACTTGGATTCGTTAGTTTCATGCACGAGTGGCTGAGACACCGATGGAGGAAATGAAATGTTGCGAATTGGCGTGCTGTTGAGCATCTCGTTGGCGCTGTTGATTCTGGGGGGCGTTTTTCTCCCTGTGAACCAGGCGAATCCCGCCTCCGCGAACCTGCCTGAGTATACGGCGGACGGGCAGCTGAAGTTCCCTGCAAATTACCGCGAATGGGTGTACCTGAGCACGGGGATGGACATGAGCTATGGCCCGGGAGCCGGGATGGACCACTCCATGTTTGACAACGTGTTTGTGAATCCGGAGGCCTACAAATATTTCGTGGCCAACGGCACCTGGCCGGACAGAACCATGCTGGTCTTAGAGGTGCGCGGGGCAGAGAGCAAATCGTCGATCAACAAGGCCGGCCATTATCAAGGGACCCAGGTCATGGGCCGAGAGGTACATGTGAAGGATGAAAGCCGGTTCCCGGGGAAGTGGGCTTTCTTTGGCTTCGACGACACCGCCACGGCCAAGATGGTTCCGACGGACAGGGACTGCTACTCGTGTCACGCGCAGCACACGGCGGTGGATACGACGTTTGTGCAGTTCTACCCCACTCTAATCGAAATTGCCAAGAAGAAGGGGACGCTAAGCCCGGCGTACGTGAAGGAAGAGGCGGCGAAGTAGTAGCATAGGCTTTAGCCTGTGTCTTCGAATTGCTAGCCAATCGAGTTTTCGATTTGAAGTCGCTTAACTTGGGTGGCGCACAGGCTGAAGCCTGTGCTACAGGGAGCGCAGGAGTTTGTAGAGTTCATTGGCGGCGTCGAAGTCGGCTTCGAGTTCGCGGGAGCCGAGGCGCTCGCGGAGATCATCGAGGCGGCGGGCGAAAAGATCGAGGGCGGCGGAGAGCACTTCCCTGTTGGTGAGGACGATGTCGCGCCAGGTGGCGTAGGAGCTGCCGGCGAGGCGCAGCGTGTCGCGCAGACCAGGACCAGCAAGGGTGATCGGCAGGCCGTTTTCGTCGAGGCGGTCGTAGAGAAACGCGCCGAGTGCGACGGCGGTGAGTTGCGGCAGGTGCGAAGCAAGGCCGACAGCATAGTCGTGCTGCTGCGCGCCGAGCCACGTGGGCCGCGCTCCCAACTTTTCCAGAATTTTTATAAAGGCAATGATACGCGGGTCGCGATCATCCTGCGCAGGCCCGATGAGCGCGTAAGTGGATTTCTGAAACAGATCCGCGTCCGAATGCGCGAAGCCGGAAAGTTCGCGCCCCGCCATAGGATGACCGCCCAGGAAAATGGGAGTGGATTCTTCGTCTTCGAAGAGCTCGACTGCGGCGGTGCAGATGCGCATTTTTGTGCTGCAGGCGTCGGTGACCAGCGCGTGCGGCGCAGCGTTCTGCGCGATTTCGGGAAGAATGTCCAAGGTCACGCCGATGGGCAACGCGATGTAGATCAGGTCGGCGCCGCGGATGGCGGGTTCGATGGCCCCCGAAAACGTCGCGTTGGCCACGCCGGAGCCTTTCAACTGGTGAGCGACTTCCTCGCGGTCCCAGCCAGTGATGTACATATCGGGCGTGTATTTTCGGAGGGCCTTGGCGAACGAGCCGCCAATGAGGCCGGTGCCGAGAATGGCTGCGCGCTGGATCAAGTGGGGCATCGTTACGCGACGCGGCGTCCAACGGCCGGCGCGATGATGCGAATTTCGCTCATGAGCTGCGCGAACTGCGTGGGCTCCAACGACTGCGCGCCGTCGGAGAGGGCGTGATCGGGATCGTTGTGGACTTCGATGAGCAGGCCATCGGCGCCGGCGGCCACCGCAGCGCGGGCCATGGCGCCGACTTTGTCGCGGCGTCCGGTACCGTGCGAAGGATCGGCAAAAATCGGGAGATGAGAGAGCTTCTGAATTACCGGGATGGCGGCGATGTCCAGCGTGTTGCGGAGGTACGTGTCAAAGGTGCGGATGCCGCGCTCGCAGAGAATGACGTTGTAGTTCCCTCCGGCCAGAATATATTCCGAGCAAAGAAGCAACTCCTCGATGGTGGCGGACATGCCGCGCTTGAGGAGCACCGGCTTCTGCACTTCGCCGAGGGCGCGCAGGAGAAAGTAATTTTGCATGTTGCGCGCGCCGACCTGAAAGATGTCGACGTAAGTGCCCATCATTGCGATTTGCGACGCATCCATGACCTCACTGACGACGAAAAGGCCAAATTTATCAGCGGCCTCGCGCATCAATTGCAGGCCCTTTTCTCCCATGCCTTGAAACGCGTAGGGTGAACTGCGCGGCTTGAACGCCCCGGCTCGCATGATCTTGGCGCCGGCTTTGGAGACGGCTTCGGCGACGGCCATGATCTGCTCGCGGGATTCCACGGAGCACGGGCCGGCGGCGACGACCACTTCCGGGCCGCCGATTTTCACGCCCCGCCCGAGATCGATCACCGTGCCTTGCGGTTTGAAATGGCGGCTGGCGAGTTTGAAGGGTTGCGTAATCCGAACCACTTCTCGAACGCCTTGCAACAGCTCAAAATCGCGATGATCGAAGTCGCGGTGCACACCGACAGCGCCGAGAACGGTGTGCGACGCGCCGGTGGAACGGTGGACATCGAAGCCGCTGGCTACCACGCGGTCGATGACGTGCTGAATCTGCTCTTCGGTTGCGCCTTCTTGCATTACGATGACCATGTTTCGTCCTCAACTCTCAATATTTTTGCGCGGAACAAAGCGGCCGCCCGCTGACGGCGAGCGGCCGCTACAAATTCGATCAATCACTTTGAGTCTTTCTCATTTGCCGGATCGCCATGCATCGCGACGCGTTCGGCGCTGCGCGCTTCGTCGATGATGCGTTCGAACAGCCGGCGTATCGCGGCGTTCGTCAATGGGCCGCGGTTGTTGCGCGCGGCGTTGGACAGAACATCGTTTTCGCGCGCGGGCTGGTAAATCGGCATACCCGCCGCCTGCTTCAGCCGCCCGATTTCCAGCGCGCACTGCGAGCGTTCGTTGAGAAGATCGACCAGCTTTTTGTCGATCTCATCCATGCGCTGGCGCCAGTCGGAGATGTTCATATCGTGGCCTCTCGCCGGGAGAGTCCGCGGCGGCCTGCTTCCTTGAGCATCGAGACGCGCTCGCGCAGCGCCGCCGAGGCGGTCTCCACCGAGGAAGCTTTCTCAATCTCGGAGACAAGCGTCGAGCCCACGACCGCGGCATCCGCAAGTCCTCCCAGCACCGAGACGTGGCCGGGCAGCGAAATGCCGAAGCCCACAGCGACTGGCAACTCCGTGAACTGATGGACCCGCCGCAGAAGCCCGGGGAGATCGTCAGGCAGCGAGTCCTTCGCCCCAGTTACGCCCGTGCGCGAGATGAGGTAAAGAAATCCTGAGGAGCACCCAGAAATTTTTCGCAGCCGCTCGTCATCCGAGGTTGGCGCTGCAAGAAAAATGGTGTCGAGATTTTGCGCGCGAAGGATACGGCGATAGTCTTCGGACTCTTCCGGCGTCAAATCGGTGACGAGCACGCCGTCGGCGCCGGCCTGGGCCGCAGCGGCCGCAAACTTCTCCAGACCCATTTGGAGAATCGGATTGAAATAAGTGAAGAGCACCAGCGGAACCTGGCTGGTCTGCCGAATCCGCCGCACCAGTTCAAGCACTCCCGCTAGCGAGGCGCCGGCTTTCAAAGCGCGTTCTGAAGCGCGCTGAATCGTGGGTCCATCGGCGAGTGGATCGCTGAACGGGACACCCAGTTCGATCACGTCCGCTCCTGCGTCGGCCAGCGCGAGAACAAATTTGTGAGTCGCATCGAACGACGGATCGCCTGCCGTGATGTAGGCAACGAGGCCCAATTCGCCGGCGGCACGCAGGTCGGCGAAGCGCTTCGAGATACGGGTGGAGTTTTGGGGCGCGTTGGTCATTGGCATTGGCATTGGCATTGGCAGGCTAAAGCAGCCGCTTATAGGTGTCCATGTCCTTGTCGCCGCGGCCAGAGAGGTTGAGGATGACCAGGTCGCTGGACTTGAACTGCGGCAGGCGTTCGATGAGGCCCGCGATGGCGTGTGCAGATTCGAGCGCAGGGATGATGCCTTCGGTGAGCGACAGGAGTTTGGCCGCATCGAGCGCCGCCTGATCGTCGACCGCGGCATATTCGGCGCGATGCTGGTCGGCGAGCCAGGCGTGCTCCGGGCCTATGGCTGGATAGTCGAGGCCGGCGGAAATCGAATGCGTCGCCGCAATCTGGCCGTCTTCATTCTGCAAAACGTAGGTGTAGGTGCCCTGAAGAACTCCTGGGCGCGCGCCGGTGAAGCCCTGATGAGCGGCCAAGCGCGCGGCGTGTTCACCCAAACCGTTGCCGCGGCCACCGGCTTCGATGCCGACCATTCTCACCTCGGCGTCTTTCAAAAATTCGTAGAACAAGCCAATCGAGTTGGAACCGCCGCCAACACAGGCGTAAAGATGCGTGGGCAGGCGCTTTTCCGCGGCGAGGATCTGTTGGCGTGCTTCCCGTCCGATCACTGCCTGAAAGTCGCGGACCATCGTGGGGTAGGGATGCGCGCCGAGGACAGAGCCGAGCAAGTAATGCGAGTCGCGCACGTTGGTGACCCAATCGCGCATAGCTTCGTTGATGGCGTCTTTCAGAGTCTTGCTGCCGGACTCCACGCCGATTACTTCCGCGCCCACCATGCGCATGCGCGCGACGTTGAGCGCCTGGCGAGCCATGTCCTCCGTGCCCATGTACACGGTGCACTTCAGGCCCAAATGCGCGCCGACCGTGGCCGAGGCAACGCCGTGTTGGCCCGCACCGGTTTCCGCGATGATCCGCGGCTTGCCCATTTTCACCGCGAGCAATCCCTGTCCGATGGCGTTGTTGATTTTGTGCGCGCCGGTGTGCAGAAGATCCTCGCGCTTCAGATAAATGCGCGGGCCGCCAAGTTTGGCCGTCAGCCGCGAAGCAAACTGCAGCGGCGTGGGACGCCCGGCAAAATTCTTCAACAGGTTCTGGAATTCCGCCTGAAACGCAGCGTCGTTTTTGGCAAGCTCGTAGGCGCGCTCCAGTTCATAGAGCGGCACCATCAGCGTTTCAGGAACGTAGCGGCCCCCGTAAGGGCCGAAGCGACCCGGCACGGCGGCGGGTATGGTCAGCTGGCTGGTCATGGTCTAGCCTTTTATTGTACTTCGAGTCGGCTCTCTTGCGCTTTTCGCACCCCGTAGACCGGGCGCTACAGGCAGAGTTGCTGATTGGCGCGGGCAACAGCTTCAAAAAAGGCACGAAGCTTGCCGGGATCTTTCTTCCCGGGCTTCGATTCGACGCCGCTGGTTACATCAACGGCGTAAGGACGTACCGCGAGGATCGCCTCAGTAACGTTTTCCGGGGTCAGTCCGCCTGCAAGCAGAATACGATGAGATTTCGCGGCGGTCTGCGCTGCCGTCCAGTCGGCGGTGCGGCCCGTGCCGCCAAATTGGCCGGAATGGGGCGCGTCCAGCAGGAAGGCCGTGACTCCCCGATATTTGGAAAACGGCGGAAGCGCGCTTCCCCTCCCCACGTGCAACGCTTTGATCACGGGAACTTTTTTTGCGATCTCATGAACGAGATTTGGCGATTCATCGCCGTGCAACTGTGCCGCAGC
>Ga0210403_10004746_pt1 | contig 11650 bp, 7 predicted proteins | sample IncBWC19MmetaG_FD_150863 | JGI IMG/M metagenome (GOLD analysis project Ga0210403, IMG submission 150863) | Forest soil microbial communities from Barre Woods Harvard Forest LTER site, Petersham, Massachusetts, United States - Inc-BW-C-19-M | ecosystem: Environmental > Terrestrial > Soil >... | reverse complement strand
CGCCGCACGGTGTACCGGTCTGGAACTGGGTGACTCCGCTGATCTGCCATCCACCGAGAACTTTTCCTACTAAGTTCGATTGGCTCTTGAAAAAGGGCAATTCGTACAAATAGTTGATGACCACGATGTGGCGGGAATCGAAAGTGGACGGCCCCCACAGATTGTGCGCATCGTAGGTATCTGGAATTACGTCGCGCTGATGTGATCCGTCATCCGAGCTCTTGGACAAAGTGTACGCGAAGCCGAAGAGGAAGCCATTGGTAAAGCGGCGAGTCCAATTCAACTGGAAAGAGTTGAACGTAGCGTTGGCCACATTATCCGTTTCGCGGATGGTGTTATAGCCGGCATACGGCCGCAGCGCATTGAGATTTACACCCGGATTCGCCAAAACCGTGGCGGCGGTGGGCTGATTAATGTCAGCTTCGCGCTGCAGATGCAAACCACGGCGTCCCACATATGCCAGGCTGAGTACCGTCTTCCAAGGGAGTTCGCGCTCGGCCGTGAAGTTCCAGTTCCAAGCTTCGGGGTTCTTGAAGGCTTTGCTTTGGGTGGTCACTACCAGCGGCAAACTGTTGGCCGATGTGCCGCCGGGATTATCGACATTGCCGTTGGTCACGTTCGCGGTGGGCTGGAAGGGGGGATTGCCGCCCAGGAAAACCGAATCGCTGACTCCCAGGCGTGTAAAGAATCGGCCCGCTCCCGCGCGAAGGACCGTCTTGTCGTTCATTTGATACGCGAAGCCGAGCCGCGGCTGCCAGTCACCCCACTGGATGTCGGAGTAATGGCTGTTCACGCCGCGGAACAGACGATCGTATTGTCCCGAGGTGGCCTCCGGGAATCGGCCCTTGGCGGAACTGGGAAAGCCGCTGCCGGGAATGACCATGCCGTTATAAGGATCGCCCGATCCTGGAATGACGAACCCAGTCTTCGGATCGATTTTCACCGCTTTGGCGGGATCGTAGAATTCCGGCGCGAAGACGGTCATGTTGCGCCACAAGGCGCTGTAGGGAACGATGACCGTGTAACGAATACCGTAATCAACGTGCAACTTTTGGGAGACCTTCCAAGAGTCCTGGGCGAATGATTCGTACATACTTCCACGGAAGATGGTGTACGCGCGCTGGCCAATCTCTGAATAGGAATCAAACAGACCGAGCGCAGCATTGGCAACCGCTACGCCCGTTCCATTCGGTCTTGAATCATTGAAGACAAACTGGCCGTTCTGGTTGTTCGTGCAAGTGGAACACGCCTGCACGTTGATTTCGTCGTTGTCGTTCTCGCCCGACCGCTCATACAGAAAGCCGAACTTGAAGGTGTGGCTTCCCTTGATCCAGGTCAAGCTATCGGAAACATCGTATATCGGGCCGGCGGAATGCGATGGATATGGTCCTCCGCTCAGCGTCGAGAAGTTGGTCATGTTCACGGTCGGGATGCGAGTGGGGATCAGCTTGCCTTGCGGGTAAATGTACGGATAATTTATGCCGGCCTGGGTCCGGTCGAAGAAGTGTGCCTGATCAACCGGGATGTAAACGTCATCCAGACTGACGGTAGCAAGCGCTTCGTTGACGATCGTCGGACTGATGGTCCACACGTAATCGAGCGAGTTGGTCTGGTTCGGCCGATTGAAGAACTTAGGCGTACGGTCGCTGTTGCCATCCAACGGCTGATATTCCAAGTAAGAGAAATTCGAGCGCCGGAAGGAGACCCTTTGCTTCTCGGTCAGGTTAAAGTCGGCATTGATCTGATCCTTCCTCTGGTCCACCGTGTGTAGTTTGGCGGCCACCCAGTTTCCATTGCCGCCGATGGGCACCGCGACGTTTGGCGCGGGAAAGGCATTCAAGAGGCCGATACCGTTTGGACTAAGCATGCTCTTCGGAATCATGTTGCCGGAGAAGGGGGCGCCCGTGGATGGATTGGTAATCGGCACGGCCTTGCCATAGAAGATGTTGTTGGGGCTCAGGAGTTCGCTGAAGTCGCCCGTACGCATTAAAGCCGTAGGAACCGTCAGCAAGCCGGGATTGCCTGGCGTGGCGCTGGTCTCGGTGTAGTGGTAACTGACCCACTCTTCACCGTAGTAAAAGAAAGCCTTGGTCTTGTCTTTGTTGATTTTGCCGGGGATGTAAAGTGGACCGCCCAGATTGAATCCGTACTGGTTGTAGTGGATCGGCGCGGTGAATCCGGTGGCTGGGTTCGTATTTCTCGACCAGGTATTGGCGTTCAGGTTGGTGTTGCGTAGGTATTCGTAGGCCGCGCCATGGAACTGCTGGCCGCCGGTCTTGGTGATGATGCGGATCTGGCCACCCGAAGATCGACCGTACTCGGGAGAGTAGTTGGCCGTCAGAATCTGGATCTCCTGGGTGGAGTCGACATCGGCGGCGCCTAGACTGGTGCCATTGGATCGAGTGCGTACGGCGGGAGCGCCATCGTAGGTGATCAGGCTCTCCGGCGTTCGCGCTCCATTGATCTGTCCCGGACCCTGGCTGAAGTTGAAGCTCAAGTTGGCCAAGGTGCCGCCGCGCGCGCCGGGAACCAGTTGGGCCATGAAGATCGGGTTGCGGCCATTCAGCTCCAGTGAATCGATCTGCTGGCGCGTGACCAACTTCTGGACCGCTGCCGATTCCGACTGGAGCGGCGTCGCCGTGGCGGTCACCTCGACTGACTCTGTCGCGGCTCCCACCGTCAGCGGGGTATCTACTGCGAGGACTGCATTCGCATCCAGTTTGTTGTGGGCCGTGTCAAATTTCTTGAAGCCGGGAGCCTCGACTGTAATGGTATAGAAGCCAGCCGGAATGTTGGTTACCGTATAGTAGCCTGAGTCATTACTCGTGACCTTGCGTTCTGTTCCGGTGGCTTCGTTTTTCACAGTGACACTGGCGTTCGGAACCGTGGCCCCGGTCGGATCTTTGATGAATCCGTTGATGGAGCCCAAATCTGACTGCGCCATCAGAACGAAGGTCGCCAGTACAAGCAGTAATATGGCGTTGGCAAGACGTGTAGTTTTCATAACGGTTCTCCCTCTGTACGCAGTTGCCTGCGGATGATCACCTGGTATTTGTGCGAGTTTGCACCCGTGTTAGTGGCATGCTAACGTAATGGAAAGTGTAGCGGTGTTGGGGTTCTCTAACAAGTGAATTCACCGGGAATTCACCTCGGAATGATACTCATTTGAGTGGTATGGCAACGCGTGTCGCGCCAAGTCCGCTGTCGACAGATGCTCGCTGGGAGGTCATCCAAAGAGTAGCCGCCAGCGCCAGCTTCCAACGCTCTCCTCGTCTGCGGGAGCTGCTGCTCTACATTTGTGATCGGGCCATCCAAAACCGGCCGGAAGAATTACGAGAACAACTCATCGGTCGGGGCGTGTTCGGCCGTAAGCCCGATTACAACCCAGCAGAAGACAACATCGTCCGGGTCGAGATGCGCCAGCTCCGGAAGCGACTGGAAGAATATTTTGTTACCGAAGGCAAGGATGAGCCGTATGTAGTGGTGATTCCCAAAGGCGCGTATCTTCCCGTGCTTGAGCCTCGCCAGCCACGACCGGTCGCGGTGGTGCCGCGGCCTGAATCAGCAAATCTTACGCGGCGAATCTGGCTCCGCTGGGGGGCGGGTGTGGCAATCCTGGTTCTGGCGGTTGTCTGCCTCTGGCTTGCGAATGAAAATCGCAAAATGCAGCATCGTTTGGCCGCTAGCGCCGCGCCACGGCCAGAGCGTGCCGCGCTGTGGCCTGTCCTTTTCAACAATGGACAAGAGACCTTGATAGTCTGCGCGGATTCGTCGTTGGTGGTGGCCCAAACCGTGCTGCATCGGTCGGTGACGCTGGATGAGTACCTGTCGCACGATTACACGGCGAAGCTGGCGAACTCGGATAGCGCCAAATCGGTTCTGCGGTCGTTGCCGAATTGGCTGTTCACCGACATGACCGACGTTCGTCTGGTACAGCGACTCTCCCGGTTGAATGCTGATCATTGGGACAAGGTGTCGATTCGATCCGCCAAAAACACACAGGTACAGGACTTTAAGCAGGCCAACATCATTCTGCTCGGAAGTGTCCGGTCCAATCCTTGGGACAGCCTCTTCGAGCCGGCGATGAAATTTCGTTTCGAATACGATGAGCAGGCGCACGCTGCCTCCATCCGGAACATGCAGCCGGAAAATGGGGAGCAGCCGGTATATCAAGCGGCTAGCCCGGGCCAATCCGGCTACAGTTACAGCGTGATCGCGCTGGTTCCCAATTTGCGTAAAACAGGTCATGTGCTGATGATCGCGGGCACGACCGGCGAGGGGACTGAGTCGGCCGGCGAATTCATCATGAACCCGGCGACATCTTCTGGGCTTTTCAACAGTCTTTCGGCGCGCAACAAGGGACACATCCCCTATTTCGAAATCCTGCTAAAATCTGGAACGCTGGCGGGCGTCGCGAAGAATGCGGAGATCGTCGCCGAACATATTATTCCCGATTAACAGGCAACACAAATGACCAGACGGACACTAGTAACCAGCCTGGCGACAGCGGCGGCCGTGGCTCAGGAGCGACAACGCCCTGTCGAATGGAAACCTCGCCTCGGCATCCTGGGGCCGTTTACGGAATCGAACGTCCGCTTCGCCAAAGAAGAAGGCTTCACCAATATGATTTTGGGAGCGACGCGGCGATCCACCTTGGATCCGACGGCGCTGGACGATCAAAAGATCGAAAACGTGAAGCAGATTCTCGCCCGCTATGGAATGCGTGTGTCGGCGTTTCAAGCGTCGCAAAATCACATCGCACCCGATCCTAACCAGCGAAAACAGGACAACGATTATTTCGTGAAGCTCATCGAGCTGGCCGGTAAGCTGGGGATTCCGTACGTTGGCACAGCTTCGGGAAAAGACGCTGACAAAGCATTCGGAAAGCAGGTGGACGATATCGTTCGAGTCTACAACGAGCGCTATTTTCCGGCTTGCCAAGCCAACAAAGTGCGCATCCTCTGGGAGCCGTATCCCCTGGGCGCGAACATCGCCGTCAGCCCTGCCGGATGAAGCGTTGTTCAAGGGTTTCGCTGATTCGCCCTACGTCGGATTGCAGTATGACCCATCGCACCTGGTCTGGCAGATGATGGATCCGATTCAAACGGCACGCGACTTCGTGGACAAGATATATGACGTACATCTCAAGGACACCGAGGTTCGCCCGGATGTGCTGCGGCGGGTGGGAATCAATCCGGTGAATGGCGCGAAATGGTGGGTCTACCGTCTGCCAGGACTCGGTTCCATCGACTGGGCGGCGTTCTTCTCGGTGTTGCAACGCGCCGGATATCAGGGAGCCATGAGCCTGGAGCACGAGGATCCGTTGTATGGATCGCCGAACCGGCCCGGTCCCGATTTCAATCCGGACTACGCACTCGGGTTCAAGATGGCGCATCGCTACCTGCGGCAATACGTGCCAGACTAAAGGCAGGTCAGAGACCTGCCCCACCTGTTTCATGAAAGCATTGGTTAAGAGCAAGCGCGAGCCTGGACTGTGGCTCGAAGAGATTCCCAAGCCGACCATCGGCATCAACGACGTTCTGATTCGCGTGCGCCGAGCCGGCATATGCGGCACCGATTTGCATATCTACAACTGGGATGAGTGGGCGCAGCGCACCATTCCCGTGCCCATGGCGATCGGCCATGAGTTCGTCGGCGAGATCGTCGAGACCGGCTCGAATGTGAACGATTTCCATCCCGGCGACATTGTTAGCGGCGAAGGACACGTGGTGTGCGGTCGCTGCCGCAACTGCCTGGCTGGGCGCCGGCATCTATGCGCGCATACCATGGGCGTGGGCGTGAACCGCCCGGGCGCCTTCGCCGATTACATCGCTGTGCCGATGACCAACATCTGGCGGCACAAAGAGAATGTCGATCTGGATGTTGCGGCGATCTTCGATCCGTTCGGCAACGCGGTCCATACCGCTCTCTCGTTTCCCGTCCTGGGCGAAGATGTGTTGATCACCGGCGCTGGACCCATCGGCATCATGAGCGCCGCAGTCGTCCGGCACGCAGGTGCGCGGCATGTCGTGATCACCGATAAGAATCGTTACCGGCTGGAGCTGGCACGGAAGCTCGGAGTGACGCGCGCGGTGGACACCGCCGAGACGCCGCTGGCCCAAGTCCAGAAAGAACTGGGGATGCAGGAAGGCTTCGATGTCGGATTGGAGATGTCGGGCAAAGAATCGGCCTTTCGCGAAATGATCGCGAACATGAGCCACGGCGCCAAGATCGCCATGCTGGGTATTCCAACCGAGGAGATGTCGATCGACTGGACTCCGGTGGTCTTCAACCAGCTCACTATCAAGGGCATCTACGGCCGCGAAATGTACGAGACCTGGTACAAGATGACAGTGATGCTGGAGTCCGGGCTGGATATCCGGCCAGTCATCACGCACCGGTTTGCGTATCAGGATTTTGAGAAGGGCTTTGAGGCGATGCGGTCGGGGAACACCGGCAAAGTGATTCTGGAATGGTCTTAAGGACTGACTAGTCTACACCCAGCCACATCTTGAGCCCCCGGTCCACGCGCTGCATGGCTACGCCATCCGCGCGTCCAATGACGTGGTCGATTCTCTCGCGCTTGATGGCCATCATTTTGTCGATCATGATGTGTGATGCTGATCGCAAGCCGGTTCCCGCAGAGGGCCGAAGGGCTATCCGGAACAACGACGCGTCGATCAGATGCGAAGTAATCGGGCATACGACGACACTGGCGTGAGTCGAATTAAACGCGTCGGCCTGAACCACCAACGCCGGTCTTCCTTTCCCGTAATCGCCAGGCAGCACCGCGATGACGATATCGCTTCGCGCTATTTCCATCCGGTTGTATCTGCGTGCTCCAGCCAGACATCTTCATCCTCGCTCGATGAAGTGCTCGCCAGGATGGACTGATGGCGGGCTTCTTCCAGGAACCGGCTACGACTTAGCTTCTCCAGATATTCTTCGAGCGCATCTACGACGATGGAGTTCTTTCCACGCTTGAGCCGGCGCGCGGCTTCTTCGAGGCGGTCGCGCAACTCGTTCGACATACGGAAGCTGGAGGTGGTTGTCCTCACCACCAATAGTGTACCACAACTGCAACACACGCGATTATGGAATAAATGTCTTGCCAGTAAGCGGGCGGCGATGGCCAATTCGTTGACCGGGAGTTACCGGTTTGCGGTATATTACGATTACACCTAAGCTATCAAAATTCAGGAGACCTCTTATGCAGCATTTGCGCGCACTCTTATCGATTGCCGCCGCGCTCGCGACAACCGCCGGACTTGCGTCAGCCCAGTACGTCGCAAAAGACACCGAGTGGCCGAGCTATAACGCCGATGTCCACGGCACCCGCTACCGCCCGCTGGACCAGATCAACGCTTCCAACTTCAATAAGCTCGAGGTCGCCTGGCGATTCAAGACCGACAGCATCGGCAATCGTCCGGAATACAAATTGGAAGGCACGCCGCTGATGGTGAACGGCGTCGTTTATGCCACCGCCGGTTCGCGCCGCGCGGCAATCGCTCTGGATGCGGTAACCGGCGAGCTGCTTTGGGTCCATGGCGAGCATGAAGGCGAGCGCGGCGGCGCTGCTCCACGGCAACTCTCGGGGCGTGGTTTGGCCTATTGGTCGGACGGCAAACAGGAACGGATCTTTTACATCACGCCGGGCTTTCGGCTCATCGGCCTGGATGCCAAGACCGGAGGACTGATCCCATCCTTCGGAAAGGGCGGCGTCGTCGACCTGAAGCTTGACGATGATCAGACCATTTCAGCCTGGAACGCCAAAGGCGAATGGGTCCCCGATCTGGTGCACGGGGAGATCGGGATCCAGTCGGCGCCGGTGGTAGCGAAGGACACCATCCTGGTTGGCGCAGCGTTCCGCGAAGGCATGACGCCCAAGAGCATGCGCAACAACAAGGGTTATGCCCGCGGATTCGACGTGCGCACCGGCAAGCGCCTGTGGATCTTCCACACCATCCCGATGAAGGGCGAGTTCGGCTACGACACGTGGCTGAACGGATCTGCCGAGTATACGGGCAACACCGGCGTGTGGAGTCAGATTTCGGTAGATGAAGAGCTGGGACTAGCGTATCTGCCAGTAGAATCGCCGACCGGCGATTATTACGGCGGCCACCGCCAGGGGAACAATCTGTTCGGCGAAAGCATCGTGGCCGTCGATCTGAAAACGGGCCAACGCAAATGGCATTACCAGCTGGTGCACCATCCGTTGTGGGACATGGACATTTCCTCGGCGCCGATCCTGGCTGACATCAACGTCAGCGGCCGGGCGATTAAATCTGTTGCCGTCCCAACCAAGCAGGGGCTGCTGTACGTATTCGATCGGACCAATGGGCAGCCGGTCTGGCCGATCGAAGAGAAACCAGTAGAAAAAGGAAACGTCCCGAGCGAGTGGTATTCGCCGACGCAGCCGATTCCCACCAAGCCGCCGGCCTACTCGCGCAACGGCGTGACGCCGGATGTGCTGATCGACTTCACGCCCGCGATGCACGACCAGGCTTTGACCATCGCGTCGAAGTACAAGATCGGACCGGTGTTTACCCCGCCAGTAGAAAGCAAACTCGACGGTCCGTTAGCCACGCTCACGTTGGGCACAGCCGCGGGCGGGACGAACTGGCCCGGCGCATCGTACGATCCTGAGACTCATACCGTCTATGCATTTGCCTGCGACGCCTGCTTAGTCCCGATCGGAGTGGTTCCCTCGCCCAAGGAAGTATCGGACATGAAGTACGTATTGGGCATGGCGGGACAACAGGTAGAGATCGCACGGGGGCCCGGCGAGAACGCCGGTGCTGATTCCCCGCCGCCTCCGAAAGCTACGGCGCCAGCGGGTGGAGGCGCAGGGTTCTTCGGTTTGAGCGTGCAGGGTCTGCCGTTGATCAAGCCGCCCTATGGAAGCATCTCGGCCATCAATCTGGATAAGGGCGAGATCGTGTGGAAGGTGGCGCACGGCGACACGCCGGATTTCATACGCAACCATGCGGCGCTCAAGGGGCTCAACATCCCGAAGACCGGCCAGCAGACCTACAACATCGGGACGCTGGTCACGAAGTCCCTGGTGATCGCCGGCGATGGTCAAATCACCACGACGTCAGAGCATCCTCGCGGCGCTATGCTGCGAGCTTATGACAAGGCGACCGGCAAAGAGGTCGGTGCGGTCTTCATGGCTGCGCCTCAGAGCGGATCGCCGATGACCTACATGATGAACGGCAAGCAGTACATCGTGGTCGCGATCAGCGGTGGGCCGTACTCCGGTGAGTACGTGGCTTATACGCTGCCTTCGGAAGAACGCTAAAACGTTCGCTGACGTGGTAGTCGATCCCATTTTCGAGCACCTCGCGCACCTTTGAGCGAGATCCAAAGCCGTTGCTGTGGCACCAAACGTGCCTGGGAGACACAAGGGCTGTTTGCCATGAATATCCTGAGCGACCTAAGTTTCGCCCGCCGTACGCTCGGCAAACACCCGCTGGTGACGGCGGCGGCGGTGGTGACGCTGGCACTGGGGATTGGGGCCAATACCACGGTGTTCTCGGTGGTACGGGCCATTTTCGTCGACCCCTTCGTTTTCCATGACCAGAACAACACGGTCATCATATTGGCCCAGAACCCCGCCCAGGGCCATACCAAGGAAGGTGTCTCGTTGGCCGATTTCCGCGATTGGCAGGAGCGCTGCCGTTCGTTTGATCATTTGGCCATCACGACGCCGGCCGTCGTGGCGCTTACCGGTCTCAAGGAACCCACGCGTCTGAAGGCCTATCGGGTTTCGAGGGAATTTTTTTCGTTCTTCGATTTCAAGCCTTCGCTAGGCCGTACTTTCACCGCCGAGGAGTTTCGCGCGGGCGCGCCGCATTCCGTGGTGGTCAGCCATAGTTTCTGGGAATCTCAATTGGGGCGAGATTCCGCCGCGATAGGCAAGATCCTTCATCTGAACGGCGAGACATTCAACATCGTGGGCGTGATGCCGGCCAGCTTCTGGATGCCTTCGCGCCATACAGCTATGTGGCTGCCCTGGACGCCTCCGGTTTCAAATCCCGAAGTCCGCAGCGTGCGAGACGGCCTCGTGTTGGCGCATTTGCGCTCGGGCGTCACGCTAGAGCAAGCCAATCAGGAGTTGGCCGGGGTTTCCCAGCAGCTCGGCAAGCTTTATCCGCTCGCGAATGCGGGCTGGAGCGCGCGTGCCTGGGAGCCGCTGCCGGCCGTCATGGGTCCCAACGATCCAGTCTTGATGGTCGTGTTGTTCGGAGTGGTGGGCGCGCTGCTGTTGGTGGCTTGTTCCAATGTCGCCAATCTGTTGCTGGCGCAAGCTGCCGCCCGCCGCAAGGAGATGGCTATTCGAACCGCGGTGGGAGCCACACGCTGGCATCTGATCCAGCAATCGTTGGCCGAAAGCCTGCTGCTCGCGGGGATGGCCGGCGTCTTGGGGCTGCTGGTGGGTTTCTGGGCGAAGGACTTCTTCGTGGCCATTTATCCATCCGAAATTCTGATTTCCAACCGCGTCATGGATCCAATTGTGCTCGCTTTTTGTCTCGGAGTTTCGGTACTGGCTGCATTATTTTTTGGCTTGGCGCCCGCCTTCGATTCCTCTCGAACAGATCCCATCGACGGATTGAAAGAAGCGCGCGGCAGCGGAGCGCGGAACCACCGGCTTGCGAACGTGTTTGTTTCATCGCAGATTGCGCTGTCGATGATCCTTCTGATCGTGACCGGACTATTGCTCGAAGACGTGCGGCATTTGCGCCGCATCGATCTCGGCTTCCGGCCGGACAATCTTGCGGTTGTCAAACTCGATCCGTCGACTGTGCGTCACGGGGGCGATGAACAGCTCCGGACGTTCTACCGCTTGGCAATCGCGCGTGTCGCCGGAGTAGCGCGCGTTCGGGCTGTCTCGGCTACCAGCAATCTTCCCGTGTTTAGCGGCGGTGAGCCGGTACATATCGCCATGCCCGGAGAGCAAGCCGCTCCCGCCGAACGTCCAGTGGCAATGCGAGTTGTGGTTGGGCCACGATATTTCGAAGTCGTCGGAACGCCTCTCCGCCGGGGCCGCGAATTCACCAGTCAGGACATGGCGGGTACTGCCCGTGTCGCTGTGATCAATCAAATCTTTGCAGAACGATTCTGGAATGCGGCCGACGCGATCGGCCAGCAGGTGCGTTTAATCGATGCAGACGCGAGGGGCGACTTGTGGACCATCGTCGGGATTGCCGGCAATGTCAAACCGACCGGCCTTCAAGGGCCGCCTAATCCTCAGATCTACGTTCCTTTTGATCAAGCGCCTCAACGCGCCATGTCCTTGCTGGCATTGACTGAGGGCGACCCAAGCCGCCTGTTGAGCGTAGTCCGCAAAGCCGTCACGGGCGTCGATCCGGATGAGCCAGTCGAGGCCACCACAATGCTGCAGATGTTCTCGGACGAAATCCGCCAGCTGTCGATTATCTTCGACATGCTGGGCGTATTTGCAGGCTTGGCGCTGACCATGGCGTCGGTCGGGCTGTTTGCCCTGATTGCGTATTCTGTGAACGAGCGAACACGGGAGATCGGGATTCGCATCGCGTTGGGGGCGACGGAGAGCGGCGTCGTTGGACTAGTGGTTCGGCGCGGTATGCGCCTAGCGCTGGTTGGAATCGGCATCGGGCTGGTCGCAGGC
>Ga0210403_10004745_pt1 | contig 11650 bp, 9 predicted proteins | sample IncBWC19MmetaG_FD_150863 | JGI IMG/M metagenome (GOLD analysis project Ga0210403, IMG submission 150863) | Forest soil microbial communities from Barre Woods Harvard Forest LTER site, Petersham, Massachusetts, United States - Inc-BW-C-19-M | ecosystem: Environmental > Terrestrial > Soil >... | reverse complement strand
GTGCTGTGGCTCGGCCTACGCGTCGCCCACGCCACCGAGTGGCCGAACCAGACCGAGGGCGACTTGACGCTGAACGACTACGCCTGCATCAGCGGCGACAAATTCGCAACGCTGAAGCTGCACTACACGACGATCGGCACACCGCGTCAGGACGCGCAAGGGCATGTGACGAATGCCGTGCTGCTGCTGCACGGCACCGGCGGCACCGGCAAGGAATACCTGCAGCCCGACATCGCCGACCACAGCGCTCGACCTCGGGATCATCACCTCACTGGACATCGTGCACAGCGCCGATCGCTGAACCGGCACATCAGTCCGAAGCCTTATTGTGAGCTCGAGGCGGCTAATGGCACCCGCTGGCATCGATGGCGGGCCGTGCACAAGGCGTCGCGCCCGAAATCAAGTTCGCAGGTGACTCTTTGCTGGAGGAAAGCGGATTCGAACCCTCAGTCCCGCTCCGAGAAAGGGGTCGTTCCGAGACGCGCGCCACATGGATTGCCCGTCATTTGGCCAGCGCGAGCGGCACTAATGACGAGAGGGACCAGAGGTTCGAATCCGGCTTCCTCCAGCGGGGAGTCAATTGCGAACCTGGCTTTCGGCGGCGTGTAAATCAGCCCATGAACCCAGCCCAAGTCAGATATGCTCCAATCACGAGGACAAGGATGGCGTAGAGCCAAGAGAATTCTTCCACCTTTGACCACCGTATCATGCGCACGATGCCATCGCCTGGAACGAACATCGAAAGCATACCACGAAGGATTAGAACCCATCCGATGAGCGTGAGGACCGTCGGCAGGCCGCGCCGCTCCTTACCCCGTGTCCCGGCGCTCTCAGCGATCGGGTCCGAGACCGAAACCGCTGGGGCTAACCTCTTAAGGCGCGGCTCCGGCCGGGGTCCACCTCAAACGGCCGGATGCGGCTCCCTGGCCTGAAAGTGCGGGATTACCTGCTCGCCGAGGAGGTGAAGGGTGTGGAGCACTTCCTCGTGCTGCGCCGGCCCGACGGCACATAGTAAAATGGCTTCCTCGATACCCAGGGCTTCGTAGAGTTCGAGAAAGCGGATGCAGTCGGCCGGGGTGCCGACGCAGAACTTCGTGCCTTCCTGACGCACCTCCTTGGGCGTAGGCTCACCCGGATGCGGCCCACTGGCAAGGCGCTGGTCGCGCGCGTAATAGGCCTGGTAATCCGATGGCACTGTGGCCGGATCATAGTCGCGCCACACTAGGCGGGCGCGCTCGCGTTGCTGTTCGATGTACCAGCCCACCAGTTCAGTGCCGCGTTCCGCTGCGACCTGCGGATCCTCGTGGCAATAGCCTGCCGTCATCAGCGCGGCCCGTGGGGCGGGGCCGGTGCCGTTGCCCGGGGCCGTCCGAAGCGCGTCCCGATAGAGCGCCATCAGCTGTTGCACGCGGTCCGGGCCCCCTTCGCTGCCGAACAGCCCGCCCATGCCCAAGCTGCCCGTCAGGCGTGCCGTCTCGTCGCTGCCGCAGGCGGACCATAGCGGCGGGTGCGGGCGTTGCACGGGCTTGGGAAGCACCTCCCGGCGCGGAATCTGGTAATACTTCCCGTCGTACGAGATCTCCTCCTGGGTCCATATGCGCGGCAGCACGTCGGCAAATTCCTGCCACATGCCGCGGGTGTCGTGGAATCCGTCCCATAGGGGGTCAGCTGGTAGGGATAGCCGGTCCGGCCGAGGCCTACATCGACGCGCCCATGGCTTAAAATATCGAGCGTGGCCATGCGTGCCGCGACGTGTAGCGGGTGGTGAATCGGGGCCAGCACCACGCCGATGCCGAGACGGATCGTGCTGGTGCGCTGACTGACCGCCGCGAGGGTTAGGTCCGGGGCGCTGTTGTGCGACCACACCGGGCGGAAGTGATGCTCCGAAAACCACACGCTCTCAAAGCCCTGCTGCTCCGCGTAAGGGATTTGCTCCAGCGCTTCATGAATGCGTTGCGATTCGCTGGACGGGGTCCAGGGTTTGGGAACTTGAATCTGGTAGAACAGGCCAATTCGCATGAGAATCGTCTCCTGCACAGTGCGGGCACTGCCTGACGCCGCGGATCCGAGCCGCGAAGTGCTGTCCGACGAATACAGCTGTCCGACGAATACACTTGATGGCGGAGAAGCCCAGCATGCTAATCCCGCGGACCAGCTTTCTATTGCGGCTGGTGCTCGACGATCTCTCCCCCTTCGTGTGCATCACCGGCCATCCGATATCGGTGAGCCATCATCGCGCGCAGATTGTCGAACTTGGTGGCGATTACGTATTCGTTGCGATGGCCCCTCACCGCGCGAGCGATTAGTTCCTCATTGCGGCCCTGACCGTAAGCGTCCCATCTATCGCCGCAATCGCTACTTCGCTCGGAATGAGTTGTCGCGACTCCTGCTGGCGGCTCAGCTGCTAGCCTCACACAATGCCGCAATGGAGTGCTATCGGCGCGCGATGGTCGGCGAACAGACATTCGAAGGACGTCGTGAGAGTTTGAGCCAGGCGAACAAGCTTTCGCGCACCTATGCGGTCCTGCTTGAGGCGCTGCATCGCCACCGCGGCAAGGGGCAGCAGAAGGTCACGGTCGAGCACGTTCACGTCCATTCCGGCGGGCTTCGCGGGCAAAAGCACGCCGTGTTCCGTCCGCTCCGCCAATTGATATTGCTTGGGAAAGGCGGTCTGCCCTGGTTCCGCACGCAATATCAAACTATTTAGTGCTTCGGCACGGGGTCCCGTTTTGGGTGCCGTTTCACAACGTAGTGACGCGAGATCCGAATTCAGCAGCAGCCTCGGAACCGACCCCTTCCGACAGCATAACGGGCGTCCTGGCGTTCGCGGAAGAACGTCTCATAGGTCATGACCGGGTCGTCCGGATGGAATGTCCGCTGGTGCTCGACGTAGGTCTCATAGTCGGGGATCCCGATCATCAAACGGGCGGTTTGGGCTACCCATGCGCCGAGAGTGCGGATATCAGGCATGTCCGGGCTCCGGGACTGCACCGATGCTGCCGACTTCGACAGTGGTGACTCTGGGAGTGCCCAACGCCCTCCGAATTGCGATCACCCCGTAAACCGCCATGGCCAGGACGACCGCGACGAACAGCGCGGCGAGTGTCGCGTCAACGTAGTCGTTGACGATAACTCGCTGCATTTCCTCGACCGATTTGGCCGGAGCCAGGACCTTGCCGGCCGACAGAGCGTCGCTGAACCTCCAGGCGTGGCTGACAAAGCCGATGGCTGGCACCGAGCTGAACACCTTTTCGAGGCCGGCCGTCAAGGTGCAGATGAGCAGCCAAACCGTGGGGACGATCGTCACCCAGGCATAGCGCTCGCGCTTCATCTTGAACAACACGACCGTGCATAGGATCAAGGCGATCCCGGCGAGCATCTGGTTCGAGATTCCGAAGAGCGGCCATAGGGTGTTGATCCCACCCATCGGATCGATGACCCCTTGATAGAGGAAGTAACCCCACGCTCCGACCGCGAGGGCCGAACCGATCACATTGTTCGACCACGACTGGGTCTGCTTGAAGGAGGGGACGACGCTGCCGATCATGTCCTGGATCATGAAACGGGCGACGCGGGTTCCAGCGTCGACCGTGGTCAGGATGAACAATGCTTCAAACAGGATCGCGAAGTGGTACCAGATCCCCATCATGGCTCGGCCGCCGAACATGCCCGACAGGATGCTGGCCATCCCCACCGCCAGGGTCGGAGCGCCGCCCGTGCGCGACAACAGCGTCTTCTCGCCGACATCCTGGGCAACTTGGCTGATCATGTCGGGCGTGATGCTGAAGCCCCAGCCGGTAACGACCTGCGCCGCTTGTACCGCAGTGGTGCCGATCAGCCCTGCAGGGCTGTTCATCACAAAATAGACGCCGGGTTCGAGCACCGTGGCACCGATCAGGGCCATCATGGCGACAAAGGATTCGGTCAGCATCGCGCCGTAACCGATCATTCGCACTTGGCTCTCGTTCTCCAGCATCTTCGGCGTGGTGCCGGACGCGATCAGCGAATGGAAGCCCGACACGGCTCCGCAGGCGATCGTGATGAACAAGAACGGGAAAAGGCTGCCCGACCAAACCGGACCGGTGCCGTCGATAAAACGGGTGACCGAAGGCATCTTGAGGTCGGGCTGGACAAAGAGGATGCCGATAGCCAAGAGCGCCATCGTGCCGATCTTGAGGAAGGTCGACAGGTAATCGCGCGGGGCAAGCAGTAGCCATACCGGCAGCACCGAGGCGACGAACCCATAGCCGATGATGATCAGCGCCAAGGTCTCGCCGCGGAAGTCGAACAACGCCGCGAGCTGCGGATCCTCGGACACGCTCTTTCCGTAAATCAGCGATCCCAGCAGCAGCGCGACACCAATCGCCGACATCTCGGCGATGCGCCCGACCCGGATGAAACGGGCATAGACACCCATAAAGATTGCGATCGGAATGGTGCAGAATACCGCGAAGGTTCCCCACGGGCTGCCCATCAAGGCCTTGACCACGACCAGCGCCAGCACTGCGAGCAGAATCATCATGATCAGCAACACGCCGATCAGCGCAATCGCCCCCGCCACCGGCCCCATCTCCGAGCGCACCATGTCGCCGAGCGAGCGCCCATCACGCCGGGTCGACAGGAACAGTACAGTCATGTCCTGAACGGCTCCGGCGAATACGACTCCGGCCAGGATCCATAGGGTGCCCGGCAAATATCCCATCTGAGCGGCGAGCACGGGTCCGACGAGCGGGCCCGCGCCGGCGATGGCGGCGAAATGATGACCGAACAACACGTAGCGGTTCGTCGGTACATAATCGAGGCCGTCATTGTGCCGATAGGCTGGTGTCTGCCGTCCGGGATCGACGCCCAGCACCCTGTCGGCGATGAATAGGGCATAGAAGCGGAAGGCAATGAAATAAACGCACAAAGCAGCGATGACCAGCCACGCTGCGCTGATGGTCTCCCCTCGGTTCAGTGCGACAATGCCGAACGAGACTGCGCCTAGTGTGGCGACCCCCGCCCAAAGCAGCTTTGTCTGAATCCCATTTCGGCTGGTCACCAGCGTGTTCATTCGTTTCCTCCCACATCGCGCTTTGACCCGAGATCAAGCTGATCGCGTCGGATCGATAGCATCTGCTTCTATCGTAAATACTCGGCGTGACGGCGCTCGAAAAGCAAAATTGACTTGAGTTCCCTGCACGGGCGCGGGCCGACGAAGAGCGCCGCCTGGTAGTTCGCCACGCTCGAGCTGCCGCTCAGGCTCAGCTCCCCGGTCGCCGCGTTGTAGCTGCCGGTGATGCCGTTCTGATTGGTGAAGTTCAGCTGGTCGCCGGCAAAGAACCCGCTGCTGATCGACACCGTCGCGCTCGCCAGCGTCGTGTTTCTCGCATCGCTCACAGTGAGCCCGCTGTCGATCACCGTCGCCGACCCGCCTTCGGTATAGCCGACCGTGTTGCCGGCGCCGGCCAAAACCGGCCCCGGGGTCACCGCGGTAATGTTGACGGTGCTGGTCACCGTGTTCGAGTTCAGCGTCCCGTCATTCGCCAGCCAGCTGATCGTCCGGCTGGTATCCGTCCCGCCATTCGTCGGGTTGCCGCTGGTCGAGCTGTAGGTGACCGAGTCGAGCGCCGCCTGGTAGTTCGCCACGCTCGAGCTGCCGCTCAGGCTCAGCACCCCGGTCGCCGCGTTGTAGCTGCCGGTGATGCCGTTCTGATTGGTGAAGTTCAGCTGGTCGCCGGCAAAGAACCCGCTGCTGATCGCCACCGTCGCGCTCGCCAGGTTCTGGTTGTCGACATCGCTGGCCGTCAGCCCGCTGTCGATCACCGTCGCCGCACCGCCCTGCGTGTAGCTTACCGTGGTGCCGGGGCCGCCCAGCACCGGGGCATTGTCCACCGCGGTCACATTGACCGTGCTCGCTACCGTGTTCGAATTGGTCGTCCCGTCATTCGCCAGCCAGTTGATCGTCCGGCTGGTGTCCGCCCCGAAGTTCGTCGGGTTCTGACTGCTCGAGCTGAACGTCACCGAGTCGAGCGCCGTCTGGTAGTTCGCCACGCTCGAGCTGCCGCTCAGGCTCAGCACCCCGGTCGCCGCGTTGTAGCTGCCGGTGATACCGTTCTGATTGGTGAAGTTCAGCTGGTCGCCGGCAAAGAACCCGCCGCTGATCGACACCGTCGCGCTCGCCAGCGTCGTGCTGCTCGCATCGCTCACAGTGAGCCCGCTGTCGATCACCGTCGCCGACCCGCCTTCGGTATAGCCGACCGTGTTGCCGGCGCCGGCCAGCACTGGCTGCGAGATGATGATGAAACTGTCATTAGGCGTGTTAGGCATTACCGAGAAGCCGGTGGTCGAGTAGTTCCCCGAGAGCGCGTAGGTCAGGGGCCCGCCGCTCTTGAGGTTGACGGTCAGCGTCGAGGTGTTGTTTGCGGGATTGAAGGTGGCGTTGGCGCTCGTCGCGAAGTTGCCGGCGCCAAGATCGGCGTTGCTCAAATCGAGCGTGTCGTTCTGGGCAAAGCCGAAGATCGTGCCGGTGTAGGCGGCCGTTTGCGGATGGTCGAGCTTCAGTGTGCCGTTGCTTCCGCTAAAGCTGACCGTTTCAGTGGTCGGACCGCCGAGTTCCAGCGTCGTGCCGGCATCGATCAGCAGTTGGCCCCCGCCCGTGACGTTGCCTGTCACATCGAGGGTTCCGCCCGACGCTTCGATCGTGGCGTTATTAGCGAAGCCACCTACTCTCTGTAACCCCATACCGTCTGCAATATCTGAGGCGCGTGCGCACCGGCGCGTCGTCGTGCCAAATGGTCGGCAAAAATCGTCATCGCCGCGTCGGAGCATCACTGGAGACGGTCGGGACAAGTTGGCTCCAGTGAGCATTCCGGACAAGATTATCGTGCCGACCAGATGTAGATGCCTTCCGCGCTCCAAAGATTGGAGCGACGGACGGGTCGGGCAGTCATAAATTTGAGAGGCGAACCGCGATACAGATCGTCAGCAGACCGACGATCGTCATCGCTGTCGTCCCAAGGGTCGGATGATCGTGATAGCTCTCCGGGAGAAGATCGCTGGCGCCGATATAGATAAAGACGCCGGCGAACAATGCCAAGCAAACGCCGAGCGCGTCTTGCTCAACCTGCAACACCACGGTCGATGCCGCTCCGGCAACGGGCGCGGCGGCGTCGATCAGAAGCCAGCCAAAAGCGGAGCGATTACCGCCTCTGTTTCGCAGTATTATGCCTACCGTGTTGATGCCGTCGGAAAAGTCGTGCGCGAGCACCGCGGCGGAGACGATGGCGCCGACGGCCGCGGAGACTTTAAAGGCAAGACCGATTGCGACTCCATCGAGGAAGCTGTGCGCCGACAGGCTAGCCGCGCCGACCGCGCCGCGTCGCCATTGTTTCTCGGTCCGTGGGCCTTTGTCGCCATGTGGCGCGATGGTCCGGTCCAAGAGCATGTAGGCGACAAAACCGACCGCAATCGCGGTGGCGATGAGTTGCGTGCCCAGTACCGTACCCCCCAGCTCGAAGGCCTCCGGGATCAAATCGAAGAAAGCCGCGCCGATCAGGGCGCCTGCGCTGAAGCCCAATATCAAGTGAAGTCGATCTTGTTGATACAGCCCGAACAAGCCGCCCAACAGCGTCGCTATGAAAGTCCCGATGCTAACCGCTATCGCCACTGGGTTCGTATCCGCTATCGGGCTTGCCGTTCTGAGCTCGGCTAGCGGCGAGATCGGCGATCGTCGCCGCCGCTGGCGCCGGCACCGCGAGAGTGTTCACCGGCAGACGCCGTTTCCGGCGCTGAGCGCGTCACCCGCCGGTCACCCTCATGCTCGGCTCATACTCGACTTGTCAAGCCGCGGGCGCTGGGTGCACACTTCGCACGGTCTTTCGGATGCGGGTGCCCGCCACTCGGTGCCAAGGCGCCGAAGCCGACCCCCTGGGGCTGGCTTACCGAACGGGCGGCGGCTATAGGGAGGTCTCGCGATGTCGACAAATGGTCGAGGATGCGCAAGCTCGCGTTGATCGCGGTACTCGCGTGCATCGTCGTCCTCGGAAAAATGTGCCTCTTTACCGTGGACAGCTCGGAATACGCGATTGTTACGGATTTCGGGAAACCGACGCAGGTCATCACCACGCCGGGGCTTCGGGTCAAATTTCCGTATCAGAGCGTCCGAACATTCGATCGTCGACTGTTTGTCTACGCTGCGCCGCCGAGCGAGTTCCTGACGCTCGAGAAGACGCCGGTCGTTGCCGCAGGTACGGTATTGTGGCACGTCGCCGATCCGAGAAGATTCTTCGAAACCGTCTTTGACAGGAGGGGTGCCGAGTCGAGGCTCGGTGACATCCTCTTTGCGGAGCTGGGAGCGGGCGTCGGGCGCAGTCCTCTGAGCGCGTTCGTCTCGGTGGATGGTGCGGCCTATCGAGCCGATACAGTTATCGCTGAGATCGCGCAGCGATGCCGCGCCGTGGCGCTTAGGGACTACGGCATCGAGGTGGTGGATGTCCAACTGCGCGATTTCGACTTCCCAAAGCAGAATCGGCCGCGGCTCTACGCCCGGATGAAATCCGAACGCGGGCGCATCAGCATGCAGTATCGCTCGGAGGGCGAGGAGGAAGGATTGAAGGTGCGGGCGGGGGCGGAGGAGGAGAAAGCGCGCATCCTCGGCAAAGCTGTCGAGGTCTCGCAAGAACGCCGGGGCGAGGGAGAAGGCGAAGCCGCGCGCATCTACGGAGGAGCGCTGAGTCAGGCGCCCGATTTCTATACCTTTGTGCGGACCATGGAGTCGTCTCGGAGCTTTGTCCATAAAGGCACGACCGTGGTCCTGCCGGCGGACTCCCCGCTCTTCCGGTTGCTCTTCGACAGTAGCTATTTCAACGGCAGCACCGGTGCGCATAACGGCGGCACGCGCGAGGACGTGTCGCAGAAATAGGACATGGGAGTATTGGAAACCGCACAACCAAAGGGAGCGTCTGGATGCGTAAATCTTACGGAAGAACAACAGAGGTGACGTCGCGGCTTCTTTCGGCCGCGTTCGGGCTTTCGACCGCCGCCCTTGCGCTCGCCGGACCTGCGGTCGCGGCGGAGGTGCGTTACGATCCCGGCGACAAGGTGTACTTCACCTACTGCTACGCCCATCCGCCGGCCGCTCGTATCAACCCCGGGGACACGGTGGTCACCAGCACCCGCGACGCGTCCAACGACGCATTTACGCCCTCTGATAAGACGCTGGCGCCCAAGATCGACCTCACAAAAGTGAACCCCCAGACCGGCCCGTTCTACGTCGAAGGCGCCGAGCCCGGCGACACGCTGGTGGTCCATATCGACAGCATCGAGCTCAACCGGGATTGGGGGTGGGGCGGTTCGATCCCGTATTTCGGGGCGCTCGCGCCGGAGTATAAAACCATGATGGTGACACCGGCGGTGCCCGACCATCTGTTTATCTGGCACCTCGACAAGAACACCAAGACCGCTACCCTCGACATGCCGAACAGCAAGGTGGGCAAGGTGGAAGTCCCGATCCGGCCGTTTTTCGGTACGATCGGCACCGCTCCCGCCGGGAAGGAATGTATCAGCTCGCTGTATCCTGGCGCACATGGCGCCAATATGGACTTCAACGAGGTCGTCGCAGGCGTCACGATGCACTTTCCTGTCTTCGAACCAGGCGCGCTGCTGATGGTTGGCGACGGGCACGCGGCCCAAGGGGATGGGGAGATCGACGGCGCCGCGATCGAGACCTCGTTCAACACCCGCTTTACCGTCAACCTGATCAAGGGAAAGAAGATCAACTGGCCGCACATGATCACCAACAATGAGATCATGTCCATCGGCAGCACTCGGCCCCTGATCGACGCGTTGCGCCTTGCCTGCACCGACATGGTCAATTGGTTGATGCAGGACTACGGTTTCGACCGGTACGACGCGGTCGAACTGCTCGGACAGGCGGCCCACATTTACGTGGCCAATGTCGTCGATCCCCAGTATTCCGTGGCCTGCGCTTTGAGCAATAAATACCTGCCGAAGTGAAAGGACGGCGTAAATAGCGACGCCTGCGGCCAAGAGGGTCGTAATGATCGGGCTGATATCCGGGGTGTTCTGGGAAACTTGGGAGATCCTGAAGGACGCTTCCGTCTTTCTGATCTTCGGCTTCCTTTTGGCAGGGGCGCTGGCAGTCCTTGTGCCCAAGGGATTGTTGGTGCGTCTCGTCGGGACCGGTCAGGTGAGATCAGTCCTCTGGGCGTCGGTTCTCGGCGCGCCGCTACCCTTGTGCTCCTGCGGCGTGCTGCCGACCGCGCTGGGTCTGCGGAAACAAGGAGCCACCCCTGGGGCGACGGTCGCATTCCTCGTCGCCACCCCGGAAACCGGGGCCGACAGTATCAGCCTTACCTACGCCCTGACGGACCCGGTCATGACCGTGTTTCGGCCGATAGCCGGTGTCGCAACGGCCATCGCAGCCGGGCTTGCCACGAACCTTTTCGGTGTTCCACGTCCACGCCCGGGAACCCCGCTGCCGCCGCAGGGCGCTGATTTTCGCCTTTCCAGCCAGGCGATCCAGGGGGACTTTGACAATCACGACCACGGCCATGCCGCAGATTTGCAATCTAAAACGAACGCCGGCGCGCCCGGCGGAACGGCCGCAATAGACGTCGCCCGGCGGGTCATCCGCTACGCCTTTGTCGAGCTGCTCGACGATGTCAGCTACTGGCTGGTGCTCGGCATCATCCTCTCCGCGGTCGCCACGGTTGCGCTGCCGACCGAGCTGTTCAACGGGATCTGGGGCGGCGGGATCGCCTCGATGGTGCTGATGCTGATCCTCGGCGTGCCCCTCTACACTTGCGCCTCGTCGTCCACCCCGATGGCGGCGGCGCTGGCGCTCAAGGGCCTAAGCCCGGGAGCAGCGCTGGTCTTTCTTCTGGCCGGGCCTGCCACCAACATCGGCGGTCTCGTCGTGTTGTTGAAGGTGCTGGGCAGGCGGGCGGTGGCGGTCTATCTGACGGCGGTCGTCACGCTGACATTGGCCGCCGGCCTCGCCCTCAACGCAATCTATCACGCCTGGGCGCTCGACCCGCGCGCGACCTTCGGGACGGCGCCGGAGTTCGTTCCGAACCCGGTCAAGACTGCCGGCGCGCTGGCCCTGATCGGTCTGCTTATCCACAGCATGCGCCGTACCCCCGTGCCGGGGGAATGGATCTGGCTGCGGGACAAAACCGTCGCTCTGACCGGCAATTTCCTCACGCCGCGACGCTTGATACCGGCGGCGCTCGCCGCCGCGGTGGTGCTCTGGCTCGGCAGCGGACTCTTTATTGTCGGTCCGGGCGAGGTCGGGCTGCGGCTGCGGTTCGGCAGCATCGTCGCGGCGGACCTGGTGCCGGGGCTCCACGGCCGATCGCCGTGGCCATTCGAGAGCGACCGCATCATAACAACGGATCAAGCGCGGCGCCTGGAGTTTGGTATTCCCCCGCAGCCGACCCGCGAGGCCGCGATCCGGGCGCAAGTGCGCGGCCGGCTGGCGTTCGGATCCAATCCGGCGCCGGAGCCGGTCGCCACGCGGGGGATATGGTTCCAGAAGGAGACGCCAGCCGAGGACTCTTTCTTGCTAACGGGCGACGGCAACCTGATCGAGTTGAGGTCGGCAGCCCAGTACCGCGTCAAGTCCGCGCTGGACTACGCCTATGAGATC
>Ga0210403_10004743_pt1 | contig 11652 bp, 10 predicted proteins | sample IncBWC19MmetaG_FD_150863 | JGI IMG/M metagenome (GOLD analysis project Ga0210403, IMG submission 150863) | Forest soil microbial communities from Barre Woods Harvard Forest LTER site, Petersham, Massachusetts, United States - Inc-BW-C-19-M | ecosystem: Environmental > Terrestrial > Soil >... | reverse complement strand
TCGCCTTGTAAACAAGCACGAAGCCCAGCGCGATCAGCGAGTACATCAGGCCGATCGAGGCGCCGCTCAACACCAGCGCCAGCAGGAATTGCAGGTCCTCAGACATCGTCAGCAGCCTTCAAGGTCAAAGCGGACGGCGGGCCTCCAAGCCCGCCGTCCGCCGATGCGGATCGACATCTAGGCCGCCCTCCGCGCCGGCTCGGCCGCCGCCTTGCCGTGGATGGCGATGGTCGATTTGAGCGTCGACTTGCGGCCGTCCTCGAAGGTGATCTCCACCGTGACGTCGGCCTGCGACTTGCCGCCGTAGAAGGCGTCGATCACGCTGGCGTACTTCTCGGCCACGAAGCGGCGACGGACCTTGCGGGTGCGCGTCATCTCCGCATCGTCGGCTTCGAGCTCCTTGTTGAGCAGCAGGTAGCGCTTGACCTGCTGCACGTCGGGCAGGCTGGCATTGGCCTTGGCGATCTCCGCGCCGATCAGGTCCGCGACCTCCGGCTTGCCGCTGAGATCCACAAAACTTGTGTATACCAGGCCCTGCTTCTCGGCCCATGTGCCCACGGTTTGCATGTCGATCGCGATCATGGCGGCGACGAACGGCCGTTGGTCGCCGAAAGCGACGGCTTCGCGGATGTACGGGCTGAACTTCAGCTTGTTCTCGATGAATTGCGGCGCGAAGGCCGAGCCGTCGGCCAGTTTGCCGACATCCTTGGCGCGGTCGATGATGACGAGTTGGCCCTGCTTGTCGAAGAAGCCGGCGTCGCCGGTCTTCAGCCAGCCGTCGGCGGTCACCGTCTCGCGCGTCACCTCTTCCTGCTTGAAGTAGCCCTGGAAGACATTGCTGCCCTTCAGCAGGACCTCGCCGCGATCGTCGATCCTGATCTCGATGCGAGGGATCGGCCGGCCGACCGTATTGGGATTGGCCTCGGCGTCGGCCTGGCAGGAGATCAGCGCCGACGCCTCGGTGGCGCCGTAGACCTGCTTCAGGTTGATGCCGAACGAGCGGAAGAAGCGGTAGGTGTCGGGTCCGAGCGGCGCGCCGCCGGTGTAGCACCAGCGCGCCTTGCGCAGGCCGAGCTGGTCGCGCACCGGGCCATAGACCAGCAGCTCGCCCAGCGCGAGGCCGGCACGGTCGGCCAGCGACAGCTCCTTGCCGTCGGTCCGCTTCAGCTCGCAACGCTCGGCAAGGCTGCGGAAATGCTCGAAGACACGGCGCTTGAGGGGCGAGGCGTCACTGCCCTTGATCTGCATCAGGGTCAGCATGTTCTCCCAGATGCGGGGCGGCGCCAGCATGGCGTCAGGCCCCAGCTCACGCAGATCGCGCTGCACCGTCTCGGGATTCTCCGGGCAGTTGGCGGTGAGGCGCGCCACCAGCGCCATGCCCAAGGTGAAGGCGGCGTCGCCGAGCCAGGCCATCGGCAGGTACGACAGCCAGTCGTCGCCGGCCTTGACGTCGTTCACTTCGACGAACGCCTCGGCGGTGGCGATCATGTTGCGATGGCTGAGCATCGCGCCCTTGGGGCTGCCCGTGGTACCTGATGTGTAGGCGATCATCGCCGTGTCATCGGTGCCGCCCTTGGCGAGTTCGGTGTCGTAGAAGGCCGGATTGGCCTGGCCGAACTTCCGTCCCTCTTCCAGCACGCTCTCGAAGGAACGCAGGATCGGATCGTCGTAGAACGACAGGCCGCGCGGATCGTCGAATACGATCCAGCGCAGCTTCGGCAGCTGCGCCTTGAGCGACAGCGCCTTGTCGACCTGCTCCTGGTCCTCGGCCACGATCACCGAGGTCTCGGCGTGGCCCAGCACATAGACCAGCTCGGCGGCGATCGAATCCTGGTAGACCGGCACCGAGATGCCGCCCAACGTCTGCGCCGAGAGCTGCGCGAAATAGAGCTGCGGGCGGTTGTCGCCGACCACGGAAAGCTTGTCGCCGCGCCGGAAACCAAGCGCCGCCAGGCCCAGCGCGAAGTCGCGCACGTTGTCGCGATAGGCGGTCCAGCTGTAGGTCTGCCAGACGCCGCGGGTTTTTTCGCGGATACCGGCGCCCTTGGGATCCTGATCGGCGTTGCGCTGCAGCAGCTTGGGCAGCGTCGAGGTCTTGACGTGATCGACCAGGCTCATGCCCGTCCTCCTCTCTTGCCGGCGCCGAGATAGGCCTCGATGACCGCCGGGTCGCGCTGGACCTCGTCGGGCGTGCCGGCGGCGATGCGCCGGCCGCGGTCGAGCACCACCACCCTGTCGGAAATGTCCATGACCACGCCCATGTCGTGCTCGATCAGCACGACGGTGACGCCGCGTTCCTGGTTCACGTCCAGGACGTAGCGCGCCATGTCTTCCTTCTCGTCCTGGTTCATGCCGCCCATCGGCTCGTCGAGCAGCAGCAGCTTGGGCTCGAGCGCCAGCGCGCGGCCCAATTCGACCCTCTTGCGCAGGCCGTAGGCCAGCGAGGCCGTCGGCTGCTTGCGCAGGTCCTGGAGCTTCAGGAACTCGATGATCTCCTCGATCGCCTCGCGGTGGGCGATGTCTTCCTTCTGCGCCATGCCCCAATAGACGACGCTCGCCAGGACGCCCGCCTTCATGCGCACGTGGCGGCCGAGCATGAGATTGTCGAGGACCGTGAGGCCGCTGAACAGGGCGATATTCTGGAAGGTGCGCGCGATGCCGAGCGCGGCGATATCGCTCGGCTTGTTCTGGGTGATGTCCCGGCCTTCGAGCACGATGCGGCCGCTGTCGGGCTTGTAGAAGCCCGAGATCATGTTGAGGAGCGACGTCTTACCCGCGCCGTTGGGGCCGATGATGGACAAGATGCTGCCGCGTGGCACGTCGAGCGACACGTCCTGGACGGCCGTCACGCCGCCGAATCGCTTGGATACGCTCTCGACCACAAGCTGGTTGTCGCCCTCTCGCGCACTTATGCGCTGGGCGGACGCCCCCACCATGAACCCTCCCTGAACTACAGGCTCATCTTCCTTATTTGTTGGCGTCATCATGCAGGCTCCGATGGGCGAAGGCAACAAATCTGCCTAGACTTGGGTCATCCTCCAGGAGACCGCGACATGCCACGCCACATCGTTTGCCTTACTTTCGACCACGATCATCTGTCAGGCTTCATTGCACGTGGTCTGACATCGCCCACCGCCATCTCGCGCGGCGAGTATGACGTCGTGGTCATTCCCCGTCTCGTGGCGTTGCTGGAACGCTACGGCATCAAGGCGACCTTCTTCACGCCCGGCCACACGATCGACAGCACGCCCCAGGCGGTGACGCCCTACGTCGAGGCCGGCCACGAGCTCGCCCATCACGGCTGGACCCACCGCCTGCCCGTCTCCCTGTCGCGCGAAGAGGAGGAAGAGGAGATCGTGCGCGGCAACGAATCGATCAAGAAGATCAGCGGCAAGACCGCACGCGGCTATCGCTCGCCCGCCTGGGACCTCTCGCCGCATTCGATCGAGCTGCTGCTGAAGCACGGCATCAAATACGACAGCTCGCTGATGGGCCACGACTACGACTGCTACTACGCCCGCCAGGGCGACGTGGCGGAGCTCAAGACACCGTTCGTGCGCGGCCGCGAGACCACCCTGGTCGAGATGCCGATCAGCTGGTCGCTCGACGACTTCCCGCACTTCGAATACATGCGCCTGCCCAACGGCTCGGTCATGCCGGGCCTGATGAACGCGACGAACGTGCTCGAGAACTTCGTCGACGACTACATCTATATGACGCGCGTGCAGCCCGACTTCGGCATCCTGACCTACACCTTCCACCCGCACGTGATCGGACGCGGCCATCGCATGATGATGCTGGAACGGCTCATCCAGAAGCTGATGGAAGACGGCGCCGTGTTCATGACCATGGAAGCGGCCATGGGCGAGTGGCTGGCGCGACGGCAGGCGGAGCGGAAGGCGGCGGCGGAGTAACCCTCATCGGACCAGCGAAGACTAACGGCCCTTGAACTGCGGCCTGCGCTTTTCCATGAAGGCGCGGCGGCCCTCGATGTAGTCTTCGGAGGCGAAGCATTCCTTCACCAGGGCGCTGGTGCGGCCGAAATCGGGCTTACCGTCGAGGCGCGTCAGCTCCTCGACCGTCCGTTTCGCCGCATGCATGGTGAGCGGCGCGTTCTCGCCGATCAGCTTGCAGTAATTGTCAACATAGGCGTCGAGCTCGGCATCCGGCACGACCCGGTTGATCAGGCCCATGCCCAGCGCCTCGTGCGCGCTGAACATGCGGCCGGTGAAGAAGATCTCCTTGGCGTAGGCTGGGCCGACCACGTCCATCAAGGTCTTGATGCCGGCCGCGCGGTAGCCCAGGCCGAGCCTGGCCGCGGGCACGCCGAACTTGCAGTTGTCCGAGGCGATGCGGATATCGCAGGTCAGCGAGACGGCGACGCCGCCGCCGACGCAGTAGCCGCGGATCCGGGCGATGGTCGGCTTGGAGCACTTGGCGAGACGGGCGTTGGCGACCTCGCCGATCTTGTCGTAGTGGGCGATCTGCTCGGGCGTCGAGCGCGCCTTCTCGAACTCCGAGATGTCGGCGCCCGACACGAAGGCCTGGTCGCCCGCACCGGTCACCACCACGACGCGGATCGCCGGATCCCTCTCAAAGTCGTCGAGAATGACCGGGATCGCTTCCCACATGTCGGACGAGGTGGCGTTGCGCTTGGCCGGCTTGTTGAAGACGAGCCGGCCGACCGGGCCGGCCTTCTCGGCAATCATGTTCGGCGTAGGACTGATCATGACATTCTCCTTCTTGCCGGACCGCGGGCCTCCAGGCCCGCCTCATGATTTAAGAGCGGGCCTGGAGGCCCGCGGTCCGGCTTGACTAGATCACGCCGCGCTGGCGGAAGCTGGCGATGGCAGCGGCGTCGTAGCCGGCCTCCTTCAGCACCGCCTCGGTATGCTCGCCCTGCTCGGGCGTGGCCGAACGCATCTCGAAGGGCGTGCGGCTCATGTTGATCGCCTGGCCGATCAGCTCGATGTCGCCCAGCTTGGGCGACGTCACGGGATGCGCCATCTTGAGGTGCTTGACCTGCGGATCGGCGAACATCTCGTCCATCTTGTAGATCGGCCCGGCCGGGACGCCCGCCTTGTTGAGCTTCTCGACCAGCTCGGCGCTGCCGTAAGTCGCGACCCGCTTGTCGATCTCGGCGTTCAGCACATCGCGGTTGGCGCGGCGCGCCTTGTCGGTCGAAAAGCGCTCGTCGGTCATCAGCTCCGGCGCCTTGATGCACTCGCAGAAGCGCTTGTAGATGTGACCGCCCGACGCCGCGATGTTGATGTAGCCGTCCTTGGTCTTGAAGACGCCGGTCGGGATCGAGGTCGGGTGGTTGTTGCCGGCCTGGCCCGGCACGTCCTTGGCGAGCGTCCAGCGCGCTGCCTGGAAGTCGCACATCGAGATCATCGCCTGCAGCAGCGAGCTCGACACCCACTGGCCCTGGCCCGAGGTCTCGCGCTCCAGCAGCGCGATCAGGACGCCGATGGCGCAGTGCAGACCGGCGCCCACGTCGGCCACGGCGATGCCGGCGCGCACCGGGCCGCCGCCCGGCATGCCGGTGACCCACATCAGGCCGCCCATGCCCTGGGCGATCTGGTCGAAGCCCGCGCGCTCGGCATAGGGGCCGTCCTGGCCGAAGCCCGAGATCGAGCCCAGCACGATGCGCGGGTTCACCTTCTTCAGGCTCTCATAGTCGATGCCGAGGCGGAATTTCACGTCGGCGCGGTAGTTCTCGACCACCACGTCGGCCTTCTCGACCAGCTTCATGAAGACGGCCTTGCCGTCCGGCTCCTTCAGGTTGAGCGTGATCGAGCGCTTGTTGCGGTGCAGGTTCTGGAAGTCCGGCCCATGGCGCGGCCCGCCCATGTCCATGTCGCCGGCGCCCGGCGGCATCTCGACCTTGATGCAGTTGGCGCCCCAGTCGGCGAGATAGCGCACGGCGGTCGGGCCGGCGCGCACGCGCGTCAGATCGAGGACGGTAAAGCGGGCAAGCGGTCCTGCGGTCATGGTCTCACTCTGGTTTGGGAAGACTACTCTACCCGTACCATGGCGGCGGGATCGATCTCCAGCCAGACACGGCTGCCGATTTCGAAAACCGTATTGGGGCCGGTAGAAACGCGCAGCGGCTTGGTGGCGCCCAGCGGGCGGGCCTGGTAATCCCAGTATTCGCCGAGATAGGACCGCCCTGCGATCTCGGCCTCGACCGCCAGCGCGCCGCCGTTCGGCTTCTGGGCGGCCAGGCCGATCGCCTGGGGACGCAGCGAATAGAGCAATTCGCCCGTCCCATTCGCCCCTTCCAGCAACGACGTCGCGGCTGAGAACCCCTCGAAGAGCACGTCGCTTCCCTGTCGCCGGCCTGCGAGGAAATTGGTCCGGCCGATGAAGCCGGCCACGAACCGGCTCTTCGGCCGGCCATAGAGCACGTGCGGCGCATCGACCTGCTCGATCCGCCCCTTGTTCATCACCACGATGCGATCGGAGGTCACCATGGCCTCCGACTGGTCGTGGGTGACGTAAACGGTCGTGATCTTGAACTCATCGTGCAGGCGGCGGATCTCGAAGCGCATCTCCTCGCGCAAGTTGGCGTCGAGGTTGCTGAGCGGCTCGTCGAGCAGCAGCACCTCGGGCTCGACCACGATGGCGCGGGCCAGCGCCACGCGTTGCTGCTGGCCGCCCGACAGCTCGGCCGGATAGCGGCCCCTGAGCCCGCGCATCTGGACGACGTCGAGTATCCGATCGACCCGGCGATCGATCTCGGCGCCGGCGAGCTTGCGGACCTGCAGGCCGAAGCCGACATTTTCGCCGACCGTCATGTTCGGCCAGATGGCGTAGCTCTGGAAGATCATCGACATGCGCCGCTTTTCCGGCGGCACCACACCCGAGGGGGTGGAGATGGTCTGGCCGTCGAGCTCGATCGTGCCGGATGTGGGCGGCATGAAGCCCGCGATCATGCGCAGGGTCGTGGTCTTGCCGCAGCCGGACGGGCCCAGCAGGGAGACGAATTCACCCTTCTGCAGCTCGAGCGAGAAGTCCTTCACCGCCTCGAAGGCGCCGAAGCTCTTGGTGATATTGCTGAGGACCAGCTTGCTCATGTCGCGATGCGCCTCAGCATGAAGTCCCGTCCGAGCGCGCGCTGGCCGATCCAGAGCAGCGGCAGGGTCAGGACCTGGAGTAGCAGCGCCAGGGCGGCGAGGTACTCGAAATTGCCCTCCTCGCTCATGTCGAAGATCATCACCGACACGACCTTGGTTCCCGGACCGTAGAGGAAAATCGCCGACGACAGCTCACGCGTGGCCGGGATGAAGATCAGCAGCCAGGCCCCCAGCAGGCTACGCTTGAGCAGCGGCGCCACGACGCGGCGCAGCGCAGTGATGCGGTTGCCGCCCAGGATGCGGACAGCCTCCTCCATCTCCGGGTTGATGCTGCGCAACGCCGCGCTGTTGTTGACGTAACCGATCGGCAGGAAGCGCGTGGTGAAGGCCAGGATCAGGATCAGCGCCGTGCCGTAGAGGGCGAGCGGCGGCGGCGCATAGGCGGCATAGAAGCCGATCGCCAGCACCACGCCCGGAATCACGAAGGGCGCGATGCACAGGAAGCCCAGGATCCCGCTGTAGGGCACCAGCCGGCGCGTCACGATATAGGCCACGCCCAAGGTGATGATCACCCCGGCGGTGGCGGCGGCGCCGGCGAACAGGAAGGCGTTGATCACCGACTGCGCCGCGGTCGCATGCTCGAAGAGGACGAAGTGGAAATTCCGGAACGAGATATTGTCGAGCGCGAAGCCCCGCCCCCAGGCCTTGGCGAACGCGGCCTGCAGCAGGAACAGATAGGGCAGGAAGACCGAGAGCGTCGCCACGAACATGGCGTAGCCGAACATCGCCCAGCGCCACCGCCCGAGCTGGATCGGCCGCCGTTCACCGCCCTTGCCGGTCAGCGACACGAAGCCCTTGCGGTGGGTCATCAGGCGCTGCACCAGGATCAGCATCACGGTGACGCCGAGCAGCGGCATGGCATAGGCCGCCGCCACCTCGACCCGAACGGGATTGCCGAAGAACTGGAAAAGCTGGGTCGTCGCCACGTTGAAGCGCGCCGGGATGGCGATCATGGCGGGCGACGCGAAGAGGGCGATGGCTTCGAGAAAGCAGATGATCAGGCCGCCCAGGATGGCCGGCAAAGTGAGCGGCAGAGTGACCCGCCGCATGGTCCGCCATGTTCCCGCGCCCAGGATGTTGGCGGCGTCCTCCATCTCCGAGGACACCAGTTCGAGCGCGGCGGAGGTGAAGATGAAGATGTAGGGAAACGAATAAAGCGCGATGACGACGGCCAGCCCGGTGAAGCTGTAGATGTTGAGCGGCCCTGCCTCGGAGCCGGTGACGAACATGTAGAAGCGGTTGAGCCAGCCGGCATTGGGGCCGGCCAGCAGGATCCAGGCGACCGCGCCGGTGTAGGGCGGCGTGATGAAGGTCGCCAGCACCAGCATGCGCACGAAGCCGCGCCCCGGCATGTTGGTGCGCGACACGCCCCAGGCCAGCGGAATGGCGAACAGGCCGGCGAGGCCCGCGGAAACGACGCCCAGCCTCAGCGAGTTGAACAGCGCCTCGACATAGCGGGCGCGTCCCCAGGCGACGCCATAGTTGCCGAAGGTGAAGCCGCCGGTGCGCTCCGCCGTGAAGCTGGTAACCACGAGATAGACGAAGGGGCTCACCACGAGGAACAGCAGGACCGCGATGATGGCGATCCACAGCAGCCAGGTCGCGTCGAACCCGCCGACCCGTACTGGCCGCACCGAGGTCGTCGCAAGCGAGGGAGTCGCGACGGTCATTGGCTGTCACTTGCCTCCCCCGTCATACGGGGGAGGTGGCCCGCAGGGCCGGAGGGGGAAAGCCACAGTAGATTCATTTGCAGATTTAAGATCGTGGGCTCTTCGAGAGTCATTCCTGCGGCCTTCCCCCTCCGCCCCCGTCGTCCGGGGGCACCTCCCCCGTATGACGGGGGAGGCAGGGGAGACGGCTCAATTCCCGAACGTGTCCCGCCACTGCTCGATCACGTCGGGGATCCCCTTGTCGATCTCCGCGACGCTCGGGCGGATCGTCTTGACTTCGCTGATCGGCTTGGCGCCCGGCGGCGGCGGCACTTCCGGCCGCAGCGGGATGGCGAAGTGCTTGGCGTTGATCGTCGCCGCTTCGATCGAATTGAGATATTCCATGAAGAGCTTGGCGGCGTTGGGATGCTTGGTGCCCTTGATGATCGCCGATGGCGCGATGATCAGCACCGAGCCGTCGCTCGGGTAGGACACCGCCAGCGGATTGCCGCGCGCGGCGCTGAACAGGGTGGAGCCGTCGGCGCCGGCCGCCACCTGCCGTTCGCCGGCATTGAGCGCCGTCACGGTGTCGTTGATCGAGCGGCCGATCTGCGGCTTGTTCTTTTCCATGTTTTCGAAATATTCCCAGCCGTAGAGGTTCTTCATCATCAGCACCCAGGTGCCGACATAGCCCGAGAAGCCCGGATGGCCGGTCGAGACCTTGCCCTTCCACTTGATGTCGAGCAGGTCGGTCCACTTCTTCGGCGCCTCCTCCGGCTTCACTTTGGACGTGTTGTAAGTGAGCACAACCAGCCCGGCCGACGTCGTATGATAATAGCCATCAGAATCGAAGTTCTGGAATTCCGGCAAGATCTTCGAGGCCGTCTCCGGAATGTACTTCTCGAATTTCCCTTCGGCCTTCAGCCGCACGTCGTGACCAACGTCGGTCGAAGAAAAGACGTCACAAACGATCTGGTTGTTCTTGAGGTCCTGCAACAGGCGCTGGTAGGCGACCTGCGCCGTCGTGCGCACGACATTCACCTTGATGCCATAGAGCTTGGTGAACTCGGCGCCGAGCTCCTCGGCAGCTTCGGACGTATAGTGAGAGGTGTACCAGGTGAGCTCGCCTTCCTTCTTGGCGGCTTCTTCGAGAGCCTTCGTGTCGGCGCGCGCGGCCACCGGCGCAAAGGCGAGCGCTGCGACCACGGCAAGGCGTGCCAACCCCTTCATCGGTTCCTCCCTGAGCGTAAGCTTATTATTGTTGGCGGAGATACGATCACACGAAGCGGCAAGCGACAAGCGCGGGCCGCGGCAAGCGAGCGCATGACGGAAGACAAATCCGCCGACTGGGCGGCCTACTACGAGAAGCTGCGCGACCGGCCGCCGCGGCGCACGCTGCTGATGGCCCTCGACCGCTTCGGCGCGTCTTCCCCTGACGCGCTCGCCGTCGATCTCGGCTGCGGCGATGGCCGCGACGTGGTCGAGATGCTGCGCCGCGGCTGGAAGGTGGTCGCCGTCGACGCCGAGCCGGAGGCGCTGCGCCACCTCCAGGCCCGCCCCCTGCCGCCGGGCAGCGATCTCACGCCGATCGTGGCGCGACTGGAGGACGTGCCGCTGCCGATCGGCCTCAGCCTGGTGAATTCGAGCTTCGCCATGCCGCTTTGCGAGCCCGCGGCCTTCCACCGGCTCTGGCAGCGCATCCGCGAGGCGCTGCCGCCCGGCGGCCGCTTCAGCGGCCAATGGTACGGCCCGCGCGACAGTTGGGTCGGACGGCCGGGCATGACGTTTATCGGACGCGACGAGGCGCGGCGCCTGCTCGATGGCTTCGAGCTCGAGATGTTCGAGGAAGAGGGAGCCGACGGCACGACGCCGCGCGGCAACGCCAAGCGCTGGCACATTTTCCATATCGTTGCGCGAAAAGCCTGAACGGTGGCCGGGACAAGCTCGCTGAGCCGCGTCGAGGTGCGCAGCGTCATGTCGATCTCTTGATAGGAGACCCCATGAAGCTCCTCTACCTGTCGTCGTCGCCATTTGCGCGTAAAGCCCTGGTGAGCGCGTGCGAGCTCGGCCTGCAGGCGCAGATCGAGATCGTTCCGATCGATACCAGCTCGATTCAGTCAAGTCCTGAGGTCAATCGCGAGAATCCGCTGGGCAAGGTGCCAGTGCTGATCCGCGACGATGGTATCGCGTTGTACGATTCCATCGTGATCTGCGAGTACTTCGACAGTCTTTGCCCCGGCAGCGGACTTTTCCCACCGCAAGGCGAGGCGCGCTGGAAAGCGTTGCGTCTCCACGCCTTGGCAGACGGGCTCTCGGACGCCGCCATCACGGTCCGACGTGAGAGCCGGCGGCCGGATGGTCTGCGGTGGCAGGAGTGGACGGCGGCCCATACCCGCAAACTGGAGCAAACCTACGACTTGATGGAGAGCGATCCCGGTTCTTGTCGGGACCGCTCACGATCGGCCACGTCGCGCTGGCGACAGCTCTGGAGTGGATCACGCTTCGAGGCGTCGGGCCGGACTTCAGGCGCGGGCGCGACCGGCTGGCAGAGTGGTACGAAACCTTTGCGCGGCGCTCTTCCATGGCCGTCATGCCGCCGACTGACGAGCGACCCGGGCCCTCATAGCGGTGCGAAAGAATTCCCGGTCACCGCGGCCCGCGCAGGCGCACGATTGTGTCGTATTGCTGGCATGGAGGGCCGCCGCGGTGATCGCCGGCAAAACCGATAGCGGGAATTGCGGAAACCCTGAACGGCAAGCAATGCCTGCACTTCGGAAGAGGCATGCACGTTGGGCGTCCGCTGATGTAGACAAGCCGCCAGCCCGTAGCCGACACTTTGGCCGCATCATCAGAGGAGGCAGCAT
>Ga0210403_10004742_pt1 | contig 11653 bp, 10 predicted proteins | sample IncBWC19MmetaG_FD_150863 | JGI IMG/M metagenome (GOLD analysis project Ga0210403, IMG submission 150863) | Forest soil microbial communities from Barre Woods Harvard Forest LTER site, Petersham, Massachusetts, United States - Inc-BW-C-19-M | ecosystem: Environmental > Terrestrial > Soil >... | reverse complement strand
CTTGACCTCCTGGGGCTTGGGAAGATGGTTGGGCGCTGCCGCGGCGTGGGCCTCGGAGCGGTCGTCTTCCAGAATGGAATTGCACACGGCCACGCATTCGTCACAGATGTAAGCTCGGGGATAATCGCTGGGTGAGGAAATGAGTTTGGCCACTGCGTCCTGCGACTTCCGGCAGAACGAACAATGCAGCGTTTCTTCTGGGGACCTGGGCTTCACGAGAATACTCCTTCGCTTCGGGATCCCCGGCGCTGAGACCACCGGCCTTCCATCCGATTTGACCAAGCATGATTACTTATGCTTATAAATGATATCGTCAATAATTCCATATTCTTTAGACTGTTGTGCATTCATTATAAAGTCCCGTTCGACATCTTTTTCCACTTTTTCGAGTTTCTGTCCGGAATGCTTGGAAATCAGCTCATTGGTGATTTCCCGCATACGGAGGATTTCCCGGGCATGAATGTCGATATCGGTGGCCTGTCCGCTCAATCCTGACATGAGCGGCTGGTGGATGAGGATGCGCGAGGTAGGCAGGGCAAAACGCTTGCCCGGCGCGCCCGCGCACAGCAATAGGGCCGCCATGCTGGCCGCCTGCCCGCAGCAGATGGTCATCACGCTGGGACGCACAAACTGCATGGTGTCATAGATCGCCATGCCGGACGTAATGGATCCGCCGGGCGAGTTGATGTAGAGCTGGATGTCTTTCTCTGGATCTTCGGCTTCCAGAAACAGAAGCTGTGCGATCACCAGGTTGGCGATCGTGTCGTCAATGGGCGTGCCGATAAAAATGATGTTGTCACGCAGCAGCCGTGAATAGATGTCGTAGGCGCGTTCGCCCCGGCTGGTCTGCTCCACGACCATCGGTACCAGTGCCATGTCTACTTTTTCCTTTCAACCGCGGTAGGGCCGCTCTCGCCGCCGCTTGCCCGGGTATACAGCAGCGTCAATGCCTTTTCGCTGCGGATTTGGTTCTTCAGGTGGTCGATGCCCCCGTCTTTCATCAGGTGCATGTGTACCGCTTCGGCTGTCTGTTGCGACTGCTGCGCCATCATCTGTATCTGGAAGCCCAGGTCCTCCTCGGTGGCCTCGATCTTTTCCAGGGCGGCGATTTTCTCCAGCACCAGATTCGACTTGACCTCACCGGCGGCGATGGACCGCATACTGGCGCGCATCCGGCGGAAGTCCATGCGCTGCATGTCTTCGGTGCGCATGCCCTGGGCGGCCAGACGCCGCACAAACTGCTTCAGGCGTATATCAAGCTGGTGCTGCACCAGCGTTTCCGGCACCGGGAAGCCGTATTTTTCCACCACCTGGGCCAGCAACGCCGTCTTGGCCTCGTGCTCGGCCTTGTGCTCGCGCTCCTGCTGCATGCCTTCGCGCATGCGCCGACGCAGGTCATCGAGCGTCTCGAATTCCTGGCTCAACTCTTTGGCGAAGGCGTCGTTCAACTCCGGCGTGGTTTTCTTCTTGATGGCGTTGATTTTGGTGGTGTAGGAGAATGTCTTGCCCGCCAGCCGCTGGTCTTTTTGGTCCTCTGGGTAGGTCACGGCAAAGGTGCGTTCTTCACCGGGCTTGGCGCCCCGCAAGTTCTCAGAGAATTCAGGGATGGTATTGGCGCCGCCGATCTCCACCAGCGCCTCATCCATATCCACCGGCTGGCTCTCGGCCGCGGGCGCCTCTCCGGCAGATGCATCCGCGAGCGTGGCCTTCAACGAGACCTGCGCGAAATCACCATCCTGCAGGGCGCGGTCCTCTTCCATGGGATCGTAGCTGGCCCGTTGCTCTTGCAGCCCCTTCAACTCTGCTTCCACCTCGGCCTCTTCCAGGGTGATGGAGGGTTTTTCGACCTTGAATTCCTGGTAGTCAAGCAGTTCGAATTCCGGCAACACTTCGAAAGCAGCCTTGAAGCGCAACGGCTGGCCTTGCTCCATCTGCAGCTCCAGCACCTGCGGTTCTGACACCGGCAGAAAGCCTTGTTGCGCGACCGAGTTGCGGAAGTATTCAGGCAGCAGGGCCTCGAGCACGTGCTGTTTGATCTCCTTGCCAAAGCGGTTGCGGATGACGCTGGCCGGCACTTTGCCCGTGCGGAATCCGGCGACCCGCGCCTCCCGTGAGTATCGCCCGGTGGTCGTATCCCACTGCTTGTTGACGATGTCGGCGGGAATCTCGATGGAGATCTCGCGCCGGCACGCCTCGTTCATGCCGTCAGGAGGCATGCCGTCGGAAAGCGCCTCTTCCTCAGCTATGGCGACGGCGGGCTGCTCTTCAGGGTTCTCGGCTACGGTGTTTTCTGCTTCTGCGGGGCTCAAATATTTGGCTTCCTTTACCTCTTTATGTCTTTCAAGAGAGGGCGATTTCGGTGGGCAAAGCTTTGCCCGCCATATCTCAGTTTATGAGACGTTGCGGCAGGGGGTCAAACCCGGCTGGCGGGATATCAAGGGTTCGCAGCCAGAGTGCCCGAGCTTTCTGAAATCGGTGCAATCGAAAGTCGGATTAGTTTTGTGCTGGTTACAGGCGACTCTAGGGATGCACTTGCAGACGAAGGTAAGACGAAAGCGATCCAAGGGAGGACGTACACGTATTGGTGGTGCTGGAACGCCTTAATCAGCCCGCACGTGCAAGCGGTATACAAAGTCGGTTTCTCCCGCTCAGGTGCGTGACTTTCACGGCGCGATGGCGGGCCGCGCTGATAAAGGCATCATAATCACAACAGGCACTCACAACTGAAGCGCGCCGGGAAGCTAAGCTTCGCGGGATGGTGTGCCCGCCATTGAGCTGATCGACGGAGACGCACTCGCTAACAGGCTGGAACGACTGGACCTGGGTCTGAAGCCCGTGACAGCGTACGAGATCGATGACTCGTTTTTCAATGAGTTCAGGAGCTGATTAGCAAATGCGGCGTTGGGTACGAGCACAGCCGCGCTTCGATGCGCAAGGCCGTGTCATACGCATACAATTCTCCCAATCCTGCTATCGGCAAGACTGCCCTTTCGACGATGGAGTGGAGTTCATCGAAACTCTTTGCATTGTCGACGGCTTTCTTGCACTGCATCAGAGCGTCCCGCCCCTCTTCCATGGCTCTCTGTTGAAGTCTTCGTTGATGTGACTGCCGTTTGTCACATGCATCAACGGCCAGGGTTGCCTTTTTGATGGCATCGGCCAGCGATGATTGACTACGGTAAAACTCAAGTTCATCAGAGCGCCAATACGTGATGTAGCTGTTGACCAAGACTTTCAATTTGATTTGCATCGGCGATCTCCGCTCAGGGCGTTGTTGTGATCAATGCAGCATGATTTTTTCGCACTCCGTTGCGCTACCCGTGGACCTATAGTGGCGAGGTTCGCGGTGTCGAGAAGGGTTTGACTAAACATTACTCTGGCGGCGCCGATACATGGGCGACTTCGCCGGGCTTTATTCGCTCAACTGCATCCATGAGCGCAGGGAACAGCGGTCGGTAGTACTCCATTCGGTTTTTCGGAACGTGGACGATCACAATACCGAAACGCAGCTTCTTAAGGTTGTGTTCGTGCTCAAAACCTCGATCGATGGTTACCAGAACGTCACACTGGCCCTGGGCTTGCGCGATCAGCTTGGCGTCAGGAAGTGCGCGCCACTGGGCTTGCGCGACAGTCAGGACTTCATGATTGGGGAAGGCCTGCCGGAGACGCGGGTTAACGCATTCGTCTAAGAGGATGCGCACTCGATTAGTTGCTGCTTGGCCAATTCAAGGAATTGAATTGCCTGATCCCGCTTCACGGTGGGGAAATCCTTCAGAAAGCTGTCAAGCGTATCGCCTTCCTCAATATAATCGAGCAGAGTCTGGACGGGGACGCGCGTACCCGTGAAACAGGGTGTACCGTGCATGATCGCGGAATCAATCGAAACCACGCCGGCAATGTTCGCCTTTTGTTTAGCCGTCACATCTCCTAAGATAAGCGGAGTTGCACTAGGAAGCAAGTGTCCTCTCATCGTGTCCATGGAGGGGCAGAATGGTATCGGACGAACATTCGGGCGTCTTGCTCGTGTGACTGTTAAACTCAAAGGTTCCATGCCCTCACCACTTCTCATCCTCAATCAGGAAGTCATCGCCTGCACGCGCTGTCCGCGCTTGATCGCCCATTGCCGCAAGGTGGGGCACGAGAAACGCCGCGCTTATATGGATTGGGAATACTGGGCCAAACCTGTCCCTGGATGGGGCGACCCTAACGCCCGCCTGCTGATTCTGGGTCTCGCTCCGGGCGCGCATGGTTCCAACCGCACCGGACGTCCGTTTACCGGCGATGGTTCTGGAAACTTCATGTATCCGATTCTGCACAAAGCGGGCTTCGCCTCGCAGCCCACATCCACGCATCGTGACGACGGCCAACGACTGAAGGATGCCTATATTACCGCTGCCGTCCGCTGTGCGCCGCCGCAGAACAAGCCGGCGCCGGAAGAGATTGCCAACTGTGCCGATTACCTGGACCGCGAACTGGCGCTGCTCAAGAGAGTCAGGATCGTGGTTGTACTGGGGAAGATCGGCTTTGACGCTTACCTGAGCTACTTGAAGCGGGGCGGCGTGATCGCCTCGCGCTCAGGTCTGGACTTCGGCCACGGAGAGCGTTACGAGATATCCAACGGGCACATTCTTCTGTGCTCTTATCATCCCTCCCAGCAGAACACGCTCACCGGCAAGCTCACGGAAAAGATGTTCCTGAAGATCTTCATCGACGCCCGCAAGCTGATTGAAAAGCAAGGGCGCAAGAAGAACAAAAAACTAGCCACGAATGGACACGAATGAACACGAATTAAAACAGAATCAAAAAAGAATCAGGAAACCCCAGCCCAGTCTTCGAGACATTCTCATTCCTTGGTTTAATTCGTGTCATTCGTGTTGATTCGTGGCTATTCCCCGCACCACCAGGGATTTCAGTGTGGCCATCAAGGCGTTCAGCAGTGTGATGCCGCCAAAGACCAAGTAGATCCGCTCATGCTGCGCAAAATATGCCCAGAACAGCGCGGCGGCGATCAGGAAAAACAAGACCGCTGCCACCCGGTACAAAACAGGTGAAGAGCGGCGGGGCTGGAAATCTTCTGGCATAAAAACCTTTGAAACACAGCGTGACGTAGACACAACCAAAACCGTTTCACACGGTGAACACTCAAGTCATTATGAAACTTGAACACGGGTGCGTCAAACCGGGTCCGATGGCGCGGGCCGGGTCTTCGGTCTGCTGGACACAGGATACTTTCTGGGGCAATATTGCTCGACCTGATCTTGTGCCAGGAACCATGGCCGAGTTTGGTGATCTCCAGGAGCTTCCTTTTCCTTATGCAAACTTCTCGCCGCAATTTTCTTCATACCGCCGGAGCGGCGGCCACCGGCCTGCTGGTTGCGGCTACGAGCGCCGATGGCCAGCAGATCGAGGCGGGGTCGAAATCTGTGCCGCAGCCGATTGCGCGCCTCAAGTCACGCACGGCCGAAGCCCTGCCGATATCTTCCGCCGAACGCCAGTTGCGCATTGAGCGCGCCTGGCAGTTGATGGGGCAGAACAAGATTGACGCGGTCCTTATGATCGGCGGCACCTCGCTGGTGTACTTCAGCAATATTCACTGGTGGCTGAGCGAGCGCTTATTTGCCATGGTGCTGCCGCGGAAAGGCACGCCGTTCTATGTGTGTCCGGCGTTTGAAGAGGACCGTGCCCGCGAGCAGGTCGCCGGCGGTCCCGGAGGGCCGAACGCCGAGTTGCGCCTGTGGCATGAAGACGAGAGCCCGTACCAGCGCGTAGCTGAGGGTTTGCGCGATCGCGGATTGACCACCGGACGGCTGGGCATCGAAGAGACCGTCCGTCAGGTCTATACCGAGGGCGTAGCCAAAGCAGCGCCTGGAATGCAGATTGTCAGCGCCACACCGGTGACCGCCGGTTGCCGCATGATCAAGAGTCCGTATGAGCTGCAGTTGATGAAGCTGGCCAACCAAGTGACCCTGGCTGCCTATGAAGCGGCGTACCTCTCGACCAGGGAAGGCATGACGCAGCATGATTTTGCCGATCTGGTAGCGGCGGCCCACCGGCAGCAGGGCTTTCAGGGTGGCGCCGGCGTGCAGGTGGGTGAGAACTCGGCGCTGCCGCATGGCTCGGCCAAACCGCAGGTGATTCGTGAAGGCACGATCCTCTTGATGGATGGCGGTTGCACCATCGAGGGTTATGAATCGGATATCAGCCGCACCGTTGTATTGGGCAAGCCTACAGACAAGATGAAGAAGAATTTCGAGATCGTCCATCGCGCCCAGCAAGCGGCGCTGGCGGCGGCCAAACCCGGCGTGCAGTGCCAGGCCGTGGATGCGGCGGCTCGCAAGGTGATCATCGACGCCGGCTATGGCCCGGACTACAAGTTCTTTAGCCATCGCCTCGGCCATGGCATCGGCATGGACGGGCACGAGTGGCCCTATCTCGTCCGCGGCAATACCCAGTTGCTGGAGCCGAACATGTGCTTCAGCGACGAGCCCGGCATCTACATTCGCGGCGAATTCGGTGTGCGCCTCGAAGACGACATGTACATCACCGAACACGGAGCGGAACTGTTTACGCCGCCGAGTCCGTCGCTGGAGAGTCCGTTTGGGAAATAGCAATTGGCAATTAGCCGTTGGCAATTAGCACTCAGCATTCAGCCGAGAAACAGCGTTGGTGGAATTTGAGATGCCGGCAGTATTGCAATCTATGTGGAAAGGCGTCGGTAACTATGGACGAGGGCGAAAGAGGAGAAGAGGGCGAAAGAGGAGAAGAGAGCGAAAGAGGAGAAGAGAGCGAAAGAGGGTGGCTTCAGCGCTGGCGGAAGAATGTCGGCACGACTGTCAAAGAGGGCGGCTTCAGCCGCCCGTAATGCAGCAAGAAGCCCCCGGCTTTAGCCGCTGGGGGCACTTTAGTGCCCCGCTTGAAATCGTGAGAGGGATTATGAGGAATCCCGTAGCGCAATTACCAAATTACAAAATTACCCACTTACCAAATTTCCCGGGAGGGACTTCATCGTGAACCAGCTCCTGATCACACTGCTCCTTGCGATTGCGCCCCAGATGATTGCCGATCCTGACATCAACAAGAAAATTCGCCAGGAAGAGAACGATCATTCCCAGATCATGCATACCATGCACTTCTTTACGGATGTTTACGGGCCGCGCCTCACCGGGTCGCCGAACCACAAGAATGCCGCCGATTGGGCGCTGCGGCAGATGCGGGAATGGGGCATGGAGAACGCCCATCTCGAGCCTTGGAATTTCGGCCATCCCGGCTGGATGAACGAACGCGCCAGCGGATATTTCGTGGCGCCGATCAAAGACCAACTGACCTTCAAAGTGTTGGCCTGGACGCCCGGCACCAACGGCGTGGTGACCGCGCAGGTCTTTCAGTTGGTTTCTCCGGAAAAGCCCAACCAGGAACAGCTCACCGCCTATCTCAATTCGATAAAAGACAAAATCAAAGGCCGCATCGTGCTGGTGGGTAAGTCCGATGTGGTGCCGGTGGTGATCGATGTTCCTGCGCGGCGGCTCGACGACAAGGTGGCCGCCGAGCGGTATGATCCGAAAAACCCCAACGCCGGGCAGTTCGGCGGGCGCGGAGGGCAAACGCCGCCCAACGATCCGCCGGGTACACTGACGCCCGCGCAGATTAACGAGCAGATCGATCAGTTCCTGCTGGCCAACGGCGCGGTACTGCGGGCCAACGATGCGCACATGGGTAACGGACGCATCCGCGCCTTCCAGAACCGCACCTATGACACGGCCAAGGTCGTGCCCACGGTGGTGCTGCGCAACGAAGATTTTGGACGCATCATCAGAATCCTCGCCGATGGCGCGCCGGTAGAGCTGGAATTCAATATCGCCAACCGCACATTCCCGGAAGGCAAAACTTCTTACAACACGATTGCCGAGATCCCCGGCAGCGACAAGAAGGACGAGATCATCATGCTCGGCGGCCATCTGGATTCATGGCACTCCGCCACCGGAGCCACCGACAACGCCATCGGCTGCGCCATCATGATGGAAGCGGCGCGCATCCTGAAGGCGCTGGGCGTCAAGCCCCGCCGCACGATCCGGGTTGCGTTGTGGAGCGGCGAAGAGGAAGGACTGCTTGGCTCCAAGGCCTATGTCAGCCAGCATTTTGGCACCGCCGAGGAACCAAAGCCGGAGTTCGCGAAGCTGGATGCCTATTTCAACGTCGATTCCGGCACTGGTAGAATTCGCGGCGCCGGTGTCTTCGGTCCGCCCGCGGATTCCGACATTTTGCGGGAAGTGCTTGCGCCCTTTGCCGACCTGGGCGTGATGGGAGCGATTTCCACCAAAGGCCGCCGCGCCGCCGGCACCGACAGCAGTTCCTTTGCCGAAGCCGGATTGCCTGGTATCGGTCTGGGCCAGGACCCGATTGAATACTTTACCGACACTTGGCACACCAATCTCGATACGTATGAGCGCATCATTGAAGACGATGTGAAGAAAGACGCGATTGTGGTGGCTGCCGCAATCTATCAACTGGCCATGCGCGACGAAATGCTGCCCCGCTTCACCGCCGCAGAGATGCCGCCCAAGCCGGAGCCGCCGCCTGCCGCCGGTACGGCACCGTCACAACCGGCCCGGCCTTGAAAAACAAGATCTCACCACGGAGGCACGGAGAAAAGCGAGAACGGGTATTTGGTATTCGGTAGTTGGTAGTTGTGGTTGATCGCGGCATTGCCAAATCTGGCAAGACTCGTGATTTTCCCACGAAGCACCAAGTACGAAGTACCAAGTACCAAGTACCAAGTACCAAGTACCAAGTACCGATTACCAACTACCGATTACCAACTACCCGTTCTTGTTTTTCTCCGTGCCTCCGTGACGTCGTGGTGGTTTTTTATTTACTATCTCCGTCATGAAAATACGCAATGTTCTATTGATCGCCGCCTGCCTGTGCGCCGTATCTGCCTTCGGCGCTGAGAACCCTGATTTCACGGTCAAAAAAATTGGCGATGGTGTTTACGCCGCCATCAGCGGTGACGGCAGCAAGTCCGGCAGCAACGCCGGGTTCATCGTCGGCGGCAATGGCGTGGCCGTGGTGGATACCTTCGTCAGCGCGCCCGCGGCCAAAGACCTGCTCGCCGAGATTCGCAAGGTTACCAGCCTGCCGATTCGCTATGTGATCAACACCCACTACCACCTCGATCATACCGGCGGCAACGCGGTGTTCGCCGAGGCCGGCGCCACCATCATTGCCCAGCGCAATCTGCGCGGATGGCTGCGCACCGAAAACCTGAAGTTCTTTGGGGCCACGCCCAAGCCGGAACAAAAAGCCACCGTTGAGGCACTGGCCTTGCCCGATATCGTTTATACCGATGCGCTGGAAATCAATCTGGGCAATAAGCTGGTGCTTGTCCGTTACATGTTGGGTCATACCGGCGGGGACTCGGTGGTCAGTGTTCCTGACGCTAAAGCCGTCTTCGGCGGCGATTTGTTCTGGCAGCATCATCTGCCCAACCTGATTGACGCTTCCACCCTGCCATGGATCGAGACTCTCGATAAACTGATCGCCGAGCAGGCGTCTTCCACATTTGTTTCAGGGCACGGCGATACAGGCACGGTGACCGATGTAAAGGATTTCCGCGATTATCTGACAGCCCTGCGCCAGGCAGTGGCCCAGTCTCAGAGCGAAGGGAAGTCGGGCACGGAGCTGACCGATGCGGTGACCGCGGCCCTCAAGGACAAATACAGCAAGTGGGGCTTCTACAATGCCTTCCTGAAGCGCAACATCGAGCAGACCGCCGCTGAGCTGAAAGGCACGAAGAAGGTTCCCGTCGCTGCGAAATGATCTGAAGTACACAACGGAACCCTGAAACTCCGGGGAGCTTATCCGGTAGGACTTGCTGCCGCCATCTTGCCGGTTTGCTATCATTCACCTTCGCAGCCAATCAAGACAAGACCTGCCGAGGAGGAGAGACGCTATGGCTCAGCCATGCAGTACGTGCGGAGAACTGCTCGCAGATGACCAGATGTTCTGCAGGAAGTGTGGGGGCAAACGGAGTGAACCCGCCACCGTTCCAATGCTGAAGCTATTCTGTACCAGTTGCGGCGCGTCTGTCCCTGCCGGATCGGCTTTCTGCAATACATGCGGCGCGAGAGTGGGAGCTACGGCAGCGCCCGTCGCAGCACCAGAGCCAGTAACGCGCCCCTGTCCGCAATGCGGCGCGGCAGTAGTCGGCACGACGGCGTTCTGCACCAAGTGTGGCGCGAAACTTGATCGGCCATCCACAACGGCGCCGGAAGCTGCTATTCCAACGCAAGCAACAACCGGGATGGAGGCGGCGCCACCGGTCTCCATGTCTGCTGAACCTGTCGCTCCCGCAGTTGAGCTGGTCGCGGCAACCGCTGCGGTCGCCGTTACGACACCTTCCCCAGCACCCTCGCAATCATCCGGCGTTCCATCATGCGCAAGTTGCGGCGCAGCATTGACCGGAGCCGCGTTTTGCGTCAAGTGCGGCGCCCGGGCCGGTCAAACGGGGGGCGCGCTCAGCCCCGATCCAGTAGCGGCTGCGACCGGAGCCATGCTGGTTCCCGCTGACTCCGCGAAATCCGGCGGAGGATGCGGCAAGATCGTGGTCATAGCGATCGTGGTTGTCTTGATCGTTGGCGCCTTGATTGTGGGAGGCGTGATCTATGCGGGATACCGGGTCAAGAAGAAAGCCGATGAGGTCCAGGGCGCTCTGGGTATTGGCGGCGGGAGCCAGCCGTTGCCCGACTGGAAGACCGCTTCCTCTTCCATCATCGGCGCGCCTTCCAGCAAGGTCCCGCTACTGCCGGGGCTGACCGTAGTTACGGCCATCAATCAGCCGCTGCAGGGGGACTATGAGTCGATCAAGCGCATTGACGCAATCTCACCCGGCGGGGTGCATCTGTATTACTCGGCGGAGATTCCCACACCCGATGTCGGCGCCCTGTTGGGCCAACAGAGCGGAAAGAAAGAGCCACCCAGAAAGGTCAGGTGTGGCCGGACAATCCTGCGGGCCGATCTCGATGCCGCGCACGACTACCAGGAAAATTTCTGCACCCAATCGTCAGAAGAGCAGTTTCCCGGAACGACCGCCATCGGCATCTCCCGCGAGGTGCTGGCCCAGCTCAAACTAAAGGGCGAATCGAGCTTCAGTTACCGCCTGGCGGGCCTGCAAGGGCTGGTGAAAGCATTCAAGGGAATGATGAGAGATGGCCAGGGTAGGAGCAATCAGAGCGTTCCAGGAATCGGTGGTATCGGTGAGCCAGTCACATGTAATCTCAAGCGCGCCGATTCCATGGACCTGGCATTTCCGGTATTGGTGAACAGCCAGCGCGTCGAACTTCCGGTGCTGCACGCTTCGTGCAAACCTACCGATGAGACCGCCGAGGCGCACTTCTATTTCCTCGACGACCTCGATCATCCACTGGCGCTGGCGTGGCAGATTGGCGGAGGGAACCGGCTGCAGGTCATCAAGATTGAAATGCCGGCCGCATCCAACGAAGCATCGGGCCAGCAGATAGAGCAGCAACTGGCCACCAAAGGCCGCGCGCAGGTCTACGGAATCTACTTTGATTTCGGCAGCGACGTGCTTCGTCCGGAATCGGGAACAGTGCTGCAGCAGATCGCGCAGGTGATGGGCCAGCATGGCGACTGGCAG
>Ga0210403_10004741_pt1 | contig 11654 bp, 7 predicted proteins | sample IncBWC19MmetaG_FD_150863 | JGI IMG/M metagenome (GOLD analysis project Ga0210403, IMG submission 150863) | Forest soil microbial communities from Barre Woods Harvard Forest LTER site, Petersham, Massachusetts, United States - Inc-BW-C-19-M | ecosystem: Environmental > Terrestrial > Soil >... | reverse complement strand
AACCCGCGAACTAGCAATGCAGATCGTGGATCAATACAACGCGTTGCGCGGAGAGAAACTATCGCCCGCGGCCCTCGTCGTTGGCGGCTTGTCCGAAGGACAACAACTCAGTTCCCTGCGCAAGGGAGCACGCCTGGTCGTCGCTACTCCAGGTCGACTGGAAGATTTCCTCGACCGGAGACTGCTCAATTTTCGAGATTTACAAGTGCTAGTGCTCGATGAAGCAGACCGCATGTTGGACATGGGCTTTCTGCCCGCAATTCGCAGAATCGCCGCCATACTGCCAAAGCAACGCCAGACCATGTGCTTTTCAGCTACGCTCGAGGCTTCGGTCGTCCATTTGGTCAACGACTACATGACGAACCCGGTGCGAATCGCATTCGGTTCGACCTTGAAACCTTCCGAAAATGTACGAATACAAGCCTTCGAGGTTGCAGCCGACGGCAAGCAGGAAATGTTGCACCGCTTGTTGGCCAAAGAGACTGGACGCTGCTTAGTCTTCGCTCGCACCAAGCGTGGGACCGAACGGCTTACCAAGAATTTAAACCGCGAAGGCTTTGCCGCAGCGATGATTCACGGGGATCGCTCGCAATCACAGCGAACCGCAGCCCTCTCCGGATTTCAGCAAGGACGCTATCGCATTCTGGTCGCGACCGATCTGGCTTCCCGCGGCATTCACGTGCAGGACATCGCACACGTGATCAACTACGACCTGCCGGAGGTTGCCGAAAACTTTATTCACCGCGTAGGCCGCACTGGACGCGCCGGTGGACACGGCGTCGCTTCGACCCTGTTCGCTCGCGAACAACGCACCGAGCTGTACAACTTGGAGCGAACTCTTGGCATTCGGATGGAAAGGATGTCATCTCAAATGAATCCATCCGAGGTGGCCGACTATGAGCACAGGATGAAACAAGACAGAAGTATCTCGTTGGCTCGCGGAAAAATGGTCCGGCTGCCGGGAGAATTCTTGCAGGCGCAGATGTAGCCGCTCTAACACCGCGTTCCACAGTGATGAATTGTGGAATGACGTGCAAAGGTCTTCAATTGTGCCAGCGATTTACGTTGCTGGCACTTTTGCCTTGGTCGGCGCTTACGGAAAGCAGTTGGTAGCGCTAACGGGAATCGAACCCGTGTTTGAAGATTGAGAATCTTCCGTCCTAACCCCTAGACGATAGCGCCATATCTCGGCACCAAAATTATAGCAAAGCGAAGTAACGCTCAACGCTTCGTTTATGCCTATTCCAAGGGACGCTCTTCGCTCTCTCCATTCACAGTCGTTCCAGCTTTGGTCCGACACTCAGCGATGGATTTTTGGAGCCGCCCAACTGGGATTCAGGATAAGATGTTCAAACCTGCACCAGACGCCGATTGTGAGTGATACCCTGAGTCGACTCTTCGACGTCCCACACCAAGTCTAGGATGTATGAATTGCGCAGGGGCTGAACTATCACGATGTGCGGAATCAGCGGCTTGATGAATTGCGGAGACCGAGAAACTCTGAATCGGATGACGATGATTCAGGCACATCGCGGTCCCGACGATTTCGGAATATGGGATAAGCGTCTTGGTGACGGCTCATATATTGGATTGGGTAGCCGCCGCCTTGCCATTCTCGATTTGTCCGCCAGCGGTCACATGCCGATGTGCAATGAGGACCGAAGCCTATGGATTACCTACAACGGCGAGATTTATAACTTTGCCGAGTTGCGACAGGGACTTGAAAGTAAGGGGCACCGATTTGCCTCAAACACCGACACGGAAGTGATCCTTCGACTTTACGAAGACGAGGGACCAGACTGCGTCAAGCGGTTCAACGGAATGTTCGCGTTCGCAATTTGTGATCTTCGTTCGGGCACGCCGACCCTTTTCTTGGCACGCGATCATTTCGGAGTGAAACCATTTTACTACTCGCTTCAGGGACGAAGATTTGCATTCGCTTCCGAGATTAAGGCTTTGCTGCAAGTCCCCGGCATTGACGCCGAAGTGGATTACAAAGCTCTACATCAATACTTAACTTTCCTGTGGGTTCCCGATCCAGACACAATGTTCCGCGGAATTCATAAACTGCCCGCAGGACACTCAGCCATATCCGCGACGGCGAGTTGGTAATTTCCAGATACTGGGATCTTACGTTCCCACCCGCCGACCACCAATATCCCCGCTCAGAGGCCGATCTGGCGGATGAAATTCGCGAAAGATTTCGTCGTTCGGTTAAAGCGCAAATGGTCAGCGATGTGCCTGTCGGTGCATTCCTCAGCGCCGGGCTGGATTCATCCAGTATTGTCGCAATGATGGCAGAGAACACTCAGCAGCCCGTTCGGACGTACACTGTAACTTTTCCAGAGAAATATCGAGTTGGCGAAAACGCGCTGGATGATCCCGCCGTCGCGACTCGGACCGCCGCGCAACTGGGAGTCCAAAATAAGCGGATAGTGGTCGAGCCCGACGTCGCGGACTTGTTGCCGCGCCTGATCTGGCATATGGACGAACCAACCGCCGACCCAGCCATTATCGCCGCCTACCTGGTGTGCCGTGAGGCGCGCGAGAATGCCACGGTATTGCTCTCAGGAGTGGGCGGGGATGAACTTTTTGCGGGATATCGCAAGCATTCCGCCCACTACTGGGGAGAAACATATCGCGAGGCGCCTGCAGTGTTGCGCAACATGATCGAACGGGGAATAAGCCGTTTGTCTTCTCGACGCGGATCTTCGATAAAAGGGTCGGTACGAATGGCGCGAAAGATGGCTCGAAGCGGTTCCTTGTCGGCGATTGATCGATTTATCATGAATTGCACTTATTTGGACGCAGCGCAAAAAAGTGAACTTTATACGTCAGCTCTCTACGATGAACTGGCGGCGTCCGATCCATCCGCAAACCATCGAGCGGCTTTCGACGGCGTACGAAATTCCGACTTCTTGAACCAAATGCTATATGTCGATAGCAAAATATTTATGGCGAGCCTTAACCTGACCTATAACGACAAAATGAGCATGGCATCCTCGGTCGAAGTTCGAGTTCCCTTCCTCGACCGTGAGTTGGCGGAATTCGCCGCATGGAATGTGCCGCCAGACTTGAAACTCAAAAGAGGTCTACGGCACACTACAAAGTACATCTTCCGCAAGGCGATGAGCGAGATTCTTCCCGACGAAGCACTGCGACAGCCAAAGGCCGGATTCGGCGCACCTGCGGATTACTGGTTGGCGAACGATTTGAAAGAAATGGTAGACGATCTGCTTTCCGAAACACGAGTCCGCCAGCGTGGACTCTTCCGCCCGGAAGCAGTTACTGGGTTCGTCGAGGAACAGCGGCGGGGAACGCAGGATTGGTCGATGCAGGTTTGGCAGTTTCTTACACTTGAACTGTGGATGCAGACATTTCTTGATGGCGCGGTAAAGCAGACTGAGTCGTTCGCGCCGACTCCTCAAGTGGCCTCGGCGTGAAACAAGTTCTCCAGCGCGCGGATAACGGTGAGATCGCCATCACCGAAGTCCCTGATCCGAAACTTCTTCCGGGATGTGTTCTGGTGCGCGTTTCTGCTTCGCTGGTCTCCGCGGGAACGGAACGCGCATCCGCCGAATTCGCGAAAAAGAATCTTCTTCAAAAGGCAAGATCGCGCCCTGACTTGGTGCGCGAAGTTATCGGTAAAGTCCGACGTGACGGGATATTCTCGGCAGTGACCGCCGTTCGATCCCGACTCGATGTTACGACTGCGCTTGGTTACAGCAGCTCCGGAACGGTCATCGCAGTTGCGCCGGATGTCGTTGACATTTGCGTTGGCGACCAGGTCGCTTGCGCCGGCGCGGGATATGCATTGCATGCGGAGTTTGCTTGCGTGCCGCGATTGCTAGTTGCCAAAATTCCTTCGGACGCCGCCACTTTCGACGAAGCTGCTTTCACCACTGTTGGCGCGGTTGCGCTTCATGGAATAAGGACCGCTGACGTTCGCCTCGGTGACACAGTCGCGGTGGTTGGATTGGGATTGTTGGGACAATTGACCGTCCAACTCCTCAAGGCCGCTGGTTGCACCGTGCTAGGAATGGATATCCTTCCCCAGCGCAGTGAACTCGCCTTGCAGCTTGGGGCGGACGGCGCCTCGGATTCTACTTCTGAATTCGTAAGCCTGTGTTCCGAACAAACTCACGGCAGTGGAGTGGACGCGGTTTTGATCACCGCTGAAACGCCGACGAGCGGTCCGGTAAATCTTGCGGGGGAGATCGCGCGCGATCGCAGCGTGGTGGTTGCAGTTGGCACGGTTGGCATGGATATTGAGCGGAAACTTTATTACGAGAAGGAGCTTGCTCTCCGCATTTCGCGCTCCTACGGGCCCGGCCGTTATGACTCAGCTTACGAACAAAAGGGACGCGATTATCCAATCGGCTACGTCCGTTGGACGGAAACGCGCAATATGGAGGCCTTCTTGCGTCTTCTGGCGGAACGCAAGGTTGAGTTGGGATCGCTCATGACTCACCGATTCCCGATCCGCCAAGCGCAAAACGCTTACCGTCTTATTTCCGGCCCAGACGCAGGTTCGGCTCTTGGAGTTTTGATCACTTACGACGACGCTGCGGAGCCGGTTCAGAAACTCGAACTTGTTCCGACGGAAAAGCTCGTTAACTCAACGGGTGAAAAGTCTGTAAACATCGGGCTGCTTGGCGCGGGCACTTTTGCAAACGGGACCGTATTGCCCACGATGAAGAAGGTCGAGGGAATAACGTTGGTGGGAGTCTGTGCCGCCAACGGTTCACATTCCCGCCACGCGGCCGCCAAATTCGGCTTCGCCTATTGCGCGACCGATGACGATCAGATCATCAATGACGCCAGCATCAACACAATCGTCATCGCCACGCGGCATGATCTCCACGCTTCGCAAGTAATATCCTCCATCAGCTCTGGGAAAAACGTTTTTTGTGAGAAGCCGCTGTGCCTGAATGATGAAGAACTTTACGGGATTGTTCGAGCGTATGTATCGCCCCCTAAACGACGATTGCTGATGGTTGGGTTCAACCGCCGGTTTGCTCCAATGGCCTCGCGCATGAAATCTTTCGTGGATGAAATCCGCGAACCATTGTCGCTTCACTACCGCATCAATGCGGGATATATCCCGCGAGATCACTGGGTAAATGATCCGCTGCAAGGAGGCGGAAGAATAATCAGCGAGGTCTGTCACTTCATCGATTTCCTTGCTTTTCTTGCCGGGTCTGCGCCAGTCGAGGTGTCCACACGCTCTCTGCCAAATAATGGAGAATACTCCGATGACAATGTCATGATTTCGCTTCAGTTTGCCAATGGCTCACAAGGAACGATCGACTACCTCGCAAACGGTGACCGCGCATACTCTAAAGAAAGAGTGGAAGTTTTCGGAGGGAAATCAACCGCCGTGCTCGAAGACTTTCGCCGTCTGGAACTGGTGCAACACGGTAAAAAGGAAGTCATGCGATCGCATTTTCGCCAGGACAAAGGACATCTTGGGGAGTGGCGGGCTTTCGTCAATGCGATCCGCTCAGGCGAGAACTCGCCAATCGCATTCGAGGAAATCATTGCGACCACCCTTGCGACTTTTGCAGCCGTTTCGTCGCGATTAACTGGCAAAGCCATCTCTATTGACTCCAACGCATTTTTGGCTACTGCGGCTGGTCCACACCGTTCTGAATCATGATGGCACCATGAATTCTGGCCGTTTTCTATTGATACCCGGTTCCATCTAATCTTCTTATGCTGATCCCTGCATGCTGATCTTTTCATGTTGATCCTGGGCTTAAACATGTTTCACGCGGACTCTTCTGCCGCCATTGTGCAGGATGGCGAAGTCGTGTTTGCAATCGCCGAGGAACGGCTGAACCGCATCAAACATTTTGCCGGTTTTCCGGCGCTGGCGATAGAAGCTTGCCTGCAGGCTGTGGGAGCCACTATCACGGATATTGATCACGTCGCGGTCGGCCAGGATAGTGACGCGAATCTGGCGAAAAAAATCGCATACACCGCTGCAAATCCAGCCAAGATCGCAAACTTGATTCGCCTGCGCCAACGCAAGCAACGTGCCCGTGATGTGCGTTCATTGGTGGCCGGAGCCTTCAACATCGATCCTAAACCGATCCGGTTTCAGGAACATCATCTTGAGCACCACAAAGCGCACATTGCCAGCGCCTTCTATTGCTCTCCTTGGGAGAAGGCTGCGGGATTCAGTTACGACGGTTCGGGTGATTTTGTGTCGACGATGATGGCGCGCTGCGAAGGCAACGAAATCGAGATTCTTAAGCGCGTGTTCCTGCCGCATTCGCTCGGTACCTTCTACACCATGATTTGCGACTTCATCGGCTACAGCAAATACGGGGACGAAGGCAAGGTGATGGGCCTCGCTCCTTACGGCAAGGACACCTACTGTGAGCATCTAAGCAAGATGGTCGAGTTGACGAATAACGGTTTCCAGCTTGATTTGAAGTATTTTCAGCCGTTGGGAAGTAATCAAGGAATGGAGATTCGCGAGGATGGCACGGTCTGCCTATCGCGTCATTATTCGAATCAAATGGTGAAGCTTCTCGGAGAGCCTCGTCAGCCCGGAACCGAAATCTCGCAACGCGACATGGACTTAGCGTTCGCAATGCAGCGGCGTTTTGAAGAAGTCTGCTTCCACCTGGTCAACGAATTGCATGGACGCGTGTCCCTCGACAATCTAGCAATGGCGGGGGGGTGCGCTCTAAATAGCGTCGCCAACGGCAAACTATTTTTCAACACGCCGTTCCGGCGCACGTGGATTCAGCCAGCCGCCGGCGACGAAGGTCTGGCGATCGGCGCCGCGCTCCACACATACCATTCAGTGCTGAAATATCCGCGAAAATATGTAATGAAGCAATCGTATCTGGGCCCTGAATTTTCGGATACTCAGATCGAAGCCGCCTTCGACAAAGCGGGACTTCGGTATCGAAAGATGCAGCGCGAGCCTCTGCTCGAGTCGGTGGCTGAAGAAATTAAGATGGGAAATATTGTCGGATGGTTCCAGGGTCGGATGGAGTGGGGACCGCGAGCTTTGGGAAATCGTTCCATCCTCGCCCATCCCGGGCTGCCCAACATGAAAGATGTGCTTAACTCACGCATCAAACATCGCGAGTGGTTTCGGCCGTTTGCGCCTTCCATTCTGGTCGAACGACAAAACGAATATTTTGAGCATGACCATCCCTCGCCATTTATGCTGCACGTTTACAAGATCCGCCCAGAGAAGCGCGCGGAACTCTGCGCGGTAAATCACGTGGACGACACGGGACGTCTCCAAACTGTGAGTCGCGATGAAAACCCGCTGTACTACGAGTTGATACATAGATTTTGGCGCAAGACAGGGACCCCAGTCCTCCTGAACACCAGCTTCAACGAGAATGAACCAATAGTCTGCAAACCCGAGGAGGCGATCGACTGCTTCAAGAGGACGCGAATGGACGTCCTGGCAATTGGTCCGTATTTTGTCGCCAAAGCGGGGAGCGAGGCGGGGTCGACAAGTAAACATGCCGGATGAAAACGATGTCGCTGTGTCGTCTTCCGCAAAATCCTCTTGGAGTCTTTATCCTGTCGCCACATTTCCCCATCTGCGGTCTCTTCTCTGGTCTGACACGTTCCTCTACGCCTCCCGAGGTTATGAGCTGTTGCGGGCCGAGATCGGTGCGAGCCGAATCGAATGGAAACGCATCGCTCAGTACCATCCCCGATGGTGGCGGAATGTCTCGTCGTCGTTACGCCTTCCTTCCCGCTTGTTCCGTGACGGCTTTCACGCATTCGCGAAATTATCTTCAGGACATTTAGTCGGAGCGGTTCCAGGTGCAATCGTTACTTTGAATCCGGACGACAGCGTATTTCGAATCTCTCACGTAATTCTTCGTGGCACCCGCCCTCTACACATCACAACTACGCCCGACGGGCGTCTTTACTGGGGAGAATACTTCGATAACCTCGACCGAAATGAAGTGCACATTTACGCCTCAACCGATCGCGGGCTCACATGGAATGTGGCTTACACGTTTCCCAAAGGGGCGATCCGGCACGTTCACAACATTGTTCATGACCCATGGCAGCATTGTCTCTGGATTCTCACGGGAGATAATGGCTCTGAATGTCGAATCCTGCGCGCCTCTCTCGACCTTACGAATCTGGAACCAGTTTTGTCGGGAGGCCAGCAGGTCCGCGCGGTTGCCGGCGTTCCCGCGGAAGATGGGGTCTATTTTTCCTCGGATACTCCGCTTGAAAGAAACTTTGTCTATCGCTTGGATCGTGACGGCAACCTTTACAAACTTGGGGAGTTGAGCAGTTCGTCCATTTACGGATGTCGCGTGGGCAATGCAATCTTTTTTTCAACCATGGTGGAACCGAGCCATGTCAATCTGGATCATGCCGTCAGTCTCTACGGCAGCCTCGATCAAATACACTGGCGGCGTAAACTTGAATGGAAAAAAGATCGGTGGCCGATGCGCTTGTTTCAATACGGAAACGCGACTCTGCCAGACGGAAAAAATACTACCGACTTTCTGGCAGTCACGACGATTGCAGTCCATCCGGGTGATATGGAGACATCAATCTGGCGGTTGGTAGCCGAGTAACGTATTCATCCGGACTCAAAATCAGCGTGCTATAGTTCCGCACGTCTCAACATTCCCCGCCAAGATGCCGATAGCTCAGCGCCTCAACTACTACAATCGAATTCTTTCAGCGTACCTAACCTCACAGAAAAGCCAACTCACGTTCTGGCATGACACCCCTGAAGAAAATCTTGGCGCAACCATCGATGCCTTGGGCGAGTACTACATGAGTTTTTCCCAGAAGGCGCGCTACACAGCCCATCTCGATGCCGCCGGTATTCCGATGTTGAATTATCGTGGAAAGATCGGCCTGCAATATAACCCGATAGCGATCTCGCAATGGGGCCTCGGAAATTACAATTTGTTTCGTAACAACCAAAGCTCGCAGGGTCAAAATCTCGAAAATCAACAGTACAAGCAAAAGTTCATTGCCGCGAGCGATTGGCTTGTATCTCATTTGGAGAAGAACTCCTCAGGGGTTTGGGTATGGAATCACTACTTCGATTGGGAATATCGCGATACTCTGAAGGCTCCCTGGTATTCGGGACTCGCCCAAGGACAGGGGATTTCGCTTCTCATGCGTGCGCACCTAGAAACAGGCAGATCTGAATACCTTGACTCTGCTCGAGTTGCCTTCAACAGCTTTTTGAAATCCACGAGCGAAGGCGGAGTCGTTCTTCGTGATGAACAGCAGCGGACATGGGTGGAGGAATATATCGTGTTCCCACCCACGCACATCCTCAACGGTTTCATCTGGGCGGCTTGGGGGATTCGCGACTATTTCCTTGCAACGAGAGACGGCAAGGCCGAAAAGATGTTCGAGCAAGTAGTCCAGACCCTGCTTGCGAACCTCCACAAATATGACCTAGGCTTCTGGTCGCTTTACGAGCAATCTGGAACCCGGTTGCCCATGCTTGCGAGCCCCTTTTATCACAAGCTGCACATTGTGCAGTTACGCGTGATGTACCGGCTCACCGGGCAAAAGCTTTTCGCTGAGTTTGCCGATCAATGGCAAGCATATGCTGATCGCTGGTCCAACCGCGCCCGCGCATTGTGTTACAAGAGTGTGTTCAAGCTTTGCTACTACTGAGCACTCATGAAAATTCTCTATGTGTCGCAATATTTCCCGCCGGAGATGGGCGCCCCTGCCGCTCGGGTCTCGGAGTTATCGCGGCACTGGATCAGAGCGGGCCATGAAGTCACGGTTTTAACCGGATTTCCCAATCATCCCACGGGAAAGTTAGCGTCCGACTATCGCAAACAGTTTCGGCGGCTAGTGATGAAGGAGGAAATCGATGGAGTGAAGGTTGTTCGCACCTGGTTGCTTCCCCTCCCCAATCGAAAACCCTACGAACGAATGCTGAATTACGGCTCGTTTTGCGTTTCCGCCGCACTTACTGGGATCTTTCTTTCTCGCCCCGACGTGGTGATTGCCTCTTCGCCGCAATTGCTGGTGGGCCTTTCCGGATGGTGGCTAGCCCGCCTGAAGCGCGCTTCGTATGTTTTTGAGGTGCGGGATTTGTGGCCCGAGTCGCTGGCTGCAGTTGGTGTTGGAAGTTCGACTTCAGTCCTGCACCGCACCCTTGCAAGAATTGCGAATTTCCTCTACCGGCGCGCGGACCGGATTGCGGTCGTGTCGCCAGCGTTTAAGGACTATCTGGTCAAACACCTGAACGTAGCCGCGGGCAAGATCTTTGTAGTGCCGAATGGCGTCGAAACAGATGTGTTCGATCCCAGCCGCTCGCAGCTCAACCTCAAAAACAAATTGGGATTGGAAGGTAAGTTCGTCGTCTCTTATATCGGAACCATTGGAATGGCCCATGGTTTGGATAAGGTGATTGACGCAGCCGCGGAATTACAACATACGCATCCTCAAATCGTATTCTTATTCGTCGGGGAAGGATCCGACAAGGAACGCATCATCTCCCTCGCAAAATCCAGAAGCCTTGGCAACGTTCGCTTCGTCGACGAGCAACCACGAGAGAGGATTCCGCATTACATTTGCGCTTCTGACTTGTGCCTCGTGCTGCTGAAGAAAAGCGAGATTTTTAAGACCGTGATTCCCACAAAAATGCTGGAGTTTATGTCTTGTGCGCGTCCTGTAATCCTGGGAGTCGACGGTCAGGCGAGGAAAATTATCGAAGAGGCCCACGCAGGGATTTTTATCAGGCCTGAAAATGTGAATGATTTGACTGAAGCCATCGTGCGACTAGCCAACGATCCGGAATTGCTCAATAGTCTCGGACGTAGCGGCCGCCAACATATTCTGCAACATTTTTCTCGCGCGCAGACTGCTCGGACCTACACCCAAGTATTGGAAACTCTTCTGGAAAACGAAACTTTGCCAACCTCCGTCGCGGCGTGAGAAGCCTATCTCACTGGACCGCCACGATGGTAACGGCGGTTGAAACCGACATCGCCAGATCCACAACACGCGCCATGGCAATTTTGCCAGCGCTACTTGGAACAAACAAAATATCTTCAGCCTCCAATGGCTGGTCCGGAGCTTTCGATTGCAGAATCTTCTTCAGTTGAACCGACGTCTCGGTCATACCAGATGAAGCCCGGTGAATAATCTTTGCACCGTTCAACTTCGCCGTCTTGTTAGTTCCACCCGCCAATGCGATCGCCTGGAGAACAGTCAAACGTCCATTATCCATAAGGAAGCCGCTGGGGCGGCCAACATCACCCACCACATAGACTATGTCTGCCTTCCTCACGATTACGGTGTCGCCTGGGAAAACCAAAACATTACTCTCAGGATGGTCCGACAAGTTGCGCGACAGCGGGACGACAACTGGCTCGTCGGGATGGCTGCGATGCGTAATACTGACGCTTCGTCCGGCTCTGTCGTTAAGTCCTCCCGCGGCCGAAATCAAATCGAAAAGCCGTTGCTGCCCAAGCATCGGATAAATTCCTGGCCTCGCAACTTCTCCCAGAACGCTGGTGTTCGCCGAAGCATGTTCATCCACGAAGATATTCACGTGCGGGTTTCTAACGAAACCGCCACTGTCGAGTTTCTTCTGAATCACATCTTGCGCTTCTTCGGTGGTGAGGCCCGCGAGATGCACATAATCAACTAACGGCAAATAA
>Ga0210403_10004740_pt1 | contig 11654 bp, 13 predicted proteins | sample IncBWC19MmetaG_FD_150863 | JGI IMG/M metagenome (GOLD analysis project Ga0210403, IMG submission 150863) | Forest soil microbial communities from Barre Woods Harvard Forest LTER site, Petersham, Massachusetts, United States - Inc-BW-C-19-M | ecosystem: Environmental > Terrestrial > Soil >... | reverse complement strand
CCCCACGACGCCGGTGATCTTCGGAAAGTTCGCGAATAGCCTGAGCGCCTCTGGCGACCCCATTGCCCTCCCCACCGTCGACTTCAAGTATGACTACGAAGCCGAACTCGGGGTGATAATCGGCCGCGAGGAACGTGACGTGTCGGTCGATCAGGCGTTGGACTCCGTAGCAGGGTATTGCTGCGCCAATGATCTCTCCGCTCGGAGCGCCCAACTCGCCACCAGCCAGTGGATGATCGGCAAGATGCTCGACGGGTTTCTGCCGCTAGGCCCATTTCTCGTCACAACCGACGAGATCCCGGACCCGCAGGCTCTCAAGATTGAGTGCCGAGTCAATGGCGAGGTCCGCCAGCTCTCGTCGACGAGCGACATGATCTTCAGCGTTGCCGAGATCGTCGCTTTCCTCAGCCGGTACGCCACGCTGAAGCCGGGCGATGTCATCATCACCGGCACGCCGGAAGGCGTCCTGATGGGTCACACGACACCGATTTGGCTGAAGCCGGGCGACGAAGTCGCGATCGACATTGACGGCCTTGGCGTCCTGTCCAACACGTTCGCCACAGAGGAAGCTCGTTCATGAAGACGGTTCTGGTTACCGATCATGTTTTTCCGAATCTCGATCCCGAAAACGCAGTCCTCAAGGGCATCGGTACGCTACGGGAAGCCGGTTCAGTCAAAGACGCCGAGCTGTTGGAACTGGCCCGGGGTGCGGACGCGGTACTGAACTGCTACCGCCCGCTCTCCATCGAGATCGTCAAGGCGATGAAGAAATGTCGAATCATAGCACGTTATGGTATCGGGGTTGACACGATCCCCTTGGAAGTCGCGACCTCGCGCGGCATCCAGGTCGCGAATGTACCGGATTATTGTATCGAGGAGGTTGCCGATCACGGCCTGGCGCTGATCCTGGCATTGACGCGCGGCATCATCCGCGGTCTGGATCAGACCCGCCACGGCGGCTGGAACGTGAAATTGCTTCGACCGCTTCACCGCCAGCGTGGTCGGACACTGGGCCTGGTCGGGTTTGGTCGCATCGCCCGGGCGCTTGCTTATCGTGCAACGGCGCTTGGTTACGACATTATCGTCTCCGATCCGTTTCTGTCCGACGAAGCGGTTCGGACTGGAGGCGCCCGCGCCGTCGACCTCGATACTCTATTCAAAGAGTCTGACGTGGTCTCGCTTCATGCGCCGCTGACCTCGAAGACCCGACACATGGTCAATGCTGAGCGTCTGGCAACCATGCGACCTGGTGCTGTCCTGGTGAATACGTCGCGCGGCGGGCTCGTCGATTACGAGGCGGTCGTCACGGCACTCCGCGGCGGGACTCTGGGTGGTGCCGGCCTCGACGTCCTCGAAACGGAACCACCCACAGCGGGTTCCACCCCGATTGGTGAAGTGCCCAACCTCGTTGTTACGCCCCATCTGGCATTCTACTCGGAGCAGGCGCTTGTCGAACTCCAGCGCAAGGCAGCGGAGCAGATCCGCGCGGTTTTGGAAGGCCGTGTACCAGATTATCCGGTCAACACGATCTAGCCCAGCCGCCGGTCAGCCTAGGCGGTCCGACTGGGCCGCCAGCCTTGCTCGCGCGAGGCGAGCTAAGCGGCGCGCATGACTTCGCGAACCATTCTCTCCCTATTCATCTCGAAGGCGGCGCCCGTTGCACCGACCCCGATCGCGGCGGCAACCTCGGTATCGCGGTTACGAATTGGTGCGGCAACACAATAGAGCTCGAAGACATATTCGCCCTCAGTGAAAGACGCCAAGAGCGCGTGCGCGGAGGATTTGGGAAGCCAAGGCCTCGGCAATTTTTCGTCGTGCCCCATTCATGTTGCCATCGCGAAGAGATCCAGAGCCGCGCCGGCATGCAACACCGAACCGAGAAGCCGTTGTCTCATTGTAATCTCCATCATCTTCGCGAGGAGCTTGCATCGTAGTTAGCAACAACACAGCTGCTTACGTTGAGGCTGCGTGGCAATGTCCAATTATAACGACGGACGTCAAATATCAGCTGCAAACCCTTTTTTATGAGACCGTGGGACTCAACTTGTCGTGAGCGCAGCGCGACGAGCTTCTTGATCTGCTCAGCTACCCATTTGCTGGAGATTTATGATGTGACCAATATGGCGAGTTGCTTTCCTAAATCAACGCCAGCCCCCGGAGCACGTTGCGACCGTGCGTCCGTATGCATCCAGCCAACCGGCACACAGCTAACCAGTTGCCGCGACGCACTTGAGCAGAGCGAAGGACGGGCTCGGCTCTCTAAGCGGAGGGATTCGGTGATCTCACTCAGTCCATCTATTTCGACCATCATTTAGAAGGCTGAGAACGCGGGTCAACCTGCACCGTTGCGGTCAAGCCAGCGACCAGGCGCACGCCGTCAGGCACGTATTTAAGCCGTATGCGCACCGGTACGCGCTGCGCCAAGCGCACCCAGGTAAAGATCGGGTTGACCACGGCGAGACCTTGCTGGTTAGGTTGTGCGTTTGAGACGTTGATGCCGCGCGCGATGTCAACGACCTCGCCGGTAATGATTTGGGTATTTCCCATCAATTTGATCTTAACAGGATCGCCGTCGCGTATGGATGCAAGTTGCGTTTCCTCGAAATAGGCGTCCACCCAATAGGAATCGGCATCGACAACGGAGATTACGTTCTGTCCAACGTTGGCATAATCTCCTTGCTGCGCAAGGAGATTAGTTACCCATCCATTCACCGGCGAGCGGATCTCTGTACGCTCCAGATTGACCTTCGCCCGATCCAATTGGGCAACAGCCTGTCGATGTTGCGCATGGGTTGCCAAGGCGATCGCCTCGTGGGTCTCCCTGTCCTCGACGGTCTCCGATAGATCGCTAAGCTTGCGCCGGCGTTCCGCCTCGGCCTGCGCATTTTCGGCCGTAGCCTTGGCCTGCGCTACGCCTGCTTCGGCAAGGTCGAGAGCGATTCTGTAGTCGGTTGGGTCGATGACCGTCAGCACATCGCCCTTGTGCACAAACTGATTGTCGAGTACTGGCATCTGCACAATACGCCCTGATACCTCTGGCGCCATCGTGACGACATAGGCGCGAACCATGCTGTCGCGCGTCCAAGGTGAAACCATGTACGCGTGCCACATCGCGCGGCTCAGCACGATGGCGATCCCAAATGTGGCGAGCGTAACGAACACCGGAACGATTTTGACGCGCCCCCGTTGCGCGTTGCCGTAAACATCGACGCTATTGGTTGCCCCTGATTTTGTTTCAACGTGCGACATGCCAAACCTTAGCGTGCTATGATAAGTACCATTGACGACAGCGCGATCAAGTACACGGCAAGGACGAACAGTGCCGGGTGCCAGGCGTGGCGTAGCCACCCGAATCGCCCGGCCACCCTCAGCAAAGCGAGCGTCGCCAGCCAAGCTGCCAGCATCAGCGTCGAGATGGGCGCAACGTAGACGCCGAATAGGTTGATCTCGAAAAACTTCAAGCAGAACTCCTGTATCGAAGTATGCGCGGTGGTCGGCGAGGACGCCGCAGATCGAAGGAAGTGGAATGAAACCCTTTGCGGCCTTCTTTGCAACTTGTGCAGCAAGAGTTCATCACATTGCCCTCCCGATCCGCGCACCAGAGTTTTTTCTACCTTCACAACAAGAGCTTCCATTCCCGATTTGACGCGCTCAATAGAACGGCTCGATGAAATCCGAAGCGTCTTGCCTGCGGTGGCCGATCGCCAGCGGTGCACACGAGGACAGCGCCCTTCAATGCGAAGAAACGTTGGGATGGATATCGCATGGCCGATACATGGCCGCGAGCTCGCGACCCCTCAGGAAAATCGGGTGCGGGGTCAGCCCTCCGCGCTGGTCGATCCAGTGCTGGACCTCAAATGGATACATGGAATACAGGCTCTGCGTTGCTTCGGGATTGGTTATCTTGCGACCGTTAGGCTCGGGATCATAGGCGGCGTGAAATCCCAGCCTGGCGCGGGACGTCACGCATATCCTGTCATGAGGAATCGCACCGAGAACGATGGTGCAAGCCGAGGCACAAAAGCCGTCGATGATCACCCTCTCGCCCGAGACTCGCAGGCCCTCATACCTGTCCACGTAGGTTCCGATCCTGCCGCCAGGGTCATCCACAATCCGAACCGTCGCATTGCCTGCTCCAATTCCGGTGAGCAGAGAAGTCGTCGCGAATAGCGCTCTGAGGCACTTCGTGACCATTGCACCCTCAAACCTTCGAATCGGAATCTGACCAACTCACGTGATGCCAAACTGATGCCTAACTACCCGACCCAGACCTTGAGCGCTCGGCGGACCCGCTCCAGATCCAGCGGTAGTATTCCTTCTCGAACGGTTGCAAGCTGCAGGACTGTTTTTATCGGATGCTTCCGCAGGAAAATCAGTCCGAACGAGACCACGCTTTTCTCGACGATCCTCCACGGCGGCCTGAAGGCCGGCTTCATTGAAGATAATCGCGTCGAAGCTCTCCTTCCCCGGTAGATTGGGCATTCGGGCTCCGAGCCGCGCTTTTCTAATTCCGGCCTTTCACTCGACTAAGGCTAATCCTTAGGCCGCCATAAATGAAATCGTATGTTTTTATGGACCGAATAAACAGGATCTATCAATCGGAGCTTTGCCAGATACGACACTTCGCCGCGGTAGTTCCCTCGATCTAGTCGTTACCATCGAGTGCGCTTTCCCGATCGGATGATCCATATTTGTGCGTGGTGGCAAAGGCAGCGACCCCATCGAGTCGATCGTCTGCGACATGCTCGTTCCAGTGCAAGCAGATTGCGTGCTTTACGTCGAATCGCGAACTGGAACTTTCTTCACGTTGGGCGCATCGAAAACCGCGGACATAAGCGCGACGCTCATGCCAGCTCCTACCAATGCGAGAGCACGATCATAGATCCACCCTAAAGACGAAACACTTCAAGCAGACGCTCCTGTATCGAAGTATGCGTGGTGGTCGGCGAGGGCGTCGCAGATGGCAAGGATACGGCCGCGAGTACGTGCAGCGAGCTGAGCGTCGACCCGTTCAGTTGAGGCCAAACGGTGGTCCATCCTGGTGAGTTGAGCAATTGCGGCGGCGCTATTTCCCTCCGCAAATGTCTGCAGTGCGGCATCGAACTGCAATGGCAAATCGAGGTCTGCCATGTCATGACCAAGATGGATAATCTCAGTTCCCACAAGCTGCGCTGCCAAAAGCTGCGTCCGCTCGAAAGGCTGGGCCTGTTCCGGCAATGCAGCGAGCCGGCTGAATGTGTGGCACTGCCAGTCGCCGGCGTTTGCCGAAAGACGGTTCATCGCAAGGCGACGCAGGTCGCGCAACGTTGAATTAAGGAGCCGCTTGGTTCGGAAGGACGGAGATAGCGGCGGCACAAGTAGAAACGACAGAGGCGCCGCCGCGACGCCCACGAAGATCCCCAGTGCAGAGTTGTAGAATTGCGCTGTGTCGTAGCTCATCTCGTTCGTAGGCTGGAGCACGGGCATAAAGATAGCGGTGCATATGACCAAAAAGGGATGCTGCCGAGTTGCGGCCATCGCCGTGCCGACCGGTATCAGAAAAGCAGCCAAAGCTATGCAGAAGGCAGGGAATGACTCGAGCCCAGGCAGCAGGGCGAACTTGATCGCCGCTGCAATAGGAATAACCGCCGCTGTACCGAGCATGAATGCGATAGCGTCAGCGTAGGCCAGTTCGGCTCGGGGCGAAAGCAACAGAACCGCAAATGCGACAAAGACGATTGCCGAGCCGCCGTCTGGCCAGGCGGTGAGGACCCAGAATAGCTCGGCCGCTCCTATCGATGCGAATGCGCGGACGGCACTGACGAGGGAAGGCAGCCAATCTGTAACATAGATTTTGAAGCCGCGACGGCGAGAACGCGGACGCGTTGGGTCGGCAACCAGCAAAGCCGTCGCATCGAGCATCGCTGCAAACCCCACTAGAAGATTTGCGGTCTGATCGGCAAGCAGCCGCAGGGAGGCTGAGCTGGCCGGCATAGCAATGAGCGTCCGAATTGCTGCCTCGCAACGGTGGCGCAAGGCGATGGGATCGGCTATCCAGAATGTCGCTTGGCCTGCTGGCAGTGCGGAACGCATTTCTTCTGGAATGCAGCCCAGAACGGCATTGGCTTCTTCGTCAGCGACCTCAGGCGGAGTCTTAATAAGCCGCGCTGCAATACTGCGCCAGGCAGAAAGCGAGGCAAACAGCCCGTCGATAGCGCCCTGCAGAACGGGTGAGTGATAGCGAATTGTCGAGGATTCTCCGATAGCCTCGTCGATCATCGAGTTAATCGCGGTGACCTGTCGAATGAGCTCTCGTCGGGCCGGCTGCTGCGCATCCTCGGAATCCGATCCGGCAAGTCTCAAAGTGGCCTCGAACCGAACCGCGATCTCGGTTGATACGGCCGCAAACATTCCCGCAAGCCTTTCTGCAGCGCCGCTGAAATTAGTCAGGGCGAGGATGGCACCAGCGCAAAGGATGCCGATCCAGATTTCGCTGGTGCGGGTAACGGCCAGCATGAACACCTCGCTGCTTGCGCCACCCGTTGCGCCAAGTGTGTCGGCCCCTATTATTGCCGCGGTGTACCCAGCAAGCGCCGCCGCGTAGGAGGCGAAGTTGCGGAACAGGCTGGCAGCAAAGGCGCAAACCCCGCCCCACACCGCAAGTCCGACTAGAAAGCCGATGCGGTTCTGGGGAAACCGAGCCGTCAGCACGACGATCATCGTAGCTCCCACGAGAGTGCCGATGATGCGGTAGCGTGACTTGCGCAGCGAGGCCCCGAGATATGGCTGACACACGATCGCTGCGGAGGCGCCCGCCCAATAGGGATTGTCAAGTTCTAGCCAAAACGCAACGAAGAGGGCAAGACAAACGGAAGCCCACAGCCTGAAACCGAACAGCAGCGAAGGGCCCGCGGCTCGCGCTGCGTTCGCCAGCGTCACCTGCGATCTGACGGCCGCACTGCCTTCTGCGGCTAACACACTCCGATCAATTCCGTTCGCCATTGTTCTCTGTGTATCTTCAGAACGAACCACGCATCAAACCAATTGATGTCTCAGCGCTCGAGAATGGCCGGGATAGTTTCTATGAAGCTCTCGAGCGCCTTCGCCGATCCATTCAATTTCAGGCGCAGCAACGCGCCTTCCCAGCCATTGACAAGGCCGGCCGCCACTTCTGCGATGGGTAGATCCTGTCTGATTTCACCCTCCTGAGCGGCGGCCGCCAGGAACTGGGCCACATCATTCTCAAAAGCCAGCAGACCATTCTGGACGGCCTTTGCGAGCTTTGGGCACGTCTTCTCGTCGACTTCCGCGGCCAAGTTGCCGAGCAGACATCCTCGCCGAAACTTGGTGGCGCGACGCACCTCGATACGCTGACGAAAATAGCGCTTCAATCGGTTGATCGTGGGCCGATTTGCCGCCTTGCTTGGCAGCAAATCCTTCTTGCGGCGAGACTTGGCTTGCGCGACATACTCGTCGACGGCAGCAATGATGATCTCGTCCTTCGTCGGGAAGTGATAAAATACAGACCCCTTCGGCGCTCCAGCGGATTCGGCAATCAGTGCTACGGAGGACGCGGCATACCCGCGATCCCAAACATGGTCAACGCATGCTTCGATCAAGCGCTGTCTAGTGAGTTCGCCGTTCGCTCGCGTCCGTGCGCCTGCATTCTTTTCGTTTTGCTTGTTCGGGGCTGCGTTTCTAGGCATTTGCGATCCGCTTGTTGGTGGCCACTTTCAAGGCTTCTTTCTTCGGTCCGCGCTCCTGGTTGCCAGACCCATCGCTTCGAACCGCGAGCAGCGTCAGGACGGCACCTATCAACGCCAGCAAGGACAGCAGATAGAGGCCACCTTCGAAAGAGCCGTATGCATCCTTTGCCCAGCCTATTGCCACTGGACCAACCATGCCGCCGGAATAGCCAATCGCGTTGATGAGCGCGATGCCACCCGCTGACGCCTGCCCTTTCAAGAACGTAGGCGGAATAGTCCAAAGAACCGGCGTCACGGCCGAATACCCGATCGCTGCGAGCGTAAAGCACGCCAGGGCAAACAACGCCCCTGGATGGAGCCCGGCTCCGCCGATACCAACACAAATCGCCAAGAACGCAACGATCAGATGCCACCTCCGGTCGTTAAAGCGATCCGAACTCAGCATCCATGGAATCGTCGTCAGGGCGCCGATTGTCGATGGAACAGAGGCTGCAATCGCCGCTTCGGTTGTTGAATAAGCTTTGGAGATCATTTGCGGCAGGAAGAACGTCACTCCAAAGAAGCAAATCGATCGGAGAAGCCAAAGGGCACTCAGCCCCATGACTCTTTTGTCCGTGACGGCTTGCAGAAATTTTGAGGCGACGTTGGCGTGTGATCGTTGGTCCCGCTCCAGCCGGCCCACGATGGCGCGCTTCTCATCTTCCGTAAGCCAATTCGCATCTTCAGGCCGATCGGCGAGCTTGTAGTAGACGAAAATTCCCGTGATGGCCGCCGGAAGCCCTTCGGCGATGAACAGCCATTGCCAGCCGTGCAATCCGAGAATTCCTTCCATCGCCAGGAACGGCGCCGAAACCAGGGCGCCCAAGCCGGTGCTCAACGGCACCGCCAAGAAGAAGACGACAGTCATTCGCCCGCGATATTCGTTCGGAAACCACTGGGCCATAAAAAAGATGATGCCGGGGAAGAATCCGGCTTCGGCAACCCCGAGCAAAATCCGAAAAACAATCAGGCTTGTCGGACCGACTGCGGTCGCCGTAAGCGCTGACAAGAGGCCCCACGTGATCATGATGCGGGCGATCCAGCGGCGCGCGCCTACCTTTGCAAGGATCAGGTTGCTGGGGATCTCGAAGGCTGTATAGGCGAAAAAGAAAATGCCGGCTGCCCAGCCGTACAGGTACGGCGTTAGCGCCAAGTCTTTCATCATGGTCGGAGCGGCAAAGCTGATGTCCACGCGATCCAGATTCGCCAGGACATACGAAAATGTTAGAAGCGGAATGAAACGCTTTGCGGCCTTCCTTGCAGCTCGAGCAGCAAGATCGTCCATCACAATGCCCTCCCGATCCGCAACCGGATTTTTATTGTCAGACTTCGGATGCGGATTTAGATCGTTCACATATTGGCGAATTTCGCCCTCCATGACTCTTCGTCGCCGGGCGCCGGCAGACGTAGACCCGACTCCATGACGTTCTCGTAAGACGTCTCGACAATGCCGATCATGATGTCGACGATCGGAATGCCCGTGACTCTATTCAAAAGGTTCGTGTAGTCCGCCATCATCTGATGTCGGACTTCAGCCGGCCGACCTGCGCGCATCCGCACATGAAGTCGGATCGCCGAGGACAACGTCCTGTTCTGGAAGACGTTCTCAGGGTTCACTTCGTCGAATTGAACCTGCACGAAGCGTGGAAGGCCACCGGTCGCTTCGCAATGGATCCGCGTGATCTCGTCGACAATTTCCTTCCTCATGTCGGCGGTGATCACGCCAATTGGAGCTATACACTGATAAAACGGCATGTCACACCTTCGTTCGCTTCGAGTTTAGGTCGCTGACACAGGCGCGCGCTCGTCCGGCGTCCAATCGGCCACCCATCTTCCATCTCGATAGATTTCTTCGCCCCTATGCGGCGTGAACTCGACCAGCACCCATCGTTGAGGCACTCCCAGAACTTCCACGCACGCAGCTACGATGCCATCCGCGAGCCTTAGCCTGTACTCGCTGGGACGCCCCGCGCGGAATTCGACGAGCACCATCACTATGGGCTCTAGACCATCGGGACCGAGGTGAAACAAGTTGTCTTCGCCAAGTTCGGCGATGCCAATATTGGGTCGCCAGGTTTGGGTCTGCATGACGTCGGCGTAGAGGCGACAAAGACGAACCGCCAATTCGCGCTTCTGCGGAACCGAGAAGCGGCCAGGCAAATCGAGATGTAGATACGGCATAACGTTCTCCAAACTGTGAGACCCAACTAGAATTCTATGCCACGCTATTTGACCGGTCAACTAATGAGCCACCGCCAAACGCCAGGAACACGTTGACGTGAGTGTCTGCGATGGGTGCCGGGGTCGAGACAGTCGGGCGTAATATCCCGCACATGTGTGGACAGATCGCTGATCTGTCCGTCGTCGTCCGAGCACCCCTGACCGCTCCTGCCCGGGTGTGGGTCGTAGCGCAGCAGCTTCATGAGCCGATATCTCCTCTCGATGGATCCTTGCCGAAGGTGAGGCGAGCCGAGCCTAGGCCCTAGATCCGAGCCTCGAACGCGGCGCCGGGCTTCGCCGGAACCATGGGGCCCAGTGCGCCGCTCAGCACGACATCGCCGCTACGCAGCGGTCGGCCCGCCTTTACCATCACGCGAGCGAGCCAGAGCGTCGCGTTGATCGGCGAGCCAAGGCAGGCGACGCCAGCGCCGGACGCGACCAGTTCGCCGTTGCATTTGCACTCATCTACTCACTGACAATCCATAAATTAAATCGTTTGTTTTTATCAAATGGATAACCGCGGTTTATGTTCTCTACGTCCGGCTGGTCCAAGCTCCCTTGTTGCCTGCAAAACGAAACGGTCGATGCGAACGGGACGGAACCGCGTTCCTGCGTCCCCTGCGCTCTGATCAACCCTGCCCTTCATCGGTTCCGCTCTGCAGCAGCCCTTGACTCCAACTATTAGCATATGCATGTATTTCAGCACAAAACAAGCATATGCACTTGTTTCGAACGCGGCGCCTAGCGTCGCGCTAAAATGGCCAGCAGAATCAGGAGAAGAGATATGCCACTCGTTCGAATCGATGTCCGTAAAGGCAAGGACGCGGCCTACCGCCAGAGGATCGGTCGCATCGTCTATGACGCGCTTGTCAGCGTCGGCGTCCCGGAAAAAGACCGCTTTCAAATCATTGCTGAGCACGAAGCTGACGGTTTTCAGTTCGATCCTGAATATCTCGACATCCAGCGCAGTGCAGATCTCGTGATTATCCAGATTACCTGGAATGAAGGCCGGACGACGGCGCAAAAGCAAACGCTGTACAAGGCAATCGCCGACGGCCTTCACGCAACTGTCGGACTCCGGCGCGAGGATGTCTTGGTCAACCTCATCGAGGTCAAGAAGGAGAACTGGTCCTTCGGCAACGGTATCGCTACGTACGCGGCCTAAAGGCAGAGACGTCCGATGCATCGAACCGCCTCTCCGCTCGTTAGCTCGCGCCATGCGTTGCTCGTGCTGATCTGCACTTCAGCGCCTTCCTTCATGATACAGCTCGACGCGAACATCGTTTCGGTGTCGCTACCGGCAATAGCCCGTTCTCTGGGCGCGAGCTTTACCGGGATCGAGTGGGTGATCACGGCCTATATACTGAGCTTTGCGTCGCTCTTACTGCCGGCCGGAGCACTGGCGGACCGCTTCGGGCGCAAGAGGCTGCTGATCCTTGGCCTGTCGGTATTCACCTTCGCCTCGTTTCTGTGCGGGTCAGCACCGAATCTGACAGTCCTCATCATCGCCCGCGCTCTACAGGGTACAGGCGCCGCTATGCAACTCAGTGCGGCACTCGCGACCCTCTCGCATGAGTTCCAGGGAGAAGCCCGCGCGCGGGCTTTTTCCTTTTGGGGATCGGTGGTCGGGATCGGCGCCGCCTTGGGCCCTGTAGTAGGGGGCCTCATCACCCAGAGATTCGGCTGGGAATGGGCCTTCTATATCACTCT
>Ga0210403_10004737_pt1 | contig 11658 bp, 8 predicted proteins | sample IncBWC19MmetaG_FD_150863 | JGI IMG/M metagenome (GOLD analysis project Ga0210403, IMG submission 150863) | Forest soil microbial communities from Barre Woods Harvard Forest LTER site, Petersham, Massachusetts, United States - Inc-BW-C-19-M | ecosystem: Environmental > Terrestrial > Soil >... | reverse complement strand
CTTCTGGCGCACGAAGAAGTTGCCGAAGGCAAAGTTCCCACCACGCCGACAATCTCTTCCATCATCGCCGGCATTCAGGTACAGGAAGCCGTCAAGCTTCTCCACGGGCTGCCCACGCTTTCCGGTGGCGGCTTCGTCTTCGAAGGCTTGCAGCACTCTTCCTATCGCGTCGAATACACCGTAAATCCCGATTGCATGAGCCACTACACGCTGCCCTCGATCGTTTCTCTGCCGCAGCGCTCCAGCGAACTCTCCCTCCACGATTTGTGGCAGCGCACCTCCAATGATCTTTCTTCAAATGACCTCACCATCGAATTCAGCCGCGACATCCTCCACAAACTCGTCTGCCCGCACTGCGCCGCGGAAGAAATTCTCTTCGCTCCCGTCGGCTCCGTCAGCTACGAAGCCGGCCGCTGCCCTGCCGACGGCCACATGCGCGTCGTTCACACTCTTCACGGGTACGACGGCCGCGAGCCTTTCGGCACGCGCAAACTCAGCGATCTCGGCCTGCCGCCCTTCGACATCTTCACCGCCCGCACCGCCTCCCGCGAAATCGGCTACCTCCTCGCCGGTGACGCTCCCGAAATCCTCGGCCCGCTGGCGCAAGGCGGCGCGTGATGTCCAAATCCGGCAAAGATAAGCACGCCAACGTTCGCATCAGCACGGAAGTCGCACGCCAGATTCGCCAGCACGCGCGCTCGAATCTCAAAACCGAAGTCTGCGGCGTCCTGATCGGCGGCTTTGAAGATGGCTCGACGCACGTTCGCGCCTGCATCGCCGGCGCCAACGCAGCGCAAGGGGGAGCGCACGTCACCTTCACGCAAGATACCTGGGAGCACATTTACAAAATCAAGGACCGCGATTTCCCCGACGAACGCATCGTCGGCTGGTATCACTCGCATCCCGGGTTCGGTATTTTTCTTTCCGATCACGACAGCTTCATCCACAAAAACTTTTTCTCCGCGCCCGAACAGGTCGCCTGGGTTTTCGATCCCCACTCCGATGAAGAAGGGTGCTTCGGCTGGCACGGCGGCCGGCTCGAACGCATCCCGCGTTTCGCCTTCACTGATCAGCACGGCGGCGAACCCGCCAACGCATCGAACAATCCCGAGCCAATTCACCAGTCGGAATCCGTTTCCGAATGGGACGAAGAGCCTGTCCCCAATTCCAGGAGTGGCGACAATGACGATTCCGGCTCCGACAAAGATCTTTCGAAGCTCGCGCAGACCGCCTCCACGATCTTTTCTCATCTTGTCGTGCTCCTGATCGGTGGCCTGCTGGTCTGGTATCTTTTCCCGCGCCCCTACCCGATAGCCGTTCCCGTCGATCCGCAAACCGGCCGGATCATCCGAGAGCTTATGGATCCGAACATCCTTAATTCCCTTTCGCCGAATTCTGTTCCGCCTCCCGGCAATTCCGCAGCACCCGGCAAGTCAAACGCGCCCGCTGCTCCCGACGCCAGCAAGCCGCAGACAAAGAGGAACGATGCCCACCCCTAACGACAAAGAACCTCTTCGCATCACCGCCGAAGATCTCGCCGGGGTAATCGTTCCCGTCGAAGGCCCTGGCCCCGCCGCGGCGCCCGGCGATGCCCCGACCGCAAAATCCTACGGCTCCATCAACGACGCCGCCGACAAAGCTCCCGTGGTCGCCGACGAAAAAGGCAGCTTCCTTCTGCAGGGCTGGGTTTATCTCGGCGCTGCCGGATTGCTCGGCGCAATGCTCGGCTGGGGACTCTGCGAGCCCGGCTTCTTGGATGGGAACGCCACGCGTTGGGGAAATCTGATGATGATCCCGGCGATCATCACGTTCATGTGCATGGGCTTCGGCGTTTCCGAGAGCATCGCCGAACGCTCGCTCGTCAAAGCGCTGCTCCGTGGCGTGCTCGCGCTTCCGCTCGGCATCATTCTCGGCTTTATTTTTGAACTTGTCGCCAACCTCATCTACAACCTGGGCCTCGCCATCTGCTCGCAGATGGGCGTGGTCTCCTATCGCAACCCCGCCGCATGGATTGCGCGCGGCATCGCCTGGGCGGTTTTCGGTGCTGCCGGCGGAACGATCTATGGCATTGTCGGCCAATCTTTCAAGAAAGCGAAATACGGTGTGATCGGCGGCCTGCTGGGCGCGGGAGTTGGGGGCACGATCTTCGACCCTATCGCCATGGCCACCAAAGGAGGCGCACCCAGCCGCGCTGTCGGCTTCGCGCTGGTAGGCATCGCCACCGGCATCGCGATGGGCCTCGTCGAAAACGCGCTGAAAGATCGCTGGCTCTACGTCACCTCCGGTCCGCTTGCCGGAAAGCAGTTCATTCTTTACAAACAGCTCAGTACCATCGGCAGCATGCAGCAGTCTGATATTTACCTCTTCAAGGATCCTTCGATCCTGCCGCAGCACGCTGTCGTCGCCGTAAGTGGTTCGCGTGTTCAACTCAAGGCGCTCGGCGCAACGTACGTCGGCGGCAACCCCGTCAGCACGCGCGTTCTTCAGGACGGCGACCTCTTGCAGATCGGCCGCTACGCCTTCCGCTACAAGGAGCGCCACCGCACATGAGCGCTGCCGTCTGCCCTTATTGCCGTACGGCCATCGAGCCGGATTCGGGCGAGCAGATGCTCTGTACCGGCTGCGGCACGCCGCACCACGCGGACTGCTATGCGGAAAACGGTGGGTGCACCGTCTTCGGCTGCAGCGCGGCTCCCGCCGATGAGCAAAAGGTCAGCGTCACCCCCAGGGACATTGCCGCTCCAATCGTCGGCGCACCTCCCGCAGCCGCCGTTGGCAACCTGCCGCGGATGCTTCCGGGAATCGGACTGATGCCTCCAGGCCGGAATCCCAACGCACCGCCAAAGCCCGTCAAAGCTCCGCCGCCTCCGCTGCCTCCGGGCATCGCAGCAGCGCCTGCGCCTCAAATGGCTCGCCCCGCGGCGCGTGTCGGCGTCGGAAGCATGTTTTTTGACGCGACTCCCGTGCCCGCTCCTGCCTCTTCCGCGGCGCCATCCTTTGATTTCAATGTCGATCCCGATCCCAACGCGAAAAATCGCAGCACCTTCATCGTCCTCGGCGCGCTGCTCGGTTTTTTCGGCGCGCATAATTTTTACGCCGGCTACAAACGCAAAGCCGTGGGCCAGCTTTGTCTTACAGCCTTCACCCTGGGTTTCGGCGGATTTATGACCTGGGTTTGGGCGGTCATAGACGTCTGCACCGTCGATCGCGACAGCGCGGGAATCAAATTCAAATCCTAGGATCACTCGCACATGGAGTATTTCGTACAGCGCGGTCAACAAGAATTTGGCCCGTACTCGCTTGCGGAGATGCAGGAATACGCGCAAGCCGGGCGAATCCTGCCCACCGATTTGGCCAAAAGTGAAGGGATGACGGACTGGGTTTCCGTCTCGCAGATTCTGGGAAATATTCCCGCGCCCGTCGCTGTTCCGGTCACCGTAGCCGCGCCGGTGGAAACGGTGCCGCTGCCTCCGAATCTGCATTGGGCGATTTTGCTGGTGATTTTGATTGCCGGGCAACTATTGGCATTGCTGAGCCTGTTGTTCAACTGGGTTTGGGTTTTCATCCTGGCCAACTGGGCTCGCCGCCTGAGCGGGAATAACAAAGCGATGGTGCTGGTAGCCATGTATCCGGCCGGTTTTCTAGCGGGAATTCTCAGTTTCGGCTTTGCCGCCGCGCAGAACAGCCCGGGAGCGTCCGCCATCGGGGGACTGCTGATTTTCGGCGGCCTGATCGCCTACATCGTTGGCATCTTCAAAATCAGGGAGGCAATGGAGGAGTATTACAACACCAGGGAAAACATCGCGCTCACTTTAAGCGGCGTGATGACCTTCTTTTTCAGCATCATCTATCTGCAGTACCATATCAATCGAATCCACCGGTGGAAGAACACCGGCATTCTCAGCTAAGGAGTTAGAACGCAAAAACCGATGCCTTCGCCGCGCACACGCCGCCTGCTTCTGGACCATCAGACGCTCACCTCGCGCCTTGCCGATTGGCCGCTGATCCAGGTCTCCGGCACCGCGGGCATGCCGCCGGAGATTTATCGCTTCACCTATAATCTTCGCGGCTTATACGTCGCGCCCAGCGGCGAAATTCTCGAACGCGCCGTCCACCTCCTCGAAGTCAATCTTTCGCTCGGCTACCCGCGCCGCGCTCCGCAGTGCCGCATGCTCACGCCGGTTTTTCATCCCAACTTTGACGAATCCATGGTCTGTATCGGCGATTTCTGGGCGGCGTCCGAGGGGCTCGACGACCTGATCATCCGCATCGGCCGCATGATCACCTATCAGGAATACAACACCAAAAGCCCGCTGAACGGCCTCGCCGCAAAATGGGCTGCGCAAAACGCGTCGTTACTGCCCATCGATGCGCGCAATATCTCTCCGCCCGCAGCGCGGCAGCCAGAGCCGGCCGACGCTGCATCCACTCCCCAAGCGATTGCCGCTGGCCCTTCCCCTTCTGTCGAGTCAACCGCTGCGGAAGGCGCTTCCCAGGCCCAGGAAGCCGTGACCAACCAGCCGGTTTCTTCTCCAGAGCCGCCTCCTGCTCCTCCACAAGACCCCTGGACCGAGAAAATCTCCCTGGTGTGATTGCTAGTACTGCTGAAAGTCATATCTCCTAAATTCTATTTTTAGCTGGAGCGTGAACCCGATTTGCATTAGAGTCTTGGCCTCCCCGATTGCGCCGAGGGATCAGATGGCTTGCACCCCTTTCCAGCCGCCTATGCGGAAGTCACTCACGCTTAGCCTCACCTGGCTACTCACTGGTGGACTCTTCCTCGTCACTACAGAAAATATCTGGGTGGATCCCTGGCTCAGGAACCGCTTCCCGGACTTTCCTTCCCTCAGGCCGCAGCCCCCCAGCCCCATATGGATCGTGACGTTCGCGGCGATCGGAATTATCTGTGTGGTGCTGATGGTCGGCCAGGTTTTGCTGATGCGGCGCGAGGGAGTCTCACGAAATTCCAAAATCAAGGCCGGAGTATCCGTCCTCATCGCGCTGCTGCTCTCAATCATGTGGTTCCTCGTCACCAGCGGCATCACCGCCGCTCCCCGCCTTTTGCTGAATCACAAGCCACACGAGGTGAAACTCACCTGGATCGCCAGCACCACGCCGGGCGTACGCTACAACATTTATCGCGTGACCGAGTCCACGGGAAAAACCGAGAAGCTGAACGACACTCCGATAAGCGGCCTGACCTTCACCGACGAACATCCGGCCAGCGGCGAAAAGTACACCTACTACGCCACCGCAGTCGCCGGCGCCAGTGAAAGCGCCCGCTCCAATCCCGCCAAAGCCGCCATTCCCACGTCCTGAAAAGTTGCAGCCAGGGGTAGGGGTAGCGTCGGCTTCCAGCCGGCAAGCGCTCCAGCCGCCAGGATTGCGATGCGATGCTACCCTGCGTTTCTATCTCCGCCCCAAAAATCGCAGGCGCCCGGTGAAAGCGCGGCCCTGGCCACCTGAAAAATTCAGAAATCCCGGGACAACTCCGGGCGCACCGGCATCAATGTTGTTTACCACCACGTTGGGATTCTGCCGGCCGGTAAGATTAATCACCGAACCGCGCACGGCGAAAAGATATTTGCGAAACCGGAATTTCTTTTCCAGGCTGATGTTCACGCTGGCGTAGTCCGGGAAACGCAGGCTGTTCGGTGCGCCGATCAGAAACTGCTGCTGGTTCACCACGCTGAAGGGATAGCCAGTACGGTATTCAAACAGGTATGCGAAATCGATGCCCCAAAGTGGCGTGGGCACCGTGCCCCAGGAAAGCGCGCGGTTCGGCGCATCCCACGAAAGCGGCGCGCCCTGCTGCGCCGCAAAAAACATTTGCCCCAGCAGCGGATCCAGCTCCTTATCCGTGTTGGCCCGTGAACGCGTGTAGCTGCCAAACAGTACCGCGCCTTTTTCAAACGTATGCCGCACAGACATGGTTGCGCCGCGGTATTTGTCGCGCCGCGTGGACTGCAGCAGAAACACGCTGCCGATTTGCCCCGGGTTCAAAGTCTCAAAAGCCAACTCTTGGTGGCCGTTGCGAGCCAGCAATTCAACGGACAGAATCGTCTTCTTCCAGATGCGTTCCTGCCAGCCGGCGCTGGTGATATCGAAAAACGGTTGTTGCAATCCGTTCGCGGGCATCGTGAACGTGCTGGTAGCAGGGCCCGTCGTACACATCGCCTGCGGAGGGTTGCATTGGCTGCCGTAAAAATAAAGCGTGTCCACCTGTTGCTGATCCTGCGTCTGCCCCAGCACGGAAAGATTCAGCGGAATATTGTAAATTCCCCAGCCGATCGAAAATTTTCCACGGCCATCTGAAAATGGCAGGAAGTTCACGGTGGCGCGCGGCTGTACCATCGTCTGCCGCACGAACTGGTCCCAGTCGCCTCGCAAGCCGATCTGCGCCACCCAGTGAGAGCTGAGCGTCCAGTTATCCTGCACGAAGGCGCCCGCCAGCGTGTTCGAGACATCGACAATCGCATTCCCCGTGAATGTTGTCAGCCGCGCCACCTGCGGCTTCGCGTTTGGCTGAGGCGCGTAGAACGCCTGGATTTCGCCGCGCATGCTGGATTGGTTCAGCAGCACCACGGAAATGTTTGTGCCCGCGGAAAATGTGTGCAGCCCGTGCCAGTGCGTACCCGGACGGATGCCGTCGGCAAAAAACTGGTGGCGTTTGCTCAATTGATCCGAGCGCTGAAAGAAATTTCCCTGCGCGCCGTTCACCAGCAACAGGTAAGGCGCATTGCCCTGGGGATCGAAATCGCGATTAATGCGGTCTTCGGCGAAGCCCACTTCGAAGAGTGTATGGTTCCACCACAACTGATTTTTGATCGACGCGAAAATCCGGTTGCTGGGCACGTCCAGCGTGGTCGATTGCGGATGCAACGAATCGAGTCCCACGTTGGTGTCGCTTCCGTTGTTGTAGAGCAGGGTGAAATGCAGGCTGTCGTTCGGCGCAATGTGCCATAACAAACGGGAAAAAGAGTCGCCGCTCCACTGCTCGCTGGTGTTGCTGCCCTGCGGAATGTCTCGCTCCACATTCAGGGTGTGGTCGAAACTGAACGACTGCAGAAACCACAGCTTTCCCGCCACCAGCGGCCCGGAAAACGTGATGCGCGGATAATAATTTCCCAGCCGAACGCCCTGCTGCACGTTCAGCCCGGGTATAAAATCCGTGGCGTTGAAGCGCCAGCGATCGTCACCGTCCGGCGACTCGAATTTCAGGATCGACGCGCCGGGGTGCGCGAACTCTGCGCCGAATCTACCCGTTTCGACTTCCGCCGTGCGTAGCGCGTCCACGATGATCGGGATCGTCAGCGCGCCGCTGACCGGATCGCCGACCTCGAAGCTGTCCATCAAATACTGCGACTGCGTGGCCCGCGCGCCCGCGATGTGCAGCAAGGCCTGGTTGTCGCGCAAGACCTGCGGCAGGGCGATCAGGCTTTGCTGGAAGTCATGTGAACTCGCAACCGGAATGTAGAAAAATTCCGTGGAAGTAAGCGTGGCGGATTGCGCCGTTTCCGTGGGCTCGATGCGGTTGGGGTCCGCCACCACGTCCACTTCTTCGCGAACTTCCTGAATGTGGTTCAGCGTGAACGTAAATTCGGTGGCGCCGGCGGCCAGTTGAATGGTCTGCCAGCGCAAAATGAAGAAGTCCACTTTTTCCATCTGCGCGGTATATTCGCCTGGCGCCAGGTTCGGGACGGAAAAATACCCAGCGCTGTCGGTCAACGCGGAGAATTTCACATTTCCCAAACCTTCAAGTTTTACTTGAACCCCGGCAACCGGCTGTCCGTTCTCATCCATGACGCGGCCGCGCAAGGTAAGTGGACTGTCGGCGAGGCAAACGCTCCCCGCGAGCAGGAGCGCCACTATTGCAGCCGCAACTCGCAGACCATGGAACACAGGGAAACTCATTTGGAATGCGGCGGCTCTGCCGCCGCTTTTACGCATTAACCGTCCGGACCAACATATCATTTGGTCTACGATCATGGTCCGTAAAAGCGGTAGCGTTGCTACCGCACTCCAAAATACTACTTGCGCTTGCTCTTCGCGGCCTTCTTCTCTTCCACCACTGCTTGCGCCGCGGCCAGTCGCGCAATCGGCACTCGGAATGGCGAAGCGCTGACGTAGTCCATGCCAACTCGATGGCAGAACTTCACGCTTTCCGCGTCGCCGCCATGCTCGCCGCAGATGCCGATCTTCAGGTTTGGACGCGTTTTGCGGCCCTTTTCGATGCCCATGCGAACCATCATGCCCACGCCCTTGATGTCGAGCGTCTGGAACGGATCGCCGGGGAAGATGCCGGCCTTCTTTTCATCCACGTAGTCTGGCAGGAAGCGTCCCGCGTCGTCGCGGGAGAGGCCCATCACGGTTTGCGTCAGGTCGTTGGTGCCGAAGCTGAAAAATTCGGCGACCTCGGCGATTTCGTCGGCCAGCAAAACGGCGCGAGGCAGCTCCACCATCGTGCCGACCGTGTAAGGAATCTTCACACCGGCAGACTTGATCAGCGCGTCCGCAACTTTGCGTGTGGCCTGATCCAGAATCGCCATCTCCTTTCTATCGAGCGTGAGCGGAATCATGATCTCAGGTATTACTTTAACCTTTTGCTTGTGGCATTCAATCGCCGCTTCGATGATGGCGCGCACCTGCATTTCCAGAATTTCGGGGTAGGTGATCGCCAGACGGCAGCCGCGATGGCCGAGCATGGGGTTGGCTTCGTGCAACTGCGCCACGCGGCGCGTCACAACTTCCACGGGAATTCCCAGGTCCTTGGCGAGCTCCGTCTGTTTCTCCAACTCGTGCGGCACGAACTCGTGCAACGGCGGATCGATCAGGCGAATCGTGACCGGCAGACCGTCCATCGCCTTGAAGATGCCGATGAAGTCGCGCCGCTGGAACGGTAGCAACTTGTCGAGCGCCTTCACGCGGGCCTCACGGTTATCGGCGACGATCATCTCCTGAATCGCGCGCTGCCGCTCGACTCCCTTCTCCGGAAACTCGAAGTCGGTGAAGAACATGTGCTCGGTGCGTGTGAGGCCGATGCCTTCGGCGCCGAACTCGACAGCCTTGCGCGCGTCTTGCGGGGTATCCGCGTTGGTGCGCACACCGATTTTGCGGATGCCGTCGGCCCATTTCATGATCGTGTCGTAGGCCTTAGGAAATTGGGGCGTCACCAGAGGCAGTTTGTCGGCATAAACCACGCCTTCGCTGCCGTCGAGCGTCAACCATTCGCCTTCTTTGACGACTTTGCCGCTCTTGCCGTCCTTCATCGTCTTCGTTTTGTAGTCGATGTCCAGCGTTTCCGCACCGACGATGCAGCACTTGCCCCAACCACGTGCGACCACGGCGGCGTGCGAAGTCTTGCCGCCGGTCGCAGTGAGGATGCCTTGCGCGACGGCCATTCCGCCAACATCTTCCGGGCTCGTTTCGCGGCGGACGAGAATCACCTTCTCGCCCTTCGCGGCCCACTCTTCGGCTTCGTTCGCGGAGAAGCAGACCCTGCCGACGGCCGCTCCGGGCACTGCGTCAATCCCGTGCGCCACGATTTTGCTGCTGAGCGTTTTCTTGTCTACCTTCGAATCGATCACCGGATAGAAGAGCCGGTCGATATCTTCCGGCTTGATGCGCAGAACCGCTTCTTCCTTGGTGATGAGTTTCTCGTTAGCCATGTCCATGGCGATTTTGAAGGCGGCTGAAGGCGTGCGCTTGCCGGTGCGCGTCTGCAGCATATAGAGCTTGCCCTCTTCGATGGTGAATTCCATGTCCTGCATGTCTTTGTAGTGACCTTCAAGTTTTACTCGAACCTTTTCGAGTTGCGCGTAGGCCTTCGGCATGATCTTTTTCAGTTCGGTCAGGTGAACGGGAGTGCGGATTCCGGCCACGACGTCTTCGCCCTGCGCGTTGGTGAGGTAGTCTCCGTAGAAAATCTTTTCGCCGGAGCTCGGGTCGCGCGTGAAGCAGACGCCTGTGCCGGAGTTGTCGCCGGTGTTTCCGAACACCATTTGTACGACGTTGACGGCGGTGCCGAGGAGTCCGGTGATTTTTTCTACGCGGCGGTAGGTGACGGCCTTCTCCGCCATCCAGGATCCGAACACCGCGCCAACCGCTCCCCACAACTGCTCCATCGGATCGTCGGGGAACGCCCTGCCGGACTTTTCCTTGAAATATTGCCTGTACTCGGCGACGAGTTCTTTCCAGCCGTGGGCGGGAACCGCGGTATCTTCCTTCACACCGAGGCGCTGTTTCATGGCGCGCAGCCGGTGTTCGAGGTCTTCCTTGGACATGCCCATCACTACGGTCGAATACATCTGCACGAAGCGGCGATAGCCGTCGAAGGCGAAGCGTTCGTTGCCTGTGGCGCCGGCGAGTCCCGCGACGGACTTGTCGTTAAGGCCAAGATTGAGAATCGTTTCCATCATACCGGGCATGGAGCGGGCAGAGCCCGAGCGGACGCTGACGAGCAGCGGGCTTTTCGGATCGCCGAGTTTCTTGCCGGTGACTTTTTCGAGCTTCTTGACGTTATCAATGACCTGCTTCTTAAGTTCGCTCGGATACTTCTTGCCGTTCTTATAGAAGTAATCGCACGTTTCGGTGGAGATGGTGAAGCCCGCGGGCACGGGCAGCCCGATGCGCGTCATCTCCGCGAGTCCCGCTCCCTTGCCGCCCAGGAGATCCCGCCATTCCCCGTCGCCTTCTGATTTGCCTGCGCCAAAAAAATAGACCCACTTTTTCACTGTATGCCTCGTTTGAGTTTTGCCTGCATGTACTGACGACTGAGGCAGCGCCCGATTGGGATTGGAGCGCCGCGCTCGACTCGCCGGAAGAAGATTTTGGTAGCGGCGCGCTTCAGCTTGCCGCGGTTAGCTTTGTCTTGCGACTGACAAGCCAAAGCCTGTCGCCACCTGCCCATTCCCTCTTAAAAATGTCGGCGCGCCGACATTTAAAGTAATACTTTAAGGTTTTGTTTGGAGTGCCAAGGCTCTGCCTCCGCTTTTGCGGCTAAGCCTCTACTCCGAACAACCGTTTGCTCGGCCACCTTTGCACCCTAAAAGCGGTGGCAGAGCTGCCGCACTCCAAAGCGCCCGCCTCAGAAGGCGGCCGCTACAAAAACTTGGCTACACCTCGCCGCCGAGTTCGGAGAAGTCGGCGATGGTGGTGAACTCGCGCAGGATTTCGGCGAGCAGGGCGAGGCGGTTCTTGCGCACCGCTTCGTCTTCGGCCATCACCATCACTTCCTCGAAGAAGCCGTCCACCGCTTTGCGGAGGCCGGCGATCTCTTCGAGCGCTTCCTGATACTTCCCCATCCGCTTATCTACGACGACGCTGGCGGCGGCTTTGCGTACAGCCGCGTACAGATTTCGCTCGGCGTCCTTTTCGAATATCTGCGTGTTCACGGGCTGCACATCGCCCGCCGGCAGGTTCGCCTTCTCCAGAATCTTGCGGATGCGCTTGAAGGAGACCGCCAGCGGTTCGAAATTGCGCGTCTTGCGGATGGCCTTCAAGGCCTTTAGGCGCTTCTCGACATCCACCAAGTCATCGGAGCCCGCGCGGAAGACGGCGCTGACTTCGTCGTAAGCGTAGCCAGACTTTTCCTTCAGAACGAACTTGGCGCGGTCGAGGAGAAAGTCGAGCACCTGTTGCTCCTGCGCCGGAGTGACT
>Ga0210403_10004731_pt1 | contig 11670 bp, 8 predicted proteins | sample IncBWC19MmetaG_FD_150863 | JGI IMG/M metagenome (GOLD analysis project Ga0210403, IMG submission 150863) | Forest soil microbial communities from Barre Woods Harvard Forest LTER site, Petersham, Massachusetts, United States - Inc-BW-C-19-M | ecosystem: Environmental > Terrestrial > Soil >... | reverse complement strand
CGGATTCACCCAGGCTTCTTTCGCCGAACCTCCCGACTGAAGCAAAAGATAAAGGTCGCCGATGGGCACCTGCGTGTCTTTCACGCCATCGGCAGTGAGCATAGGAGCCGAAGGCTTGCCCAGGTAGCCTTCGGTTTTCAACGAAAGATGCGGGCCGTAGGCGAGAAATTCGTCCATGGTCTTCACACCATAAATCGCCGCACGCGCAGGAAAAAGGTCGAAGAGATATTCATCTGTCTTCAGTCCGGGCCCCTGCCATTCGGGCGTGAAATAACCATCCACGGGGCCGCCCTGAATGACAACTCCCCGTAGTCGCGCTCTCTCGATGTAGGCGAGCTTGGCAGCCCAATAGCCGCTCCAGCTGATGCTGCGGACCACAATGCGTTTGCTGTCGATTTCAGGCCGCGTGGCCAAGTAGTCGAGTACCGCGGAGAACATCCGCTCGGCGCCCACGTCAACCTTGATCGGCGCCTCACCGGTGCCAGGCATATCCACCGCAAAGAAGCCGATGCCGTTGCGTAAAACCCCAGAGTCTGCCTGGGCGCTTTCCTCCTTCCGTGAATCGAGCGCACTGATCGTCAGCACCAGCGGCGCGGGGCGAATGCCATTGGGCAACCGGAGATACCCGGCGATTTCTTTGCCTTCGAAGGGGATCCGCACCGTTTCCATAGGCGGATCGAGAAAGCGCCCGTAGTTTCGGAATGCCGTGAGGGCTTTCTGATAGGCCCTTTCCTTGCCGGGGGAATTCGGCGTGGGCCAGCGGGCAAACGAATAATAGCGCCATGCCATGAGGTAGTCTTGCTGCGCCTTCGCCTTATCGCTGGATTCTTCCGCTGCGGCGCTGCTTGCATAACGGTCGGCGATCGCGCTCCACGCCGCGGCCCATTCGTCGCGATCCAGACTATGGATGTTTGCCAAAGCCTCGTGCGCATCTTCGGACTTGAGCCCGGCTGCCGGCGTAAGATTTCGGTCCACGCGCCTTTGCGTCTCGGCCTTGAGCTCTTCAAGATTACGCGGTCCGCTGCTTTGCGCGATCGCACCGGTAGTCGCCACAAGCGCGAAGATGACGACGGTCGCTGTATTTCGCAGAAGGACTCCGGAATCAATGTTGCGCATCGCAACCTCCTTTAGCCGCCACTGTAGTTAAAATTGAGGGAGAGGGTTCGGCGTCGCTCGGTCTCTTATCGACTTTATCAAGCGCTTTGTCAATCTCCGATGAATCCTTTTCGGCATCGCTGAAGTGTCCCCGCCTAAACTATGGAAATCAGCCCCCACGGCATGTTCGTCAATACGGTTAGGCGATTTCCTGAGGGTGCGATCTTGAAGCTCCGTTTCCGGCTTAGCCGGTCCGGAATCGAAGTACACGCGTGCGGTGAGGTTCGTTACTGCCTGGCGGACGTCGGCATTGGAGTGGAATTTATCGGACTCTCGCCGGAATATCTGAGCGCCATCGAGGAGGAGATCGCCGGAACCCCGGTGATCGGTTAGCCCTTCATCTCAGACCGCCTCTCACAACGTCGTGGCTAGCGCTGATCTAGAGCAACCAGAGCGCGTTGGCCCTAAATATCCATCATGCGCGCCAGAACTGGCTTATGGTTCTTCGCGGTTTCCTGCGATTTTACCGGCGCGGCATCTTGTGATTTCCTTGTGGTGGCATCGCTCTGCGGTTTCGACGCTTTCGCGGCGGCTGCCACCTCTGGCGCCTTAACCAATGTTGGGGCAATCGGGAACTCCATGCGAAACGCCGTTCCGGCGCCTGGTATGGCTTCGACAGACATGCGGCCGCCGTGATCGCTAACTACTGTTTGTATCGTCGCCAAGCCCAAACCGGCTCCTTCCAGCTTAGCTGCGTAAAGAATCGCGGCCTCAGTGGGCTCCGCGTCTTGTCCCGAACCGGAATCAGAAATCTCCACGCGCACCATTCCATTTTGCTGCGTCGTGTGAACTGTAAGCGTGCCGCCCATGGGCATGGCATTGAGCGAATTCGCGATCACGTTTTCGAATCCTTTGTACAAGAGCTCGGGGTCCGCCCAAATCTTCTCCGCATCTTCGTCCAGCACGAGCTCCGGTTTCACCGGCGGTCGCCCCCGCGCATGGAATGCGGTTTCAAACGACTTTACCGCCGCGCGCACCACTTCATTCACGTTCACCGCCTGCATGCGTGGCTGGCGCATTTTGGCGAAATCGCTGAAGTGGGCCACGATCTCCTTCAGATTGTCCATCTCGGCATGCGCCATTCTCATAGTTTCGACAAAGATTCCCTCGAACTTTTCCGGCGTTTTCTCTCGCGCGCGCTCTAAATTTTCGAGCGTGAGCTGCAGAGAGAAAAGCGGCACCTTGAGTTCCACGGCAAAATTCCGGGCCAGTTCGCGCCATGCCGCAACGCGCTCGGCTTGCAACAACCCCTGGCGTTTTGCGCTCAGTTGCGCGGTCATCTCATTGAAGGCGCTCACTGCGCGTCCCGCTTCGCTTCGGGCGGCACTTACGTTGGCTTTCGCTTTCCAATCCCCTGCGGCAAGCTCGCGCGCTGCCTTCTCCAGGCGCTCGAGTGGCCGGCTCACCGTCACTGAGAGCGACCACGAAAAAATCAGAGCAAGAAGAACGCCTGCCGCGCCGATCACGAGTCCCGCGTTGCGGATGTAGGCCGACGTTTTCACCACGGTATCCTGAGCGTTGCCCACCAGGACTACAGCCAGCATCTCGTTGCTTCGGCCGGTTAGGCGCAAGGCCACGAACTTCTGGTCTCCGCCGGAGCCGGGAATCTCATAGTCGCCTTCGCGCCCCTGTTTCTGCATCGATCCGATCAGGCCGGCGAATCGTTCCGGCTGTGCCGCAGCGCCTCCAGAATCCAACAATGCTTCCGGCACGAAAGCCGCTTCCAGATTGCGGTAGAGCATCACTTGCATCCCGACCGGGATGACCAGCGCCTGCAGAAAATCGCTGTCCAATTTTCTGCCGCCGATCAGGTACATCTTCTTCTCGCCGACGTTCACGGTCCGAACACACAGCAGGCCCAGTTCGACTTTGTCCGGCAATTCGACCCGGGACAGGAATGCCCCCTGCTGATTCCAGTCGGCTCTCTGCGTCACCCAGTCGTTTTTAAAACCGATCCGCCCCGGCCATTGCGCCGAGGAGATCACAGTGCCGTCGTCCCCGACAATTTCCAGAAAATCGATCTGCCGTGAACTCGCGATGCCCAGCGAGTCGCGTGCGTATAAAGACGGATCCGATTGCGCCCGGCTCAGATCGATGGCCATGCGCAGAGTTCCCTCGGCTTGCGCTATGTCGTCAATCGCATAGACGACCTCATCCCCGCGATGTGTGAACTCCCGCCGGAATTGCGTGATCAACGTACCGGATTTTTGGCCTTGCTCCTGCTCGGATTGCTGCCGTACAAACCGGTCCACGCCCCAACCGAACAGGCCGACGGAGCCGGCCACTACGGTTATCGAGAAGATGGTGAGTTTGGTGCCTAGTTTCACGCAGGAATCATAAAAGACCCGTAAGCCCCACGCGCCGAAAAATTGCGGCAGTGTTTCCGAAAGTGCGCTAGGCAGCTTTCCCGCTTATCCAACCCGATTCGGTTATACTCCCGAAGGAGCTTAAATGCGCCGCTCGGGAATCAAAATCGGCCGGATTTTCGGCATTCCTATCTACCTGCACTTGAGCTGGATCTTGATCTTCGGCCTAATCACTTATTCGCTGGTAGACGAGTTCGGCGCGCGTTATCCCCAGTGGAGCGGCCGTCAGCTTTGGTCGTTGGGCGTTTTAACCAGCCTCCTTTTCTTCGGCTCCGTGTTGTTTCACGAACTCTCGCACAGCGTCGTAGCACGTCACTATCGAATTCCCGTCGCCTCGATTACGCTCTTCTTCTTTGGCGGAATCGCCAGCATTACGCGCGATCCCGAGCGCCCGGGCCAGGAGTTCCTGATGGCCGCGGCCGGTCCGGCATCGAGTTACGTGCTTGCGGGCGCGTTCGGGCTCCTGACGCTAGTGACTCCGAAGGACAGCATGCCTAACGCTCTCGGGAGTTGGCTTGCTTGGACAAACTTGGCATTGGCAACTTTCAACCTGCTGCCCGGCTTTCCCCTCGACGGTGGCCGCGTTTTCCGCTCCATAGTCTGGGGGATCACCAAGAATTATTCGAAATCCACGCGAATTGCATCACGAATGGGCCAGGCTATCGCATACGGCATGATAGCCTACGGGCTGTGGCGGGCTTTCGGCGTACACTCCACCTTTGACGGCCTCTGGTTCATGTTTCTCGGATGGTTCTTGCTCACAGCGGCCCGGCAGAGCTATCAACAGGTGGAAGCGCAAGGCGCGCTGCAAGGCCTGCGCGCCGCCGACGTCATGACCTCAGAGATGCCCACGGTCGGACGCGAGCTTTCGCTCGATGAGTATTCGCGTGAGGTTTCTCGCACCGGCAGGCGCGCGCATTTGGTCGTGTCCGATGGCAAGCTTGCCGGGTTCATGCGCGTGGAGATACTTCAAGCGGTTCCGCGCGAGGATTGGCCTTCCACATCGGTGCAGGCAGTAATGATTCCGCGGGAAAAGTTGCCGTGGACCGCACCGGACGAGCCGGTGCTCAGCGTTCTCGAGCGCATGCGCTCGGCCAACGTCGATCAACTTGCTGTCATAAGGGAAGACAACATCGTGGGGCTCGTCACCCGCGATTCCATTCTGCGAGTGGTGCAGGCACGCACGGAATTAGGTCACGTCACCGGCAGTTAACAATCAGCCGCCCCGCGTATGCATCTCGAGGTGCGGATCTCGCCGCAGTTCTTCGATGGCTATCAGCGCCCCGCGATCATTTCGACCGGCCCGTTCCTCGGCGCCTCGGTCTTCGCGTCCGCGCCATCCCTCGGCGATGACATTGGCAATCTCGGCGGCGGCTTCCCGCGACGCATTTGCGTCCGCTGCGCCGCCGCGCAGCAGCTTCCGCAGGTCCGTGCCGTTTGTCGCATACAAGCACCGATACCACATCCCATCCGCTGTTATGCGGCTGCGGTCGCAGGTCCGGCAAAATGGCGAAGTCGTGGAGGCGATGATGCCGAACACTGTGCCGTCGGGCAGCAGAAATCGTGAAGCCGGGGCCGAGCTCGTTTCCGCCACAGGTCTGATCTTGCCGTAACGCTCCTCGAGCCGCTGCAGCATTTCATCGCGCGAGACCACCTTGGACATGCTCCACTTCGTCGCGCCGAGCACGTCCATGTACTCGATGAAGCGAACCTCCGCGCCATTGCTGCGGCCGAATTCGATCAAATCAGTAAGTTCGTCGTCGTTTTCCCCGCGCATGATTACGGCGTCGAGTTTGGTGCCCGTGAATCCGGCCCGGCGAGCTGCATCAAACGCCGAGAGCACACGCTGATGCTCGTCGCGTCGCGTCATTTGGCGAAAGCGCTCGGGCCGCAACGTGTCCAGGCTGATGGTCACCCGGCCCAGACCGGCGCGTTTGAGCGGCTCGGCTTGATCCGCGAACAGCACACCATTAGTGGTAAGAGCCAAGTCAGCAATTCGCGAATTTTGCGCCAGCATGGCCACGAGGCGATCAAGATTCTGCCGCAGCAACGGCTCCCCGCCGGTCAGGCGCAGGTGAGTGACTCCCTGGCCCGCAAAGATATCGACCAGCCGGACCAATTCCTCGAAGCTCAACAGTTCCTGGCGTGGCAGCCAGACATAATCTTCCTCTGGCATGCAGTAGAGGCAGCGCAGGTTGCAGCGGTCCGTCACCGAAAGACGCAAGCTCTCGAGCGGGCGGCCCAGCAGGTCGCGCAAACGAATTGGCAATTTGGGCGGCATAGGAGGCGTTGGATTAGATGTTAGAAGGACGCCGGAGCTACGTCAATTATCCCGAAGCCGAAGAAAGGCCCGCTAGCCTTCTTCCTGGTACTGCGTCTTGAGCCGGGTCAAAACGGATGGATCGGCCAGGGTAGTCGTATCCCCCAGGATACGGCCCTCGGCAATATCGCGCAGCAGACGCCGCATGATTTTCGCGCTGCGCGTCTTGGGAAGCTCCGCTGCAAAGAAAATATCGTCGGGCCGCGCAATCGCGCCTATTTTGCCCACGACGTGTTGCTTCAGCTCATTTTTGAGGGCATCGCTCGCCGCTATGCCTTCCTTCAAGGTAACGAACGCCGAAATTCCCTGCCCTTTCACTTCATGCGTGCGCCCAATCACCGCCGCTTCCGCGACTGAAGGATGGTCCACAAGCGCGCTTTCCACCTCGTAGGTCGAGATGCGGTGCCCGGCCACGTTCATGACGTCGTCCACGCGGCCCAGAAGCCAGAAATATCCGTCGGCGTCCACTTTGCAGCCATCGCCCGTGAAATACACGCCGGGGTAACGCGACCAGTATTGCTGCACGTAGCGATCGGGATCGCCATAGATCGTGCGCATCATCGCCGGCCAAGGACGTTTGAGAACGAGATAGCCGCCCGCGCCGGGTCCGACGGGGTCGCCTTTGGCGTCGACAACCGCCGCCACTATGCCGGGAAGTGGTCGCGTCGCCGAGCCCGGCTTCGTCGCCGTCAAACCCGGCAGAGGCGAAATCAAGATCATGCCTGTTTCCGTCTGCCACCACGTATCCACAATCGGACAACGCCGGCGGCCGATGTAGTCGTTGTACCAAATCCAGGCCTCGGGATTGATCGGCTCGCCCACGGTGCCGATCAGCCGCAGGGTTGCGAGCGAATGCCGCGCCGGCAATTCCGTGCCCCAGCGCATGAATGTGCGAATCGCTGTCGGCGCGGTATAAAAGATGTTTACGCCATATTTGTCGATTATGGACCAGAATCGGTCGCGATCCGGATAGTCGGGCGTGCCCTCATACATCACTGAAGTCGCCCCATTTGCCAGCGGGCCATACACGATGTAGGAATGGCCCGTGACCCAGCCGATATCCGCTGTGCACCAATAAACGTCTTCCTCCTTGATATCGAAAACGTACCGGTGCGTGGTCGAAACGCCCACCAGATATCCGCCCGAGGTGTGCACAATGCCTTTCGGCTTTCCCGTCGTGCCACTGGTATACAGGACAAAAAGCATGTCTTCCGCATCCATGGGCTCGGCGGCGCACTGATCTGAGGAGGCATCGACGATCTCGTGCCACCAGACATCGCGCCCAGGCTGCATCGTCGCTTTAGCCGCATCGCCTACCCGGCGGACCACAACCACGTTCTGAATTGTCGGAGTGCCTCGGAGCGCTTCGTCCACGCTCGCTTTCAACGGCACGATGCTGCCTCGACGCCACGCGCCATCGCAAGTGATCGCCACTTTGGCCTTCGCATCATTGATGCGTTCGCGCAGTGCCTCCGCGGAAAATCCCCCAAAGACAATGCTGTGCGGCGCGCCGATTTTCGCGCAAGCGAGCATGGCGATGGCCAGTTCCGGCACCATGCCCATATAAATGGCCACGCGGTCGCCTTTGGCCACGCCCAGCGAACGCAGCGCATTCGCGAAGCGATTCACTTCGCGTTCCAACATCCCGTACGTCAACACCCGCGAGTCGCCAGGCTCGCCTTCCCAGATGATGGCCGCTTTGTTGCGGCGCGCCGAATGCGCGTGCCGATCGACGCAGTTGTAGGTGACGTTGAGTTTTCCGCCTACGAACCATTTGGCCCACGGAGCGTTCCATTCCAGTACCTTCTGCCATGATGTAAACCAGTCGAGCCTTTTGGCTTCCTCGGCCCAGAACGCTTCGGGATCGCGCAGCGCGCGGTCGTAGATCCCGGGGTCGTTGGCGTTGGCGCGCCGGCGGAACTCCTCTGGCGGCGGGAAAGTTCGCCGCTCATCGAGTAAAGCGGACAGGCTTGTTTCAGAAGACAAGGACACGACGGCCCTCCTCTGGACTGGGCACATTAACTCTATAGCGAGGACTTCGGCTTTAGGGATTTACGACAGAGCCTCAGCGGTTGTCAATGCAGACAGAGGGTTAGGCGGCTATTTGCGGGCAGCGCGCTTTTCCGACGCGGGTTGCATAGGCGATGCGAGTTCCTCCGGCAAACGGCGCACCAGCGCGCTGCGCACAAGCCAGGCGAGCGTTTCGATGGTGAAATTTCGAGCGTAGTGCTCGGTTCGATCCGCCGGCCATTCCTGAGTGGCAATATGGCGCACCAGCGCGGCGTGTTCGTCGGCAAATAGCTCGAAGCGGGGCAGATGATGCGTCAACCAGCGAATGTATTCGGCAGTGCGGCGCATCAGGCTCTCCGGCTGGCTGACCAGGCGCCGATGCAAGCGGCTGCCCAATGGCTCGATAAAACAGAAGATCAGAAATTCCGGCGGCGTGGCTTTGAGGAAACGCATGCCGTGAGCGTCACGGAGATACCCGATAAAGAATCCGGCCGAAGCGCTTTCGGAAGACGATCGACTTGTTCTCCGAGCTGGCGACGCGGGAGCCGAAGGCCGTGCGAAGAAGCGATAGCCTGAAAGAGAATTGCCGCTCTCGAATCGCGGCGTATAGCCGCGAAGGTACGGTTCAGCGAGGGACGGAATCCAATCACAATTCCATTGTGCTGAACGAGAGCGCGAAACAACTCCCGAACTAGAGGCGCTCTCGCGCGGAGCACTAGTTTTTGCAACTTGCGCTTTCAACGAACCTAACGCCCCTCGAAGGGATAGCCGTTTGCGTTCAGCACGGCATCGGCCACGGTCCGGCGCAGCCCGATCGTGTCCGCCGGTTCGCGCTTGATGATCCGGCGCAGGACTGCCAACTGGGTGCGCAACATATCGCCCTCGACCGAAGCGGCGAGTGCGGTGCGAGCATTGGCTTCCACTCGCGCTGCACCATCCTGCAACAGGACTTGCGCCGCAGCGACCATGGCGCCCGAAGAATCCTTGCCGCGCGAGGAAACCGATTTCTGAGCGCGCAGCAAAGCGGATTCCATGGGATAGATGTCAAGGACGATATCGGCCAGCGCGCCGATGACCTCCTGCTGGTCCGCGAGGCGATCCCGGTATTTCTGCAGCGCGGCGCCCGCGGCCATCAAAAATACCTTCTTGGCTCCCTGAATAGTGCGGCTTTCTTCCGTCCACTGGCCGTCGGACGAATCCTCCATCGGCGCACCGCTCAGGATCTCCTCCTGAAGTTTTGCGCCCGCCGCCATCAGGGGCAGAGTTCCGGCGACGGCGCGCTTCATCAGCATCTGGATAATGAGCATGCGGTTGATTTCGTTGGTGCCCTCGAAGATGCGGTTCACGCGGGAATCGCGGTAACCGCGGGCGACGGGATAGTCTTCGTGGAACCCGTAGCCGCCATAAACTTGCACGGCTTCGTCCACCGTGTAATCGAGGACCTCGCTGCCAAATACCTTGGCGATGGAACACTCGATGGCGTATTCCTCGAGCACCTTCATCGAATTCGTGGGTTTGTTTCCGCCAGCGGCCCCGGCTTTCACGGCCTGATCGATAGTCCCGGCGGTGCGATAGATCATCGATTCGAGCGCGAGCGTGCGAATGGCGATCTCCGCGAGCTTGGCTCGCACGAGGCCGAAATCGCCGATGGGATGCCCGAAAGCGGTGCGCTCTTTGGAGTAGTGCGCCGCGGACGCGAGTTCGCTCTTGCAGAAACCGAGACACGAAGCGCCCAGCGTAAACCGGCCGGAATTGAGAATGTTAAAGGCGACGATGTGCCCGCGGCCAATTTCGTGCAGCAGGTTTTCGCGCGGCACTTTGCAATTCTCGAAGAAAATCGGAGTGGTGGAACTGCCGCGCAGCCCCATTTTCTTTTCCTCGGCGCCTACGGAAAATCCGGGGAACCGACGCTCCACGATAAAAGCGGAAAACTTCTCGCCGTCTACTTTCGCGAAAACGGTGTAGACATCCGCGAACCCGCCGTTGGTGATCCACATTTTCTGGCCGTTCAGGATCCAATCGCGCCCATCAGGAGAGAGAACAGCGCGCGTGCGGGAATTTTGCGCGTCGGAGCCTGCCTGTGGCTCCGAAAGACAATAAGCCGCCAGCCATTCGCCCGTGGCGAGTTTCGGCAGATACTTTTTCTTCTGCTCCTCGGTACCGAAATAGACGATGGGCAGCGTGCCGATGCCTGAATGCGCGCCAGCGCTGACGCTGAAGGAGCCATAAGAGGAAACTTTCTCGGAGAGCACGGTCGAGGAGATGCGGTCGAGACCCGAGCCGCCGTACTCTTCCGGCACGCCGCCGCCCAGAAGGCCAATTTCTCCGGCTTTCTTCAGCAGCCCGGCCATCAGTCCTTCTTTGTGCTGTTCGAGTTCGGGGATGAGCGGCTTCACTTCCTTGGTGACGAATTCCTCGGCTGTCTGGCCGATTAGCCGCTGGTCGTCGGTCAACTCTGCGGGAGTAAAGACGTCTTCCGCGCGCGGAGATTCCAGGAGAAAGCTGCCGCCGGGCGCGAGGGTGCCGGGTGTCGCCGTAGTCGCCATATCTCCTCCAATAATTTACGAAAGGCGCTCGAAAATCCCTGCCGCGCCCATGCCCCCGCCGATACACATGGTAACCATGCCATAGCGGGCCTTGCGGCGCTCGAGTTCGCGCAGGATCGTGGCGGTGAGCTTCGCCCCCGTGCAACCCAAGGGATGGCCGAGAGCGATGGCGCCGCCATTAACATTGACGCGCGCGGGATCAAGCCCGGCTGCGCCGATCACGGAAAGCGACTGCGCCGCGAAGGCTTCGTTCAGCTCGATGATGTCGATTTGCTCGAGCTTCAGGCCGGCCAGCCGAAGCGCCTTGGGAATCGCAAATACCGGCCCCACCCCCATCGTTTCCGGCGGGCAACCGGCAGTGGCAAAGGCCAGGAAGCGGGCCAGGGGCTTGACGCCCAGCGACCGGGCGCGGTCGGCGCTCATTACTACGGAGATTGCGGCGCCGTCACTCATCTGCGAACTGTTTCCGGCAGTAACGGTTCCATGGGCATGGAAGGCGGGCTTCAGCCTCGCGAGCGCATCAAGGGAGGTGTCGGCGCGAGGGCCTTCGTCGGTATCGAAGACCTTGGTAGCCGTTTTGGCACGGCCGCCGCGTCCGTCGCCATTGGAAACGATTGTGCTGCGAACTTCGACCGGGACAATTTCATCCTTGAATTTTCCTGCCGCGATTGCGGCCAGGGCCTTCTGGTGGCTGCAGTAGGAGAACTCGTCTGCTTTCTCACGCGTAATTCCGTATTTGCGGACCAGATTTTCGGCTGTCAGCCCCATTCCCAGATAGGCATCCGGATAATTGTCCATCAGCCACGGATTCGGAGAGGTCTTGTTGCCGCCCATGGGCACCATGCTCATCGATTCGGCGCCTCCGGCGACGACTACTTCGGCGCCGCCGAGCATGACGCGCTCTGCGGCCAGGGCGATCGCTTGCAAACCGGAGGAACAAAAGCGATTTATGGTAATGGCGGAACACTCGACGGGCAGACCGGCCCGCAAGGACGCGATACGGGCGATATTCATGCCCTGTTCGGCCTCTGGCATGGCACAGCCCAGGACGACGTCTTCGATTTCCTTCGGATCAAGCCCCGGGACGCGGGCGATCGCGCCATTGATAGCTATGGCGGCCAAATCGTCGGGACGAGTGGAGTGCAGCGTCCCCTTATAAGCTTTGCCGACGGCGGTGCGTACGGAACTGGCGATCACGGCTTCTTTCATGGCTTAGCTCCTGCAAGTGCCGGGGTACCCCCCTGCCATTTTTGTGCAAGTGCGTATTCTAAAG
>Ga0210403_10004729_pt1 | contig 11675 bp, 10 predicted proteins | sample IncBWC19MmetaG_FD_150863 | JGI IMG/M metagenome (GOLD analysis project Ga0210403, IMG submission 150863) | Forest soil microbial communities from Barre Woods Harvard Forest LTER site, Petersham, Massachusetts, United States - Inc-BW-C-19-M | ecosystem: Environmental > Terrestrial > Soil >... | reverse complement strand
AGTGAATAACGAAAATGACCCATTGGTGCTTTCGCAAAGACATCTTTAGCTCCCAACTCGCAGTTATTTGTGCATCCTGCCAACACTCGATGCGTCGACGATCAGCGATGAACCGACATTAACTCGTATCTTTCAAACGATGGATGCAACTCGTGTCGCCTGCGACATCACGTGCTCGACAACCTCACAGGTCCGTCCCATGTGTCGCTTGTCCAGCGTTGGATGAACGAGGAACATCAAGCTGGTCTCACCAAGTTCACGGGCCACGGCCAATCGATGGATTGGTCGCAATTCTGGTGGAAACGCCTTTTCCAGATAGATTTCACTGCAGCTCCCTGCGCTGCAAGGGACACCGTAAGACGATATGTCTTTGGCAATGCGGTCCCGATCCCATCCTTTCGCAAGCTCTTCAGGCTTAACGAAGGCGTAGTACTTGTAGTGGGCGTGCGCGATGTAGCCTGGGGCTTGCGGGATGCATAATGCTCGAAGTGTTTTAAGTCGCTCTGTCAATAGCTCCGCATGACTTCGTCGTTTTTGGAGCCATAGTGGAAGCTTAGTTAGCGCCACGCGTCCAACTGCAGACTGCACTTCGCTCAGCCGCCAGTTTGTTCCAAAAGACTCGTGTAGCCAGCGATAACCGGCAGGATGTACCTGGTGATACACCGTCTCGAAGCTTTTGCCATGGTCCTTGTACGCCCACATTGTTCGCCAGAGATCTTCGTCGTTGGTTGTCACCATGCCGCCTTCGCCAGCTGTCGTCAAGTGCTTGTCCTGGCAGAACGAAAACGCCGCGACATGGCCCAGCGATCCGACAGGCCGCCCCTTATACCTGGCGCCGTTCGCCTGTGCACTGTCTTCGATGACAGCCAGGTTGAACGTGCGAGCGAATTCAAGGATAGGATCCATCTCGCACGGCCAGCCTGCCAAATGAACTGCTATGATCGCCTTCGTTCTCGCGGAGCGCACCTGGCGGATCGTCTCAGCCGTGATGTTCTGCGAGTCCCTGTCTACATCCGCGAAGACCGGACGAGCGCCTACGGCAATAATTGAGCTTGCGCTGGCTATGAAGGTGCGGCTAGTCGTGATGACTTCATCACCCGGGCCAACTCCAAGTCCGCGCAGAGCAAGTTCAAGCGCAACGGTCCCGTTCGCTACAGCCACGGCATACTTACATCCTGCAAACGCTGCAAACTCTTTTTCGAAGAGACGACCCTCTTCGCCGGTCCAGTAGTTCACGTTGCCGGAACGGAGCACCGACGCCGCGGCCGCAATTTCATCATCCGCGAAGCACGGCCATGAGGGAAACGGCTCTGCGGTAGACGCGTGCGTCGGGGTCCTATCACGTTCAACTGTTGACATATCGATAGCTTGGAAAGTAGCTGGCATCCGCATCCCTCAGGCCGTTATACTCACGGCAACGCTGGTCAAGGAGCGCGTAGTCGCGCTCCAGAGCTATTCGCTTATAGACATAGAACGGTTGTCGTAGTTTGGAGAAGGTCGACTTGAAGCGATAAATTCCATCGGCAGGTCTATAACCCCCGCCCAGAATGAGTCTTTTTTTTCCCGCCTGCTGTGCCCAGCAGATCGTTTCCCAGACAACGAGGTTGGTTGGCCGCATATCGTTGAATTCGGAGTCAGCGCCCCCAAGAAACGAGAAGACGTCGTTATCATCGTGCAAATAGAGAGTGGCGGCTACTATCTTTCCGCTGTGCTCGGCGAACACAAACCGTGTATTCTCTGGCAGCTCATCGCGGAACGCTCTGAAGAACTCTAAAGAGAAGGAGTAGCTATCCAGGGCATTGTTGCGCTCCATGGTCCCCGAGTAGATGCGGAAAAATTCGCTGACGGCAAAGTCACTCGTGTCGGCAAATATCCTGACGCCTGAACGCTGTGCCTTCTGGATATTCTTTCGGCACGAGTGCTCAAACTGGTCTCGAAATAGTTGGTCGGGGCTCAGATCCAGATCGACCCAGATGATGTCGCGGTTATGGACGCAGCCTTCACCAAGGTGGTCACGACCGCCCGACCAGGGATGTAGATGGGCGAACTCGGCAACGATACCTGCATCTCGCGTGAAGGCGCCGCGAAGATCGCTATACAAGGATTCGAGATTGCGGTCGTCGCCCTGGAGAAGTGGGCCCGTGTAATCTGGCGTCGTAGCGTCCCATTTTCCCGCGATATCTGCTTCAAATGGCAGGTCTGCCAAAGGACGGAGCAGCATGGGGTGGCAGATGGAGGCCCTTTCGGATTCCACAATATAGAGTCGCGGAATGACGTTTCTAAACGACTGGCAGATTTTAGCGTACTCGAGACTACCAAAGACGCTTCGATTTGCAGGCAGATAGCTGCGCCACCCATCCTCGTCGGATGGAGTGAGAAATTGCTCTTTCACCATGTGTGATTTCCTCGCACGGGACGGGAATCAGAGATTAACTCCTTACCGTAACTCGAGATGACGTACAACGTTCCCACTTGTAACTTCGTTGACAGCAGCTTCAAAGCGATCCACCAGCACGGGGATGCTGTAGTTTCTCTCGATGTGGCTGCGCCCACGCGCTCCGTAGCTGGCGAGTTCCTGCGGCGATCTGCTGGCCATGAATCTGATCGCCTCTGCCAACGCTACCGGATCATCGGCCGTTACGGAGATGCCGCCACGCGATTCGCGAACCGGGTCGTTCTCGGTATAACTGCCAAAGATGACCGGACGGCCCGCCGCGAGGTAATCGTATAGCTTGTTGAAACTCATCCAGTTTCTGGAGACTTCATCCTTACGGTTGTTGATGAGGAATGCGTCCGATTCATGGAGAATATTGTGAATCTGACTTTTCGGCACCGGATCGTCAAACCGGACATTGCGGATATTTTCAGTCCTGGCTCTCGTGACAAGCGACTGCTTTGAATTGCCGTCTCCCACCAACCGGATCAGGACTTGCGGCGTGTCGCAGCCCTGCAGCAGCTTCGCCGCATCCAGCACGGCATCGAGACTGTTCCACTGGTTATGCGCGCCAATGTAGGTGACGGTAAAGACGCCGTCGTTCGGCGCTGGTCGAGGCTCAGGACTCATCGCCAGATCGACGCCGTGAGGAATCCAAACAATTTTTCGCGGATCCGCTCCATAGTTCGCCAGCAACTGGGTCGAATGCCTTGAAAACATGACAATCGCTGCCGCACGAGAGTAAAGGAATCGCATGGTCCGGTCGATAAGCAAAACGAACGGATGAAATCTTGAATGACCTCCAACTTCCGTGAGCACGTACGGCCAGGCATCGCGGACTTCAAGCACAAACGGCACTCTGTAATGAGCCGCCAATCTTTCCGCAGCCAACGCGGCGAAAGGGTGCGGAGTGGAGCCCATAATCAGGTCCGGCTGCTCCAACCCGACGGCCCAGTCGCGACGGGCGGCGCGGAGGCTGAATTCGAACATGTTCAGGATGCGGCGCAACGACCCGTCCTTGTAGCCGCGCGCTCGTATCCAGGTGAAGGGCACCCCGTCGTGGTCTCTGGTTTCCCACTGCCGGGTGGACGCTCCCAGCATCTCTTCGTGCGTCAGATGATGGCGGCTGCAAGCCACGATCCTTACCCGGTGGCCTCGGCGAATCAGTTCCCGCGCATGACTGAAGTGCCTTGCGTCGCCGGGTGCGTCGGGCGAATTCGCGTAGTGATGAATCATCCAGATGTTCATTGCCTGTTTCCTGCGCTTACGAAGAGGCTTGTCATCAGGCCTCGGTGCATCAAAACGATGGATCGGAGCGCGCGATCCTTGCGCTTATCAGTCTATTTACCCAGCCGCTGCGAGCTTCGCATAGGCATGCACAAGGGCTTCCCCTTCACGCTCCCAGTTGTAGCGCTCATGAACTGCCAGCAGGCCTCTGCGGCCCATCTCCTCAGCCTCCGCTGGATGCGTCAGGAGCCATTCGAGGGCGTTCGCGATCGCGTTCGGATCGAGCGGATCCACCAGGAGTCCGCAATTGGCCTGCTCGACGAGCTGCCGCCATCCCGGGAAATCGGATGCGACCACCGGGATGCCAGCGGACATATACTCATATAGTTTCGTAGGTTGGGAGTTCACGTAATTCCGAGTCGGGTGGAGCGTCACGATCCCGACTCTGGATCGTGCCAACAGTCCAGCAACCTGAGGCCGTGTCAACATGCCCGCATGCTCGATCAACCCTTCCGAACGCTCATGCTCAATTCCCTCACCCCCGCCAGCGATTACCTTTCCGGCCAATACGAGCTTCACAGGCAACCTTGCCGAAACCAGCTCTACCGCTTTCGCCATTTCGACCAGGCCGCGATCCCTGGATAGGTAGCCGACATGCGCGACAATTGGTTCGCGTTCCGCATAGGGAACCGCGTCTTCGATCACCAGTTCTCGAATCCAAGGGAAGTTCTGCACCAGTGTCACCATCGAGGCAGGAAAGAAACCTGCGATGGTTGGCGTAGCCACAATAATTCGGCTACAGCGAACGGCGAACACTCTCTCACTGAACTTGACTCCCCATGAGGCAATGCCCCGGAATAACTTCGGAATCCACTTCTTCCCTGCCATGGAACCGGCGTAGTCCTCATGCACGTCGTAGATCACCCTCTTGCCATGTAGCCGCAGAAGCGCTCCGACGGGCATCAACTCCGGATCGTGATAGTGATAGATCTCGGCGTCTTCTTCAATCGCCGCACGATAGACCTGCGGGATGGTTCGAAATGCGCGCTCGAATCGATTTCGCGGAGGCTTCAATGCCCTGAGTCGCACGCCGCGACGCACAACGTCGCCTTCCGCATTGGGCGCGATCAACGTTACGTCGTAGCCGGCCTCTGCCAATGTTGCGCACTCTTTGTAAAAGATGCGGTTGTCAAATGAATAGTGAACTGAAGTCAGATGGACGACTCGACAAGGTATGGAATTTCCCGAAGTCCTCACGAGTTGCGCCTCACCTTAAGCACCAGATAATGCACCTGACTGCGAATCGTGCGCAGTTGGCTGAAATGCCACTCCAGTTCCAGGCCGTTCGCATTCAGGATGCTTCTGTATGCTCTGACCATTTCGTCCACGCTGAGCGTAGCCGGGCGATTCGTGCCATAAAAGTTTCCGCGCCTTGATAAGTGCTTGGGCGGCAACCGTTTCATCCGGGATTCAATGCTCCCCTCCTGCTCCGGCAACACATTCAAGATCAACACCGCTGACTCTCTCAGCACACGAAAGAGGTCGGCGTTGAAAAAGTCGAAGTGCTCACAATAACGATAGTCCGGTCCGAATTGGCTTGCGGGGCAATCGACCACGACCAGATCGAATGTAAGCTCTGTGCTCTTGACCTCGCGAAAAGAGTCAACGATGGAAACACTTGCTCCGGGAAGATTGCTTTTCAACGAAACCGCATTCAGAGGGTCTACTTCCCAGACCTCCAGGCTGCGAACGCTCTTGCAGTAGTCGAGTGTATGTCGCGAGCCATCTCCACCGAAAGCTTCAAGTGCGTCCATTCGGCCCAGCGGAATTCCTCGCCGCCGCAGCTTCCGCAAGACCCCGTGCATCGGGCTTAGTTGGGCCATCCTGCGGAACGACCATGCAGTGCTATGAAGTACATTTCCGGTGCCATACATGTGGCAATTCCTTCTTACGCTAGTTTCGGAAGTAATGCAGATCGGAGCCGCCACCATACAATCGAAGCGACCATCGAGGAAGGTCGCCCTTAGACCAATTGACGAAGGCATATATCTGCCTTCCAACCTTTTATGTTCCTGCCGCCGATTGAGGCCAGACAAGTTTGCTCATTCCCGTTTGTTGCCGAGCGTAGTCCTCAGCCTTTTGGCGTGCCGATATATCCAGCTTTTCACCGAAGAGAACGACCCTTGCGGTCCGCGCCAGAATCCGCAGATCCAACCATATCGTTCGATGATCGATATACCAAACGTCGAGCATGATCCGTTCTGGCCAGGAGAGTTCGACGCCACCATTTACCTGGGCCCATCCAGTGAGGCCAGGTCGAACATCCAAACGCCGGCGCTGGAAAGGCGTGTATTTTTCCACCTGATCCGGGATAGTTGGTCTTGGACCAATCAAAGACATCTGACCATTCAGAACATTCAAGATCTGGGGCAGCTCGTCAATTTTGAACCGACGAATCAAGTTGCCTACGGGAGTTACCAGAGGATGTCCCGTCCGTATCTCTGTGACGTCATCAAAGGGAAGATTATTGATCCTCATGCTACGAAATTTCAACACTGTGAATTGGCGTCCAAACCTGCCAACTCGTTGTTGCCGGTAGAAAACGGGCCCTCGGTCGGTAAGCCAGATGGCCAGCGCGATGATTGGCAGAAGAGCGCTTAAGATGCAGGTGCCCACAACGGCACCTGCAAGGTCAATCATCCGTCGCACACTCATCTTCGGATCCCGATATTGCGAAACTGCGTTGGCGCTGAGCTGCCCATACGTCTGTGATACAGATACACGGCGCGTTTCTGTACTCGACCGATCTGCGGGGGTGGAATCAGGGGAGCGCAGGCACGGACTCCGGCATGAGAGATTCTTCTAAGGACTCGTCTTCTGAATAGATCTTCTGGTCAGACTCGACTGACGGAGCGCACCAGAGCAGGAGCGTGGACGCCAGACCACCATGAGTGATGAGAACGGTGAGTGGAGCCGAGTTGCTAAAAGCAAACGCCTGCATTGCGACCAAGATGATTGCCAGTTCTAGATTGTGTCGTGCCGCAACCGAGTCATAAAACCATATCATCGTCGCGAGCAAAAGAGTAAACCCAAAGATTCCTGTTATACCGAAGTCAGCGAAACCCTCGGCCCAAAGGTTTGCGTTCGCGTCGATATGCGAATCTCCGAAGTAGACGAGCCCAATCTCATAGGACGGAGCAGGAACCGCCTCACCTCCCTGAGGGAAGTGATAGGCCAGCCCTGCATGCGCTGTCTGCGAGTAGTGCTCGTAGTAAAAACCGGTGAGTAACCCCGGATCCATGAATGTCCGACGCGTTGTGATGGACGAGAGGAAGATACCATCAGACAGGTAATCCACTCCGGCGGAAAAGAGCACAACGGCGATAAGAAGAGAACTGAGAGCCAAGCCGAAGTTGTGGCTGTAGCGCCTCATCAGGATGAAGACGATTACCAGAAACAGGGTAGAAAACAGGATCGACTTGGCCCCAAGTACAGCGAAGATCATCAGTTGTCCGGTAATGCCGGCAACGAGAAACATCTTGCGCCGGTAAACCAGTCCGTAAGCAATAAAGAATGGATCGACCGCCTCCCCTATTTGACCGGTCGCGTAACCAAGAACTCTTCCCGTCTGCGATAACTGGTCTAAAAAATTGTTACGTATTGTGTACTCGGTTCCGCCCAGGAACAGGGACGCCAGATTGACAAACAGCCCGGATGCGCTGAAGTGCGCGCAGACAAAGAGCAGGCATCCAAACCAGAACAGAAAGAGCGCAGGCCAGAACGCCCTGGGGGTTATGTTGACGGGGCGCAACGCAAGCCTTCTTCCGGAACTTGCCAGGCAGAGAAGGGCCATGCAAAGAAGCAGCGCGACCTCTAGCGGTAGCAGTTGGTCGGGCGTTAGGGTCAGACTCAGGGCGGGTAGCAGAGTGGACGGGATGTACACCGTCACGTAAAGCCACCAGACAATCAAACCTGAGGGGCGCGAGAGCGTAACCGGTAGAAAGGCTATCGGACTAAGAGCCAACACGACTAACCACGTGAGAGCAGCCACTCCTGGCCAGTAAAGGTTGTAGCCGTAATAGGCGAAGACCGGCGAAATAATTGCGACGTATGCCCAGAGCAGCGTTGCAACGTAAGCCGCAGTCACGGCAAGTGTCTTGAGTCTCGTCACGTTTCGCTCGTAGCCTAAACTGAGGTTACAGTCTGCGCTTCGATCGCGCGCGCTGGTTTGTCCTGTGCGGCGGCAGAAGGATGGACCGCCATCCGCTGTCCAAGAACGCCAACGCCATACTGTTGCTTCCCAAAGAGACGACGATACGTCGCTGGCGGCTCCACAAAGATTCAAATCAACCGGTCTCCGGATTGAACCGGAGACCGGCCTCATTCGTAAGTGACGCCCATCTTCTCAGTCCATCGAATGAGATTGACCCACCGCCAAACATGGAAGCCGAAGGGTCTGCGACCTCGACGAACCGCCTCCAATTCGCGACGAGCGAAGTCCAAATTCAAGAAAGGCATGCTCCTTGCGGCCTCGTTGTTGAGAACTGACCGAACCCAGCAGTCGAGCGCATGGAGCCACCTCTTCTCTGGAGTGGCAAAGCCAATCTTGTCGCGCCTATTCAAAATGGCGTCTGGGACGATTCCTCTCATGGCTTTTCGGAAGACGGCCTTCGAAGTGCCATCGGAGTCGATCAGGTAGTTCTCCGGCAACATCCCAAGGAAGTTCACCAGATCGGGAGTCAGGAACGGAACTCTGCTTTCGACCGACGATGCCATCGAATTGCGGTCTTCGTAGCGCAATAGACCTGGGAGTGTCTCGCTTACGCTGCGCGTAAGACTGCTTCGTAGGACATCCTTTGCATCGGTGTAGTTGGCGAACCTGACACCCACTCCACGCTCTGCAAACCACGCGCGATTGAGCCATCCTGGGAAGGCATCCTTGCCCACTAAGAAACGTACGGTGGATTGCATGGCTGGAGGCAGCAGAAAGTCCGCGCAATATGCCGCTCCAAGGTATCTCCCCATCCCTCCACCCCGTGACAACCTCTGTAGAAAGTCTGCAGCCTCTGACCAGCGGCCTTGTCGCACCAAGGATGCCAATCGAGCACCCTTGTAAAGGTCATAACCTCCGAGTATCTCGTCCGCACCCTGCCCATCGAGCATCACCTTGACCCCGGCGTCACGAGCCGCGCGAAATACCAGGAACTGCGCATAGGCGCTTGTGCTTCCGAAAGGCTCGTCATGAAAGTGCATCATGGAGTCGAGATCCGCTGCGACGTCATCTGCTGTTGCATGTACCTTGTGGACGTGCGCTCGCGCATCGTGCGCAATGATGTCGATCCATTTCTCCTCACTGAGTGCACTGTCTTCGGAGATGAAGCTGAAAGCATGAATATCGGCCTTAGGGTCGAGATGACGGATCGCCATCACGATAGAAGAGGAGTCAATTCCGCCAGAGAGCGCTGAGCCGAGGGGTACGTCACTGCGCAGATGCAGTTCGACGTTGCGGAGAAAAAGATCGCGAACCTTGTAGGCAGCTTCCTCAAACGAAATGTCCAGTATCCGATCGCTCTCAGCGCTCCAAAAGCGCCGCGGAACCTCCAACTCGCAACCATCTAGAGAGATCTCCATGAAATGCGCTGCGGGTATTTGCTGAACCTGCGAGAACATCGTCTCCGATCCGAAATCAGTCATGCCATAGCGCAGGTAGAGGAGCAGTCTCTCGGTATTTGCCTTGGGCTGAGAGAGAGCGAACTCGGAGAGCGCCTTGATCTCCGATCCGAAACAGATACACCCGTTCTCTGACCAGTAATAGAGCGGCTTGATGCCGAAGAAGTCTCTTGCCAACAGGACGGTGCGGCGATTCGTATCGAGCAGAGCGAAAGCAAACATGCCGATAAATCGTCGCAAAGCCTCAGTGCCCCACTGGGCATATGCGTTAAGCAGGACCTCGGTGTCAGAACTCGATCGGAAGCGGTGGCCGAGGCCTTCGAGCTCCTTGCGAATCTCTAGATAGTTGTAAATCTCGCCGTTATAGACGATGTGATAACGATCGTCGGCAGTGCTCATCGGCTGCCAACCGGACTCGCTGGTATCGATGATCGACAGGCGGCGATGTAAAAGCAGAACCTCAGGCTCTTTGACGGGCTGCTTCCACTCGCGGCCACGCTCCACTTGATTGCCGGTCAGACGGAGCCAACCATAGTCGTCCGGACCGCGATGCTCGATCGATTGCAATATAGAGGCTGCATACGCCGATTTGCCTCGATCCGGTTGGGCTATGAAGCCCGCAATTCCACACATATTGGGTCTTTCTGTAAAGATCGATCAAGTCACTTGTGTTGTCGCGTTGCGGGACTTTATGAACCTCCCGACGATATGCACCAAAATCAGGTAATACGCAAAGAACAGCAGAGTGTAGACCCCGGAGAGCATCCTGATCGTTTGCAGTGATGCCAGACCGCGGGAGTGTGCCACATAAAAGACTGCTACCAGCGACACCAGACACAACACATCCCAGAGCAGCTTCATCTCCTGGCCGCTCAGCACAATCGCAGCCCTACTAAGTGGACCCACCACAAATTGGGCCAGATACCAGGGAGCAACGATGGAGGCTATGGTTCCGGAGAGAGCCCACCGCGGGCCGAAGATCAACCCGAACAAAGGTTGACCCCAAAACCAAAGTATGACAGCAGGAATACTGCCAGTGATTACTAGACCCAAACTCGTCAGCCGAAAGAGATGCATGACTCCGTCCGGGGTGTCTCGCGCACACCTGGCCAGCCTGCCATGGAAGGTGTCTGCAACTGCAACCGTGATCACTAGACCGGGAACCGTAATTGCCTTCCAGACCAGAGAATAGTAACCGCCCAGTGAAACACCGTACATCCGAATCAGGAGAGGAAGTGGCAGCCCCAAACAAAGAGCATTAAGAAAAGAGGACGGGAAGGAATACAGTGGGAACTTCCGATACCGCCACAAGACTCGACCGAACTCATCCAACCGGAACTGCATCGCATTTCGTTTCAGTACAGGCCACGAGCTCCTGATCATGCTCGACATGCCGATGCAACGCCCGAGTGTCTCGCCGATCAGCAAGCCTGAGGAATGAAAGCCGACGGCGCCAATCGTCGTTTGAAAGACCGACCGTCCGGCGCTCTGGACAAACGTCCCCTGGGCGATCTTGCCGAATTGTCCAGCGCGCAGTGACCAGTAACGAAGCGCGGTAAAGAAGCCTATGAAGGCCATGCTGATCGCAAGCAGCGGCGGAGTAAACCAGGGCAAATTGCCAAAACCAAACGAGGACGTTCGAATCAGAAGCCACAGAAGTACTCCGGCCAATGTGCTGACCGGAACTGCAAACAGAAGAGAACCAAAGGTGAGGTAGGCTGCCTCGCTCTCATCTCTTCCGCCCACGATACTGATCTCATATTGCAGCGTAATCGCCACGCCCAGAATACTGATCAGTGTCGTGAATAGGCCGAGTGCACCAAACTCCTCCGGTCCGTAGATTCGCGTAAGAATCGGACCCGCGGCGAGCGTGAAGGCGTGGCCGAGTGCCGACCCGCTGCTCATAACCCCTACATTACGGATAAACTTGCTGGCGCGCAGGGCGAGGAAGCTGTCCCATACCGCCCTTGACCACGATGTTGCCGCGGACTGAGGGCTTCCAAATTGCAACATCGGTGCCGCTTTCTTGTGCTCGGGTTCTTAGCAGAACCAGGTGTCCAACAGCAATAAGCTGGCTCCGGCCTGTGCAGGCAGCTTCGCCAGAGCGCAGATGAGTTACATTTTCTCCGTACCTATTGGAGCGAATTCCGCACTGGCGCACAAAATCGCTTCGCATATCTTCTCCTGGTCTGTCTCTTTCAGGTAGGGATGCATCGGTAAGCTGAGGACCCGTTCCGCAGCAGCTTCGGCACACGGAAGACTGCCGCGACCGTATCCTGCCGCCACGAAGGCCGGTTGGATATGCAGCGGCACAGGATAGTGCACCGCAGTCGGGATGCCCCCG
>Ga0210403_10004728_pt1 | contig 11677 bp, 11 predicted proteins | sample IncBWC19MmetaG_FD_150863 | JGI IMG/M metagenome (GOLD analysis project Ga0210403, IMG submission 150863) | Forest soil microbial communities from Barre Woods Harvard Forest LTER site, Petersham, Massachusetts, United States - Inc-BW-C-19-M | ecosystem: Environmental > Terrestrial > Soil >... | reverse complement strand
AGCTGAGGTTGATGATGCTCCCGCCGTCGGCCCCGAACCGCTTGAGCGCCTCCTGCACGGTGAGGATCGCCCCGAGAACGTTGATGTTGTAGTGGAGGTGAAAGCTCTCTTCGGTGATCTCCGCGAAGGCGCCGAAGCGGAATACCCCGGCGTTGTTGACCAAAACGTCCAGTCTTCCGAACGCAGAGTCCACTTCGTTGAATAACCGCGCGACACCGGCGGACTTGGACACGTCGGCCCCGACCGCGATCGCCTCGCCCCCATTGTCGGTGATCGCCTGAGCGACGCGTTCGGCGCCTTCCCGGTCGGAGGCATAGTTCACGGCCACGCGCGCGCCCGCAGCTCCCAAGGCCGTGGCAATCCCACCGCCTATGCCTGGACGCGCCTGTCACGATCGCTCCTTTATTAGACAGCCTGCTCATATTCACCATGCTCCGACTCCCCGTACCGCCGAACGTCCATCGCGGTGAATTGCGCCTCGCGGGTATGAAACTCTCAAAACAGATGCCATCCCGGATCAGAATCGATATCCCGGCTTAAGCTCGCAGCTGTAGACTGCGGTCTTTTCTTTTTCCGTACCGGTCGGACCGTGCAGGTGGCCCAGCTCAAATAGGGATCAGGGCCCAGAGGAAATACCATGGGAGAGCCGTCGATCTCCGCTTCCAGACTCACGCCTTCCTCGGTGGGGGGCAGCGTAAAGTTGAGCGTCCGACCAAAGATAACAGGGTACAATTTCCGGACATTGGAACTGACTGCGGTGTGAAAGACCTCAGCTTCCATCAGGAAGGTAGCCGTATCCGACCAGTTCAAGGCCGAAACGCGGATGTTGCGCCCGCCATGAGCAAATCCACTCGAGTCAATCCGGGTAAACGGGCATGGCCCCGCAATACAGGAGGCTCTTATATTGTCGAACACATTATCCGCTCCGGCATCCAGCGATGCGGATGTCGAAGCAGCCTTCCACTTTCCATCCGGTGAACAGGGAGTCTGATGATCGCAGGGTACGTTCCCTTGATTGACGACCTCAAAGGTCTTGACTGCGCTCCCCACATTGGTCTCTGTCCGGGAATTGATCGTATATCGCGCCCGGATATTGGAGACCACGCTTTGTGAACGGGAAGACTCAGCTGGCTTCTTCGCGATAGGAACCATTGCCGCAATGTAGAGCTCGTTTTGGGCCTCCAATCGTCCGATTTGCACATTCAAGTCAAGCGGTTCGTAGGCTGGATGCCGGAAACTCACAACGACGGGTTGATTTGACAACACTCCGCGTTGCAAAACGAGCTTGAAATATCCTGAAGCTTCGGATCGAGTCGTGGCGGTATTCACGCCATCCGATGCTGTAATCACGACATCGTCGATCGGCAACTGTTTCTTCGTGTCCGGATCGTGCTGGATAACCGCGCCTTCAATTATCGACTGCCGAACCGAGATCGATCTCAATCGGTGCGCGCGCAGCGACACCCCGATCACAGCGGCTGCGATCACTGCGACGATCGTCCAGACAATTCTCTTACCCGTCATGCAACACCGGCAAACAGTTGGACGCACAATGGAAGGCACGCGCTGCCAGGCAGCCTTGCATCTATTCCATTGGATAGTCGCCCGAAGTTCACTTCCTGGAAGAACTCGGATGGCCGAAATGAACATGGATAAATGCACGCCTGCGCGTTCTCGCAACGCTCATTCACGGCTGAAACACGAGCCGGGTGCCTTGTTCCGGCCGATTCCAGAGTGCTTCGATCGTGCTAAGTGGCGCGGTCTTCAGGTTGAACTGGAACGGTTTCGTCGCTGCGATGTTGAAAAACTTTCCGATGCGGTAGTAACGGCCGCACATGGGCTAGGGGCGCTCGGGGATGAATCCTGCAGCTCTCAGTTCGTCGATCGAGCATTCCAGCTGCCCTTCGACGCACTGACCTGGTTCGGTGAGTTGAGAAAGAGCGTCAAGCTTCCACTGGAATCCTGGTGGAGTGCCCGGCGCTTTTTGTGCCAGTTGAGATGCGACAAACTGGAACAGAAGGAGCTGTTGGATGGCACGAGGAAAGAAGCATACGGCGGAGCAGATTGTGAACTTGCTGCGGCAGGTTGAGGTCGGGGTAGCCAACGGGAAGTCGATGGCGCAGGCCTGCAAAGAGGCCGAGATCGTGGAGCAGACATACTACCGTTGGCGTAAGGAGTACGGCGGTCTGAAGGTAGACCAGGCGCGTCGGCTGAAGGAGCTGGAGCAAGAGAACGCGAAGCTGAAGCGGCTGGTATCGGAGCTGAGCCTTGAGAAGCTGGTGTTGAAGGACATCGCCTCGGGAAACTTCTAAGCCCTGAGCGACGGCGCTGTGCGGTGAGCCATGCGTGCGCGACGCATGGGATGAGCGAGCGGCAGGCGTGCCGGGTGGTGAAGCAGCCACGCGGCACGCAGCGCTACCGGCCGACACAGCGCGACGACGAAGATACGCTCACCCAGGCCATCGTTACCTTGGCCAGCCAGTATGGCCGCTATGGCTATCGCCGCATCACGGCGCGTTGCAACGGGCGGGCTGGCAGGTGGGCAAGGACCGGGTCGAGCGGATCTGGCGTCGTGAGGGGCTGAAGGTTCCACAGAGACAGAAGGCAAGAGGACGGTTGTGGCTCAACGACGGCTCCTGCGTGCGACTGCGTCCCGAGCACGCCAACCATGTCTGGAGTTATGACTTCGTCAGCGCGAAGACGCATGACGGAAGGACGGTGCGGATGTTGAACCTGATCGATGAGCATACCCGGGAGTGCTTGCTGGTGCGCCCGGAGCGGCGTTGGAGCAGTGCCAAGGTGATCGAGGCGTTGGCCGATGTCATGCTGCTGAAAGGCGTGCCGGAGCATATTCGTTCCGACAATGGCCCCGAGTTCGTAGCTCGTGACCTGCGCAAGTGGCTGGCCGATACAGGCGCAAAGACGCTCTATATCGAACCCGGCAGTCCCTGGGAGAACGGCTACTGCGAAAGCTTCAACTCCAAGCTGCGCGACGAGTTCCTCAACGGGGAGATTTTCTACTCGCTGAAGGAACTGCAGGTGCTGGCAGAACGCTGGCGGATGCACTACAATACCGTTCGTCCACACTCGTCGCTGGGCTATCGACCCCCAGCGCCGGAAATCTGGCAGTTCAACATCACTACGGGGTATGGAGAAGTGGAAAGCAAACTGCGCTTCCCACTTCCCCACACCCCCGACGGCGGCGAGATACTTACAGCGCTCGTTGCGCTACACTAACAATCCAACTGGTACAAAACATCGGGCAGCCCACACGCGCGCTTCCAAAGTCGACTCCATGCAGGCGTTGCGCACGGAGTAATTGGGGGAAAGATTGTGCTGATTCGCAATAAAAGTAAACCCGCAATCGCGATGTTGAAACCAAATCGCCAAGTCACTCAGCGGCGTGTCGAGGGCGGAGTCGCGAACGAATTCCTGAGTTTCGCTTGATGGACCCAACCGCCCGGAACTCGAAGGAAAGCACTGACTGCACTCTCACTGAGTGACTCGCCCTATATCACCAACCGAGAATCGACGTTTCGTGCCGCAGTGACCTTTGATTTCTCGACAGGAGGAACGGTTTTCAACCCATTGCCGCAATCGTGGCTACTCGTTTCGTAAAGCAAGCATCGGGTCAACAAGGGATGCACGAAGGGCCGGCCCTAAACACGCAAGCAACGCAGTCACGATAAGCAGAAGTGATACCGCTAAAAACGTCAATGGATCGTTTGGCTTCACATTGTAAAGCAAACTCGACATGAGGTGAGTAAGCCCGATGGCCGCTAAGAGGCCGACAACAATACCCGAGGCAGTCGTCTTCGCGCCTTCAAAGAGAACCATTCCCATGATGTTGTTGCGATCAGCGCCCAGCGCCATACGTATGCCTATCTCCTGCGTTTGCTGCGTTACCGAACAGGCAATGATGCCATAGATGCCAACAAGCGCCATAACCAGCGCGGAGACGGCAAATACGCCCATGAGAAACAGATTGAAACGGCGAGGAGCAATCGAATCGGAGAGCGACTGCTGAAGCGTCTGCGCATCATAGAGAGGTTGTGTCGGATCAACGGCAGCGACTAGCTTTTGCAGTGCCTCAATATGAGGAGCCGCATCGCCATTCATTTTGATAAACAGACCTATAGACATTGGATTCGTCAACGGCGCTAGTTCATACGACGCATAGACCTCGGGAGTTGGTTCGGCGTCCATCTGAGCGTATTTGAAGTCGGCCACAATCCCAGCAATCCGTCCGTTGAGAAAGCCGCCGCTGACTTGTCTGCCGACGACATCTCCCTTGCGAGAAAGGCTGCGGGCAAAGCTTTCGTTAACCAGGACCTCATCGAGCATCTGGTTGTCGGAAGGCCATTGCCCTGCAATGAGAGGGACACCCATTGCGCGCAGGTACCCAATCGACACAGCACGGATGGCAGAAAATGCAGCTGCCGGAGTCTCAGATGCCAAGCCTTCTGCCTTCACATTCGTATGTAGCGTTTGGCCGACGATACCGGCCGCATCGATACCGGGTATAGCTTCGAGCCGGCTAAGCACCGTGCGAATATAGGACTGTTGCTCTGGCCATGTGGCGTATTGCCTGCCTGCAAGCGAGACGCGCATTGTGAGAATGCTCTCCGGGTTGAACCCAGGCGGATTTGCATTCATGCGCCAGAAGCTCTTCATCATCAGACCTGCCCCGGTGAGCAGCACAATCGCCAACGCCAACTCCACCGAGATCAGAACCTTACGAACGCGAGTGCGCAGGGTACTCCCTGAGGATGTTTGCGTATTGTCTTTCAATGCGTCGTGAAGATTGCTGTGCCACAAAAACATGGCCGGGGCGACCCCAAAGACAAAACCTGTGAAGCACGAGAGCGCAAGCGTCAGCAGAAGGATCGGCGTATCCAGCCTGGCCTCTGCGAGCCTCGGAATCGCCTGAGGCCATAGACGCACCATCATCGAGATCGCGTAATGAGCGAGCAGGAGGCCCATTGCGCAACCGAGAGAAGAGAGGAGAAGACTCTCCGCGAGAAACTGACGTATCACCCGTGTTCGCCCTGCCCCCATGGCTGCTCGCACGGCAATCTCTCTCCTTCTTGCAGCCGCTCTCGCTAGCAACAGGTTCGCGATATTGGCGATTGCAATAAGATGTACAAATAAAACGGCAGCCAGCAGCACCATCAAGGCGCGCTGAGCACTTCCGGCAAGTTTTTGTTGAAGAAGAGACATGCGCCAACCTGTAAAACGGTCGAAGACATGTTGAGTCGGCGAATGTTCCAGAACAATGCTCTTATAGATCGAGTCCATCTCCCTGCGGGCCATGGCGAGTGAAACACCAGTTCGAAGTCGGGCTACGACATTCAGCCACATCGGCGCTGGTCCAACCTGCTGTACCAGATCTTCCCATGCTTGCTGGCCCATGGGCGGCAACGTGAGCAGTACCGGTGGAATGGGGATGTACGCATCGATATCGCGAACCTGATCGCCTGAAAAAGATTGCTGCGGCAGGATGAACCGGAAACCCTTCTCGAGCACCCCCACAACTATGAAAGGAAAGCCATTGATGCTGACAACCTGGCCAAGGGTGCTGGGGTCGCCATGGAAGCGGCGTTCATAAAGAACATGCGAGAGAACCATTGCATGAGACTCTCCGGGCACAAACAGGCGTCCCAACTCGACCTTTGCACCCGTCAATTCCCAGAACTTGCCGGTAAGAGAGGCAACGCGCTCCTGAGAGGGCTCTCCAAAAACCATCATGGGCAAGTCCTGATTCCCGTAGGCAGCGGCGCTCTCGAGAGCATTTGTCCGTGAGCTCCACATCGTGTAATCAGCCTGTCCGATGTGATTGTCATTTTCCGGTTGGTAACCGCGGTCGAAGGCAGCCAGCCATACAAGCCGATCGGGTTCCGGGTAAGGCAAAGGACGAAGCAATACCGCTTCAATGACACTAAAGACAGCTGTATTCATGCCAATAGCGAGCGCAAGAGTGAAGATCACGGTACCCGCGAATCTCCGGTTACGTCCTAACGCTCTCAGGGCGTAACGCGCATCCTGCAGGACCTGTTGCAGCCATACCGGATGCCAAACATTGTAGGTCTCCTCTCGCACAACTGTGACGTTACCGAACCTGCGCAAGGCGGCCAGTCGAGCCTCTGTCGGCGTCATGCCACGGTCTATGTTGTCCTGAGTCTCCGCCTCAAGATGCTCTCGAATCTCTTCGTCCAAATGGTTTAGGTGCCGGCGACGCTTCATGCCTTACCTCTTATTTGGTGGGCTGCAAAACCCTTGCAATTGCTCGTGCCAACGTCTCCCACTTCGTCACCTCGACAGCCAGCTGTTTGCGGCCTTTCGGTGTCAAACGATAAAACTTGGCCTTGCGATTGTTCTCCGAGATTCCGTCTTCCACCGAAATCCAGCTCCGCTTGATCAGCCGATGCAGCGCCGGATAGAGCGAACCCTGTTCAACCAGAAGCACATCCTCGGAGTTACGCTCAATCGCTTTCGCAATAGCGTGGCCATGAACGGGGCCTAAAACGAGAGTACGAAGAATAAGCAGGTCAAGCGTCCCTTGCAGTAGCTCAATCCGGTTCTCAAGTCCTCTAGTAGACATGCTAGGTGGAGAATAGCTTGATACGGGTAGAATAACAAGGGGAGAGGTCGAAGCCTATTTGCGGCCGTGGGTAGCTCGTCTGCTTTGGGCGAGGCCCGATGAGCCGGTTGAGGCTGCGGCGCTATCGACTGCCTGCGAGGGCGACCTCTCCGCGGTCAACATGTCACCAGGGTAGGAACGAATTTACTGAGCACTTACTCAGCGCGGAGGGCTTGCATGGGGTCGACATTGGCCGCCCTGCGTGCGGGAAGAGAAGCGGCGGACAGGCCCCCGACTAGAAGGATGGCAGTAACGGCGGCCATGGTCCAAGGATCATGGACTGGGACGCTGTAGAGGAAGGTCTGGAACAACCGGCTGGAGAGCCAGGCGAGGCCCAGACCTGCGCTTGAGCCGACGAGTAGCATCCAGGCTGCCTGCCGAAGGATCAAACTCATGATGTCTGCTCGGCGAGCGCCGAGAGCGATGCGAAGACCGAGCTCACGAGTGCGCTGACTGACCAGGTAAGCGAGCAGGCCGTAGATGCCGGAGACGCAGAGAAGCAGGGCGGCGGCGCCGAAGATCTCGAGCAGGTGAGCGGCGAGCTGCTGGCTGCCGTAGGAGTCTTCGACGACCTGCTCCATCGTGGTGAAGTTGGCGGTGACGAGCTCGGGACTGGCGCGGCGCATGAGTTCGCGCAGTTCAGGGATGATGGTGGACGGGCTGCGGCCGGTGCGCACGGCGAGGTCCATGGCCATGCCTTCCGCTCCTTTGTAGAAGCCTGCGTCAGGAGTGATCTGGGGGATATCGACCTCGATCTCGGGCTGGGCCTGCTCAGCGATGGAAACTTGGCGGGCATCGTCGAGAACACCGACGATGAGGGCGCGCTTGTCCTTGCTGAAGCTGAAGAGGGATTCTCCGAAAATCTCGCGCGGATCGCGGTCGTCGCCGAAGTAGGCGCGGACGAAGGCGCGGTTAACGACGGCGACGGGTTGCGAGGAGGGGGTGTCGTGTTGGTTGAAGAAGCGGCCGTAGGCCATGCGGAAGCCGAAGACCTGTTGCATCTCTGGGCCCACGGCGCGGAACTGCGCACGGAGCTCACGTTTGCGGATCTCAGCGGTGCTATTTCCTTCCGTGCGTAAGGAGAAAATCATTTGGAAGGTCTTGCCGAGCGGGACTTCGGTCATGAGCGCAGCGGACTCTACTCCGGGGAGGTGCTGGACGCGCTCGAGGAGTGGCTGGTAGAGCGTCGTGGTCATGTCCTGGCCCGCGAATTTGTAGGCGGGGATGGTCATGTTGGCGACGAGGACGTGGTCGGTGCGGAAGCCGAGCGGCACGTGGTGCAGAGCGTAGAGCGTCCGCAGCAGCAAGCCGCAGCCAACGAGCAGTGTGAGAGACATGGCTACCTCGGCGACCACCAACAGGGCGCGGATGCGGTAGTGCACGCCGCCGGAGCCGCGTTGTGGACCTCCCTGACGGAGCGCAGGCTCGATCGACGCTCGCGCGGAGCCGAGGGCCGGCCAGAGAGAGGACAGGGTGGCGCTGAGGAGCGTGAGGGCGAGCAGGACAGCGATGACCGGGAGGCTTGGCATCATCGACGTCGCGATGTGGAACTGGCTGGTCAGGGTGTGCTCGAAGAGTTTGAGCGTGACGATGGCGAGGGCGAACCCCAAGATGGATGCAGTTGCACTCAGCAGCAGGCCTTCGATGAGGAGTTGCTGGAGGATGCGAAGGCGGCTGGCGCCGAGGGCTCCGCGGACGGCGATCTCGCGCTGCCGAACCGCAGCGCGGGCGAACAGCAGACCGGTGACGTTGACGCAGGCGATGAGCCAGAGAACGCCTGAGGCTCCGAAGAGCGCGAATAGCGACTTCTTTACGCTCCCGTCTACGAGCGAGTCACTGTAGCGTTGGAGATGGACCGAGCTGACCTGGTCGCGCTCATAGGGGTCGGTATATTGGCGCGCTACTTGCGGTTGGATGACATTGAGCTCAGCTTGGGCGTCCGCCAGCCGCACGTCGAGCTTGAGGCGGCCAATGACGGAGTAGGTTGGAGACACGTTGTAAATGCGACGAGTGTCCTTGTCGCCGAGGACCACGGGTGTCCAGACCAAAGGAACGGCAAGGGTCTCGGGGAAGCTAAATCCGCGCGGCATGACGCCGATGACCTGCCAGGAGTTGCCGCTCAGCTGGATGGTCTTACCGAGGATGGCGGGATCGGCCCCGAAGAATCCTCTCCATATCGGGTCGCTAAGGAGGATGGAGTGGGCATCCTCCGATTGGGCGGCGCCGGTTGTGGGATCGATGGCAAAGCCGCGGCCCATGACGGGAGAGACACCCAGCGCGGGCAGGAGGTTCGCACTGATCGCTGGAGCGCCAACTTGAATCGCTCCGGCACTGCCTTCGAGGAAGGAGAGATGCCCCTTGCCCCGCTGGGAGATGTAGAAGGCTGTCTCCCCTAGGGTGTGGGTTTGGGAGCGCCACTGTGCAAGATCGAGATAAGGTACCCCGTTCTCAACTATGCCGCGCTTGCCTGCTTCCCGTATCTCGACCAACTGACTGGGATGCTCGTAAGGGAGCGGCCGTAGAAGGACGCGGTCGACAACGGTGAACATTGCGACCGTTGCGCCCAGACCGAGAGCCAGCGTGGCGATGACCGTGATGGCAAAGCCGGGAGACCGGACGAGTTGCCGTAGAGCGTACTTCAGATCTTGGAAGACGCGCTCGAAATGGATCCAACCCCAGCTCTCCCGGGTAACGTCTTTGATCAAGCCGACATTGCCGAACTCGCGGAGCGTTGCGCGTCTCGCCTCTTCCGGCGATTCTCCGAGATGCTGGCGATCTTGCGCAGCCATCTGGAGGTGGGCCTGGAGCTCCTCATCGAGCTCTTGTTTGCGCCGCGTGAACGACCCAGGGAAGAGCCTCATGCCTTGCCTCCTTCGGGTTTGCGCTGCATGACGGAGCCGATTGCCGCCACAATCTGCTGCCAGCGGGATAGATCGGAGGCGAGTTGCTTCTTTCCGGCAGCGGTGATGCGATAGAAGCGGGCGCGCTGCTTGCTCTCCGTTTGCTTCCACTCCGAGGTGACCCATCCCTGGCGTTCGAGGCGATGCAGTGCGGGATAGAGCGAGCCGGTTTCGACCTGGAGGATGTCCCCGGAGTGGGTACGGAGCGCCTGAACGATGCCATAGCCATGCGCTGGGCCCCATTGCAGGGTCTGCAGTACGAGCATGTCGAGCGTGCCTTGAACAAGCTCGATGCGGTTCTTGTACTTTGCCGGCGTTTTCATAGACGTAGACACACTACACCCAATGGGCGTAGACAGTCTACCTCCATGAAGAATCTCACGTATACTCGTGAACGCCTCCGATCTTTAGTCGTTGGTGAGCGAGGTGGCACTCAGCGATGGCGCAGTACCCGCTGCCTCCCTCAATCAGGCAGGAGCCGAGCATTTCATCGCCACCGAGGAGCAGGAACTCGCGGAGGAAGCATCGCGCCGCTTCTAACATGACATCGCCCTCATCTCCGACGTCGATCTACTCTTAGCTTTCTAAGCAGCTCGAAAGTGGCGGAAGGTGCCTCCTCATTGCAAGAAAGGTCTGGAGGTCAGGAGATTGGAAGGCTAAGATCGGCTCTGCATCCAATCTGTCCATCCTCCCGATTAGCCAGGCGCACGGAGCCTCTATGCGCCTGAGCGATCTGCTGCGCCAACACGAGCCCAATCCCTGTCCCGCCCTGCTTGGTCGTATAAAAGGGAACGAATAGATTGGCTTCGTTCGTCAATCCTGGTCCATTATCACGGATCGTGATCATCACCTCATTCGCTGCAATCTCCCAGGCGACGTCGACGGATGGAGCCCCACCGTTTCGCGCATCAGGACTAAGCGCCGCCTCTGCCGCGTTACGCACGAGGTTAATCAGCGCCTGTTGGATATGGTCGGCATCCATCATTACCCTGAGATCAACTCCGCTGGTTATAGTGACTGTAAGACGCGTCTCAAGGCGCGCCATCCGTTCCATCAGAGTAGATAACGCAACCGGTTCCATCTTCGGCGCAGGCAGTCTCAATAGCTCCCGATAGGCTTGTAAGAAGCGATTCAATGAGTCCGCCCGGTTCTCGATGACCTCAAGGCCTCGCTCGAAGTCTTCGCTATCATCGAGGGCGCTATGCCAGGGAGCAAGGCGCCCGCGCAGACTTCCTGCGATCGATTTGATCGGCGTTAGAGAGTTGTTGATTTCATGGCCGAGCACGCGGATCAGCCTCTCCCACGCAATTCTCTCCTCTTCACGCAGAGCGGCACTTACATCGGCGAGTACGAACAAGGTGTGAGGGATGCCGCGCAGACGGAAGCGTGTTCGCTTTACAATCCACCGCGCTGCCTGCCGTGCGGTGCCGAGAGAGAGTAAGTCTCCGTCACTTCTGTCGAGGAGATAGGCAAGATTGAGTTGCTCCGCGGAACAGCCGAGTGCTGCCTGCACCTGTAACTCGAAGGATCGTTCTCCTGCGGCGTTGAGCAGCTTGAGCCTTCCCGCTGGATCGAACGCAAGCACCGGAGACTGCATCGCGCTCATCACGCGCTCCACCAGGGCCATTGCCTCGAGAGCGCCTTCGCGCTGTCCCTGCAGCATGGTTGCCAGCGCATTCACCTCCAGCGCCAAGTCGCCCATGGCATCGCCCCTACGCGCACCGCGGGCGCGAAACGAATAGTCATCTTCGCGCAGCGCCGCCACCACGTTCGCCAACGTCTGCAGCGGCCGGATCATCTGCTCCATTAGAAGCGAAACCGCGAACGTCCATACCAGGGAGAGCGCCAGCAGAGCCATCATCTGGACGGAGGCCTCCACAGCGTGCTGCCGCAATAGGGTCCAGGACAACAGCACGGTCGGAATCCCGAGAAGATAAAGCCATATCCGTAGCCGCAGTTCGAAGCTCAGCCTCCGCCCCGACCGACCGAGCGGAAGGCGCGTGGTCCGCTGGGCACGAAGCTCCATCGCCTCAGGCAATTCCTCAGAGACCATACTTTTCGATGCGCCGGTAAAGCGCTCCCCGACTCAATCCGAGCGCATCGGCCGCGTGGCTGACATTGCCCGAGGCACGCGTCA
>Ga0210403_10004726_pt1 | contig 11679 bp, 7 predicted proteins | sample IncBWC19MmetaG_FD_150863 | JGI IMG/M metagenome (GOLD analysis project Ga0210403, IMG submission 150863) | Forest soil microbial communities from Barre Woods Harvard Forest LTER site, Petersham, Massachusetts, United States - Inc-BW-C-19-M | ecosystem: Environmental > Terrestrial > Soil >... | reverse complement strand
TCCGGGATGTTACCCGGGATATTGCCCAGGGCATTACGGCTACTACTATGGCGGCCCGCGATACTACGGTTACTATCCTTACTCGCGCGATCGTTACTGGCGGTACTGATAACCGAGCGACCGGCTCACCGGTCCGGCTCGCTGACGCGAAGGGTTAGCTATCTTGCCAGCGCGCCGGATCGCTCGACAGCTGTTTATATTTACCGCCCCGGCGGCGGAAAGGCAGCGTCCAGCGCCGCAAGCTCCTGTGGCGTGAGTGTCAGCGCCAGCGCGACCGCATTCTCCTTCACATGCTCTGCCGAGCCCGATTCCGGAATCGCAATGACGCGGCCGCTGCGCATGGTCCAGGCCAGCGCCACCGCGGCCGCCGAGCAGTTGTGCGCCGCGCCGATCCGCGCCAGTGCGGGATTGCCTAACAGCGCGGCGCCGGGACCGCCGAGCGGCGAATACGCCATCAGCGGCACATCGTGCCGTTCGCACCACGCCGAAAGATCGCGTTCAATGCCGCGATCGTCGAGACTGTAAGGCACCTGATTCATCGCGCAGCGATCGCCTTGCGGGACGCGGAACAGTTTTTCCATGTCGCCGACCTTGAAGTTCGACACGCCCCAGGCGCGAATCTTCCCTGCCGCGCGCAAATCTTCAAACGCGATCACGACGTGGGCGAAATCGCCGACCCCGTTCGGCCAGTGCAAGAGATAGAGGTCGAGGCGATCGGTCCCGAGCCGCTTAAGGCTCGCCGCGCAGGCCCGCGCGATGCCGTCGCCGGCCACGTGGCTCTGCCACACTTTGGAGACCAGGAATACGCGGTCGCGCTGGCCGGCTATGACGCGGCCAATCAATTCCTCGGAGCCGTATAATTCCGCGGTGTCGATCAGCGTCATGCCGAGATCGATGCCGATGCGCAAGGCTGCTTCTTCCTCGGCTTGCGGACGCCTGCCGTGAGCAAGCCGCGCCGAGCCTTGTCCCAGCGCCGGCACGCTGCGGCCGTCGCGGAGCTTCACGCTGCGTGCGCCACCCGGCGCCACATTGCTCGATTGGCCGAAAGCTGACGAACCCGCCGTCATAGCGTAGCCGCTCGCGCTTAAGCAAAATCGATTGAATTCACGCCGGTTCAGGACTGTTGTACGCTTCATGTAATGTTTTCCGTGGGCATCGTGGTGGCGCGGGAAGTGTGAAACTAAAGGCCGCGTAGTCAAGGCCATCCCCGGCTTTCCGGGCGGTCCGAGGCAATGTTCATGACAAGGCTCATGATGCGTCAGCGTCTGGCTTCGTTGTTGCTAGCCATTTCCGCCTGCGCGGCGTTGATCGGGCTTGCGCTGCCGGCGACGCCTGCCGCCGCGGCCGAACGCGCCATCGTGCTCGAGATTAACGGCGCTATTGGCCCGCCGATCGCCGATTACATCGCCCGCGAACTTAATGCCGCGCGTTCGAGCGACGCCCGCCTCATCATTCTGCGGATGAACACGCCGGGCGGGCTCGATACTTCGATGCGCCAGATCATCAGTGCTATTCTCGCTTCGCCGGTGCCGGTTGTGACTTACGTCGCGCCGAACGGCGCGCGCGCCGCCAGCGCCGGCACTTATATCGCCTATGCCAGCCCGATCGCGGCGATGGCGCCCGGAACCAATATCGGCGCTGCGACGCCGGTCCAATTCGGCGGTAGCCCGCTGTTTCCGTCCGATCAGAAATCGCAGAAGGACCAGAAAGACGCCAAACCGGGAGAATCGGCGGACACCGAGACCCGCAAAATCATCAACGACGCGATCGCGTATATTCGCAGCCTCGCCGTGCTCAACGGCCGCAATGCCGATTGGGCCGCCGACGCGGTGCGTTCCGCCGCGAGCCTGCCGGCCTCCGAGGCGCTCTCGCTTCATGTCATCGACGTGATCGCCGATGACGTCCCCGATCTCCTGCACAAGATCGACGGCCGCGAAGTGACGATCGCCGGCAAGCCGGCCCGGCTCGCCACCGCCGGGCTCGAAGTCCAGATCCGGCCGCCGGATTGGCAGACCGAATTGCTCATGCTCGTCACCAATCCGAATGTCGCTTTCATCCTGATGCTGATCGGCGTCTACGGCCTGATCTTCGAGTTCTTCAATCCGGGCGCGGTCGCCCCCGGCCTGATCGGCGCCATCAGCCTCGTCGTCGCGTTCTACGCGCTCGCCTTCATGCCGATCAATTACGCCGGCGCGGCGCTCGTGCTCTTCGGCGTCGCGCTGATGATCGCCGAAGTGCATATCGGCGCTTTCGGCGCGCTCGGGGTCGGCGGCATCGCCGCCTTTGTCATCGGCGCGGTGATGATGTTTCCGGCGCAGGTGCCGGGCTTTTCCTTGTCCCATGGCGTGGTCGCCGTCACTGCGCTCGGCAGCGCGGCGCTCTTGTTGTTAGCGCTCGCCGTCGTATTGCGCCGCCGGCGGCCGGTCGTGACCGGGCATGAGGCGCTGATCGGCGCCGAGGGCGAGACGGTATCCTGGCAGGACGGCGAGGGGCGGGTGCGGGTCAAGGGCGAAATCTGGCTGGCGCGTTCGGATGCTGCGCTGACCGCCGGCAGCCGGGTCAAGATCGTCGGCCGCGACGGTCTCGTCCTGCGCGTCCAAGACATTCGGCCGGCGTAAGTGCGCCGATCGCAGAAACAGGGAGCACGTCATGCCGTTGATAATCGCCGTCGTCATCGCCTTCTTGGGCGTGACCTTCATCTGGTCGTCGATCCGAATTTTGCGCGAATACGAGCGCGGGGTCGTGTTCACGCTCGGCCGCTACACCGGCACTAAAGGCCCGGGGCTATTTCTGCTGGTGCCGTTCCTGCAGCAGATGGTGCGGGTCGATCTGCGCGTGGTGGTCGACGAAGTGCCGCCGCAGGACGTGATTTCCCGCGACAACGTCTCGGTCAAGGTCAGCGCCGTCCTTTATTTCCGCGTCGTCGATGCCGAACGCGCCATTATCGAGGTCAGCAATTATCTCGCCGCGACGAGCCAGCTCGCCCAGACCACATTGCGCTGGGTGCTCGGCAAGCACGACCTCGACCAGATGTTGAGCGAGCGCGACAAGCTCAACGCCGACATCCAGGACGTGCTCGACAAGCAGACGGAAGGGTGGGGCATCAAAGTCTCGACCGTGGAGCTCAAGCGCATCGATCTCGACGAGAGCATGGTCCGCGCCATTGCGCGTCAGGCCGAGGCCGAGCGCGAACGCCGCGCCAAGATCATCAATGCCGAGGGCGAGCAACAGGCGGCGCAGAAACTGGTCGAAGCCGCGCGCATCCTCTCCGATGTGCCGCAAGCGATGCAGCTGCGTTATCTCGGCACGCTGTTCGACATTGCCAGCGAAAGCTCGTCGCTGATCGTATTTCCGTTCCCGATCGACGTGCTGCAGGCGTTCGCGGGACTGCACAAGTCAGGGGACAGATGACGACTCCTAAATCGTCTGGTTATATTCGCCGACTTCCTTGTGCTGGCGCAGCACGGCGTCGACGGCCTTGAACATTTCGCGCATGCGCGCCTCCGAGACCGGGCTCTCGACCACGACAACGAGCTCAGGCTTGTTGGAGGAGGCGCGCACCAGCCCCCAGGTGCCGTCCTGCACGGTGACGCGCACGCCGTTGACAGTGACGAGATCGCGGATCGGCTGACCGGCGACCTTGCCGCCGCTCTTCGCCTCGCGCTCGAACTGTTTCACGACGTCTTCCACGATCTTGTACTTGATCTCGTCCGGGCAATGCGGCGACATGGTCGGCGACGACCAGGTTTTCGGCAACGCGTTCTTCAGATCCGCCATGCTCTTGTCCGGGTTGCGGTCGAGCAGGTCGCAGATCGCAAAGGCGAAGATCAGGCCGTCGTCATAGCCGCGCCCGAGCGGCTTGTTGAAAAAGAAATGACCGGACTTCTCGAAGCCGGCGAGCGCGCCGATCTCGTTGACCCGTCGCTTCATATAGGAATGACCGGTCTTCCAGTAATCGCTGCGCGCGCCGTTCTTGATCAGCACCGGATCGGTCGCAAATAGGCCGGTCGATTTCACGTCGGCGACAAAGACCGCACCCTTGTGCTGCGCCGACATATCGCGCGCCAGCATGACGCCGACTTTGTCGGCGAAGATCTCCTCGCCTTCATTGTCGACGACGCCGCAGCGGTCGCCGTCGCCGTCAAAGCCGAGCGCGACATCGGCCTTGCTCGCAAGCACCGCGTCACGCATCGCGTGCAGCATTTTCAAATCTTCGGTATTGGGATTGTATTTCGGGAAGGTGTGATCGAGCTCGCAGTCGAGCGGCACCACCTCGCAGCCGATTCTTTCCAGCGCTTGCGGCGCGAATGCGCCGGCGGTGCCGTTGCCGCAGGCGCACACGACCTTCAGGCGGCGCTTGAGCTTGGGCCGCCGGTCGGTGAGGTCGGCGAGATAGCGGGCGGGAAAGTTCTCGACGAATTCGTAAGCGCCACCGGATTTGAATTCGAACTTGCCGTCGAGCACGATCGCTTTCAATCGCGTCATCTCATCGGGACCGAAAGTGAGCGGCCGGCTGGCGCCCATTTTCACGCCGGTCCAGCCATTGTCGTTATGCGAGGCGGTGACCATGGCGACGCAGGGCACGTCGAGATCGAACTGCGCGAAATAGGCCATCGGCGTCAAAGCGAGCCCGATGTCGTAGATCCTGCAGCCGGACGCGAGGAGCCCGTTGGTCAGCGCCATTTTGATCGAGGCGGAATAGGAGCGGAAATCGTGGCCGGTGACCACGCGCGGCTCGACGCCAAGCTCGTGGATGAGCGCGCCGAGGCCGAGGCCGAGCGCCTCGACGCCCATCAGATTGATCTCGCTGCCGAACAACCAGCGCGCGTCATATTCGCGAAAGCCGGTGGCCTTGACCATCGGCTCGGACTCGTAGGCGTAAGTGTTCGGCTTAAGCGACGGCTTTGGTTTAGGAAACATTGGGCTTGGGAAACATGAAAGCTCGAATGAATCGTGGGCTAGTGCCCGGAGGGCATAACCTAAACGATCGGCGCTGGGAATGGTTTCGAAAAGTGTTTGCTACTGTTCCAGTACCAGCTTGCCGTCGGCATATTCGAACCGCCGCAGCCGCCTCAAGAACGACAGGCCGAGCAGGTTTTCATTGGCAACGCCGGCCGGCAGCACCACCGCGGCGACGTTGTGCACTTCAAGATCCTCGATCTCGACGGTGTCGAGCGCAACCGGCGCCACCCGTATCGCGCCATTGGCGGTCCGTACCATGGCGCTGTAGTCGCGCTCGGCAGGGCGGATCCCGAGGATCGCCGCGTCCTCGGGCTTGAGCGCGATCACCGAGGCGCCGGTATCGACCATGAAATCGATGCGGCGGCCGTCGACGCGCCCAGTGACGCGGAAATGTCCGCCGCGGCTTGGCGCGATGACGACCGAGCGCGAAGCAGCGATACTCGAGTGCGCCGGCGCGACCGCGACCGCGATCGCCGCACTGGTTGTTGCATTTGGCGTCGACATCATCTGCGCGGCATAGCGCGGCACGAACGCGCAGGCGATAAGAGAAACGATGGCGACGAGAATGACGGCGCGCATGGCGGATCCAGCTTGGTTCGCCGCATTTGATCACAGGACGAGCAAACGCAACGCTGATCGGCCGCGTTGTGCCGCCGTATTTGGCGCCGCAGGGTAAGCGAACGGCTAAGGCGATAGTTAAATTTGAACCGTCATCCTGAGGTGCGAGCGAAGCGAGCCTCGAAGGATGAGCGGCCAACCGAAATCGGCCTTCCGATTTCGGACATAATTCGCCAAGTCGGCACTAGCCGACTTGATTGCCGTCGCCCTTCGAGGGCCGCTTCGCGGCCACCTCAGGGTGACGGAAAAACATAGGAGAACACTCGATTGGTTTATGTCTTCCTTGGCTTGGCCCGGCGTGTCGGCGCGGCTGCGAGCGGATCGTCCGGCCATGGATGCTTGGGATAGCGCCCGCGCATCTCGGCGCGCACGGCGGCGTAGCTGCCGCGCCAAAATCCGGGCAAGTCGCGCGTGGTCTGCACCGGCCGATGCGCCGGCGACAACAATTCGATCGCGAGCGGCACCTTGCCGCCGGCAATCGCCGGGTGGCGGTCGAGCCCGAATAATTCCTGCACACGAATAGCGATCTTCGGTCCGCCTTCGCTCGCATAATCGATCGGCACGCGCGTGCCGGTCGGCGCTTCGAAATAGATCGGTGCTTCGGCATCGACCCGCCGCCGCAGCGGCCACGGCAAAAGTTCACCGAGCGCGGCGGCGAATTCGTCAGGAGCCAATCCGGCAAGCGCGATCCTGCCGGTGAGCGCAGGCACGAGCCATTGCCCGGCGCTCCCCGCAAGCGCCGTATCGGAAAGGTCGGGCCATTCGCCGCTCTCGCTATGGCGGAGAAACATGACGCGGTCGCGCCATTGCTTCAGCGCGCTGGTCCAGGGTAGCCGGTCAATGCCGAGATTGGCGACGCTTTCGGCGAGAAGCCGGGCATTGTTCTCGTCGGGCGAGACCGGCGCCGGCCGCTCGCCGAGTACGATGGCGCCAAGCCGCCGGCTGTTGCGCCCGCGCAGCGACAGGCTCGCGGCATCGAAGGCGACGTCCTCGCGGGTAACGATGCGATCGGCAAAATGCGCCTCGATTTCGGAAAGCGTGATCGGCGCGGCCGAGAGAATTCGGCCCGGCGCGGCGCTGCCGGCAAGTTCGGCCACCGCCAGAAATGGTTCGCGGGCAAGAGGTGAAGCGGGATCGAGACTGCCGCCGCGGCCGTTCGCCAGCAAGAACGCTGCGCCACCGGTGCCGCGGTTTTTGGCGATACGCTCCGGAAAGGCGAGCGCGATCAGCGCGCCGACGCTTAAATCTCCTCGCCCCCTTGCGGGGGAGGAGATGTCCACCACCTCCGCCCACCTTTGCGCCATGGCGCGGGCGTCGCGCGCGCGAGCCGAGCGATCGCGGCGGAGCGCGGCCAGGCGCTCGTGCATGTCAATGTCGTCGCCGCCGAGACCGCGCTCGCCAATGAGTGCGGCAAGCTCGGCGGCGAGCGTACCTTGGCCCACGCGCGCGGCGTCGATCACCATGCGCGCAAGCCGCGGCGGCAACGGCAGGCGGCGCAATTGCCGGCCCTCCTCGGTGATGCGTCCGCTCTCCTCGATGGCGCCGAGTGCGGCAAGCAGCGCTCTTGCCTCGGTGAGCGCGGCACGCGGCGGCGGTTCGAGAAAGGCGAGCTTGTCGGCGTCGGCGCCCCAGGCGGCGAGATCGAGCGCGAAGGAGGACAGATCGGCGGCGAGGATTTCCGGACGCGCGAACGGCTCGAGCGCGGCGGTTTGCGGCTCGTCCCACAGCCGGTAGCAGACGCCCGGCTCGGTGCGCCCGGCGCGACCGCGGCGCTGATCCGCCGCCGCGCGCGACACCCGCACGGTGCGGAGCCGCGTCACCCCGACATCGGGCTCGTAGCGTGGCACCCGCGCCAGCCCGCTGTCGACGACGACGCGCACGCCCTCGATCGTGATCGAGGTTTCGGCAATCGAGGTCGCCAGCACGATTTTGCGGCGGCCGGGCCGGGCCGGTTCGATGGCGCGCGCCTGTTCGTCGCCGCCGAGCGCGCCATAGAGCGGGACAATATCGGTCGCGGCATCGGCAAGCCTCGCCAGCAGGTCTTGGGTACGGCGAATTTCGGCGGTTCCCGGCAAAAATGCCAAAACCGAGCCGCGCTCCGCGCGCATCGCCCGCATGATCGTGTCTGCAACTTGCGGCTCGATCGGCCGTGCGTCGCGCCCGACATAGCGGGTCTCGACCGCAAAGACACGGCCCTGACTTTCGATTACCGGCGCGCCGCCAAGGAGCGCGCCAACGCGCGCGCCGTCGATCGTCGCCGACATCACCAGGATTTTCAGATCCTCACGGAGATCTTGCTGGGCATCGCGCGCCAAAGCGAGCCCAAGGTCGGCATCGAGCGAACGCTCGTGGAATTCGTCGAACAGCACCGCAGCGACGTCCGTGAGCATGGGATCGTCGACAATCATGCGCGTGAAAATACCCTCGGTGACGATTTCGATCCGGGTCTTGCGCGAGACTTTCGAGCCGAAGCGCACCCGCAAGCCCACGGTTTCGCCGACCGCTTCGCCAAGGTTGTGCGCCATGCGCGCGGCGGCGGCGCGGGCGGCGAGCCGGCGCGGCTCGAGCACCAGGATGCGGGTAGATTGTCCCGAAAGCTGCGCCCATGGTTCCGCCGCAAGGACCAGCGGCACCCGGGTGGTTTTGCCGGCGCCGGGCGGCGCCACCAGCACCGCGACATTATTGGCGCGCAAAGCCCCGGTCAGTTCCGGCAATGCGGCGTCGATCGGGAGCGGCGAGGAATCCATTTATCCCTTCGTCATGCGGGTTTTGGGGTGACGAGGGCAAAATGTGTACGTGGAATTGTCCACCGCACGTGCCAAATCGCCGCGAAATCTTATATTAATGGTCATCATGCCCACAGCACAAAAAGCCCCGCCGAAGGCGGACAAACCGGCAAAGCCGCCGGTCCAAAGCAGGCCGTTGAGGAAAGGCGATCATCTCTTCCTGGTCGACGGCTCGTCTTATATTTTCCGCGCCTATCACGCGCTGCCGCCGATCAACCGCAAGTCGGATGGCTTGCAGCTCAATGCCGTGTTCGGCTTCTGCAACATGCTGTGGAAGCTTCTGCGCGACATGAAGCCGGAAGACAAACCCACCCATCTCGCGGTGGTGTTCGACCTCTCGGAGCGCACGTTCCGCACCGAAATGTATCCGGACTACAAGGCGCACCGGCCGGATCCGCCGGACGATCTGCGGCCGCAATTCCCGCTCATTCGCGAAGCCGTGCAGGCTTTCGATCTGCCGTGCCTGGAGCAGCAGGGCTTCGAGGCCGACGACCTGATCGCGACCTACGTGCGCGAGGCCTGCGAGGCCGGCGCCACGGCGACCATTGTCTCGTCGGACAAGGACCTGATGCAGCTCGTCAACGACTGCGTGATCATGTTCGACACGATGAAGGACCGCAAAATCGGCCGCGCCGAAGTGATCGAGAAGTTCGGCGTGCCGCCGGAAAAGGTGATCGAAGTGCAGGCGCTGATCGGCGATTCCACCGACAACGTGCCCGGCGTGCCGGGCATCGGGGTAAAGACCGCGGCCCAGCTCATCGGCGAATACGGCGATCTCGAAACGCTGCTCAAGCGCGCGGGAGAGATCAAGCAGGAGAAACGCCGGCAGGCTTTAATCGACAATGCCGAGAAGGCGCGGCTGTCGAAGAAGCTCGTCACGCTTGACGATCACGTCAAGCTCGACGTGCCGGTCGGCGATCTCGCCGTGCACGAGCCCGACTATGAGCGCCTGATCGCGTTTCTCAAGGCGATGGAGTTCAACGCGATTACCCGCCGCGTCGCGGAATTCGCCGGAATCGATGCGGCTGGGATCGCTCCCGAAGCGCGGGTTGGCGGCAAGGGCGCCACATCTGCCACGCCGGCCGCAGAAAGCGACCAAGTAGCGAGGCCCGCCGGTGCCGGCGGAACGTCACTGCAACTGCCGCTCGGGCGCCCGCCACAGCCGGCTGATGCGCGCAGGGCCAAAAGTGAGGAGACGAGCACGCTTACCCCGGCCGCGCTCGCTGCCGCGCGGTTTGAGAGCGCGCGAGACCAGAAATTCGATCGCTCGAAATACGAGACCGTGCGCTCGCTCGATCGATTGCGGGCCTTCATCGAACGCGCGCGCGATATCGGTGTCGTCGCGCTCGATGTCGAGACGGACGGTCTCGATCCGATGCAGGCGCAGCTGTGCGGGTTCTCGCTGGCCGTGGCGGCGAACGAGGCTTGCTACGTCCCACTTGCGCATCGCCAACAGGGATCTGGCGGCGAGGACAATCGCGGCGGCTTGTTTGGCGGCGGGCGTGCGGCGGATCAAATCGAAGAGGCTGCCGCGCTCGCGGCGATCAAGCCGCTCCTTGAAGATTTCGGCGTGCTCAAGATCGGCCATGACGTCAAATTCGGCTGGCAGGTTTTTGCCCTGCGCGGCATCGAGATCGCCGCCTACGACGACATCATGCTGATGTCTTACGTGGTCGATGCCGGCCGCGCCAGTCACGGCCTCGACGCGTTGTCGGGGCGCTATTTCAATCACCAGACCATCGATCTCGGCGAGATTATAAAACCTGGGAAGAACAAAATAACCTTCGATTGCGTCGACATCGGCAAGGCGACGGAATTTTCCGCCGAGCGCGCCGACGTCTGCCTGCGGCTATGGCAAGTACTCAAGGCCCAGCTTCCGCCCGAGCGTGTGCTCAACGTGTACGAGACATTGGAGCGACCGCTCCTGCGCGTATTGGCTCACATGGAGCGGCGCGGCATTTCGATCGACCGCCAGGTGCTCTCGCGGCTGTCGGGCGAATTTGCCCAGGAAGCCGCCGGCCTCGAAGCCGAGATCAACAAACTTGCCGGCGAGCCGGTCAATGTCGGCAGCCCCAAGCAGATCGGCGACATCTTATTCGGCAAGCTCGGCCTGCCGGGCGGCACCCGGACCAAGACCGGGCAATGGGCCACCGGCGCGCGCATGCTGGAAGAATTGGCCGAGCAGGGCCACGAACTGCCGCAAAAGATTCTCGACTGGCGGCAAGTATCGAAACTGAAATCGACCTATACCGACGCGTTGCCGGGCTTCGTCAATCCGACCACGCATCGCGTGCACACCAATTACGCACTAGCTTCGACCACTACCGGCCGGCTGTCGTCCTCGGAGCCGAATTTGCAGAACATTCCGGTCCGCACCGAGGACGGCCGCAAGATCCGCCGCGCTTTCATTGCGACGCCGGGCCACAAGCTCGTCTCGGCGGACTATTCGCAGATTGAGTTGCGGCTTCTCGCCGAGATCGCGGGCATCGAGCAGTTGCGCAAGGCGTTCCGCGAAGACCTCGACATTCACGCCATGACGGCGTCGGAAATGTTCGGCGTGCCGATCAAGACCATGCCGGGCGAGGTGCGCCGCCGCGCCAAGGCGATCAATTTCGGCATCATCTACGGCATTTCGGCGTTCGGGCTCGCCAATCAACTCGGCATCGGTCGCGAGGAAGCCGGCGCCTATATCCGCAAATATTTCGAGCGTTTCCCCGGCATCCGCGACTATATGGAGGAGACCAAGGCATTCGCGAAGAAGCACGGCTATGTGCTGACGCTGTTCGGCCGCAAATGCCATTACCCTGAGATCGGCGCCTCCAATGCCTCAATCCGCGCGTTCAACGAGCGCGCCGCGGTCAATGCGACGCTGCAAGGCAGCGCCGCCGACATCATTCGCCGCGCCATGATCCGCATGGATGACGCACTGGCGGCAAAAAAACTATCCGCGCAGATGCTGTTGCAGGTCCACGACGAACTGGTCTTCGAAGTGCCGGACGGCGAAGTCGAAAAAACCCTGCCGGTCGTCACCAAGGTGATGATCGACGCGCCGCTGCCGGCGGTATCGCTGTCGGTGCCGCTGCATGTCGAGGCGCATGCCGCCGGCAATTGGGACGACGCGCATTAGTTTTTTAGCTGCATAACTCAAGGTAACCGATTGCAAGGTTCACGACCGAGTTCGATTGTCCGCAAACGCCACGTTGGCGACGTGATGCAAACGGCGATTGCCATCGTCTTTGCCGCCACATTCACGATATCGGTCGCCGCGCAGGAATTTCTGGCGGGATCCGGCCCGCCAGCCGCCGCATTTCCA
>Ga0210403_10004725_pt1 | contig 11681 bp, 11 predicted proteins | sample IncBWC19MmetaG_FD_150863 | JGI IMG/M metagenome (GOLD analysis project Ga0210403, IMG submission 150863) | Forest soil microbial communities from Barre Woods Harvard Forest LTER site, Petersham, Massachusetts, United States - Inc-BW-C-19-M | ecosystem: Environmental > Terrestrial > Soil >... | reverse complement strand
GGACACGCCGGAGCCGTTGCCGGTCTCGATGGTGAGGTCGATGCCGGCCTTCTCGTACCAGCCCTGTGCCTTGGCGTAATAGAACGGCGAATGGTCGGCGGTCGGCGTCCAGTTCAGCATCAGACTGACGGACTCGGCCGCAGCAGCAGGAGCGGCCGGCACAACAAGCGCAAACGCCAATCCCAAGGTCAGTCCGAAGGACCCGGCGCATTTCATGGCAACGCTCCCTTTTGCAAGGCGGACTTGTCGATCGCTTCCCGCGACGCTACCAATGCAACAGCGACCCGCTCTACTTGTCAACTGTTTGGTTGGAAATGCCCGAAAGACGAGCAAACGGCATCAAGCCGCAGCGTCGCAATCCCGAGGTGACGCGGCAGAAGCTGCTCGCCGCCGCCCGGCGCGAATTCGCCGACAGCGGGCTTGCCGGCGCGCGGGTCGACGAGATCGCGGCGCGGGCCGGCGTCAACAAGCAGCTGGTCTATCATTATTTCGGCGACAAGGATTCGCTTTATCTCGCCGTGCTGGAATGGGTCTACGAGGAAATCCGGGCGCAGGAGCGCAAGCTCAACCTGGAGGGATTGCCGCCCGAGCGGGCGATCTGCAAGCTGATCGAGAGCTCGTTCGATCACCTCGACGCCCATCCGGATTTCATCGTGCTGCTGAATGACGAGAACCGCGGTGGCGCGCGCCACGTGAAGGGCTCACGCCGGCTGGAAGCCATGCACTCCCCTCTCGTCAGCATGGTCGACAAGATCCTGAAACAGGGCGTGCGCGAGGGCGCCTTCCGACGCGGCGTCAACCCGGTGCATCTCTACATCTCGATCGCGGGCTTGAGCTATTTCTTCTTCTCCAACACGCCGACCCTGTCGGCGATCTTCGGCACGGATCTGAGCCGCCCGGCCGCCAAGCGCGCCCGCCGCAAGCATGTGGTCGACCTGGTGCTGCAGGCGCTGCGGCCTTGATTCAGGCCGTCATTGCGAGGAGCGAAGCGACGAAGCAATCCATGGTTCATCGCGCGGTGTGATGGATTGCTTCGCTTCGCTCGCAATGACGGGGGTTGGGACCTTCTCTCATTAATCAACCAGGTGGTTGAAACGCACGGCGCGACGCGGTAGGTTCGGATGGGGACAAGAGAAGGAGCAGACGGTGGCGGGTGACGGAGGAGGATCGGCAAGGTCGATCGCGATCATCCTGGTCGTCCATCTCGCCGTGATCGTGCTCTGGCAGCTCGCGGTCGACACCTTTCACGTGCCGAAGTTCATCCTGCCCTCGCCGCTCGCGGCCTTGAGCACGCTTGGCTATGCCAAATATGCCTGGGTCTCGAACCTGCTTGTGACCGCGCTCGAAATCCTCGGCGGCTTCGCGCTCGGTGCGCTCGTCGGCGTCACGCTGGCGCTGATCTTCACCTGGTCGCGGGCGATCGCCCTCATTTTGCTGCCGCTGTTCGTGACGCTGAACATGATCCCGAAAGTGGCGATGGGCCCGCTGGTCATCGTCTGGTTCTCCTACGGCATCTTCGCCAATATCCTGATCGCCTTCTCGATCTGCTTTTTCCCGATCCTGCTCACCACCGCGCGCGGGCTCTCCGAGGTCGAGCCCGACCTGCTCGATCTCGTCAAATCGCTGCGCGGCTCGCGCTGGACGTTGTTTCGCAAGATCCAGCTGCCGGGCTCGCTTCCTTACGTGTTTTCCGGGATGAAGGTCGGCGCGGTCCTCGCGGTCGCCGGCGCCATCGTCGGCGAGTTCATCGCCTCCGACCGCGGCCTCGGCTATCTCATGATCCAGGTGCAGTCCGCGCTCGATACGCCTGCCATGGTGATGGCGGTGGTGCTGCTGACCTTGCTTGGCGTCGCCCTTTACGGCCTGGTGCTCGGTCTCGAACGGCTGTTCGTGGTCCGCGACATCCGGCTGCAATAAGAAGCCAGGGAAGAAACATGCTGCTTTCGCGCGACAATCTGCCGGAGACCATCGAGGATATCGCTGCGCTCGACGAACTCTTGTGCCGGCCGAGCCAGGCGCTGATCGACGATCTCAAGAAGGCCGACGGCGACATCATGATTCTTGGCGTCGGCGGCAAGATGGGGCCCACGCTGGCGGGGCTTGCCAAGGCCGCTGCACCGGACCGGAAAGTGATCGGCGTCGCACGCTTCTCCGAGCCCGGTGTGAAGGAATGGCTCGAGGCGCGCGGCATCGAGACCATCAATTGCGACCTTTTGAACGAGGCCGCCATCAAGGCGTTGCCGAAATCGCCGAACATCATCTTCATGGCCGGCAGAAAATTCGGCGCCGAAGGCAATCTGGCGCTGACCTGGGCGATGAATTCGCATGTGCCGGCGCTGGTTGCGCAGGCGTTTCCAAGCTCGCGCATCGTCGCGTTCTCGACCGGCTGCGTTTATCCCTTCGTGCCCGTCGACGGCAAGGGCTCCGACGAGGGCATGGCGCCCAATCCACCCGGCGAATATGCGCAATCCTGCGTCGGTCGCGAGCGCATGTTCGAATATTTTTCGGAACAATTCAAAGCGCCGGGCCGGCTGTTCCGCCTCAACTATGCGATCGACATGCGCTACGGCGTGCTACATGACATCGCTACAAAAGTGCTGACGGGCAAGCCGATCGACGTCAACCTCGGCCATGTCAATTTCATCTGGCAGGGCGACGCGTCGGCGCAGGCGCTGCGCTGTCTCGCGCATTGCACGACGCCGACCTCACCGATCAATGTCAGCGGTCACGAGATCCTCGCCGTGCGCGATCTCGCCGCGCAAATCGGCAATCTGTGCGGCAAAGAGCCGGTGATCGTCGGCAAGGAAGAGCCAACGGCATGGCTGACGGACACGTCGCAGGCGGTGAAACTGTTCGGCCGGCCGATTGTCGATACCACGCAACTGATCAAATGGACCGCGGACTGGGTGTCGCGGTCGATGCCGAGCCTGGGCAAGCCGACGAAGTACGAGGTGCGCGATGGAAGATACTGAACATCTCGCCATCGACCAGCTTGACGCCAGCGATGCCGCCGGCGGGCTGAAGCTGTCGGCCGAAGCGCACTGGAACCAGACCGAAGACGACTGGCGCTTCTTCCTCACCAGGGGCATCGTATTCGGCACGCGAGACTGCAGGGGCGCTCTGGTCGCGACCGCGGCGCTGTTGCCCTACACCGAGCGCGACGGCTGGATCAGCATGGTGCTGGTCACCGAAAGCTTCCGGCGGCGCGGGCTGGCGACGCGACTGGTCGACACCTGCCTCACCACCGCAACAAAACTCGGGCTCACCGCTTGGCTCGACGCGACACCGGCGGGCGCGCAGGTCTACGGCCCGCTTGGTTTCACGCCGACCATCCAGTTGCGGCGGCTGCGTCTTGCCAACCCAACGGCTTCGGGCACGGCCGCATCACCGCCGGCCGGCAAGATCAACGAGTTCCTCACCTGCGACATCAGCGCCATGGGTTTTGGTCGCCGCGCCCTGCTGCAGGAGTTGAGCGGGCGTCCCGCTTCGCGCCTGCTCTCGATTGGCAACGCCATGGCGCTGGTCCGCGACGGCCGCACCGCGCGGCATGTCGGGCCGCTGTTTGCCGTCAATCCAGCGCATGCGCTTGCGATGGTGCGCGACATCGCAGCCAGCGAGAACGGTCCGCTGCTGATCGATGCCGTTGCCACGCAGGACGTATTCCTGAAGGGGCTCACCGACGACGGCTGGACCCACGAGCGGCCGTTCCAGCGCATGCGCTTTGGCCGCGCGACAAGTGAGGCGGCGGAGCTTCCGTTTGCCGTCGCCGGCCCGGAATTTGGATAGAGAGTCCTGACCATGCACCACAGCGAGATCAAATCCGAGGTGCGGCGCCTGATCGCCGACGGCACGGTGCTCCCTGCACATCCGCTCGCGCTCGACGCTGATCGCAAGCTCGACAAGGTCCATCAGCGCGCGCTGACGCGCTATTACATCGACGCTGGCGCCGGCGGCCTTGCGGTCGGCGTCCACACCACGCAATTCGCGATCCGCGACGTCGGCCTGTACCGGCCGGTGCTGGAACTGGCGGCAGAGACCGCCGCGAACTGGACCAAGCGGCCGCTGGCGCTGGTCGCCGGCCTTGCCGGCCCCACACAGCAGGCGGTGAGCGAAGCCAAGATCGCACTTGGCATCGGCTATCACGCCGGCCTGCTCAGCCTCGCCGCAATGAAATCGGCCAGCGAAGACGAGATCATCGCGCATTGCCACGCGATCGCAAAGAAAATTCCACTGGTCGGCTTCTATCTGCAGCCGGCGGTCGGCGGCGTGATCCTGAGCGCGAATTTCTGGCGACGCTTTGCCGAGATCGACAACGTCGTGGCGATCAAGATCGCACCGTTCAACCGCTACCGCACCCTCGACGTGCTGCGTGGCGTCCACGCAGCCGGCGCGCTCGACCGCATCGCGCTCTATACCGGCAATGACGACCACATCCTGCTCGACCTCACGCTGCCGTTCGATTTGCGCGACAAGGGCGTGACCACGCGAACCCATATCCGCGGCGGCCTGCTCGGACACTGGTCGGTATGGACGCAGGGCGCCATAAGACAGTTCGAGACCTGCAAGGCTGCGCGCAACAAGCCGAGCGTGCCGGCCGACCTGCTCGCGCTCGATGCCCGCGTCACGGATTGCAACAGCGCTTTCTTCGATGTCGCCAACGACTTCCACGGCTGCATCGCCGGCTGCCACGAGGTGCTGCGGCGCCAGGGTCTCATGGAAGGCATCTGGTGCCTCGATCCGAACGAGGGGCTGAGTCCCGGGCAGATCGAGGAGATCGACCGCGTCTATAACGAGCACGCCGACCTCAACGACGACGACTTTGTCGCCACGAACCTGCAGAAATGGCTGGCATGACGGCGGGCCAGCCCTTCATCCGCCTGCGCAACGTTCGCAAGGTCTACCGGACCGGCGGCCAGGAATTCCTCGCGGTCTCCGACGTCACCATGGATGTGCAGGAGGGCGAGCTGGTGTCGCTGGTCGGCCCGTCCGGCTGCGGCAAGACCACGGTCCTGAAGATTCTCGCAGGCCTGCATGGCGCCGATGGTGGCACTGTAGAAATCGGCAATGCGACAACGCCGTTCGATCCCGGGCGCGACATCGGCATGGTGTTCCAGCAGGCGCTGCTCCTGAAATGGCGCACCGTCCTCGACAATGTGCTGCTGCCCGCCGAAATCGTCGGGCTGCCGATGAAGGCGGCACGCGCGCGGGCGCGCGACCTGCTCAACCTCGTCGGGCTCTCCGGCTACGAGGACAAATATCCGCAGCAGCTTTCCGGCGGCATGCAGCAGCGCACCGCGATCGCGCGCGCCTTCATCCACGATCCCAAATTGATCCTGATGGACGAGCCGTTCGGCGCGCTGGACGCGCTGACGCGCGAACAGATGAACCTGGAGATGCTGAAAATCTGGCGCGAGAGCGGCAAGACCATCCTGTTCGTCACCCACTCGATCCAGGAAGCGGTGTTTCTGGCCTCGCATTGCGCGGTGCTGACCGCGGGACCTGCGCGCATGGCCGAATATTTCCCGATCGAATTGCCGCTTCCGCGCGCGCTGCCGATCAAGACGACGGATGAGTTCGGCGCCTATGCCCGCCGTATCTATGCGAGCCTGGGGCTCGGCGCGAGCGCGTAAAACGGGACGAGATTAGGTTGGCCTGACGCTGAGGTGATGGTGCAGCTCTCCCCTTGTGGGAGAGGCGTAGGCCGCCTTCGGCGGCCGTTTTGAAGAACGCCGAAGCGAAGCTTCGGCTATGTCGCATCGAAAGATGCGATCCGGGTGAGGGGTTTGTCTCCGCCCGGCCAACTCCTGATCGTACCCGCGGATGCATACCCCTCATCCGGCGCTTCGCGCCACCTTCTCCCACAAGGGGAGAAGGTACGGAGTTCGCGACGGCGATATTACGGATGAAGGCGCCCCTGTTCTCTGAAGCCATGTTCGCTTCCCTACGTAACCAGCGCGCCGCCGTCGAGATAGACGGTCTGGCGCCGGCCGACCGCGTGTTCGCGCTGCAACGGGGCGCGGTGTTCCACGAGGGACCGGCTCAACCGCTGTTGACCGATCTCGACTATCGCAAGAAAATCCTGTGGCTTTGATGCGGGAGGTTTCGATGCGACGGATGATAGGAGTGGCGCTGGCGACGGTCTTGTGGGCCGGTCACGCGAGAGCTGCCGAGAGCAGCATTACCATCGCGGTCTTCACCAAGAACACGACCAACCCGGCCTATTCCGCCTTCCGCCTCGCGGCCGACCAGATCGGGCAATTGACCGGTGCAAAAATCCAGCACTTCGTGCCGAGGCAGCCCGACAATATCGACGAGCAGACGGCGATGGTGGAGCAGGTGCTGAAGCAGCGTCCCGACGCGGTGGTGTTCATCCCCGTCGACGATGTCGCCATGGTCGACCCCGTCAAGAAGCTCAACGACGCCGGCATTCCCATCGTGCTCGCCTCGAATCCCCTGCCCGGCCGGTTCGTCACCTATGTCGGCGCCGACGATTTCAGGATCGGCCACGAGGAGGCGCGCTACCTCTTCGACAAGCTCGGCGGCAAGGGCAAGATCGTCATCCTCGAGGGCACCGCAGGCGCACCGACCAACCGCGAACGCCTGCGCGGCTACAAGCAGGCGCTTTCGGAGACACCGGGCATCGAGGTGCTCGCCTCCGCCGCCGGCAATTACCAGCAGGCGGACGGCAAGCGGGTGATGGCGGGCTTCCTGAAGGATTATCCGCAGATCGATGCGCTGCTGTCGGCCAATGACAGCATGGCGCTCGGCGCGCTGCAGGCGATGAAGGAGGCCGGCCGCACCATGACCGTGATCGGCATCAACGGCACCCTGCCGGCGGTGAAAGAGATCGAAAGCGGCAATATCCTCGCCACCGTCGACTTCAACATGTTCAAGATTGGCTGCGCCGCGACGCTCGCCGCCGTGCGCTATCTCCACCACGAGGCGCTGCCGGACAAGGTCATGCTGCCGGCGGAAGTCATCGACAAGAGCAACTACAAGGCCTGGCTGGTGCCGGTGGAGCAGCGCGCCTGCCCCGATTGGGCGGCGCTGGTGCAGTAAGTGAGTTCCCTCTCCCCGCTCTTGCGGGGAGAGCGTTAGGGTGAGGGGCTGCCTCCGCGGATACGGTGAGAGTTGAACTCGCGGAGAGTCCCCTTCACCCGGCGCGCTTTTCCTCTCCCCGCAAGCGGGGCGAGGTGAAGAGTCCTTCACGGCCCGACCTTGCTTGCGTCCATCTTGATGGCGGGATCGAGCAGCCTGGTGGTGAACGCCGTCTCCAGCGCGAACGGCTTTTCGATGCCGAGATAGGTTTTCACCAGCTCGTAATCCTTCTGCATCCGGCCCTGGTCGATCCAGCCGAGCCCCCTGGTGGTCGTGAACTCGTCCGTCATCAGTTCCTTGATGCGCCGCCACTGCAAAAGCTGCTCCTCGCGGTCGAGGCCAGAGACCTGTTCCAGCAACACCTTCAGGCACGGCTCGAAATCGGCGACGCAGGCCGCATAGGCCTTTTGCGTGATGCGCACGAAATCCTCTGCAAGCTTCGGATTTCTCTCCAGAAAAGCGCCATTGACGATGATCGAATTGCCATAGGAGTTGAGCCCGATCTCCTTCCAGTTCAGCGAGCCCAGATCGCTGCCGAATTCCCTGAGCTTGATGTCATGCGAATTGTAGAAGTCGCTGATGATCTCGACCGCATGGCTCTTGAGCGCCGCCGACTTCGCGGTCGGCCCGATATTGACGAAGGACACCGAGTCCTCGGCCAAGCCAACGGCCTTGGCAAAGGCCGGCCACATCACCCGTGAGGCGTCGCCGGGCGGATTGCCGATCTTGCGGCCGGCGAAATCCTTCGGTCCGTTCACGCGGCTGCTTTTCAGCCAGTAGAAGGTCTGGCCGGTATTGGCGTAGATGCTCATCAGCGCCACCGCGTCGGCGCCCTTGCTGCGGGCGACCAGCATGGTGGCGAGATCGGCGATCCCGAAGGGGGCCGCGCCCGAGCCGACCTTGAGCGCGGAGACCGCCGAGCCCTTGCCGACTTCGATCGAGAGATCGATGCCGGCCTTTTCGTACCAGCCCTGCGATTTCGCAAAATAGATCGGCGAATGATCCGCGGCCGGAGTCCAGTTCAGCACCAGGCTGACGCTTTGGCCGGCCTGCGCCGTGCCGGCCGACAGCACGACGCCAAACGCCAGCGCGGCAATTCCTAGAACTCTCAACGCTACGCTCCTGTTTGCGCTAATCGTACGACGCTGCGCCGGCGTCGCGATAGGCCCAGCAGGCCTCTTTCGGCAGGCAAATCGGCGTCTCGACGCCGACCGCATGGCGCGCGGCGGTGCCGAGCTCCAGCGCCTCGAGCCGGTGGCCGAACAGGTCGATGTCATAGACCGTCTGCGTGCCCTGGTAGCGGCGATCGGTGACAACAGCGGTGAAGGAATTGCCGGCGCCGGTCCTGCCAAGCGCGATGTTTTCCGGCCTAAGCGCAATCCGCACCTTTTCGCCGATCTCGAGCGCATGCACCAGCGCCGCCTCGCCGCGCCGGCCATCGCCGAAATCGACCACACCGAACTTCCCGTTGCGCTCAATCAATGTGCCGGCGAGCTCGTTGGTGGCGCCGGTGAAGTTTGCGACAAACAGGTCCGCGGGCCGGTTATAGATCTCGTCCGGTGAGCCGATCTGCAACAGCTTGCCGTCGCGCATCACGCCGATGCGGTCGCCGAGCACGACCGCCTCGGCCTGGTCGTGGGTGACGTAAAGCGCGGTCATGCCGGTCTGCTTCAGAATGACGCGAAGATCGTCGCGTAGCCGCAGGCGCAGTTTCGCATCGAGATTCGACAGCGGTTCGTCGAGCAGCAGGAGCTGCGGCCGATAGACGATGCTGCGCGCCAGCGCCACGCGCTGCATCTGTCCGCCTGACAGCGCTACCACCGACCGGTCGGCATATTCGGACAGACCGACCAGCGCCAGCGCTTCCTCGACCTTGCGGCCGGCCTCGCTGCGCGACATCCTCCGGTGCTTGAGCGGATAGATCACGTTCTGCCGCACCGTCATATGCGGCCATACCGCGTAGGACTGGAAGACCATGCCGAGGTCGCGCGAGCGCGGCGGCACCAGGATGCCGCGCTCGGGCGACGACACTATCCTCCCGCCAATCGAAATCTCCCCGCCGGTCGGATGTTCGAGACCTGCGACGCAGCGCAGTGTCGTGGTCTTGCCGCAGCCGGAGGGCCCGAGCAGCACCAGGATCTCGCCGGCCGGCACATTGAAGCTGACGCCGTCAATGGCCGGCCGGCCGATCGCGAATTGCTTACGGAGGTTGGTGACCTCGAGCGTCGCCGTCATGATCCGCGCCTACTGCCGATAGCCGAAAATCTTGTCCCAATCGGCGACCCAGTCCGCATGCAGCTTCACATATTGCTCGAAGTTCGGATACCAGACCTTCACCACCTTGGGATCGAAGCCTTCGGGATAGACCGGCGCCACCTTGAGCGAGGTGAGGTTGCCCTGCTCCCTGATCATGAAGGTCTGGCCTTCTTTCGACATGCACCAGTTGAGGTAGAGCTTTGCCGCATTGGGATGCGCCGCCGTCTTCGGGATACCGGTCGCATAGGGGTTGGCCGGCACGCCCTCCGGCGGGAAGACCATCTTCACCGGCGCGCCTTCCTTCTGTTTCGGATAGATCGCGTTGTAGAGCAGCGGCCCGAGGCCGATTTCGCCGCGCACCAGCGAGTCCGACATCGGCGCGCCCGACGGATAAAGGATCGGATGGGTCACGGCCTGGTTCTTCCAGTAATCCTCGCCCAGCACCTGGCGCTCGAACATGATGCGGGTCCAGGTGGTGCCGCCGGATTGCGCGAACACCTGGCCGGTCAGCTTGTCGTATTCGGGCTTGGTCAGGTCCATCCAGGTTTTCGGCGGATTCTTCACAAGCTCGGTATTGTAGGCGATCGACCACACCACGGTGGCGCGCGGCCAGAATTTTGGCGACACCAGCGAAGCCGGATCGTAATCGGCCGCATTCGGCGGCGCGTAATCCTGGAACAGGTCGGCGAGCGGCAGCATCAAGGCGCGGTCGGAATGGTCGACCACGTCGGCGATCAGCTTGCCGGCAGCGGCCTCGGTCCGCACCCGGGTGATAAGCTGCCCGCCCGGCGCCCGCACCATCTCGACCTTGATCTCGGGGAAGCGCTTGTTGAACTCCTTGATGATGTCCTGCTCCACCTCAGCATAATTCGCGGTGTAGAGCACCATCTTGCCTTCGGCTTTCGCGGCGGCGATCAGCTCCGGCGAGCCGAAATTCTCCTCCGCCTGCGCCGGCGCGCCGCCGAGCACGAGGCCGAAACCAACGCCGGCGATCGCGGCCAACCATTTTCTGTCCATGAATGAACCTCCCTTTTTGTCTCTTTGTTTTGATTTATTTGATACGTTGCGCGATGCCGCCCTGAGAGGCGCTGCGCGCCAGCCAATTCGCCCCGCCGATGAGAACGCCGAGCAGCACCGTCTGCACCAGGCTGAAGGCCGCGGTCTTGCCGATATTGCCGCCCTCGTAAAAGTCGAGCAGCAGCACCGACATCACCATGGTGTTGCTGGTGTAGAGAAACAGCGACGAGCCGAGCTCGCGGATCGCGAGCACGAACAACAGCGTCATCGACGCGATCACGCCGGGGCGCGCGAGCGGCAGCACGACGGTGGCGATGGTGGCGAGCGTGCCCTTGCCGCAGACCCAGGCCGCCTCCTCGAGCTCCCGGTGAATCTGCATGAACGAGGTGGAAAGCGATTTCACGGTGTCCGGCATGAAGCGCGCGATGAAGGCGAGCGCCAGGATCCAGATCGTGCCGTAGAGCCCGCCGGGAATGCCGATCCAGGCCCAGAGATAGGCGACGCCGACCACGAGACCGGGGATTGCGACCGGCACCGTCGAAATCAGGTCGATGGCGCGGCGTCCCGGCAGGCGCGTGCGGTGGATGGTGTAGCCGATCGCAAACGCGAGCGTGCCGCCGATCACGGCAGTGATGATGCCGACCTCGACGGCGTTGTAGATCGACCGCATGGTCAGCGGATTGTCGAAGATCGCGTTGAAATGCATCAGCGAGTAGGCGCGCATGTCGAACAGCGCCGCGATATCGCGGATGAACATGAACTTTCTGAACGCCGCCACGATCAGCGCCAGCATCGGCAGCACGACGACGACGAGCAGGTACAACAACCCAAGCAGGAAGGTCAGCAAGCGCCATGGCCCGAGATCGAGGCTGCGTGGCCGGAACGCTTTGCCGGCCACCGTGGTGTAGCTGCGTCCGCTCAAAACCCGCTGCTGCAGATAAACCAGCGCGCCGGTGACCACCACGAGGATGATCGCGACCGCGGCTGCCGTGTTGTAGAGCGGCGGCGACCAGTTGGTGAGCTTGAAGATATAGGTGGTGAGCACATTGATGTTGGCGGGCGCCCCCAGTACCGCGGGCACCCCGTAGATGCCGAGCATCACGATGAAGGACAGCAGCATGCCCGAGACGATCGCCGGCATGATCAGCGGGAACGTCACCGTGAACAGCGTCGAGAACGCGCTTGCGCCGGAAATTTCCGCGGCCTCTTCCAGGCTCGGATCCATGTTGCGCAGCGCGGACGCCGTGAACATGTAGACATAGGGCGCGTAATAGATGCCGAACACGAAGACGAGGCCCCACAGCGAATAA
>Ga0210403_10004723_pt1 | contig 11683 bp, 10 predicted proteins | sample IncBWC19MmetaG_FD_150863 | JGI IMG/M metagenome (GOLD analysis project Ga0210403, IMG submission 150863) | Forest soil microbial communities from Barre Woods Harvard Forest LTER site, Petersham, Massachusetts, United States - Inc-BW-C-19-M | ecosystem: Environmental > Terrestrial > Soil >... | reverse complement strand
GTACCCGTGCGCGGGCTTCCAGCGCCGGGTCGGAGAGCACCTCGTCGGGCTGCACCGCCCATGCGCAGGCGGGCGACAGCAGCGCCAGAATGATCAGGGCGTGCCGAAGCAGCTGCATGCGCGTTTACTCCGCCGGCTGCAGCGCGGCCTTGGCGCGCGCCGGCATCGGAGCGCCGATCCGCAAGCGCCGATCGGACAGCGAGAGCGCACCGCCCATCGCCATCACCACGGCCCCCAGCCAAATCAGCAGGACCAGCGGCTTGTAATAGAGACGCACCGCGATCGAACCGTCGGGCGCTGGATCGCCGAGCGAGAGATAGAGCTGGGCGAACCCGCGCGTCATCAGGGCGGCCTCGCTGGTGTCGGTTCCGCGCGACGGGAAGGTGCGCTTGGAAGGCTCCATCACGCCGATGAAATCGCCGGCATGCCGCACCGTGAAGCGCGCGGCAAGCTCGTGATAATTAGGGCCTTGGCGATTTGTCATTCCATCGAAGTGAAAATCGTAGCGATGGATGGAAAGCACCTGTCCGGGCTTGACCTCGGCGATCCGCTCGGCGCCCCATTGGGTCTCGCCGATGATGCCAAGCAGCGTGACGGCAAGCCCCGCATGCGCGAATGCGGTCCCCCAGGCCGAACGCGGCAGTCCGCGGGCGCGCGCCAGCGCGGTGCGCACCGGCACCTTGAGCAGGCCGGTGCGCTCGATCAGGTCGGTCGCCGCTCCCGCCAGCAGGTAGAGCGCGAGCCCGATGGCAAACGGCACCAGGATCGGTCCGCCGCCTTCCACCGCGAATGTGACGGCGATGCCGATCAGGGCGATAGCGGCCGCGCCGAGCAGACGTTGCGCGACGCCGAGCAGGTCGCCGCGCTTCCATGCCATCAGCGGACCGAACGGGACTGCCACCATCAGGGGAATGAACAGCGGCGCGAATGTCGCGTTGAAGAACGGCGCGCCGACCGAGATTTTCTCGCCGGTCAGCGCCTCCAGCGCCAGCGGATAAAGCGTGCCGACGAACACCGTCGCGCAGGCGGTCACCAGGAACAGATTGTTGAGCACGAGCGCGCCTTCGCGCGAAACCGGGGCGAACAGGCCGCCTTGCTTCAACATCGGCGCCCGCCACGCGAACAGCGCCAACGCGCCGCCGATGAACAGCGTCAGGATCGCCAGGATGAAAATACCGCGCATCGGGTCGCTGGCGAAGGCGTGCACGGATGTGAGCACGCCGGAACGCACCAGGAAGGTGCCGATCAGCGACAGCGAGAAGGCCAGAATGGCGAGCAGAATGGTCCACACCTTGAGGGCGTTGCGCTTCTCCATCACCAGCGCGGAGTGGAGCAGCGCCGTGCCGGCCAGCCACGGCATCAACGAGGCGTTCTCCACCGGGTCCCAGAACCACCAGCCGCCCCACCCCAGGGTGTAATAGGCCCAGTACGAGCCCATCGCGATGCCCAGCGTCAGGAACGTCCACGCCAGCAGCGCCCAGGGCCGCACCCAGCGGGCCCAGGCGGCATCGACGCGTCCATCGATCAGGGCGGCGATCGCGAAGGAAAAGGTGATCGAGAAACCGACATAGCCGAGATAGAGCATCGGCGGATGAATGGCGAGGCCGAGATCCTGCAGCAGCGGGTTGAGGTCGCGGCCCTCGAGCGGGGCGTCGGCGATCCGCAGGAACGGATTGGAGGTCAGCAGAATGAAGAGGTCGAAGGCGACCGCGATCCAGGACTGCACGCCGAGCACGTTCGCTCTGAGTCGAGCCGGCAGATTGCCGCCGAACACCGCCACCATCGCGCCGAACAGCGCCAGGATGAGGACCCACAGCAGCATCGAGCCTTCATGGTTGCCCCAGGTGCTGGTTAACTTGTAGACGAGCGGCATCGCCGAATGCGAGTTCTCGAACACCGTCAAGACCGAGAAATCGGACTGCACGTAGCAGGCCACCAATGCCGCGAACGAGAGCGCCACGAAGCAGAATTGCCCGACCGCGGTCGTCCCGGCCACGCCCATGAGCAGTGGATCATTGCGGCGCGCTCCGAACACCGGCACGGTGGCTTGGATGAGCGCCAGGGCCAGCGCCAGGACGAGCGCAAAGTGACCGAGCTCCGGGATCATGGCGCAAGACTCCCGCGTGCGGTGCGCCGTGATCGATGGCGATACCGCACCACCGAGCCCCGCGTCACAGCGTCCTGCATCACAGGATCTTGCATCACTGTGTCCTTCCCTGCGGCGCCGAACCGACCTTTTGTCCGTATTCTTCCTTCCAGTGGCCCGAGCGTTTCAAGGCGTCGGCGACCTCCTTGGGCATGTAGTTCTCGTCGTGCTTGGCCAGCACGCTATCGGCCTTGAACGCGCCGGACGGCTCCACCACACCTTCGGTGACGACGCCTTGTCCCTCGCGGAACAGATCAGGCAACAGGCCTTGATAGGCGACCGGTATCGTATTCTCGCCGTCGGTCACGTCGAACCGCACCGCGAGATCGCTGCCACGCACGACGCTGCCCGGCTTGACCAGACCGCCCAGCCGAATTCGGCTGCCGGGCGGCACATGCTTTTCGACGACATCGGTGGGCGAGTTGAAGAAAACGATCGAATCCTTGAGCGCGCTCAGCACCAGCGCGACCGCCACCGCGAGCACCCCAAGCGCCGAGCCGATCAGTACCAAACGTCGTCGTCTGCGGGTCATCGCGCCCTTTCTCGGACCGTGCTCAAGCCTTAACCGCGTTTAACTCTTTGCTGCGTTCAACCCTCGAGGCCCAATCCCTTGACCAGCTCATCGATCCGGCGAAGCTTCTCCGGATCGCTCGCGAGCGCGTGCCGCGCGTCGCCGGCGGCGGCACGTGCCTTATCGCGCTCGCCGAGCACCATATAGGAGCGTACCAGCCGCAGCCACCCCTCCAGATCGGTTCCATCCTGATGCAGGCGGTCGGACAGCTTTTCCACCATGCCGCGGATCATGGCCATTCGCTGTTCCGGACCGAGATCGGCCGCGGCCGCGACATCGTCCGGTCCGGGGCCGCCTTCGAGCCGGGCCAGCTCGCTGCGCACGAAGCCCACCCATGCCGCGCCTGCCGGCGCACCCGCCACCATGCCGCGCCAGATCGACACGGCATCGGCCCGGCGGCCATCCTGCTCGGCCGCCAGCCCGAGAAAATAGCGTCCCTTGACGTCCTGCGGATCGAGCGCGACCGCCCGTTCGAACGCCGCCTTTGCCTCGGCGGTGACGACGCCGTTGGCGGTACCGACCAACGCCTCGCCCAGATCCGATTGCCGCTCGGGGGTCTCGCCGCCCAGGCGAAGCAGATTGCGGCGCGCCCGCACGGCCTCATCGAAGCGCCCGAGCCGCAAATAGACCGGAGCAATCACTTCCCAGCCGCGGACGTCCTCCGGATTGGCTTCCAGATGCGCCTCGACCTGCATCACGAGGTGGTCGATCGATTGGTTCTGGACATCCGCCGCGCGCGCTGAAAGCGGCTGGCCGGGCAGATCCGGCGATCCCACCTTGAGATAGAGCCCGCCGGCGACCAGCGGCAGCCCGACCAGCGCGATGACGGCGACTAGGCGCCGATGCCAAGTGGCCGTCGCCACCGGCGGCGGAGGGGGGGTTGCCGCTTGCGCGTCCGCCGCCCCGATGAGCCGGCGCGACACCTCGACCTTGGCAGCCTCAGCCTCCACCTCGCCGATCTGTCCGGCGGCCCGGTCACGCTGAATTTCGTCAAGCTGATCGCGGTAGACGGCGAGATCGCTGCCGGATCGCAGCATGCCCTTGACGCGCGCAAGCGGCCACAGCACGGCGAAGATCGCCATCGCGGTCATCAGCGCGAACAGGAACCATAAAGTCATGATATCAAATCGTCGACACGACATTCACATTCCGGTGGCCGTGCCGGAAGCCGACCGAGATGTCCATCCAGGGCTGCGCTTTGGCTTTACATCACGCACGTCGATTCACGCAACGGCTAACCACCGCTGCCGCCGCGACATCGGGAAGCGGGCATATTCAGCAAATGGGCCGCTAAAATGTGGCCGAATCGCAGGCGCAAATGCGATACGCCGGCCCCGACTGTTTGCCAAGGCTGTGCGCTACGCGCCCGGAAGCACCAGCTCCGCGCGCAGGCCGCCGATCGGTGCCGTGCCGAGCTTGAGCTCTCCGCCATAGAGGGCGGCGAGCTCGACCACGATCGACAACCCGAGCCCGGAGCCCGGCTTGGTCTCGTCCAACCGTCGCCCACGGCGTGCCACCTGCTCGCGTTGCGAAGGCGACAGTCCCGGACCGTCATCGTCGACGGTGATGCGAACGACCCGCCGACGGTCCGCCCCATTGAGCTGCTGCGAAAAGACCTCGATGGCGACCCGCGACTGCGCCCATTTGCAGGCATTGTCGACCAGATTGCCCAGCATTTCCTCCAGATCCTGGCGCTCGCCGCGAAACTTCGCATCGTCGGAAGCGTCGAGATCGATGGTAATGCCGCGGTCGAGATGAATCTTCTGCATGGTGCGGGCGAGCGCCGTCACCGCGGAGCGCACATCGGTGACGGTGCCGATCACCGCCGCCATGCCGGCGGCAAGACGGGCGCGCTCGAGATGGTGGGCGACCTGGTCGCGCATGATCTCGATCTGTTCGCTCACCTTGGCGGCAAACGGGTCGTCGCGGTTGGCGGCGGCCTCGTTCATCATCACCGACAGCGGCGTCTTCAGCGCGTGCGCCAGGTTTCCCACATGCGTGCGCGCGCGGGTTACGATTTCACGGTTGGCATCGATGAGGGCGTTGGTCTCGCGCGCCAGCGGCGCGATCTCGACCGGAAAATCGCCTTCGAGCCGTTCCGCCGCCCCAGACCGGATCGCCGCCAGACCCGCCGAAATGCGTTTGAGCGGGGCGAGACCGAAACGAACCTGGAAGGTCGTGATCAGCAGCAGCACGATCGCGAGCGCGGAAAATGTCCCGATCAGGATGCGATCGAAGCCATAGGTGGCATCATCGATCTCGGCGGCGTCGCCGGCCACGGTGACCAGAAAGCGGCCGTCCTCGCCAAGATCGATATTGCGTTCGACCTGGCGCAGCTTCTGCTCCTCCGGCCCCTTGACGTAGCCTTCCCGGGTCCCGGCGACATTCGCCGGCACGCCGAGAGCTTCAAGACTGGGCAAGCTCGAATCCCACAGCGAGCGCGACGAGCGCACTTCGGGCTTGGGCGTATCGACCCTGGTCACTTGCCAGTACCAGCCGGAGAGCGGCAGCTCGAAAAGCGGCTCGCCGAGCGATTGCGGAAACTTGTCGCTGCCTTCGTCGGGGTTGGCGACGTCCGCGACCAGGGTGCGCAGATAAACGCCGAGCCGGCCGTCGAAGGAACGCTCGACCGCGGCGCGGTAGAGCGAGGACAGCACGATGCCGGTGACGAGGAGGATCACCACGGTCCAGGTCGCGGCCGAGAAGAACAGGCGAAGCGCGAGCGAATTAGCGCGCATCGGCCGGGCTGAGGAGATAGCCCAGACCGCGCACGGTCTGAATGACGTCGACGCCGAGCTTCTTGCGGATACGGCCGACGAACACCTCGATGGTGTTGGAGTCGCGGTCAAAATCCTGGTCGTAGAGATGCTCGACCAGCTCGGTGCGCGAGACCACGCGTCCGGTATGATGCATCAGATAGGAGAGCAGCCGGTATTCGTGCGAGGTGAGCTTGATCGGATTGCCATCGACGGTGACCCGGCCGCTGCGGGTATCGAGGCGCACCGTCCCGCAGATCAGCTCGCTCTTGGCATGGCCGGTCGAGCGGCGCAGCAGGGCCCGGATGCGCGCCAGCACCTCTTCGAGGTGAAACGGCTTGGCCACATAGTCGTCGGCGCCGGCATCGAAGCCCTGCACCTTGTCGCTCCAGCGGTCGCGTGCGGTCAGGATGAGCACCGGCATGAGGCGGCCGGCGCGGCGCCATGACTCGAGCACGGAAATGCCATCCATCTTCGGCAGGCCGATATCGAGAATCACCGCGTCATAGGGCTCGCTCTCGCCGAGGAAATGGCCTTCCTCGCCGTCGAAGGCGCGATCGACCACATAGCCGGCGTCGGTGAGCGCCGTCGCCAGTTGGCGGTTGAGATCGGGATCGTCCTCGACCACGAGAAGACGCACTGATGTCCTCCGGCTATCGGTCGCCGACCACGGCCCCGTTGGTCGCGTCGACGATCGCCTGCTTCACTTTGCCATCACGCCCGAGCAGTGTCAGCTTATAGATCAGCCGGTCCGCCTCCTGGCAAAGCTGGGCCTTGATAACGTCTTTCGGCGCACGATGCAGCGTATGTATCGCGGCGGCGAGCGGTACGGTCTTGCCATTGGCGATGGCGGCGCGTTGCTCGTCGCCGGTCAGGCAGTGGAGCGATTCGGCGGCAAGGCCGTTGCTCGGCACGACGGAGATCGGCGCAACGATCGGCAGTGCAATGATGAACCCGATCAAGAACGGACCCGCCGCCGCCTGAAATCTGAAGGCGGATCTGATAGCAGACTCAAGCCCGGTCGTGAACGCGGACTTGCGCACGGCTTTGAAGGTCGGTCTGCGCTTCGAGCTTCGCATGCAGTGTGGAGTCGCCACTGATTCCAGGTGATTCCAGCCATTGCGCGGGTAACACACAAGACCTCGCGGCTGGTGTCCGGGTCGACAAACACGAGCACTGCCGGTTTCATAGGTACGCGCGGGTGAACCGCGCATGAACAGGCTCTATTCCCGGTTGCAGAGCTTCGGAAATATGCGGATACCGGCCATCGGGACGGCGGTATTCCGCGAGCCGGCGGCGGACCTGGTCGAGGCCTCTCGGTGCAGTGCGCCGGTCGACCGTCGCAACAACAAAAAAGACGGCGGCGCTTGCGGACGAACTCCTTCACCACCGGCCGGTTGCGAGCCTGCGCGCAGCCGCTCTTTGCCGCGCGACGTCTCATCGGGTTCGCGCGGCTTGGCCGCTCCCGCCGCCCTGCGATCGGCGGCGAAATTCTACGGTGCGCAACCACATGCTGGTCATATTTCTCCCAAGTTTCGAACACCAAGTTGACGCCGATGTGGGGAGGGATGGTTATGCGTGTTGTGTTGGTTGCGTTCATCGTCGCCTTATCGTGCCTGACCACCAATAAGACGGCGTTCGCCGGGAACAAACATCCGTACCGCCATTCATTCGTTCACGACCCGCACGGTGACGACGCGCAGAACCGCCGGCACAAGACCAGGCTTCACGAAGCCAGGCTGCATTCAAAACTCAAAGGCCGCCGCCGTCGCGGCGGCATCAGCCTGAGCATCGCCGCAATTCAGGCGGGCGAATTGCTGATCGCGGGGCAAACGCCGAGCCCGCGCGCGGTGGTGTCGGCCGATGATCGCTATACCACCGGCAGCGACCGAAACGCCCGCTTCGCGTTCCGGCTCGCCTATTACCCGGTGAATTGCACCGTGACGCTCAAATCCGGCAATATCGAGCGCAAGGCAATTGTTGCGAATTGCGCTGCGAGCGGAGTTCAGGGTGAACCCGGCGCGACCGGCGCATCCGGCGGGCCGGGACCGGCGGGCGCCGCCGGATCGCAAGGGCTCCAGGGCCCGCCTGGACCGCAAGGCGCACCGGGTGCGCGTGGAGCGGAAGGCCCGCAGGGCGCAGCCGGCCCACGCGGCGAAGCAGGACCGCCCGGCCCGCGTGGCGAAGCCGGACCGCCTGGACCGCGTGGCGAAGCCGGACCGCCTGGCCCGCGCGCGGAAGCCGGGCCACCTGGACCGCCTGGACCGCGGGGCGAAGCGGGGGTTTCCAGCCTGCAAATCCGCCGTGTCCGGCAAGCCTGCTCGGCCGGTCAAATCTGCGCGGTAACCTGCGACCAGAATGAGATTGCGCTTAATGCATTCTGTCCAAAGCAGGCCCCCGCCACGCTGACTGGCGATCGCAGCGTCTCCTGCGGCATCGGCAACAGCGACGCGATGGTGGCGTATTGTGCGTCCCGTTGAGGCTGCGCTTCAACCAAAGCCCTTAACGTTAAATGCCAAGGTTAAGCCCAACAAATCCGCAGGCGATGGTGCGCAAGCGCGCGTCTTGCGCTACGCAGGATGCACCCCGGATAGCGCCCCGACCCCCCGATACCAGCTATCCGGAACGGCAGCTCCGGTGCCTCACCGGAGCTGCCAACCCTGCCCGGGACGCATCGTTTCGTGTCCAAGGCCTGCCCGCCCAGCTCTTGTCCAAGCCTCATTTGATTGCTCCTCGTTCGTTTCACTCGCGTTGAGCCGCACCTGAATTGCCCGTTGCAAGTCTCTCAATGCTGTTCCCCGGACACCTGACTTGCTACGATCCAATCGGTCGAGCGGCCGGGAGACGCGGAGCTATCCCCCGAATCACCCTCAAGCTCCGATGCAACCTGCGGCTGGCGTCGGGCGTTTCCCCCCGCTGGCCGGTCGAGACCGGCAAAGGAGATGGCCATGATTCCCGTTCCGGTGCTGTTGATGGGTGCGCATTTGACGATTGCGGTGGCGGATCCTGTTCCCACGTTCAATGTCGAGCCGAGCTGCCGGCAGGCCGCGAGCGGGGACATCGGAATCAAGCAGGACCTGTCGGTATGCCTTGAAGATGAAAAGGGCGCCCGCGAGCAGCTGGTCAAGGAATGGAGCCAGTTCGTATCCGAGGATCGCGGCCTTTGCACGCGTCTATCGACCACCGGCGGCGCCCCGACCTATACGGAACTGCTGGTCTGCCTGGAAATGGCGCGGGACGCCAGAAAGCTGCCCAAGGAAGAGACGCTGCGGACCGGGCGATAGCCGGCAGACCCGCTATTGGGCCGGCGCCGGTGGAAGACCAGCCGGATCTCCGCCTTGGTCAGCGGCCCGCGTTCGGACGATTTGCTCCTGTCTTACTGAGTTTGGCTGACATGCTCGTCGCCCTATTCGGCGGCGGCGGGCGCGGACCGCGGCCTGACGGCGGGGCCGCGCAGCGGCCGCTCCACGATGCAGAGGACCGCGACGAAGGCGGCGGCCAGGAAGCTTGCCGCCACGATGAAGACCCAGCGGAACAGGATCGCAAAATTCGCCGCGCCGCCGGCACCGGAGAGTCGCTCCAGGACAACGGTGCCGGAGGCATGGACGTCGAGCCCCCCGAGCACGATCGCACCGAAGACCGCGACCACGACGGCGCCGCCGAGCTGGCGAAAGAAGTTCAACGCGCCTGTCGCGGTGCCGAGCTGATGGGGCAGCACGGCGTTCTGGATGAGCACGGTCGTGGTCGGATACATGGTGCCCATGCCCAATCCGCCGAAGGCCAGGAGAGCCGCGACTTCCATGATCGAAAATCGGTCCGGCCACAGGGCGAGGATCGCCAGCATCGCGATGCCCAGCGGCAGTCCGACCACGGGCACCCGCTTGTAATGTTCGAGCCGCGACAGCAGACGGCCGGCCGTCAGCGATCCGATCGTGGCGCCGCCCATGAATGCGATCAGAGCCAGGCCCGAGGCGCTTGCCGACTGACCGAGCACCAGCTCGATATAGAGCGGCATGAAGATCGACAGGCCGATGATCGTCCCGATGCCGAAGAAGCCGGCGACCACGATGGCGCCGACCACCGGCTCGCGCACCATGGTGAGCGGAATGAACGGTTCGGGCGCGGTCATCAGGCGCCACACGAACAGCGCCCACAGCAGGACCGACGTGCCGAGCAAGCCCAGAATCGGCGCCGAAACCCAGTCATAGCGGCTGCCGCCCCAGCTCAGCGCCAGCAGCAGGGCGACCGCCGCCCCCACCATCAAGCCGGCACCCACTATGTCCAGCTGGTGCGGGCGCTCGTGGCGCGGCAGGCGCAGCAGGGCGCGGTTCGTCATCAGCAGGGCGGCGGCGCCGAGCGGCAGGTTGATCCAGAAGATCATCGACCAGTGGATGTAGTCGGTCAGCAATCCGCCCAGGACCGGTCCCAGGATGCTGGCGCTCATGAACATGACCGACGAATAGCTCTGGACCATCGGGCGTTCGCGCGGCGACAAAATGTCGGCGATGACGGTCTGGGCGAGCGGCAGGATGCCGCCGCCGCCGAGCCCCTGCAGGGCGCGCGCGGCAACCAGGGCCCAGAGCGTGGGCGCGAGCGCGCAGGCGACCGAGCCGAGCACGAACACGCTCACGCTGATCAGCATGAGGGCGCGCCGCCCGTAGATATCGGAGAGCTTGCCGAACAGGGCCGTGGCCAGGGTGGTGCTGAGCAGATAGGCGGTCACCACCCAGGAAAGATTCTCGACGTCGGACAAGCTGCGTCCGATCGTCGGCAGCGCCGGGGCCACGATGGTCTGCTCGAGCGCGCTCAGAAACATCGCCAGCATGATGCCGACAATGATCGCCCGCACGGTGGCTTGGTCCACCGGCGCGGGGGTTTGATGCCGGTCCGGCGGCGGGATCTCTGCGACGCTGTTGCTGGAGCTCATGAACTCTTGTGTCGCCAGATTTCTGATTGAGCCGGCAAGATTGCTTGGCGAGCGCCCCGAGGCAATGGGAGGGCGCACAGGGCAGCCATGACCAGGACTCGCCTCCCCGCGCCTGTCCTGGGCTCGCGGCGGAACCGTTTCCAGACGCCGGTGTCTTGAACGGTCCCGGCTCGTAAGCGCGTTCACGCGCGTCTTCGACGCACTATGGCCGGGACAAGTAAAAAGGACTCAGCGCCCTGGCTTGGGCCGCGCGGATTTGGGGGTCCGCAACGGCCAGTTCACGATCCAGTCTTCGAGCTGATCCTCGGGCACGTCCTCCTCGCTCGCCTTGACCCGCCCGCGTACCGAGATTCCGGCCTCGTGCACGGTTTCCGGGTCGCCCGAGACCAGCGGGTGCCACCAATAGAGATCCCTGCCATCGGCCAGCAAGCGATAGCCGCAGGTCGGCGGCAACCAGACGATTTTCTTGACATTTCTGGGGGTTAGCCTGACACAATCATGTACTTCCGCAGTTCGATTAGGGTAGTCCCGGCAACCGCAGGTGTCGCCGTCGAGCAAGCGGCAACCCACTTCGGTGAAATAGGTCCGCGCGCTATTGTCGGCGTCTTCAAGCTTGACCAGGCAGCACTTCCCGCATCGGTCACAGACGCTCTCCCACTCGGATTTCGTCATCTGTTCCAACGACTTGCGCTTCCAGAACGGAATGTCGTCAGGCGCCATGATGCTTGCCTTCCGCAGCCTTGCGAAAATCCGCGGCCGCTGCCCGCCCCCGGGGACCGCCCGCGGCCGGCCTTTTCTCTTCACCTTGTGCCTTTTTTCTCTTCACCTTGTGACTATTGCGCCATAGTCCGGCCCGCTCTGATCGGCTAAGACAAGGGCCGCGGGACGAATTCGTTTCATCGGCGCGCTCTCGTGCCGCAGAGACCTGTGCCGCAGAGACACGTGCTGCGACATGTGCCGCGAGAGACAACCTTGCGCAATCTCCTTCACGACGATCAGGGCCTAAATCTTTGGAAGGCGCGGGTGCGCCGGATCCTGCTCGACCTCGATTCGCGCCTCGATTTCGGTATCTACCAGACCAGGACCTGGGGACGCGAGCTCTATGAGCGGTTCACCGTCGTCATGGATCGCTTCCATGTTTCGGGCTGGCGGCGCTGGCTGTTCATCGAGCCGCTCTCGGAGATGGCCACGCTGGGCAGCGGCGGCCTGGTCCTGATGCTGGCGCTCGCGGTCCCCGCCTTCCGCGAGACCGCGGACGAAGATTGGCTGAAGAAATCCGAACT
>Ga0210403_10004720_pt1 | contig 11686 bp, 10 predicted proteins | sample IncBWC19MmetaG_FD_150863 | JGI IMG/M metagenome (GOLD analysis project Ga0210403, IMG submission 150863) | Forest soil microbial communities from Barre Woods Harvard Forest LTER site, Petersham, Massachusetts, United States - Inc-BW-C-19-M | ecosystem: Environmental > Terrestrial > Soil >... | reverse complement strand
TTCTGTTGTCCTCGCCAAAGGAGCGACGGCAGGAAATGTGTTCTGGCAGGTCACCAGTTCTGCAACTCTTGGCACCAAAACCGCGTTTGAAGGAAGCATTCTCGCAAAAATCAGCGACACGCTTACCGCCGGGGCCACCGTTACCGGTCGCGTCGTCGCGCTGACCGGCGCCGTGACGCTCAGTGGGAACCGCATTCAAGCCGCATCAAAATAAGCGGGGCCGCATGGCACGCATCAACGGAACGTGCCTCACGACGAGCCGGCTACCGACAGCTTCACCCTCCAAAAGGCTAGTCTATCCAGGCTGGCAGGATGAATCCGTCGTCAAGTCGCGGCGGCAGAACGCGCTCTATCCCTTTTCTTCTCTTGGCAGAGTGCTGGCCAGAACCAGAGCGCTTCCGCATAGGGCCAAAATCTCGAATCCGCTGGTCCACGGGCCCGGATCATGTAGTTTCCCGACAATGCGAGGAACGTAAAGCAGCAGGAAGTACAAGAGTGTGAGCGACCCCAGGAGCGTTGCCGCCAAGTCTTGCTTTTTCCTAATAATAATAACTGCGCCCGCTGCAACAAAGATTATGCCGAAGAGACACGCCAAAACCGGCCCCCCGGGAATCCACGGCGGCCCCAACCCTGCCGCGTAACGCCCAAAAACAAAATGCTGAATCCCGAAAGCCACAAACGCCAGCGCAAAGAAATATCGCCCCAGCCTCAGGAATGGGTCGGCCTTTTCACGCTCTTCCAAAGGTGCGGCGTTGGCAAGTATCCACGCACCTCCGCACATCGCCAGCGCTACGAATCCGCTAGTCCATTCATCCCCATTGCGCGAATTTCCAATAATCCTCGGAATGTGCAGCAGCACCACGAAGAGAAAAAACATCACTCCCAGCATCGTTGCCGCCGGCCGCGCCAGCATTTGTGTAAAGGTTCCGATAGCCGCCGCAACGAACGCCACGCCCACAAAGTACGCCCAGAACAGCCGCCCCGGCATAAACGCCGGCACCAGCGTCGCCACGAATCCGCCATAAATAAAATGCTGCACCCCGAATACGACCAGGGAAATAGCCACGAATGCTCGCCCGAGTGTTTTGCGCATGTCCGTCATCGAGAGGGTTGTTGTCGCGCCCCTACTCTATCCGCAACGCGCAGCAATCCACAAGAGCTAAGCCGATGAGTTAGCTCCCATCCTGGCGCGCATCTCTTTCTGATCCGCGCCTGCGGAGTAGGCTTCAGTCTGCCCTCTTCTTCCGGTTAATCGAACGCGGTTGGAGCAGGTCTGCGCTAGACCTGTGCCCTTCTTGGAAATCATCTCCCTTCCGAGCGGCGATAGTACGGTGCGTGGCAGTAGAATCAGAGAATGGAACGTAAGGTCTTCTGGGCCACTTTCGTCTCTCTAGGGCTGGTAGCGGACTTCACCTTGCCCATCATGTGGTCGCTGCTGGCCACAATTCCCATCGGAGTCTTCAGTTGGTGGCTGGCCTACCGCAGCGACTGGTTCTGACGCGAGAATCCCGGGTTGTCCTAATTATCCTGCTGCTTGAGTGCCTCGCTGCTTTCTCATCTCGCTCAAGAAACTCTTGCCATGTGGAATCACCGCGCCAAAATTCTCGGCTATTGTCTGACCCATGTCGGCCAGGGTGTCGCGCACTCCCAGGTTCACCCCCGCGCCCCCTCCCGGCGAATACGCCAAAATCGGCACGTACTCTCGCGAATGGTCTGTCGTGGGCCAGCGCGGATCGGGATCGCATCCGTGGTCTGCGGTGATTATCAGGATGTCGGAGAGACTCAACAGGGGCAGGAATTCCGCGAGCATGCGATCAAATTCTTCGAGAGATTTGGCGAAGCCTTCAACATCTTTCCGGTGGCCGTACAGCATGTCGAAATCCACCAGGTTGCAAAAAATGAGTCCGCTCTTCCTCTCCCCAACCGCCGCGGTCATTTTCTCCATGCCGTCGGCGTTGCCTTTTGTCGTGACGAATTCTTCGACGCCGCGGCCATTGTAAATGTCATGAATCTTGCCAACTCCGAACAAGCGAACCTTGCACTCCGCGAGAACATCCATCAGCATCGGTTTCGGCGGATCCACGGCGTAGTCGTGGCGCCGAGTCGTCCGCACAAAGTTTCCCGCCGTTCCCGCGAATGGCCGGGCAATCACGCGCCCGACGCGATGCGGGCCATCCAGCAATTTTCTTGCGATTTCGCACATGCGGTACAGCTCGGCGATGGGGATCACGTCTTCATGCGCGGCGATTTGAAACACGCTGTCACCCGACGTGTAGACGATCGGCTCGCCCGTCCGGACATGCTCTTCGCCGAGTTCCTTGATAATCTCAGTGCCTGACGCCGGTTTGTTTCCAATCGTCTTCCGCCCAATCTGCTTTTCGAACTCTTCGATCAGTTCTTTCGGGAATCCGTTCTTGTAAACGGGAAACGCCTGGTCCAGCCAAACTCCCGCCATTTCCCAATGTCCCGTCGTGGTGTCTTTTCCCGGAGAATGCGTGGCGCCTTTTCCATACGCCCCGAGCGGAGCCGCCGCCGGCGTCTGATGCTTCAGCGGCGCGATACTTGCCAGCCCCAGCCGCACTAAAATAGGAATCTCCAGGGGCCGCGATTCCGCGATGTGTCCGAGAGTGTTTCTGCCAACGTCGCCATACTCCGCCGCATCGGGAAGCTCTCCGATTCCGACGCTATCCAGCACAATCCAGAAAATTCTCTCGAATTCTTTCACGCTTCCGCGCCTCAAACCGCAACAGCGAAACTCTACCACACACCGTTGTTATGCAACGCTAGTGCGTGATTCTCGCCGCCGGTAGTGGCCAAGGCCTTTAGACCGGTCAACGTAGTGGCGGCTTCCAGCCCTCCCAATTGGTGCTTCTCCGCTCCTTCGATGATGTACAGTGATACCAACCGCTCGCTGAACTATTTTCCTTTCGCGTGCGTAGTACAAGATAGCGGAGGTGTGCCATGCCCCAGGACGGTCAACCCAGGAGAGTCTCCCTGGTCTTCCCGATCATTCTCATCACGATCGGTGCGCTTTTTCTCTTCCACAACTGGCGTCCCGCGTTCGATCCTAGGCCAATCCTCTGGACGTACTGGCCGCTGATTCTTATTTTCATTGGCCTCGGAAAAATCTGGGATAGTACCTACCGAAGCCACAACCCGAACGCCCCTCCGGGAGTTTCCATCGGCGCCACCATCGGCATGCTTGCGTTTGTCGTGGTTCTGGTCGTGCTGCTCTGGCATGGCCGCAGTTTTGCCCGCAACCACCGCGACTCCTTTTACGGGACCAGGCACAGTACGAAGGTTGTGGAACCGCAACGGGCAAAGTCCGCTCAGGCCAGGTTGGAAATGGGAGCGGGACAGCTAACGATCAACGGCGGCGGAAAGGACCTCCTTGACGCAGACTTCACTTACAGCGACCAGTACGAAGAGCCGCGCGTCGAATACAGCGTGTCCGATGGGGTCGGGCAACTCAAGGTTTCGCAAGATTCCCACTCCATGCATTTCGGGCGTTCGCAAAACGATTGGAACCTGCACTTCAGCAAAGACGTTCCGCTGGAATTGAAAGTGGATATGGGTGCAGGACAGGGGGATCTGCATTTTCGCGACGTTCCTATCACCCGCCTGGATCTCAATATCGGGGCGGGGCAGATGGACGTCGACTTCACCGGCGACCGCAAGACGGATTTAACTGCCGATATTGAGGGGGGCGTCGGGCAAGCCAACATTCGCCTTCCGAAAAATGTCGGCGTTATTGCGCATGCGTCTGGGGGCATCGGCTCCATCGATGTTCATGGCCTGAAGCACGATGGAGACTCTTATACCAACGATGCTTACGGAAAATCTCCCACGACGATTCACTTGAAAGTGGAAGGCGGCATCGGCCAGATTACCCTAAACGTGGAACCGTAAGTTTGTGCGGCAAATTTGATTGTTTGCCTCCGCGGTTTGCCCCGCTTTGACAGCGGACGTATAATTTGAAGTTTAGGCAGTGCGTTCGAAACGCGCTGTCTGGGCTTCCCCTTGGCGACGAAAGAAATCACTAGCGCAAACACGGACGTTCGAACGGAGCAGGAGTCCATCCGCGTCCGCGGTGCCCGCGTCCACAATCTCAAGAATATCAGCGTCGAAATCCCGCACAACGCCATTACGGTGGTGACCGGCGTCAGCGGCTCCGGGAAATCCTCGCTCGCGTTTGACACGATTTATGCGGAAGGGCAGCGCCGCTACGTGGAATCCCTCTCCGCGTACGCGCGGCAGTTCCTGGAGCGCATGGAAAAACCGGATGTGGATGAGATCTCCGGGATCGCGCCGGCGGTGGCGATCCGGCAAAAAAATTCCACACGCAACCCGCGTTCGAACGTGGGGACAGCGACGGAGATTTACGACTATTTGCGGCTGTTGTTTGCGCGCTGCGGGCAGACTTTTTGCGTCAAGTGCGGCACGGAAGTGCGGCGCGACAGTCCGGACGAAATCGCAACACGCATTTTAGGGCTTACCCCAGGACGCCGATTTTACGTCTTGCACCAGTTCCGAATTGCTACGCCCTCAGGTGCGCCGATTGCAAAGCGAGTTGCCAAGAAGGGTGCAAGCGCTCCTCCGCCGGAACTTCTTCGGCAGGCGCTGCTCGATCTGCAGAAAAGCGGATTCAACCGGCTCTACCAGGCGGGAAAAATTCACGAGTTCTCTTCGCCGGAGACGTTGCTCGATGTCGATTTTTCGAAACCGGTCTATGTCCTAGTCGATCGTCTGGCGGTGAATGCCGAGTCGCGGGCGCGGCTGGTGGACTCCATTGAAATTTGTTACCGCGAAGGGCAGGGCGAGGCGACTCTCGAATTTGTAGCCGACGGTGCAGGGAATGCAGCCGAGCGCCTTACTTTCAATGAGCGCTTCGAATGCAAGAAAGACGGGACGCTCTATCAGGAACCGGAACCGCGGCTTTTCTCGTTTAACAATCCGTACGGGGCGTGCCCGCGGTGCCAGGGCTTTGGAAATACGATCGATTTCGATTTGAATCTTGTGGTGCCCGATCCGAGCAAGTCGCTCGATGACGGAGCGATCGAGCCGTGGACTAAGCCGCGCTATCGCGTGCTCTTCCAGGACGCAAAAAAATGGGCCCGTGGTCGCGGAATACCAACGAACGTGCCGTGGCGCCAACTCACCGCCGAACAGCGCCGGCTGATTCTTGAAGGCGATCCTGAGAATGACTACGAAGGGGTCAAAGGATTCTTCAGCTTGCTGGAGCGCAAGAAATACAAGCTGCACGTTCGAGTTTTTCTAAGCCGGTTCCGCGGCTATGCGACTTGCCCGGAATGTGGCGGGACGCGTTTGCGCGCCGAAGCGCGCGCCGTGCGCGTGGCCGGAAAAGCCATCACGGAAGTTTGCAAACTCACGGTGAAAGAGGCGCGCGCTTTTTTCTCCACGCTGCAACTCTCGGAAGGACACCTGAAGATTGCTGACAGAATTCTCGAGGAAATTCGAACGCGATTGCAGTTTTTGGATGAAGTCGGCCTCGACTACCTGACGCTGGACCGCTTGACCTCCACACTCTCGGGCGGCGAATCGCAGCGGATTCAGCTTGCGACTTCGCTGGGCTCGCACCTTGTCGGGGCCCTCTACGTGCTTGACGAACCTTCCATCGGGCTGCATCCGCGCGACACGCAGCGGCTCATCGATATTCTCAAGTCGCTGCGCGACCTGGGGAACACTGTGCTAGTGGTCGAACACGATCCCGATACGATCCAGGCGGCAGACTGCGTCATCGATCTCGGCCCCGGTGCCGGAGAACTCGGCGGAAAGCTACTTTTTGTCGGAAGCTACGCAGCCATGCTCGACGAGCATAAATCGCTGACGGGACGTTACCTCAGCGGAGAATTGCGGATTCCCGTGCCCAACGTGCGCCACAAACCCGGAGGCAAATTTCTTCGCCTCTATGGCGCCAGCCTGCACAACTTGCAGAACCTGGATTTGATGATTCCTCTGGGAACACTGACGGTGGTTACCGGCGTCAGCGGCTCCGGAAAATCGACGCTGGTTCATGATGTGCTGTACAAGGCGCTGGCGGCGCAGCGCGTGGGCGGCAGCATCAAGGAATTCTGCGAGCGGATTGAAGGAGATTCGGAAATCCGGGAAGTGGTGATTGTGGATCAATCGCCCATTGGGCGAACGCCGCGTTCGAATCCCGCGACATATCTCAAAGCATTCGATGCGATTCGCGATGTATTTGCGGAAACACCCGATGCGAAACGCCGTGGCTACGCCGCAGGCCATTTTTCGTTCAACGTGCCGGGAGGCCGGTGCGAAACGTGCCAGGGCGACGGCACGGTCACGGTCGAAATGCAATTTTTGGCGGACGTCGAATTGATCTGCGAAGAATGCCGGGGAACGCGCTTCAAGAGCGGCGTCCTGGAAGTGAAGTATCACGGGAAGAATGTCCACGAGGTATTGCAGTTGACGGTGCGTGAAGCGCTGGCGTTCTTTGTGAATGTTCCCAAGATTGTTTCCAAACTCAGAGTGCTGAATGAAATCGGGCTGGGCTATTTGCGGCTCGGGCAGTCGGCAACAACGCTTTCCGGCGGAGAAGCGCAACGACTGAAGCTGGCCGCGCATCTGAGCCGCACCGACAATGAGGGCATTCTTTACATTCTCGACGAGCCGACCACGGGTTTGCATTTCGATGATATCGCGAAACTCCTCAGCGCGTTCCGCAAGCTGCTGGAAGGCGGGGCTTCGCTGCTGGTGATCGAACACAATCTGGACGTGATCAAGTCGGCGGATTGGCTGATCGATCTTGGGCCGGAAGGCGGCGATCAGGGCGGGAAGATTATTGCGACGGGAACTCCCGAGCAGGTGGCACGCAACACGCAGTCGCACACGGGGCGTTTCCTTGCGAAGGTCTTGAACGGAAATGGGCAGGCCCGCCTGACGGACGGGCAGGCAAAGCGCGCCACGAACGGTGCATCCAAAGCGGCAGGGCCTTCGGCTGCAATTTCCAACGGGGGCAAGATTGCTCCGGCTGAACCATGAAGCTTGTTCCATTCCGATCAATTGCGGTGGGGATTCTAAGTTGCGGCTTATGCGCCAGTGGGGCGCAGACCGCCACGGCGCGCGCTCCGCAAGGAAATCAGTCGGCGTCCAAACAGAAGGCCGACACAATATCCAAGTCGCAAAAAGTTGCGAATCCACTGAACGACTTGCTGGCGGAAGCCCAGCGCGACGTCGAGAAAGGCGATTTTGAGGGGGCCATCGCTCCTCTGCAGAGAGTTATCGCGGACCAGCCGGACTTTGCTTACGCGCACTTTCAACTGGCGTACGTCTACACCGCGCTGAAGAGAGCGGACGAAGCGCGCGCCGAATACGCTCGCACGATTGCGATCGATCCAAAAATGTCCGAAGCGTATCTCAATCTTGGAATGCTGCTGCTTGACAAGCAGGACAACGCCGCTGCTGTAGCCCCGCTTCGCAAAGCGGTTGAATTGCTTCCGGCGCAGAGCCGGCCAAGATATCTGCTGGCCGTGGCGCAGGACCGCTCCGGAGATCAGGCCGGGGCTGGCGAATCGTTTGAAGCGCTGATTCATCTGGACCCCAATGACATAACAGCTATCGATTACCTGGGCTCGGCAGCACTGCGCCAAGGCAAGCCCGCGGAAGCGGAGACAAGATTTCGGCATGCACTTGAAGTGCAGCGAAATAGCACTGAAGCGCGCAGAGGACTGGCGCTGAGCCTGGACGCTCAGAAAAAACCAGATGCGGCGGGCGCCTACCGCGAGTATCTCGAACTCACTCCCAATGATTCCGAAGCCCGCGGCCGGCTCGTCCATCTGCTCGTCGAGCAGAAAGAGAACGACGCGGCGCTAGCGGAACTCGACCGGCTGGACGCCGGCAAGCAGCCCACCATTGAGTCTCTTAAGCTCCGCGCGGATGTGCAAATCGCAGGAAAGAAATGGGACGATTCCATCGTTACACTGCAGAAAGCCTTGGCACTAGCGCCAAACGATGGGCAACTGCACGGTGGCCTGGGGCGGATCTACCTTCAGAAAAGGGATTTTGCCGCGGCGGAGAAGGAACTGCGCACGGCGCTGCATTTCGACGGTAAAAATCTCACTTATTTCAAGGATTTGAGTTCGACGTTTTACTTAGGGGGAAATTATCCGGCGGCGCTGGCGGCGCTCGACGAGATAGCCAAAGTGGAACAGCCGGGTGCGGGCGTCTGGTTTATCCGCGCGATTTGCTACGATAAACTGAAGCAGACGAAACTTGCTTTGGAGGCTTACCAGAAGTTTTTGGAGCTCGACCAGGACAAGAATCCTGACCAGGTATGGCAGGCCAAGGAACGGAGCAAGGTGCTGCAACGCATGCTGGAACGGAAAAGGTAAACGGATGAGGGCCAGCAGTACGTCCCGGGGTGCGGTGTGCGGCCTGCTCATATTGCTTGCGATGCTGACTCCGGTGGCCGCCCAGAGCCTGGCCGATCTTCAGGGGCGCTTTGATCGGGAGACGAGCGGAGTTCAAAGAGCCAAGCAGATTGGAAAATTGGGCGACGCACAGTTTGAAGAAGCGCGGCGCGCCGGAAAAGCCGGCGACTATAATGCGGTGGGATTGACGCTGGAAAAATACCGGGACAATGTTCGCGCCGCGATCGACGCCTTGAAAAAGCAACACCCGGACGCGGAAAAGCAATCCAATGGCTATCGGCAGCTGGAGATGTACGTGCGGAAGGGAATTCGCGAGGTTGACGATACGTTGCTGGTATCCCCGGAAGGCTACCAGCCGCCACTGCAGATTGTCCGGCGGGACTTGAGCGGGATGGATGAAGAACTGCTGAAGATGCTATTTCCCCGCCGGCCTCTGAATCAGCACCCGGCTGCGCCTCCCGCGGAGAAACAACCATGAACTCAAGATTGCACGTTTTCCTGCTGTGTTCGGTGATGCTCGCCGCATCGCCGGCGGTTCGTGGCGGGACATCGCCGCAGAAGGATTATCTCTCGTCGGTGGAAGCGGACAAGATCCGCGACGCGGAAACGGTTAACGAGCGCATTAAGCTCTTTTTGACCTTTGCGGACGATCGCTTGAAAAAATTTCAGTATGAATTGGACCATCCGTCTTCGAACCGCCACGGAGACATGCTGAACTCGCTTCTGAATGCTTACGTGGGTTGCGTGGACGACGCGGCGGACCTGATCCAACTGGGACTGGAGAAACAGGACAATATCAGGCTGGGGGTTGACCTGATGGCGGCGCGGACGAAAGAATTTCTTGTGGTGCTGGAGAAACTGTCCAATGATGGCGCCGAGCGCGAGATCTACAAGGACAATCTGGACGACGCCATCGAGGGCACTCGCGACGCCATGAATGACGCAGAAAAGGCGAAAAAGAAAGTTGCGCCACCGCCGGTTCGCCGGAAAAACTAACTTTTGCGAAATCTGAACACAGCGATGAAATCGAGACTCGAGAGAACTTCGATGGTTCCGGGAGGCGGGCCGCTCTTTCAGCGGATGTTCACGCGGCTGGGTTGCGATGGGCGGCCGCCGCGGTTCCGCGTTGAGTTTTATCCCTATTCCAGCCTGGTGCTGACGATTCGACGGCGAGAGGAAGTTGTTTTCGTGCGGTTCTCTGATCTGTTGCAGCGGGCGCCGCTTGCGGTTCTGGAAGGCGCGGCTGCGCTGTTGCTTTCGCGAGTTTATCGCCGCAGGGCTCCGAGCGCGCTGACAGAACCTTATCTGACGTATGCGCGATCGAATCGCACGCGCGGCCGCATGAACCGCATGCGGCGCGGGCGCGTTCGACTGGCAGCGACCGGCCCGCGGGGAGAGCATTACGACCTCGAAGGAATGTTTGACGAGCTCAATTTGAAATATTTTGCGGGCCAGCTGCAGCGGCCGCACATTGGTTGGAGCACGCGGAGCTGGCGACGGCAATTCGGTTGCTACGATCCCGGGCCGAATCAGATTCTGCTGAATCGCCGGATGGATCGGCCGGGAGTTCCCGCGTGCGCGGTGGAATACGTTTTGTTTCATGAAATGCTGCACGTAAAGCATCCGACGCGGCGATCGGGCTGCAGCATGGTTTCGCATTCGCGTGAATTTCGAGAGGAAGAAAAGCGCTTCACCGAATTCGAGCGAGCGCGGCATATTCTGGACCGGCTCGCGCGGTAATGTAGTTGGCCAGGGATGTCCGGTATCACTTTTTCTTTTCTTTTTCGACTTCCTTGTAGAGCTTGTCTATTTTTTTGCGCACTTTGTCGCCATCTTCGGCGTGCGGATATAGATCCAGATAGCGTTGGTAGGATTTGAGCGCTTGTTTCTTCAGGCCTTTTTTCTCCTGGGCTTCGCCCAAAAAACGAAATGGGATGGCGTAGCCGGGTTTCGCTGTCGTGGCGTCCTGAAAACGATCGATGGCTGCATCCAGATCACCTTTTTTCATGTAGAACTGGCCGACTTCGAGATCTTTTTCGGCGCGCAGGGGATCCCACGTGGGCTGGTCGGGCGCATTTTGCGTGGCGGTGTCTTTTTTCTGCTTGGGGAAGGGCTTTGGCGGCGTGGCGCTTGGCGCGTCGGCTGGTTTCGAAGAAGACTCCTGGGGCGGATCCTGCGAGCGCACTCGCTGGGCTGCACAGAGCAGAAAAAACGCGGCGAGAATTGGAATTGTCGTGCGGAATCGCATGCCGGTCACGGAGGTCTCCCTGTACTCCGATTCGGTCTAGTATGATGGAAGTTGTCTGCTGATTGTAGATTTGTGTTTTGAGCGCAATGGAACCCCGCGAAAAAGCCGCGCAGCTTCCGGAGAGCCCGGGCGTCTATCTGTTCAAGGATGCCGGGGGGACCGTGCTCTATGTTGGCAAGGCGCGGAGTCTGCGCAGCCGGGTGCGGTCGTATTTCCTGGAATCGCGGTGGATGGATGCCAAGACGGGTTCGCTGGCGCGCGAGATTGCGGACCTTGAAACGATCGTGGTGGATAACGAGCGCGAAGCGCTGGCGCTCGAACATAACCTCATCAAGCAATACCGGCCGAAATTCAACGTCGTCCTGCGCGACGACAAGACCTACCCATATATCAAGTTCACGGCGGCGGAAAAATATCCGCGCGTTTATTTTACGCGGCGGATTAAGAAAGACGGGTCAATCTATTTCGGACCTTATTTCCCTGCTAGTTTGGCGCGGCGGATTATGCATTTTGTGCACAAGCGGTTCCTCGTGCCTTCCTGCACGGTCGATTTGACGCGCAGCCATCCGCGGCCTTGTTTGCAGTATTACATCAAGCGTTGCCTGGGGCCTTGCGTTACAGGGCTCACTACGGATGAACGCTATGCGGAAGCGGCGCGCGATGTGCGGTTGTTTTTGGAGGGGCGGCGGCACGATCTGATCAAGAGCCTGGAAGAGCGAATGGCGGTGGCTGCGGAGAAGGAATTGTTCGAGCAGGCGGCGGCTTACCGCGATCTGTTGCGGACGCTGGAAGACATCGAAGAGCGTCAGCGCATCGCGGCCGCACAGGGAGACGACACTGATGTGCTTGCGTATTATGCCGAGCCACCGCTTGTCGCCGCGGATCTTTTCCATTTGCGCGGAGGGCGGGTGGTGGACCGGCGAGAATTTTATTGGGAGGAGCTGGAAGAATTTGATCCGCAGGAATTTGTGACGTCGCTGCTGAAACAGCTTTATCTGGAGGCGGAGTATTTGCCGAAGGCAATTCA
>Ga0210403_10004718_pt1 | contig 11687 bp, 11 predicted proteins | sample IncBWC19MmetaG_FD_150863 | JGI IMG/M metagenome (GOLD analysis project Ga0210403, IMG submission 150863) | Forest soil microbial communities from Barre Woods Harvard Forest LTER site, Petersham, Massachusetts, United States - Inc-BW-C-19-M | ecosystem: Environmental > Terrestrial > Soil >... | reverse complement strand
ACGAAGTCATGCCTTCCGCCGCCCAGTAGTCCACCATGCGCTTCGCATCGTCCGGTCCGGTGAGTTCGTGCATCTGGGCAAATCGCGTCGGCGCGCCTTCGAGGTATGGCGCAGTCGCATCCATGGTGGGTCCCGGCATCATGTTCGCGTCGATGCGGTTCTTGACCTTCAAGTCGGTGTAAGGCTCCACGCTTCCGGTGGTACGCATCGTGGTCACTCCAGCCGCCAGATAGAGTCGCGGCGCGGCGTAGGGGATCTCGGCAACGACCAGCCCGGGTTCGCCAACCTTTCCATCGACAACTTGCACCGAGTACGAATCGGTGTAGTAGAGATGGTCGTGCATCCCGACCACACCGGGAATAACGGTGTAGCCAGCGCGCTCGATCCGTTGCGCGCCCTGAGGAATTTTGGCGGACGCATCCGGGCCGATGAATTGTATTTTGCCGTCGGCGACCACGACCGCTTGGTCTTCCTTCGCTGGCGTGCCGGTTCCATCGATGACGCGGACGTGGTCGAGAACGAAGACTGGTGCATCGACGGTTATGAAATCCGCGACGCCACTCGCCTTCTGGGCCTGGGCAACTGAGGCCGCAGCAAGAAGCAACGACCAAAACAAAACTGAGAGACGCATTTCAGACACCTCGTAAAAATACGAAGCTGCACGGCTGGGTTATTCGGAAAGCGTGCCCGATCCACTTGCTAACAGTTCCTGCCTGTGTTCCCGATGTGCCGCTTTCCAGACTTCATGCGCTGCAGTTGCATTTAACGCCACTATTCCTAGCCCAACAATCAGGTCGGGCCATCCTGAGAGTGTATAGGCGGTCATGAATGCCGCGCCAATGATCGCAATGTTTGCCAGCACATCATTTCTAGATGATAGAAACGCAGCTCGCGTGAGGCTGCCGCCATGCGCACGGAAACGCACCAACAGCAACGCACAAGAAAGATTGATCGCCAACGCTCCGGCGCCAGTCAACGAAAGGGCAACCGGCGCTGGCGGTAGGGGAGCCTTGAGCTTATGCCATGCTTCCCAGACGGTGGCAACAGTGGGCATGAGCAAAATGCCAGCGAGAGCCATTCCCAGATGAGCCCGCCTCTTTGCACTCCAACCCAGCGCAATTGCGATAAGGAAATTCAGAGAGGCATCTTCCAGGAAGTCGACGCTATCTGCGAAAAGCGAAACCGAGCCGATGGCAAGCGCTACACCGAACTCCACGCCGAAATAGGCCAGGTTTAGAACAGCGACGATGATTACTACTTGGCGCAGATTTGCCGTCATTGCGAGTGCGTTTCCGATCCCGCATGATTCTATCGGGATTTGGAAAGTTTTCCGGGAGGGAGGCACAAGCTTCCCAGGTTAGCGTCCAAAGAGCGGACGCGAACCTCGGGCACCGGGCACTGCCTGGAGGGAGATTTGAACTTTACGGTTTGTCCGGAACAACAGCCTCTGGCGGGGCTTCAATGGTAACCGCGACTTTTGCGCCCACTTTCAAGCGCACTGGGTTGCCTTCTTTGTCCGTTAGCTCATTCTCAATGCGAAGCTCGCGATAAAGATGCTCATCAGTCTCAACTTCTATCTGAGCTTTCTCTGGCTCCTTCGGATCAACCGGAGTGATAATTTTTTCCACGGTACCGGGGATCGTGGTGCTTGCTTCTGAACTCATGTTTGCTCCTGATGGAACTAATTCTGCTCGGGAGACCCTTAAGGTGGATAAAGGTTTATCCCCGGCTACCCGTCGAAACAGATTTTACGGTCCTTTAAGATGCAGAAAAGACGCAGTAAGCTGTGTCTCTAGCGATAATTTGTGGTGTTCTTCCGCGTCATCAGAGGGCACGGGCAGGAGTGCCCGCGCACACAAGCTTAGTTCCGCTACAATTTGAATTCTTATGGACTATCTTCTTAAGACTGAGCCTTCTGTTTATTCCTTTGCCGACCTGCAACGGGAAAAAGAAACTGTGTGGGATGGCGTTACCAATCCTGTCGCGGTGAAACATCTTCGCGAGATGAAGCCCGGAGATCGCCTAGTTATTTATCACACCGGAGATGAGAAGACCGCGGTGGGAACGGCATCGGTTATTTCGGTGAACACGTCCGACGTGAAAAATCCGCAGGTGAAGATCAAGGTGGGCGATCCCATCGGAAAACCGGTGACACTGGCGGAAATGAAAGCCAAAAAGCTCTTCGCGGATTCGCCGTTGGTCAGGCAAGGAAGATTGAGTGTGGTACCGCTGACAAAAGAGCAGTGGAAGTTTCTGGGAGCATGACCGGGACGACCTTTCGTTGACTTGCCCCTCGCATCCGCCTACCATACGGCCACGCCCTGGTCCTTGAAACCTGGTTCTCGAAACAATGATCGGCCAAACCGTATCCCACTATCGCATCGTTGAGAAGCTTGGCGGCGGCGGCATGGGCGTGGTCTATAAGGCCGAAGACACCGAGCTTGGCCGCTTCGTAGCTCTCAAGTTCCTGCCCGATGAACTGTCGCGAGACGCGCAAGCGCTGGAACGTTTTCGTCGCGAGGCGCGTGCTGCTTCCGCTCTGAACCATCCCAATATCTGCACAATCTACGAAATTGGCAAACATGGCGAGCAGTCGTTCATCGCCATGGAGTTTCTGGATGGCGTGACCCTGAAACATCTCATTGCGGGAAGGCCTGTAGACAACGAAATTGTGTTGCCACTTGCCATTGAGATTGCTGATGGGCTGGATGCCGCGCACTCGCAGGGGATCGTTCATCGCGACATCAAGCCCGCCAATATTTTCGTCACCAAACGGGAGCGGGCGAAGATTTTGGATTTCGGCCTGGCCAAGGTTACGCTTTCCGGTTCTTCGAGTTCATCGGCCAACACAATGACGATGACGATCGACGAGCAGCACCTGACCAGCCCTGGATCGGCGCTCGGCACCATCGCCTACATGTCTCCAGAACAGGCTCGCGGCAAAGAACTGGACGCTCGCAGTGATTTGTTCTCATTCGGAGCTGTGCTCTACGAGATGGTAACGGGCGCGCTCCCGTTTCAATCCGGTAGTTCAGCGGAGATATTCAAAGCCATCCTCGATACAGCGCCCGTCTCCGCCTTGCGGCTAAATCCCAGGGTGCCCGCTGAACTGGAACGCATCATCAACAAAGCTTTGGAAAAAGACCGCAACCTGCGCTATCAGAGTTCGGCGGAGATGAGAGCCGATCTGCAACGGCTGAAGCGCGATACGGATTCAGGACGCTCATCCGCCACCGCAATCCCCGCGTCGAGTTCTGAAATCTCGTCCGCCGCCGCGACTAGCGGAGTTACGGCCGCGCCTACGAAGAGTTCGCGATCGGCGTGGAAAACTTGGGCAGCCGCGATTGGCGGCGTGGCTCTTTTCGTCGTTGCGGTGCTCGCCTATCTTCAATTTCGCCCTATCCCTCAGCCCAAAGTCTCCGGCTACGTCCAGGTTACTCATGACGGAAACCTAAAGCATCTAGTCGGGACTGACGGCTCCCGGATTTATCTTAATGAGTTCACTTCCGGAGGCTGGCGCGTCGCGCAAGTGTCCAGTTCCGGTGGGGAAGTGGCTCCGGTTCCCGTTCCCGCCCCGACTATGTTCCTGCTTGCCGTTTCTCCCGACGGGGCAACTCTGCTGGTAGCCGACGAAGTGGGACAGACGGCATTTCATGGACCGCTCTGGGCTGTCCCCATGCTCGGCGGGTCACCTCGCAGACTGGGAGAAGCCGCCGGACAGGCCGCCACCTGGTCTCCTGACGGCCAAATGATTGTTTACGCCGACGGGCACGACTTATGGCTGGCAAAGAGCGATGGCTCCGAACCCCGCAAGCTTATCTCCACGCCCGATCAAACGCTTGATCCCGCCTGGTCCCCGGACGGTGGCGCGATTCGGCTCAGAGTTGGCGGTGTAATGACTCCTCGGGGTTCGCTTTGGCAAGTTTCGGTCGATGGGAAGGACCTGCATCCTCTTCTCCCCGCCTGGCACGTTCCTCCCGCCGAGTGTTGCGGCCGGTGGAGTCCAGATGGAAAATATTTTGTTTTCCAGTCACAAGACAAAATCTGGGGGCGGACAGAGAAAGCGAATCTGTTCGGAAAGGCTGACAGCCAACCCGTTCAGTTGACCTCCGGGCCGATGAGCTTCTCCGAGCCTCTGCCCAGCAAGGATGGCAAAAAACTGTTCGTGCTGGGGGCGCTGGCGCGGGGAGAGCTGACACGCTACGACCCGAAGTCCGCTCAGTTTGTTCCATTCCTCTCCGGAATTTCAGCAGACAGCGTCAACTTCTCGAAAGATGGACAGTGGGTGACCTACGTGTCCTTTCCAGAAGGAATACTCTGGCGAAGCAAACTGAACGGAAGCGAGCGAATTCAGCTCACTTACCCGCCGCTCACGCCAGTGCTTCCTAGCTGGTCACCCGATGGCCAGCAGATCTTGTTCTTTGGTCTTTTGCCGGGCCAGAATTCGAAGATCTATACGGTTTCCGCCGACGGCGGAACGCCGCACCAAACTATGCCTGAAGACCCCCAGGAACAGTTTGACGCTACGTGGTCGCCCGACGGAACCAGGATTGCCTTCGGCGGTCCTGCGGCTGATCCCAACTCCACCATCCGAATCTTCAACGTTGGCACGCACCAAGTTTCTATTCTGCCCGGCTCAAACGGTCTTTACTCGCCTCGCTGGTCGCCCGATGGACGCTATATCGTCGCCATGCCTTTTCAATCCCGCAGCCTTATGCTTTTCGATTTCGCCACGCAAAAGTGGGAGGAGATCGCGAAAATAACCTGTGGTTTTCCCAACTGGTCGAAAAACGGAGACTACGTCTACTTCTTGCATGAGGAGAATCAGCCGTCGGTGATGCGCATACACATTCGCGACCACAAGATCGAGCCCGTGGCAGACCTGAAAACCTTCCGGCAAACCGGTTACTGGAGCGTCTGGCTGGGTATGGCTCCCGACGATTCTCCGCTGCTGCTTCGCGATACCGGCACCCAGGAAATCTACGCCCTCGATTGGCAAACCCAGTAGGGCCGCAAGAGCCATTCTTGTGGCATGATTGCAGCATTGAACGAGAGGTCCCGCTATGCTCTACTCCGCGTTCAAGGCCCTTGCAGGAATTTTGTCCATTTGCGCGGTCTGCTCTGCTACGTTCTCACATGCGTCATGTTCGTTCGATGTAGTGATCGTGAAAGGTCGGGTCGAAGAAGCGCCTCCTAAAAGCAGGGTTCGTGTGCAACTCGTTTATCCGAACCAGAAGTCCGGTGAATCGGGCGAAGTAACGGTGGATGGCGAATCGTTCCGCGTTCAGATTCCGTTCTTCACACAGAGTCGCGCTCCTATTGTGGACGGTAGCTTCGGCAAGTGCGGACGGAAGCCGAAAACTGTGCTCGTGACCCTAATCGACGCTGATCACGAGTATGATCGAGTTTCCCTGGATCTAGCCAAAGACTTCACTATGACAGATCCCAGCGCTTACACGGTGCGCTCTGGGATTTTGCTGCACGGCTCTCCTCAGGATAAGCGATGAACATCGTCCGGAAAGCATCGGTTGTGTTGATCTCGTTGCTGTTGACGATCTGGGCAGCGGCTAGGAGCGGCAGGATCAGTGGAACGGTGGTGGATGAATACGGCAATCCGGTGCCGAAAGCGACTGTCGAAGCGGATCCGGCGAACACAGAGCTGGTTCAAACGATCTCAGTCTCGAAGGCGATTACCGACGCGAATGGATGGTTCGAACTTCGAGTCGATACAGGACACGACCCTGACGGAGCGCGCTGGTCTGTGTATCCGAGGGAGCCGAGAAGCTATGTCCGCTGGAGCTTGATTGATGTCCGCACTGGCGACAGCTATGGGCAGGAAGTTAAGCTTACATCCCAAGCTCCCGACGCAACGGTTCAACTTCGGCTTGACCGCAACGTCGGTTTGTTGAAGGGCCAAGTCACCGATGCAGTAACTGGCGCTCCTCTGAGACCAAAATTCGAGTTGGCGTGGGCTTCGCACCCACTCGTCGTGATGGGTGAATCCACGCTGAGCCTTTACCGCATTTCGCTTCCGGCTAACATCCACATAACCGTGCAGGTTACTTCCCCTGGCTACAAGCCATGGTCGTACCCAAGTACGATCAGCGTGAAGCCGGGGCAAGAAATGTCGCTCGACATCCAGATGGAACCAGAGGCGACTGCTGACGACTCGTCCTCGAATTGAAGTCGGCTCCTTATCAACTGGAAATTGTTGAAGCGCTGCTTGCCAAGCAACCGCCAAATTGGAGACCAGCCGATCGTCGATTTGCTGACTGCCGAATCGGCGAAGTGAAAGCTGTCTAGAGCGTACGACCCGAGGTAATTGTTGTAAGCTCCAAGTCGGGGGCCGAAACCGTTTCCGGGACCCGCGTACAGGCGTGTCGATTTCGTTCCCAGCGGTCTGCGGGAATGGCTTACTCTATATCGCCATGGGACGTCCCGCACTACTGTGTACACTGCTCGCCGCCGTAGGGTGTTTTTCGCAAGAGCCCGTTCATGTCAAGGTCAACCTGGTCAATGTGTCCTTTTCAGTGCGGGATTCGAGTGGGGCACTGGTCGATAACTTGACCAAGGACGATTTCGAGGTTCTTGAGGACGCAGTTCCTCAAAAGATTGCTTTCTTCTCTCGAAGCTCTGATGTGCCGCTCACCCTCGGACTAATTGTCGACGCAAGCAGCAGCCAGGGTCATTTCTCCAAGCAGCACAAGCACGACCTGGAGGTTTTCCTCCAAGAGGTACTTGGGCAAAAGGACCGTGCCTTCATGCTCTGCTTCGGGAACCATCTGCGCCTCGTGAGTGACTTCACCCAATCGAGCGCGCAAATCTTAGATGGCCTAAATCGATTCGAACACGATGCCAAAAATTTCCCGGAACTCGGTCCGAAAGAGTCACGCGAGCTCGGCACAGCTTTTTACGATTCCATCTTCTACTCGGTAACCGAAAAACTGGCCAACGAGAACGGACGGCGAGCCTTACTCATCTTCAGCGACGGCGAAGATAACTCCAGCTCTCACGATATGATGACCGCGATCGAAGCCGCGCAGAGCGCGAACGTCATATTGTTTCCCATCCGCTATACGGAGAAGGAACATGGCAAGCTCTCGGCCCGCAATAAATACGGGATCAGCGTGATGGACCGCATCGCAAAGGAAACGGGCGGCACCGCGTTTGACGCGGAAGTCGTGGACCCGCACACCTACTTCCACCAAATCGGAGAGGAACTGCGTAGTTCCTACGACCTGGCTTATTATCCGAGCAATCCCATCAAAGACGACTCTTTCCGCAAGATCCCCATCCGACCCAAGCAGAATGGGCTGAAGGTGCGCTCGAAGACCGGATACTTTTCGCGGTAGACCCGTACCCTTCCTATTTCCTCCCCAGCACCTTAAGAAAAGGCAAAACACACGCAACGGCCCGTGGTGCCGTTGGTAACGTGATTTCAACTCCTATCCGAGCAACAATTAACTGAACCCTAGCGCTTTAGGCACACCGCAAAAGCGATTCTGATTCTGCCGGCAGCATTGAGGCTGCTAAGTTCCGATTCGTTCGGGCATGATTGCAAGGTCGATGGAGGACTGATGATCTCTTTGATGGACCGCATCGCTGACGTTCATTTCAGGAAGGATCCGAGTGGACGGCTGGTCTTTATTCCGTTTACACGCCGGGGGAAGTGTTACTTCGTTGATTCGAAAGCTGACGAAGAAAAAGTCAGAGCGTTCGTCAACTTGTATCGGATTCCCAATACTGTGATTTCTCTCCTGCTATGCCCAATCGTCATGGTTCCCGCTCTAGTCCTTGAGGACTACGGAGGATTGACCCCGCGAGCACATAGGTTGACGATTGCTCTAGGGATCTCCGGGTTTTTCTGGCTGAGCTTTGTCGCGGTGACACTAATGCTCTGGCTTGTATACAGAGCAACGGTCTCGGGCTTGACCGCCTCGCTGAGCGAGGTTGCACCTGAAATCAAAGCTCAACTCGTAGCAACCTCTCCGCAACAAAGAGGTCGACGGCGTGCAGCGCTTGTGTGCCTTGTCGCTGGACTGATCCTCCTGGGTTTGGCTCTCTTGGTGTTGACCGGACACCGCAGTTAACTCCAGGGGCAACACTCCTTGCGGAATCGGAACGAATTCCGGCAACTCATCCATTGCATCTGGCTGATAGCGGCGAACCCTTCTACGATAAAACCTTTGCGGTTTGAACCGGTAGGTTTGCGGCTTCCCATCCGGCGAGGCCGCCGGCAATTTCGCTGACGGAATCAAATCCGCCGCGTTGGAGCAAGCTTGCGGCGATCGCAGAGCGATAGCCACCCGCGCAATAGACCAGCAAAGGCCGATCTTTCGGAAGCTCTTCCAGATTGTCGGATAGATGGTTGAGCGGGAAACTCAAACTTCCGGCGATATACTTGCGGTCACGCTCGCTCGGCGCGCGAACGTCGATGGCCAGCGGCGGCTGACCCGATGAGAGGAGTTCCGCCGCGAACTGTGCGCTGAGGCGCTCAGTGGAGGCGACTAGCTCCGGCCGCGAGTCGAGACTGTTTAATCCATCCTTCAAATATCCGGCGATGTGGTCGAAGCCGATGCGCCCGAGACGAACAGCGGATTCGCTCTCCCGGCCGGGGTCCGCGATGATTACGATCGGATGATTTCGATCGAGCACGGTCCCGGCCCAGGTTGCATACTGGCCAGCGAGGCCGATGTTGATGCTGCCCACAAGGTGCGCTGCGGCAAATTCCGCGGGATCGCGCGTATCGAGGATCTGCGCGCCGATCTCTTGTAACGCCAGCAACTGGTCGAGCGTCATCGGATTCACGCGCTCCAAAGTTTGATCCAGCGTCGGCCGCTCTTCACTATTCAACACGGCGTCATATACAAAGTAAGCCGGAGCCTCCGGCTGATCGGCCGTGACCACACGAATGAATGCTTCTTTGCTCATGGGCTGTAGCGCGTAGTTCGATCGCCGCTGCTCCCCCAGAGTGGATACGGTCTCCTTGCTGATTGCCTTCCCGCACAGCGACCCGGCTCCGTGAGCGGGATACACCAGGCTCTCGTCGGGCAGCTCCAACAGCTTCGTGTGTACCGAATCGAAGAGCATGCCGCCAAGGTCATTGGCCGACCATCCTAAGGATGCGCGCAGGTCGGGGCGACCTACGTCGCCAATGAACAAAGTGTCTCCGGTGAGAACGGCATGCGGTTGCGTATCGCTGGTGTTCAGGTCGTAAACTACGATGGAGATCGATTCTGGAGTATGGCCAGGCGTTTCGAGCGCCTTCAGGCGGATGCGTCCAAATTCGAGAGTGTCGCCATCTCGTAGAGGAGTGAACGCATATCCCGCTTTCGCCGCTGCTCCTAGATAGATTTTTGCGCCCTCGCGATCGCGCAGCTCCAAATGCCCGGCGACAAAATCGGCGTGGAGATGCGTCAGGAACACATGTTTGATCTTGAGCGCGTGTTCGGCGGCAAACGTAATATATTGGTCGGTGTCGCGCTGCGGATCAACGACGACTGCCGTTCCTGTGTCCTCATCTCCAATGAGGTAAGAAGCGTGCGCCAGGCACGGCAAATAGAATTGCTTCAGGATCACAGCACACCGTACATTTCCTACAGCTTATGAGTCAACTCGCATCGGTAGCAACTACCCTAGAGAACGACCGAAGCGCGGCTTCAACATACCGTTCAATCTGTACCGCCTGTGTAAGGTCCTTGGGCGATATTCCATCTAGGACCATTTTAGCTGTCCTTGCGGTATCGAAGATCGCGCATCGCTTGTCTGCGAGCCTCGTTCACTTCGCTTTCAGTCTTGCGTTGTACGGCATCGATACTGCGCTTCGCTGCGGGTTCAACCTCCTCGACACTGCACTCCGGGCAGCGGTTGGCGAAACCAGCTTTGTCGGGCCGCAGCTCAACTTCCTCCCCGCAAATAATGCAAACTTTGATAGGGAAAACCATCACAGCTCCTGGTGACCACAGAAATCTATAATAGTGGATGAAAGAGGCGCTGACACTCAGGATCGAGTTACCGAGTGCAATTCCGATGTTACGCGAACTGTAGGCTGTTGAGGTCCTACCGACTCCGCGCCTTTCGTTGACTTGCCCATTTCACGGACGTAGGATTCATTTCCAATGATCGGTCAAACCATTTCGCATTACCGCATTGTCGGGAAGTTGGGCAGCGGCGGAATGGGAGTGGTCTACGAGGCGGAGGATATTCGCCTGGGGCGCCGGGTCGCTTTGAAATTCCTGCCAGAAAATCTGGTTCGTAACCAGAGAGCGCTTCAGCGGTTCGAGCGCGAGGCCCGCGCCGCTTCTTCCTTGAATCACCCGAACATCTGCACGATTTATGAAGTGGAAGAACATGATCGTCAGCCGGTGATCGTGATGGAGTTGCTCGAAGGCGAAAGTTTGAAGCAACGAATTCATGAAGGGCCAATCTCGACCGAGGATGTCTTGGATTTTGGGATTCAGGCATCCGATGCCCTCGAAGCGGCCCATGCTAAGGGGATCATCCACCGGGACATAAAACCCGGAAACATTTTCGTCATCGGCCATTCGCGAGTGAAGGTACTGGATTTTGGATTGGCCAAGGTCCGGCCCTCTCATGATGCGGAAGCACCGCTCGAGGAGGAATCGATTACGGTCGAAGGCATTATTCCGGGCACGACTGCTTACATGTCTCCAGAGCAGGTGCGCGGAGAAGAGATTGACACTCGCAGTGATCTGTTTTCCCTGGGGGTAGTGCTTTACGAAATGGCCACGGGCTACCGACCCTTCGCTGGGAAGACAAGTGCGCTGATCACTGAAGCCATACTGAATCGCGATCCAGCGCCTCCCACGCAACTGAATCCTCACATTCCCCCGGCGTTCCAAAAAGTGATCCTCAGAGCTATGGAGAAGGATAGAAACTTGCGTTACCAGCGTGCGGCGGACATGAGAGCTGAGTTGCAGCGCCTAAAACGAAACAGCGAATCGGGCGCGAGAGCCGCGGAAACACAAACAGAATCTCTCGATATACCCGCAACCAGTCGTTTATCGTCGAGCGGCGAGCGGCGAGCCGCTACGTCCACAGGGCAAACGGCGGCCGTCCGGACACCGCGAGTCCCGAAGATCATCGACTCTCTCGCGGTTTTGCCCTTTGAAAACGCTAGCGGCAACCCTGACCACGAATACCTGAGCGACGGGATCACGGGAAGCCTCATTAACAGCTTGGCGACGCTACCGAAATTGCGAGTGATGGCGCAGAGCACGGTCGGCCGGTATAAGGGCCAGAAAATTGATCCTCAGGCCATTGGCCGCGAGCTTAATGTGCGCGCCGTGCTCACAGGAAGAATGATGCAAAGCGGGAGTGCTTTGCGTATCTGGGCCGAATTAGTCGACGTGGCCACCGGCTCTCAACTATGGGGCGGGCAATACGATCGCAAGCCTGGCGATATCTTTGTGGTTCAGGACGAAATTTCAAACGAGATATCGGGGAAACTGCGGTTGCAGTTGACCCGGGCTCAAAAGAAGCGATTGACTAAACGCCACACTGAGGATCCCGAAGCCTACCGGCTCTATTTAAAAGGCCGTCATCACTGGAACAGATGGACCGAAGAAGGATTCAACAAGGCGATCGAGTACTTTCAGAAGGCGGTCGAGAAAGACCCCGACTATGCTCTCGCGTACGCAGGTTTGGCTGATTCATACGTGCTCTTG
>Ga0210403_10004716_pt1 | contig 11689 bp, 10 predicted proteins | sample IncBWC19MmetaG_FD_150863 | JGI IMG/M metagenome (GOLD analysis project Ga0210403, IMG submission 150863) | Forest soil microbial communities from Barre Woods Harvard Forest LTER site, Petersham, Massachusetts, United States - Inc-BW-C-19-M | ecosystem: Environmental > Terrestrial > Soil >... | reverse complement strand
CGGATTTCAGGCCGGCCTCTCAAATTTCATCCCGTATCTTGGGCCCATCGTCGCAGCGATCCCCATCGCGCTCGTGGCGATGCAGCTCGGCGGTTCGGCGCTGGTCTGGGCGATCGTCGTCTATACCATCATCCAGTCGATCGAAGGCTATGTGATTGGTCCGCTGATCCAGCGCCAGGCGGTCGCGACTCCTGCCGCCTGGACGCTGGTAGCTATTCTCTTGCTTGGTGCGCTCTTCGGCGTCCTGGGAATCGCCCTTGCGATGCCGCTGGTCGCAATCGGCCGTGTCGCAATTATCCGGTTCTATGTCGAAGACTACCTTGGCGACGATCTGAGCGGTCGCGCAGCCAAGGGAGGCCAAGAACGGACTCAAGAGCGGGACAGGTATTCATGAGCGAGAATAATGAGCAGCATAATGTGGGCGCTGAGACGTCCTCGACCTCTTCTGCAACGTCCAATTTCTTGTGGCAACAACTGCCTTACGTCGTTGTTCTGATACTCGCGATCGTGGGCGTCGCATATACCAATGCCTCGCATCAGCCCCTTGTCGGCTACTGGGAGTTTCTGGCGCTCGCCATCGCCGTAGTCTGCATCGTCACAAAATGGCCAGAGCTTGATAACAGACAGGCTCAGTTTCGGTTGATTTGGACACAGGCTCTTCACTGGATTGCCGTCCTGGTAACGATGAACATCATGCTTGTATCCGGTGTTCAACAACTGCTCCCGACACCGGCAACAAGCCTGGTCCTTCTCACACTGCTGGCGCTCGGCAGTTTCCTGGCAGGGCTTAGCCTTCTGTCGCTGCGAATCTGTTTCCTCGGCGTCGCCATGGTGGCCGCGGTTCCTGCGATTTCGTGGCTGAAGCAGTCGATCCTCTTGCTCCTGCTGGCGGCAGTACTCTTGATCGGGCTCGGCATGACATTCTGGCTTCGTGGAGACCGCAGGCGCGTGGCCGCTCCGGGCAACGAGAAAAGCTGAGTGGAGGTCTGAAGATGACAACCATCCGAATTCTGGGAGTCATTTGCGCATCCCTGGTGATTTGCACCGGCGCGACCTCTGCGCGAGGCGAAGCGTTCAGGGTCGGCAGGCTGTCGTGTGTCAGCAGTTCAAGAGTCGGACAGATTCTCGGATCGACGCAGTCCCTGCGTTGCGTCTTCGACCGGCGACGCTCCTCGCAGCGTTACATTTACGAAGGGAGAATTAGGAGGGTCGGTCTCGACGTCGGCGTTATCCAGGCTGGCACCCTCTCCTGGGCAGTCTTTGCCCGAAACTCACCCCGGATTGGTTCGGGCACATTAACCGGGAGCTATGTGGGGGCAAGCGCCAGCGTTGCATTGGGACCGGGCTTTGGAGCCAACGTTCTGATCGGAGGCTCGCGCAGAAGTATTGTCCTGCAGCCGCTATCGGTCGAGCGTTCAATCGGGATCAATCTGGCGGCCGGATTGACCAATTTGACGCTGTCGGCAAGGGTCGCACAATAACACGGACGGGAGCGATTGTGGCGGCCGCGCCCGTCGACGGACAACCGCGATGGCCACAACCGCGATGGCCGTAGCGGCGAACGGCACGAGCATCGGAACATTCCTCCCTTTTGCTCAGGGTTTCGTCGGATGTTGCGACTCCAGGCTGGAAGCTAGGATTCGAACAGGTCTTTTGCCGCACACCCGGGCAACTCGCCAAAGCCCGGGCGGATCAGCGGATGTGGGCGCTCAGAATGGGCCTCGTCATCATGACGATGCTTTCGAAGATCGGCGAGCACGCCAGATGGCGGCGCGAGCCGAGCATTTGGTTTCCCTGGTTGCCAGCGGGCGTGCGAGGGCAACGATCGCGCGACAGCTTCTCGGCAGCGCCTGTGGCCGATCCAAGAGGACGTGATCCAAGAGGACGTCATGACAGCTTACGGCGCCAGTTCCAGCGTTGAGACCGTGCCCCCGCCGCCGCTCTGGGTCTGTACCCTCCTTGGCATCTTCATGATCGCCGCAGGTATCTTGGCCCTCAGCGACATCATGTTCGCTACGATCATCAGCGTCAGACTGATCGGGTTGACAGTCCTGGCCGTTGGCGCGTTCGAGATCATTCATGCGCTCTGGACCAAAGGATGGGGCGGATTTCTACGGCAGATCCTTCTCGGCGCGCTCTATCTGGCTTTTGGGCTCGTGCTACTCAATGAGCCGGACGCCGGTGCTCTGATCTTGACGTATCTGCTTGGCGCGCTGCTGTTGGCCTCCGGGGTCATCCGATGCGTCCTGAGTTTCGCCTATTGGCGACAGAGCGGGTGGATGATGCTGCTTTCCGGCGCTTTCGGCGTTCTAGCCGGCCTGCTCATCCTGTTCGGCCTCCCGACCATCAGCCGCTGGGCGCTGGGGTTCCTGCTTGGCGTCGATCTGCTTTCGCATGGCTTCGCGTGGCTGCTTTACGCCCTTCAATCCGTGCGATCGACCGCGTGACAAACGAGGAGAAAATCATGAATGCCCACACACGTCGCGCCTTTCTTGGTTTCGCACAAGGTGCCGTCGCCACCGCGGCTCTAGGCGCATTAGGCGCGCGTTTCATTGAAGTCGCAGAAGCCATGCCAATCGCGCCCGACCCCGGAAATATCGGGAGATCGTCGCCCCTCGTTACCCAGGCACAATGGGGACCGCCACATCCCGTTCGGCGCCGCAGGCGACGGTGGGTTTGCTGGTGGCATCGCGGCCGTCGCCATTGCGGATGGCGATGGTAGGCAACCGTTTCGCATGAGACCATGTGACAAGAAGACTCCGGCGGATCAAACGTCCGGCCCTCGATCGAAGCGCACGCACGATCGAGGGCTGCTTTTCAGCCTAACCTCATGCGAGGCCATCGACGCTGCATGAATTGGTCGTGAAACTGTACAAGTCCTCGCAAGACAAGACGTGAATCTCGTGGTTCTAACGTGATGGAAAAAAACCGTGAGCAAGGGTCGATGGTTTCTCCTTGCGCTGTTACTGGGTCTCCTGGCGCTGGCTGCCTGGTATTGCATCTCAATATGGATGGCGGACCCCGGCAATGCCGCTCTACGGCAATGTCATCATGGGCGTCGCCGAAACGCTGGCGCTGGTCGCCGGGTCCGGACTGATCGCGTTGATGTTCTACAGCAATCGGAAAGACTACGATGACCCCCCGCGCAGCGATCCCGTGCATCGAAAGTGAGTTGGGGCTTTTCGTGAAGCGCTGACCTTGCGGGGATCGGCCGTGCAAGGAGCAAGAGATGTACCTTGCTGGAATATCTGTCAGCGGACTGATGGCTGGCCTTCTCGCGATCGGCGCCGATGCTGCCGCCTTGGCCCAGCCCGCCCAAGGCGGACCACCTGCGGTGGGAGTGGTCGAGGCAGCCAGGATGCCGATTACCGAGACCGACGAATTTCTCGGAAGAATAGAGGCGATCAATCGAGTCAATGTCGTCGCGCGCGTCACCGCGTTTCTGGAGGAGCGGCTGTTCATCGAGGGCGCCGATATCAAGACGGGAGATCAACTTTATCGTCTCGAGCGCGGTCCCTTCGAGGCGGATCTCGCGTCCAAGCAGGCGGTTGTGGCGCAACTGCAGGCAACACTCGAGAACGCCAAGCTGACGGCCGATCGGGCTCGCACCCTGCTCGGTGGGCCTGCCGGACAACAATCGACCTATGATGCGGCCATCGCGGAACAGCGCAGCCTGCAAGCCCAGGTGCGGGCCGCCCAGGCGCAGGTCCAATCTTCCCAGCTCAATGTCGACTACACCACGATCAGCGCACCGATCGACGGCAAAATCGGACGCACCGCGGTAACGGCAGGAAACGTTGTGAGCTCCGGGTCGGGCGTGCTGACCACCATCGTCAGCCAGGATCCCATGTATGTCACCTTCCCCGTTTCACTGCGGCGTGGGCTGGTGCTGCGGGCGCGCTACGCTCCCCGCGGCGGCCTGGAAGCTGTGGTGATCAGGCTCCGGCTGCCCGACGGCCGCATGTATGGCCAGTCAGGCAAGCTCAACTTCGTCGACAACACCATCGCACAAGGCACCGATACGATCACTTTGCGCGGCGAGATCGCCAACCCCATCCTGCAGCCCCCTTCCGCCGCAGGGATTACGGTGCACGAACTTACGGACGGCGAATTCGTCACCGTCCTGCTGGAGGGAGTGGAACCCGTCGAGGTACTGGCGATCCCGCGCTCTGCGGTGCTGTCCGATCAACAGGGCGACTACGTTCTCACGGTCGGTGCGAGCAACAAGGCGGAACAGCACCGTATCCAGGTCGGTCAGTCGACACCTACGGTTGCCGCTGTCATCAGCGGCATTGCGGCCGGCGACAAGGTGATCGTTGAGGGTCTGCAGCGGGTTCGGCCCGGCCTGTCCGTTTCGCCAGGACCGGCGAGCCCGCTGATCCAGTCAAGCATGAAGGCGGCTGCAACTGACGCGGTTGCGCCAGCAGACCATGGCAGCTCCGGCGGGCCGCCTGCGGCGGACAGCAAGCCATGATATCCGCCATCTTCATTGATCGCCCTCGCCTCGCAATGGTGATTGCATTTGTCATCACGATCGCCGGCGCGCTTGCGCTGATGCAGATTCCGGTGGCGCAATTTCCCGACATCGTGCCGCCGCAGGTCACGGTCAACGCCACCTTCCCCGGCGCCTCCGCGGAGGTTGTGGAGACCAGTGTCGCCCAGCCGCTTGAGGCGCAGGTGATCGGCGTAGACCGCGCGCTCTATATGAAATCGACCAGCGGCAATGACGGCAGCTACACACTTACTGTCTCGTTCTCTCTCGGCACCAATCCCGACATCAATACTGTCAACGTCAACAACCGTGTTCAGAGCGCACTCTCGCAAATGCCCACGGAAGTGCAGCAACAGGGACTGACCGTTCAGAAGAAATCGTCGGCCGTCCTGCAATTTCTCGTGCTGTACAGCGCCAATGGCGAGCAGGACCCGCTGTTCATCACCAACTACGCCATCATCAACATACTGGACGCGATCGCCAGCACCCCAGGCGTCGGCCAAGCCCGTCTTTTCGCGAAAATGAACTACTCGATGCGGATCTGGTTCGATTCGCAGCGCCTCACCAGTCTCAATCTGACACCGTCGGACGTCATTACCGCCATCCGGAACCAAAGCGTGCAGGCGCCGGTGGGCCGCATCGGTGCGCGGCCGATCAGCGACCAGCAGCAGTTCCAGTTCAATGTGCAGACCTTGGGCAGATTGGCCACAGTGGATCAGTTCGCCAATATCGTGTTGCGCGCGAATCCGGACGGTTCATCGCTGTTGGTCAAGGATGTCGCCCGCGTCGAGATGGGCGCGCAAAATCTCGACAGTGAAGCCCGGATTGATGGGCGCGCCGCGGTGCCGGTTGGCATCTATCTGGCGCCAGGCGCCAATGCCGTGACGACTGCGGGAGCCGTCCAGGCAACCATGCAGAGGCTGGCGAGTCGGTTCCCGACCGGTCTGACCTATCTCGTGCAATACGACTCCACGAGCTTCGTGCGGGAGACAATCACGGAAGTGCTGAGGACGCTGGGCGAGGCCTTTGTCCTGGTGGTTATCGTCGTGTACCTGTTCCTCGGCAGCCTCCGCGCCACCATCATTCCGGCGGTCGCCGTTCCGGTGAGCCTGATCGGCACCTTCGCCGTTCTGCTGGTGCTGGGCTATTCGGCCAACACGGTATCGCTGCTCGCGATGGTGCTCGCGATCGGCATCGTGGTCGATGACGCCATCGTCGTGGTAGAGAATGTCGAGCGTGTGATGGAGGAGGAACCTGATCTTTCTCCGGTCCAGGCCGCCAAGAAGGCCATGACCCAGATCACGGCGCCGATCACTGCGATCACGCTGGTGCTGTTGTCCGTGTTTGTGCCGATCGCGTTCATTCCCGGCGTATCCGGTACGCTGTTTCGCCAGTTCGCGGTGACGATCAGCGCCGCGATGATGATTTCGGCATTGAACGCATTGACGCTTTCGCCGGCCCTGTGTGCGCTATTCCTGCGTCATACCGGGCCGCGGCGCGGCGTCATTGGGCGGGTGCTCGACACCATCGACTGGTTGCGCGACAGCTACGCTGGCGTCGTGCGCCGGCTTGTACGTACCGCCAGCGTGTCGCTCGTGCTCGTGCTGGCGTTCGCCGGCGGCATCTTCGGCATGTCGCTCGTGACGCCGACGGGGTTCCTTCCGGAAGAGGATCAGGGGGCGTTCTACACCTCGGTGCAGCTGCCTGACGGTGCGTCGGTGGCGCGCACCAGCGCAGTGACCAAACAGATCGAGGACCTGCTGAAGCAGATGCCGGCCGTCGAGCACACGCTCGCCATCATCGGCTTTTCATTGCTCGACGGCGTATCGGAGCCGAACAGTGCGCTGGTGGTCACGCGCTTGCGGCCGTTTGCGGACCGCAGGGCCGCCGCGGATTCGGTGCAAGCGCTGATCAAGCACGTGTTCGAGGCCGGCTCGCAAATCCGCACGGCCAGCGTGCTGCCATTCAACATGCCGCCGATCATCGGCCTCTCCACCGGCGGCGGGTTCGAATACCAGCTCCAGGCGCTGGAAGGACAGGATCCGGCAAGCCTCAGCAGTGTGACCAGCGCGTTGATCGGCGCGGCTAACGCGGACCCGCGGCTTGTGCGCGTTTTCTCGACGTTCACCGCGACCAATCCGTCAATCTATCTTGATATCGATCGCCGTAAGGCCCAGGCGCTGGGCCTGACGATCAGCGATATTTTCAGCGCCCTGCAGGCGACACTCGGTGGCGTCTACGTCAACAACTTCAATCTCTTCGGCCGCACCTGGCAGGTCAATGTTCAGGGTGAGGCGTTCGATCGCAGCGATCTACCGGACATCTGGCGAATTTATTTGCGCAACAGTGACGGCCAGATGGTGCCGATGCGATCCGTGGCAGGCATCAAGATCGTGACGGGACCCCAGGTGATCACCCGCTACAACAACTACCGGTCAGTCACGGTGAATGGCAGCCCGGCGCCCGGTGTCTCGTCAGGCACCGCAATCGCGGCCATGACGGAGATCTCTGATGCAGTGCTGCCCGCGGGCTACAGCTTTGAATGGACTGGAACCGCCTATCAGGAGCTTCAGGCCTCCGGGCAGACCGGCATCGTTCTCATGCTCGCCGTGCTGTTTGCCTATCTATTCCTGGTGGCTCTCTATGAGAGCTCGGTCATCCCGATTCCGGTGCTGCTGTCGGTCGTTGTCGGCGTGCTGGGCTCGTACATCGGCATCAAAATCGCCGGACTGAATCTGGATCTTTACGGTGAGATTGGACTGGTGGTGCTGATCGCGCTCGCGGCCAAGAATGGCATTTTGATTGTCGAGTTCGCGAAAGAGCGACGCGAGAGCGGCATGGCAATCACGGAGGCAGCAATTCTGGGAGCGCATACGCGATTTCGGGCCGTCATGATGACTTCGGTCGCTTTCATCCTCGGCCTGCTACCGCTGGTCGTCGCCACCGGCGCCGCACAGCTCAGCCGCAGAGCTGTCGGTACTGCCGTGTTCGGCGGCATGATCGCCGCAAGCTCGATCGGAATTTTCATGGTGCCAATGCTCTATGTGACGTTTCAGCGGATGCGTGAGCGAGTGAAGGCGAGATCCAAATCAGCCGGACGGCCGGCTGCAGGTCTCGATGACCCGGTCTGAACGATGACAACGAGTCGAAAACGCTGGCTGACCGCCCTCCTCGTGCTGGTTCTTGCGGCAGGTGGCTACTACGCCTGGCAGAATCTCCGCAGAGACAATCTCCCGGCAGGAATTGCCAGCGGCAACGGCCGTATCGAGGCGATCGAAATCGATATCGCGACCAAGACGCCTGGACGCATCCAGGACATCCTGGTCAGGGAGGGTGATTTCGTCACGACAGGACAAGTTCTGGCGCGGATGGACACGACGCAGTCGGAAGCCCAGCTCCGACAGGCCAAGGCCCAGTTGCGTCGCGCCAGCATCGGCGTCGATACGGCCAAGAGCGTCGTGACCCAGCGAGAGGCCGAGAAGAAATCCGCCGTTGCCGTGGTTGCGCAGCGCAATGCCGAACTGGATACGGCGGAGCGGAAATTCCAGCGTTCGACGCAGCTGATAACGACAAACGCGGTTTCCCAGCAGGTGTTCGATGACGACCGGGCGGCAGCCGAGGGAGCGAAGGCCGCGGTGGCTGCGGCGGAGGCTCAGCTTGCGGCGTCGGTGGCAGCCATCAGCTCCGCCCAGGCGCAGGTGGTCGACGCCGAAGCGTCAGTCGATGCGGCCAAGGCCTCCATCGACAGTATCGCGGCCGACATCAACGACAGCACGTTGAGAGCGCCGCGCGACGGGCGTGTGCAGTTCCGCGTAGCACAGCCGGGAGAAGTTCTCGCCGCCCGCGGACGGGTTCTCAATCTCGTCGATCTTGGCGACGTTTACATGACCTTCTTCCTGCCGACGGCGCAGGCGGGGCGCGTTGCGATCGGCGCGGATGTCCGCATCATCCTGGATGCCGCGCCGCAATGGGTCATTCCCGCCAAGGCAACGTTCGTCGCCAACGTTGCGCAGTTCACGCCGAAGACACAACGTCACAATCTTTGTCTCGACCCACTTCATGAACGAGGCAGAGCGCTGCGACCGCATCTCGCTCATGCATGCGGGCAAAGTGCTGGTTAGCGATACGCCGGAAAGACTTGCCGAGCAACGCGGCGGCGGCAATCTTGAAGAAGCCTTCGTCGCCTATTTGCAGGACCCCATCGACGCGACCGACGTCAAGTCGCCGATCGCCGTACCCGCACCGGCGATCGAAGCTGCGGAGGCCGGCGAACACGGCGTGGCACGCAGCTCGCTCACGCAATTCTTCAATTTGCGGCGCGTGTTCGCCTATACCCAGCGGGAATCGCTCGAACTGCGTCGCGACCCGATTCGTGCCACGCTGGCCATTCTCGGCAGCCTCATCCTGATGTTCGTGATGGGCTACGGCATCAACATGGACGTCGAGAATCTGACCTTCGCGGCCATGGACCGCGACGAGACGGCGATAAGCCGCGATTACCTCCTGCAAATCTCCGGATCGCGGTACTTCACGGAGCTGCCGGCTATTACTGATTACGACGATCTCGATCGGCGCATGCGCAGCGGTGAGCTGAGCCTTGCGATCGAAATTCCGCCGGGCTTCGGGCGCGACGTGGCGCACGGCCGCAACGTTCAGATTGGCGCGTGGGTCGACGGGGCCATGCCCTCGCGAGCGGAGACGGTAAGAGGCTATGTGCAGGCGATGCACGCGCAGTGGCTGGCCGGGAGGGCACGGCAACTCTACGGCAATGCTGCGACTGCCGGCGATTTCCAGCTTGCAGTCCGCTACCGCTACAACCCGGACATCAAGAGCATCGTAGCCATGGCGCCCGCCGTGATCCCGATTCTCCTTTTGATCATACCGGCGATATTGGCGGCGCTGAGCGTCGTGCGCGAAAAGGAACTGGGATCGATCATCAATTTCTATGTGACGCCGGTGACGCGGCTGGAATTCCTTCTCGGCAAGCAGATCCCCTATGTGCTGCTCGGCATGCTGAATTTCTTCCTGCTGACGGTATTTGCGGTGTTCGTCTTCCGCGTACCGTTCACTGGCAGCTTTCCTGCGTTCACTGGCGGAGCGTTTCTCTACGTCATCATCACCACCGCGATGGGGCTTCTGATATCGGCGTTCATGAACAGCCAGATCGCCGCGATCTTCACGACCGCCCTGCTCACCATGATCCCGGCCACCCAGTATTCGGGCCTGATCGATCCGGTGTCGTCGCTGCAGGGGGCCGGTGCCGTCATCGGGCGAATCTACCCGACAGCACATTTTGTCACCATTACACGCGGCACCTTCTCGAAAGGGCTCGATCTCGGCGATCTGCCCGGCCCGTTCATAGCCCTGTTCGTGACCATCCCGATATTGCTCGGTCTTGCAACGGCGCTCCTCAAGAAACAGGCGAGCTAGAGATGCGTACCACCAACATCGTTCAACTCGGCATCAAGGAATTATGGGGCCTTTTGCGCGATCCGATGATGCTGATACTGATCGTCTATGCCTTCACGATTTCGATCTATACCTCATCGAAGGCGCAGCCGGAGACCTTGAACCAGGCTGCGCTTGCGATCGTCGACGAGGACAAGTCGCCGGTGGCGGCGCGCATCATCACCGCGTTCAATCCGCCCTACTTCACCATACCGCGACTGATCTCGCAGACGGAAATGGACACCGGTCTCGATACTTTCGCGCTCAACATCCCGCCGAACTTCCAGCGCGACATGTTGGCCCAGAGATCGCCGACCATCCAGCTCAACGTCGACGCCACCCGCATGTCGCAGGCCTTCACGGGTGCCGGCTATATCCAGACCATCGTGTCCGACGAGGTCAGCGAGTTCCTGGCCCGTTACCGTTCGGCCGCGGCACTTCCCATCGATCTGGCGCTGCGGGCACGTTTCAACCCCGAACTCAACAAGGGCTGGTTCGGCGCCATCAACAACGTCATCTCTTCCGTTACGATGCTGTCGATCATTCTGACCGGAGCCGCGCTCATTCGCGAGCGCGAGCACGGCACCATCGAACATCTGCTCGTCATGCCGGTGACGCCATTTGAGATCATGGCAAGCAAGATCTGGTCGATGGGTTTCGTGGTTCTGCTGGCCGCCAGCGTGTCGCTGGTGTTCATCGTGCAGGGACTGCTGTCGGTGCCGATCGGAGGCTCGGTCCCGCTGTTCCTGTTCGGTACGGCGCTCTACCTCTTCGCCATGACCAGCATGGGCATCTTCCTGGCGACGGTTGGGGGGAGCATGCCGCAGTTCGGCCTTCTGTTGACGCTCGTCCTGATGCCGCTTCAGATGCTGTCGGGAGCCACGACGCCGCGGGAAAGCATGCCGGAGATCATCCAGAAAATCATGCTCGCCGCGCCGAATACCCACTTCGTCATTCTTGCGCAGGCCGTGCTGTTCCGTGGCGCCGGGCTCGCCGTCGTCTGGCTGCAGTTCGCCGCCCTGCTGGTGATCGGCGCGATTCTGTTCTTTTTCTCTCTTCGACGATTCAGAAATTTCTTGCGCTAACAGAGCGGCGGCTGCCACGCATGAACGGCTGATCCGGCCCGTGCCGCGGACCAGTTCGGCATGAGCACCGGAACATGGAAGCGCCGAACGGCTGGGGAGGGCCAGATGGGGTCATCTGCAACTCCACCTCACCGCCCGCCTCGGAGCGGGCGGCCCCAACCCGAGCGCGAGCTGAAGCCACCGGGTAAAGGCTAGACACCTCAAACTCAAGCGAGAGCTCAGGGAAGTCCCGTCCCTGGTTTCTTACGATGCAAGCCTGCAATGCGCCGTATGCGACCTTCGCGGAGCTCACGCGGGCTCTCCCCTAGCGTTCGCCTCTCAACGTGGTCGGACCATGTCCGACGCCGACGGTTGATCCAGGCCGTCCCGGTTGCATCAGCTTTGGCTTAGTCGGACCACGCGGACTGTCGTCAGCCCTCGCCAGGTCGCGTGCCATTTCCAGACAGGTCAGCAGCTCGACATAGCTCGCGAAACCGGCGACCGTCGCCACGGAGAGACAGGTGCTCTTGTCGACAACGGCAAACTGCGCCCAATTTGCCTTGAGCTGTTCAAGCGCCGTAGCTTCGGCCTGCGAGCAGCGGTCGAAGTCGACGGTCGACCCACCCTCGAAGCGACACTCTCGCACGATATCGAACTTCGGCACTGTGGCAGAAACGGCAACGGG